>Ga0268264_10006349_pt1 | contig 9962 bp, 14 predicted proteins | sample KBSSwiS32_FD_190357 | JGI IMG/M metagenome (GOLD analysis project Ga0268264, IMG submission 190357) | Switchgrass rhizosphere microbial communities from Kellogg Biological Station, Michigan, USA - KBS Switchgrass S3-2 (SPAdes) (version 2) | ecosystem: Host-associated > Plants > Roots >... | reverse complement strand
TTGATCAACCTGATCAGCGTTTTGACGCTGCGCCGATGGCACGCATCCGAGCAAGAGACAATATAGGAAATGACTCGAAGATGCTTTTGCGCGGCCTGCGCCGCAGGCACGTTGTTTGCTTCGTGCGGAAAACCTGCCAAAACAAGACTGGCATTAAACTGGAAGCCCGACCCTCAATTCGGTGGCTTCTACGCCACACCATATGAGAAGCAAGGACTGGATGTCGAGATCCTGCCAGGCGGCGCGGGCACACCGACGGTCCAGATGATTGGCGCAGGCACGGCCGAATTCGGCATCGTATCCGCAGACGAGCTGGTGGTGGCGCGCGCACGCGGCAATGACGTGGTCGCGCTGTTTGCGGTATTCCAGAATTGTCCGCAGGGTATCATGGCGCACGCGTCGCGACACCTGACTTCCGTCGGCGACGTCGTGAAGGAAGGAACCCTTGCGATCCAGCGCGGCTTGCCGTACGCGCGTATCCTCGAAAATAAATATGGGTTCGATCACGTGAAGGTGGTACCTTCGCCGGGCGGCGATATCAGCGCGTTCCTGCGCGATGAGAAATTCGCACAGCAATGTTTCGTGATGTCCGAGCCATTGCAAGCCCGGCACGCAGGCGCGGATGTGACGGTGTTTCCGGTGGCCGATATTGGATACAACCCCTACACGACTGTGCTGGCTACCAGCGGAGCGCAGCTTAAGAGCGATCCGAAGCGCGCGGCGGCGGTGGTTGCTGCAGTTCGCGAAGGCTGGCGGGCGTACTTAGACGATCCGAAGTCCACGAATGCGAAGATGCACGATCTGAATCCTTCGATGGACGCGTCCGTTTTTGCGGAAGTCGCCGAGGCGCAGAAGCCGTTCATCGAGACCGCGCAACTCGGTGCGATGACGACGGAGCGGTGGACAACACTCATCGGCCAGTTGAAAGAACTCGGAGACATCCCGCGCGCGATGCCGGCGCAGGACTGCTTTCGGACCGTATGAGCTAAGCCGGCTCGTCTAAAGGGGCCCGCCAGCGAAACAGGAAGAAGTGGCGGCCGCAGAGACCGCACCGGAAAGGCAAAAGGAGCCAATGCAAGGCTTCTTCCAGCCCGTTTCGAACACCCACGCTTCGGAAGTCGGCCGACTTACAGTGCGGGCAGCGTGAGGAGGATGTGCTCACTTGAGATCCAGGTATACGGCCAGGCCGGCAGCCAGCAGGAAGCAAATTATCCCGCCAATCATTTTCATCCTGAGAGACGCGGAGTCCTTCTGAAGCTTCGCCTTTTGCGCTTGCGCGCGCCAAGCTTGTTCCGGCGTGTCATCTACTCGCATAGGGATCCTCTTGTTAGGCCGTCAGTCCGCATTGAATCGCGAGGCGGGCGCAGCAACAGCCGCCGCGACGGCCTCGTGCGTATCCCCGGCGCCGGCGGGAGCAGTTGCCGGATCCTGTCGAGTGTGTCCGCGCCAGGCCGCTCCCAGATTTCCGCTCACCGGACGATGGGCAGGTTTGCGCTTGTTGGCAGCCGCCTGCTTGGCTAGTGCGCAATTGGAGGCGTAAAGGCGCATTTCCTCTTCACTAAAGACCACAGTCCGCGAATTTCCCAGGTCCTCCCGGCGAGCCAGGAAGTTCCGGCACAAGAGAGGCAGCTCCTGCATTGGAATCAGATATCTCCGGCTCAGAGCTAGATCCGCCCTGACCGTAAACTCGGTGCGCGTCCGGTCTTCTTCAATCCGCGCAAATGCGAATACCCGGAATCCCGAGTCTTGCGTGAATCCAGTTAGAACGTATTGCAAAGCCATAGTCCTTAAACCCTCCCCTGCGCCAAGCGCTGGTTACAACACGGCCCGTATTCCGATACCAAACGATCCAGCCGCGCCCCCCTGCTCGTTCGATCGCAAATCTCGAAAACAAACCCCGTCGGCTGCCGGTTCATCAGGGGCGTATTGGGCTGCGCCAAGTGTTCCAATAGCGCGCCCTGGATATTGTCCGTTTCGCCGATGTAAATCCATTCCTTGGCATTGGAGATTCCATAGACTCCCGATTCGCCAGGAGCGTACCTTTTCACGGCCTCCGGCAACAGCGGCCGGGGAGTGAGCTGGCTAAAAGGCATCAGACCGCTGCTCCATTCGTGCGCAGCGGCAGCACCTTGGCACGGTCTGTCATAGCCCTCAGGCGCTCGACTAACTTCTTGCCGATTTTCAATTCCTCGGGATCCGCCCTGTAGCCCGGCATCTTGGGATCGATAAACTCCCGACGGAACAACTGATCCGATGCAAGCGCGGTCAGCAGACGCAGTTCAATCGCGGTAAGCTTCACGGTCACGGCTGTCATCGGATCGGTCTCCTGGTCTTCATGCGAGAATTCGTTGCCGGGTTTCGGGGGACAGCCTAAGAATTCGGGGATCGGATCACCTGACTTAGTTCAAGGGATCCGCGAGTGGGCGGAAGCGCTCAGACATTAACTATTATCAGTTAATTACGATCGCTTGTCAAATGCGGTGGAGGGTGGATAGAGCCATCCAGATTTACCCGAGGAGGTAAACCGACCATGACTGCGGAAGATCCGGATTGCGCCAAACCAGGGTTCATGTTACAGTTAACTAGCTTTTGAAATCCAGCACATCGTTTGAACCTTCCAATTAGGGCCGTTCTGCCCTCCCTCAATCGCCGTCAGGACTTCCATCGCTAGAAAAGAGTAATTATGAAAGAAACAGGAACAGTGAAGTGGTTTAATGCCGCCAAGGGCTATGGATTTCTGGCGCGCGAGAGTGGCGAGGACGTTTTCGTGCATTTTTCAGGTATTGAATCGTCGGGCTACAAGACGCTCGATGAGGGCTCCAAGGTCACCTTCGTCGTGAAGAGCGGACCTAAGGGTCTGCAAGCCGAGCAAGTCAATCTCGTCTAGGCTCATCGATTCATAAGACTGGAGGCATTATGTCTAGACTGCATGGTGACAAGGCCCGCTTTCACAGACTCCGTAAGCAGAGCATTGAGCGTCGCCGCAAAGTTCGCGAGCTGCGCGACAGGCTGGCCTTGGCTCCTCCGCCCGGCATCGAAGTTGTGCCAAGTGCTGTATCTGACACAGTCAAGGCTAAGCCTCCAGTTATCTAAGCTCGGATAGGCCGTGGGGCGGCTTAGGCCAACCCATTGGGCCCTTTGTCTATTTCTTCTTGCTTCTTCTGACGATGGAAAAGCAAATGTCCCCTTGGTCCGATACATACTCCGCGTCAAGCTTGGAGGAAGTCCTCCAGAAGCAGGCCGAGAATCGAGCTTGGAGCAAGGAACTTCGCCGCAAAGCGAACGTTCTGGTAAACAGCCGGCTGTCTAACGACATCAGCCTGGCGGATTACCTTGCCAGCCGGAAGGTGGGCCACGAAGAATCTGCCGAGTGCCGTCGCCGGGCGAACCTCATCGACCTCGAAATCAACCGCTGCTCGGTGGAGCGATACGCTCTCGCGCTCGCGACACAAGATCGTTAGATTGCGTGCCCGCGGGATACCTGTCATACTGAAGTCACCTCGATCCGAGAGCCTCGTCGCCACCGTAATCTCAGGACGTTCCTCTTCCTTCCAGGTAGAACAGGCTCCTGACATGCACAACCAATCCTACAAACTGCGATCGGGACTCACGGCATGAATTCACCGGCCGGCGCCGTGCAGCAGAAAGGTAAACCCAAGCTGGAAAACTCTTCAGATATGATCGAAGGCCTCCGGGATCTGACTGTACATATTCATCGAGGCAACGCCACACAAGCAGGATCGATCGTCACCGACATCTCCAAACGTCTTCAAGTGATCATCGGGTCAGATGACGATGCGGTGAGCAAGCAACGGGCGCAGCAAACCCTTTTCGCGATACAGGAAGTCGGCATTCTCCTGGGTGAAAACGATTTGAGTGGAGCCCTCAGCGCAGCGCGGGACGCCTCAAAAGAGTGGCGCCTGCGGCATTCGCCGAACGAGAACGCCGGATAGCTCCGGTTTCTTAGAAAGCGTTGAACCAATCCATGGATAACCAGTCGTTCGAATCGCGGGATCTGCGTGTTCGCATCTGCGAAAACGTAGCCTACATTGACCAGCGCAGACTGGACGGCGATCCATGGAGGGAAATCGACAAAAGCGATTTACCCATGCCGCCGCTCTGGCTGGCTAGTCCGAGAACCTCACCGCTTCAGGTAGCCTTGCGGGCGTTTGAGCTGGAACACCCCGGCGACACCTCGCTGCGTCTCGCGCTCGGCGTGTAGTTGTAATTCGCTACACTGTGAGCGAGTGCCTCTGACCGAACCCTGCGGAACCCTGACCATTCTCATGTCCAGGATGCATTCTGATCTGGAAGTCTACTGCGAAGCCGTTGCTGAGTTGAGCCAGCGAGATGGAACTCCATTAGAGGTGGCCTACCAGCGGACAGAGCACGCCAGGCTTGCATTCGAGAGCGCCTGGAAGCTCCTAAAGGAACACACCGCGACGCATAAGTGCGCCTGATTACTGCCGGTCGTAGACGCCCACGTTATCAACCAGGTCCCCGCGGGTGTTGATCCCTTTATAGGTGATGGTCATGGTCTTGCGATCGGGCGAGACAACCCGGCGCGCCACGCCGATCTCCTTGCCCGCATGCTTCAACGTAGCGGCGGACGTGAAATCATCCATCCTTGTGAGCGCTACGGCGTCTACATCGCGAGATCCTTCGACAGGATAGTCCTTCCCGTCATAGTTCGCCGGATATTCTACTGTAGTGGTCTTCTGATCGGCCCAGGTGGTCTTTACCGTGGTCTTAACTCCCTTGGGCTGCGCTTTGTAGATTCGCGTCTCGGCTATAGGCGGCGGTCCCGGCTTGAATGTCGATTTCGCCACGTTTAGCTTCCAGGTACCCACACTGGCATCGGCGGCCCAACTACCCGACGCAACAGACAGCATCAATACAAGCAATCGCCGGAGCATAAGATCCTCCCCACGCGACTGCAGTATACACCCTTCGAGCGGCTGAATCGACCTGACGCAATAATGAGTTGTGACCTGGCATGACTTGCGCAACGCGAACGATCCTGAATTAGACGCTTTAGCGGAACGCTATCATCTGCACCCTCTCCACATCGAGGATTGCCGCCATCGGAACCAGCGCGCCAAGGTGGAAGAGGGTGCGGACTACATCTTTGTTGTCCTGAAGCCCGTGCACATCAATGCCACAGGTGAGCTGGAGATCACGGATTTCGATGTATTCCTTGGCCGCGACTACGTGATCACTGTGGAAGAAGGCCAATGCCCCAGTTTGCGGACGAATCTGGATCAGGTTCGTGCATCCGCCGACCGGCTTCGCCCCGACCAGCTCTTGTACAGAATCATGGACGCCACCGTGGACGCCTACGCTCCCGTAACGGAATGGTTCAATGAGGCTATCGATGCCATTGAGGATAAGGTCTTGGAGAAGCCTTCTCCGGCGACGCTCCAGCGGATTTTCGAGCTCAAACGCGGATTGATCGAGCTGCGGCGTGTACTCACGAACATGCGGGATGTCGCGGGTCATTTGCAGCGGCTGGAGAGCGATCTGATTCAGCGTGATCTTTGGCCGTTTCTGCGAGATGTGTACGATCACGTGGCTCGCGACGTGGAACTGGTGGAGATGCACCGCGATCTTCTCGCCGGGGCAATGGATATTTATCTCTCGAGCGTCGCCAATCGAACCAACCAGGTAATGAAGGTACTGACGGTGCTGGGAACTATTGCCCTGCCCTCCATCGTCATCTCGGGCTTTTATGGCATGAATACAAAGGATCTACCCTGGATCGAGTCTCCACACGCGACGGTGATCGCAGCAACCCTTATGGTGGTTACCACGGCCGGGCTCCTTTTCGTCCTTAAGAAGTTCGATTGGTTTTAGCGGATGTCAGGCAAATCGGCCGCGAAATAAGAGGGAACGGTTTCGCACCATTTCACACTCGAACCCATAGACACCGGGACGGGGTCGTTATGGCCTTTCTTGACGGGACGTGAGTACTAGTCATAATTGCCATCGATATACCACTGGCTCTGCAAACAATCCTGATAGATCCGAGACACGCCCATACTCTGAACCTCAACATCCCATTCCTGGTGATTCCAAACTGTGCCGGTCCACCAATCGCCCGAGGTTCGCCAGGGTCCGGCGTATGCGAGGATGCTGCCTCCTCCTTTGGCCGAGAAAATCCTCGCGGGTTTGCCTTGGTCGGTGCACCACACTTGCGCGGGGCAAGGCGGGCGAAATCTGCGAAATGCCGGTTTGGGATGGAAAGAGGTGGCACTTCCTTTGGCCAGAGCCAGTGGCCTTAGGCGAAAAGCATCCGGACGATGCGTATTCAATAATTCCGCGGTGCCGATATTGGCCGAGCCCACCATCCCTCGAATCCGAGCCAGGGTGATCTCCAGCTTTTCTGGCTCCGGCGATGAGGGCAGGAATAAGCCATGCTGGGTGATGCGCGGTTCCACCGATATCAGTTCGAGTTCGATCTTCTCGATGGGAGCTTTAGGAGGCTTATCGTTCAACTCCAGTTGCAGCAATTTCAGCAACACCTTGGAGTCGAGCATGGGGACGGGCAGGCGTATCGTAACAGAATGAGGGGAAGCTCGCTCTAACTCCAACCGTAAGCGAATTTCATGGGTGAACCTTCCGTAAAAGCGCAAACGCTCGCATAGCTCATTCAACATACTGGACAGCAAAAACAATAAGGGCTCCAGAAGATCCACGGAATCTTCGAGCTCCTTATGCTCCCGAAACACCAGCGGGTCCACACGAAGACGCAGCTGGCGATGCCCCGCTCCGCGTGCTAGCTGCTGCATATGAGCGCCTTCTTCACCCAAACGCGCTGCAACCCCCAGTGGCGGCAGAGCAGCAAACTCACCGAAGGTGCGAATGCCCCAGAGATCCAGCGTTCGCGCAAACTCTGGCGATCCGCCCAGGAGATAGGACGGCAATACCGCAAGAACCGCAGCTTCATGACCAGGAGGCAGAATCGTGACGCCTCGAATTCCCTGTGCGGCATGAACAGCGGCATCTGGATTGGAAGCAATCGCCAGATTGGCGGCGACTCCTACCCGGCGTTGAATCTCCATGGCGATTTGCTCCGGAGGGCCGTAGATCCCTCGAAGTCCTTGAATATCGAACACCACCGTATCCAGAGAAGTCTCCTCTATTAAAGGAGAGAAGTATCCGGCACATTCCACCAACAGACAAGAATTACCGGGAGCATAGAGGCAGGCGAACATACAACTACCGCGAGATGGTGAATGAGCGCTCCTGCACATGATGATTCCGCGTGCAGCGGGCCGTGGTTTCGAAGCCCTTCAGCAGTCCATTCCATGCAGTGCGTTTACGGCTAAGTTCGATCTTGAGCGTTGAACAGGAGTGCGCGTGAATCTGTTGCGCCAACACGATCAGTGTAGTTTTGGTGTTCTCTACGGCGTGACGCAGCCGGAACCATGCCGCTAATGGAATGTGCCGCACAACCTTTTCCGGCGTATCTCCTATATCGATAGCGACCAATCCGAAGCCTCCGCCCTGGGCCAACATATCCGCAGCTTTGAGTGCGTGTTCCACATTGCCACCGCACCGGACCCACAGGACTTGGGAAAGCCGTACTCCGGCCGCGGCAGCGCTCTCCGGATCGAAGGCGTTTTCGGCGTCCAACAAAGCACAAAACTCTTGTCCCGAAGAAGCGGCAGCGAGTAAGGAATACAGCAGCGAAGTACGTCCAGAAGAAGCAGATCCCGCGATTTCGGTGAGCGCTCCGCGCGGAATCTCTCCCACCATCGATGGCAAGGTTTCTCCCGCAGCTTTTTTTTCCGTGAGAAATACGGCTTCAAAGCGAGAACCGAGAGCGGATTGAATCTGGTGACGAAGAAGCGCAGAGGACCCTTCCATATTCGCCTTATCTTCGCCTATACTGGGGGAGGACGTCAATGCCTTTTTCGTATATAGAACTCCATGCCCGCTCGGCATTCAGCTTCCTTCGCGGGGCTTGCGTCCCGGAAGACTATGCCTTTTGTTGCAGTGAGTTAGACCAAAAAGGAATGGCTCTGCTGGATATCGATGGCGTGTACGGAGCACCTCGTTTCCATCAGGCTATGCAAAAGAAAAAACTCCAGGGGTATGTGGGCGCGGAGGTCACTTGCACGGATGGCGCTCGCTATCCCTTATTGGTTGCTAACCAACGCGGGTATCAAAACCTGTGCCGGATGATTTCGCGTATGAAGCTGCGTACAGTCAAGCATCCCAAGCCGGGACAGGAAGCAGCCGCCACACCGGAAGAGCTGGCCGAATTTTCAGAAGGACTGCTGTGCTTGACGGGAGATGAAGATGGCCCTTTGGCGCAAGGGCTTCGTAAGAAAGAAGGGCGCGCTACTGTGGAGCGTCTCCAACAGATCTTCAGGCCGAAGAATGTCTATCTTGAATTACAACGTCACTTTCATCGCGATCAAGAAGCTCGCAATCAGGCAGTGATCGAGCTGGGGCGCAGTCTTCACATCCCTTTGGTTGCGACCAACGGTGTGTGTTATGCCAAGCCTCGCCATCGCGAGCGGCTGGATGTATTCACCTGTCTGCGCCACCATACGACTCTGGCCAATGCAGGCCGGCTGCTGGAACGAAATTCCGAACGCTATGCCAAGTCCGCAACGGAGATGAATCGTCTGTTCGCCGATGTGCCGGACGCCATTGCCAATACTCTGGATGTAGCTTCCAGGCTTCAGTTCACGCTTGCCGACCTGGGATACCAGTTCCCAAATTATCCTGTTCCTACTGGTCAGACTGAGGCCAGCTTTCTACGGAAGTTGACCGAAGACTACGCCCGCCGCCGGTTCGGAGATCGCTACGAAAACGCCCGGCCGCAACTGGAAAAAGAACTGGCGCTCATCGAAAAACTGAAGTTCGAAGGTTATTTTCTGATCGTCTGGGACATCGTCGAGTATTGCAAGAAGCAAGGGATTCTGATTCAAGGGCGGGGTTCAGCAGCCAATAGTGCTGTCTGTTATTCGCTCGGCATCACAGCGGTCGATTCCGTAAAGATGGACTTGCTGTTCGAACGGTTCCTTTCTGAGAATCGCGGAGAATGGCCGGATATCGACCTCGATCTTCCCTCTGGCGATCAGCGCGAGAAAGCGATCCAGTACGTCTACGAACGCTATGGCAGGCTGGGCGCAGCCATGACGGCGAATGTCAATACCTACCGTGGCAGATCCGCTGCACGGGAAGCCGGCAAAGTTCTCGGCTTCGATGAGCAGACGCTCGGCACTCTCTCCAAGCTCGTGCCCATGTGGGGATGGACGGATGCAACGGATACAGCAGAAAGGCAATTCCGCGAAGCCGGTCTGGATCTGTCCGACAGGCGGGTGCGGAAATTCCTGGAGTTGGTGGTGGAATTACAAGATCTGCCACGTCACTTGAGCCAACACTCAGGCGGGATGGTGATCTGCCAGGGGCAACTCGATTCGGTGGTGCCTTTGGAACCGGCAACCATGCCGGGACGCGTGGTAGTGCAGTGGGACAAAGAAGATTGTGCAGACATGGGCATCGTGAAAGTCGATTTATTGGGACTGGGGATGATGGCGGTACTCGAAGAATCTATCGATCTAATCGAGCGTCACCATGGGAAGAAAATCGATCTTGGAAACCTGCCGCAGGACGATCCCAAGGTGTATGAATCGCTTCAGCGCGCCGACACCATCGGGTTGTTTCAGGTAGAAAGCCGTGCGCAGCAAGCGTCGTTGCCGCGCATGAAGCCCGAGAAGTTTTATGACCTGGTAGTACAGGTCGCCATCATTCGCCCGGGCCCGATTGAAGGCAAGATGGCGCATCCATATTTGGCCCGGCGGCAGGGAAAGGAAAAAGCCGAGCCACTGCATCCCTCGCTGGATAAAATTCTGAAGCGAACGTTGGGCGTGCCGCTATTTCAAGAGCAGCTTTTAAGAATGGCCATGGCTGCCGCCGATTTCACGGGAGGCGAGGCTGAAGAGCTG
>Ga0268264_10006336_pt1 | contig 9974 bp, 7 predicted proteins | sample KBSSwiS32_FD_190357 | JGI IMG/M metagenome (GOLD analysis project Ga0268264, IMG submission 190357) | Switchgrass rhizosphere microbial communities from Kellogg Biological Station, Michigan, USA - KBS Switchgrass S3-2 (SPAdes) (version 2) | ecosystem: Host-associated > Plants > Roots >... | reverse complement strand
TTCTTCCAAGGGTCTGCTGATTGCACCTGAGTGGCACGAGTGTATGAAATCAGCAGACCCTTGGAAGAAAGCTCGCGGCCATCAAATACATCTGGGAAACCACCACAGTTGGTCAGAGCGCTGGCACTGCCCTCGACGTCCACTAGATCATACCCCAGGAATTCAAAGCCTCTCGGCAGGCTGTATGGAGGCGGATGGTCTGGGTTTCGAAACACGCAGAGGAGATTGTACTCGCCAATTCCACCAAGCTGCTGGATGAGAAATTCGAGGTCGACGAAGAAATTCAGCATGAAGTCTTCGTTCACAATATGGGGCCAATACTCGTCCTTGATATCCGGCAAGACTGTTGGACATAGCATTGGATCCAGGGATACCACCTCGTCGAGATGAACGAGATGTGTCCAGGAGACGTACTTTTCCCAAGACTCTTCGTCGCGTGAAGAGAATATCTCGGTGGCAATGAACCATGGCTGCATGTTGGAGCCCTAACGTGTATCAAAAGTGGGGATCATACAGCGGCAGTGGAGCTGGAGGAGGGACTGCTGACGCATATGCGCAAGTTCCTGATCGAGTTGGGCAGTCTGGGGGCGCCCAGGAAGGCTGCATTAAACATCCTACATCGCGTTCTGTCCTGCCTGCGGTCTGCCAATACACCCATCAATCCCGTAAATGGGATTGCAGGTGCGGTGAGCGTCCCATAAGCGAGATCATTTCCAACCTTTGGACCTCTGCAACTTCACCTGCTGAAAGGGAGTATTCAACACAGAATCAGTAAATTGCAGCACCATCGGTTGTGATGGCATAGGAGGTGCTTTGTCCTCGTTATGGACCAACCGCGCACTGATCAGACCCGCCGGCGCCGCAAGCGCTGGATCGTAGCCAGCGGAATCGCCCTGGCGCTCGCAGGAGTCACGGTAGCCGTGACGCGCCTGAAGCCCGCGGCTCCCAGTGTCGAACGAAGCCTCGTGTGGATCGACACGGTAAAGCGAGGCGAAATGCTGCGGGAAGTGCGTGGGATTGGCACGTTGGTCCCGGAGCAAGTCTCATGGATCGCTGCGCGCTCGGCAGGCCGAGTCGACCGCATCGTATTGCGTGCGGGCGCGACCGTTAAGCCCGAGGATGTGATCCTGATTCTTAGCAATCCGGCGGTCGCGCAGGCGGCAGTGGATGCTGCGTCGCAGCTCAAGGCGTCTGAGGCCGACCTCAAGAGTTTCAAGGTGCAGCTCGAGAGTAGCTTGCTGGCCTCCGAATCGACGGCCGCCGCCGCGAAGGCCGATTACGAGCAGGCGAAGCTGCGCGCCCAGGTCAACGAGGACCTTTTTAAGAGGGGACTGGTTTCGGAACTCGAGATGCGGTTGTCGAAAGTCACGGCCGAGCAAGCCGAGGCACGTAACGCCATTGAGCAAAGGCGCTTCGCGTTCGCCAGGGTGGGCGTCGCTCCACAGCTCGCCATGAAGGCTGCGGAGCTCGATCGGGTGCGGACGCAAGTGAAACTCCGACAGGATGAGCTCGATGCGCTCAAGGTACGCGCGGGCATGGCCGGGGTGCTGGAGGTTGTTCCCGTGGAGATTGGCGCCCAGGTCGCAGCGGGCGCCAATTTGGCCCGTGTGGCCGATCCCTCGCGGCTCAAGGCCGAGGTCCGCATCGCCGAGACGCAGGCGAAAGACATCCAACTGGGTCTGCCGGCTTCGATTGATACTCGCAATGGGGTTGTCGAAGGCCACGTTTCCCGGATTGATCCCGCGGTCCAAAACGGCACGGTGCTGGTCGACGTCTCCATCCAGGCAGGGCTGCCTCCCGGCGCGCGCCCCGACCTTTCAATCGACGGAACGATTCAGCTCGAGCGGCTCGAGAAAGTCGTGTTCGTTGGCCGGCCCGCCTTCGGGCAAGAGAAAAGTGTCGTGGGCATGTTCAAGCTGGATGCTGACGGTCTGTATGCGACTCGCACCCCCGTCCACTTGGGCCGCAGCTCCGTGAATACGATTGAGGTGGTCAGCGGGCTCAAGCCCGGGGATCGGGTCATCCTGTCAGACACCTCGCAGTGGGATGACCACGGTCGCATCCGACTAAACTAGCTGGCTCCTGAATACAAGAACCTCCACATGAATCGTGCAAACAACTCAACCCTGATCAAGCTCGAAGACGTCTCCAAGGTGTTTCTCACGGACGAGATCGAGACTCATGCGCTCTCGGGGATCCAACTAGAAATCAAGACCGGTGAGTACGTATCCATTGCCGGCCCATCCGGTTGCGGCAAGTCCACGCTGCTCTCCATCATCGGTTTACTGGACACACCGAGTGGCGGCACCTATGTGCTGAACGACCGGCCGGCGCAAGGGCTGACGGCGGCTGAACGTGCCCGGGTGAGGAACCGCCAGATTGGCTTCATCTTTCAGTCGTTCAATCTAATCGGCGATCTGACTGTTTACGAGAACGTCGAGTTGCCGCTCACGTACCGTGGCATGCCTGCGGCCGAGCGCAAGGGGCGGGTGACCCAAGCACTCGAGAGAGTGGGTATGGCGCATCGGGCGAAGCATCTGCCGTCTCAGCTTTCAGGTGGACAACAGCAGCGCGTCGCGGTCGCGCGCGCCCTGGGCGGAAGTCCGGCGGTGTTGTTGGCAGACGAGCCCACTGGCAACCTCGATTCACACAACGGCGAAGCCGTGATGAAACTCTTGAGCGAGTTGCATCAAGGCGGCGCCACCATCGTCATGGTGACCCACGATTCGCGTTTCTCGCGCCAGGCGACACGCACGGTGCACCTCTTCGACGGGCGTATCGTCGATGAGCAGGTGGAGACTGATCCGACGCGGTGAGGGCCGACATGTTCTACGACCTTAAATTCGCCTTGAGCTCGCCGGCGGCAGGACTCACTGTCCTCGCAGGCTGGATACCGGCGCGGCGGGCGACGAAAGTCGATCCACTGGTCGCGCTGCGAGCGGAGTGAGAGCGATGTTCTCTGAACTGAAATACGCGGTCCGCTCATTGGCAAAAACTCCCTGGCTTACGGCCGTGGTGGTCATCACGCTGGCGCTCGGCATCGCAGCGAACACGGCGGTGTTCAGTTGGACGCGCGGCGTGCTGCTACATCCCTTGCACGGCGTAGCGGATGGGGAGCGCCTCGTTTCGCTGGAAACGGTGCTACCCAACGGCGAATACGTTGGTTCTTCATATCCTGACTTCCGGGACTATCGTGACTCATCACGTTCCCTTGCGGGCGCGATCGCGTTCGACCAGGAGCCTTTGAGTTTCGGGAACGAGAACCAGGCGGAACGCGTTTGGGCCGAGCTGGTATCCGGAAATTTTTTCGATGTGCTGGGCGTCAGACCGGCTGCCGGCCGGTTCTTCCGGGCTGAAGAGCAGGAAGAGGCTCCGGGAAAGCATTCGGTCGCCGTCATTAGCGCACGATTCTGGCGGCGGCATTTTCATGCGGACCCGCAAATTGTCGGTAAGACGATTCGCGTGAACCGCCAGGAACTGACGGTGGTCGGTGTCGCCCCAACGGAGTTCTCGGGAACCGAAGTGGGCCTTTCGCTCGACCTCTGGGTGCCGCTCGCGATGGCTCCTCCGTTGCTGAGTGAGGCTCCAGACTGGTTCGAGAATCGGAACAACCGACGGTTGCACATGTTCGCTCGTTTGAGGCAGGGCGTTTCGCTGCCTGAGGCCCGCACGGAAATCCAGACGATTGCGCGGCGTTTGGCGCAGAGCTATCCGAGGAGTAACGCAGGCATCGGCGCTACGCTGCTGCCGATTGACCAAGCGTCCCATGGGGTTCAAACCCTCGTCGTAACGTTGCTCAAGACCCTGCTCGGGGCTGGCGCCGTTCTGTTGCTCATCGTATGCGCGAATGTGGCAAACCTGATGTTGGTTCGCGCCACAATGAGGCAGAAGGAATTCAGCATCCGCCTGGCGCTGGGTGCATCGCGCCCGCGCGTGATCGGCCAGCTCCTGCTGGAGAGCCTCCTGCTCGCGGGACTGGGTGGCTTGGCAGGCGTTCTGCTGGCCGGGCAGATGGCGAGTTGGCTGCGCTTTTTCATTCCCGCGACGAACCTTCCGCTGGTGCTCGATTTTCCGCCTGACTCTGCGGTGCTGCTGTTCACGTTATCGATTTCAGTCCTGGTGGGGCTGCTATTCGGCCTGGCGCCGGCGCTGCAGACGATTCGGAACGACCGCCTGAGCGGCGTGAAGGACAGTGGGCGCGGCGCGATCGGTGGCACGCGCTCGGATCGCTTACGAGGAATACTGGTCATTTCGGAGGTCGCCTTGGCACTCATCGTGTTGATCGGCGCTAGCTTATTTCTCGAAAGCTTCCGGCATGCTAAACAAATCGATCCGGGGTTCGATCCTTCGCACGTGCTGCTGGCCCCGTTGGACCTATCGGAGGCGGGATACAGCGCCGAGCAGGGCACGCTCCTCATGCGGCATCTGCGCGATCGCATCGAAACCCTGCCCGGAGTCCGGGCCGTGAGTTTTGCGACAGCTGTGCCGCTCGGTTTCTCGCCGGGTTCATGGGCCGGCAACGTGCAGGTCGGTGGCTACGTACCTCGCCGCGGCGAGGACATGCGGGTCCTGTGGAACCCGATTTGGCCGGGCTACTTCGATCTCATGCGGATTGCTCTCATCGAGGGGCGCGATTTTACCGAACGCGACGACAGCCAAACCCAGCCCGTAGCAATCATCAATGAGACATTCGCACGGCGGTTTTTTCGAGGACAAGAGCCGGTCGGCCGACAGCTCGGGGTATGGGGAACGGTTTGTACCGTGGTCGGCGTCGTCAAAGACATCAAGTACAGGAATCTTGGCGAGACTCCGCAACCATACTTCTATCGGCCGATGCAGCAAGTCTGGGGACCTAACACTGGATTTTGGCTGCATGTGCGGACGGTGGGGCCGCCGCTGCAGCTCCTACCCGAGCTGCGGCGCGAACTGAGATCCGTCGATCCGAGGGTGCATGCCTTTGAGGTGTTCACGCTCAGCGATTACATCGGCGCAGCCTGGTTCGCCCAGAAGATCGGGGCAGCTTTATTGGGAGTCTTAGGCACGCTGGCTCTCCTGCTTGCGGCGCTGGGTCTTTTCAGCGTGATGGCGTACAGCGTGAGCCAACGCACGCAGGAAATCGGCATCCGGATGGCGCTCGGCGCTCAGATGATCGACGTGTTTCGTCCCGTCGTGGGTCAGTCACTCCGGCTGGCGATGGCGGGGATTGGCATCGGACTTGTGTTGTCATTCGCGCTGACACGGCTCGTCGCGAGCCAACTTTTCGGCGTGAGCGCGACAGACCCGCTGAGCTTCGTCGGCGTGTCATGTCTGCTCTGCGCGGTTGCACTGGCGGCGAGCATTATCCCGGCGCGCCGCGCCATAAAAGTCGATCCGCTGATCGCGCTGCGGGCGGAGTGAGCAGACACCATGAGTCTGCACATCGCCAAACCCCTGCGTCTGCTATCAGCGGTCCTCGTCAGCCTCAGCACACTACCCATCGCCGTACACGCCGCGCAGGTCATTACGCTGGACGATGCGATCGGCATCGCGCTCGAGCGCAATGTGCCCCTTCTTCAGGCGCGCACGACGGCGCAACTGAGCGACGTTGCGGTGAGCGCGGCGAAACTGCAGTTTCTGCCAAACCTGTCGGTCACCACGACGGGAACGAGAAACTACGGTCGGTATTACAGCTCGGCCACGGGGAGCTATATCAATGAGACCACGAGCTCCCTGAGCCCGGGAGCGTCCTCCAGAGTCACGTTGTTTACGGGGTTGCACGATGTCTCCGCGTTGCGCCAGGCGAAGCTCACCAGTCAGGCGAGCAAGTTGGATCTGAGTCGCGCTCAGGAGACGACGGTCTTCGCGGCGGTGTCGAATTTCCTCTCCCTTATTCTGCAGCAGGACCAATTACAGGTGCAGCGGGAGAATCTGGCTGCCGAAGTGACGCTCGAAGAGCAGATTCGCCAGTATGTGACTGCCGGCACGCGCGCCAGCGCTGACTTGTACCAACAGCAGGCCAATGTGGCGGCCGCGCGATTGAGCGTGATTCAGGTGGCGAATGCAGCCGAGCTCAGCAAGGTGGACCTCCTGCGCACGCTGCAACTCGATCCGATCCAAACCTATGATTTTCAGGTCCCAGCGATCGAGACGATTTATCGTGACGATTCTACGACCTTAGCTGACCTGGTTGCTCGCGCACTGTCCAGGCGCTCGGACTTACAGGCCGAGGAGGCGCGGGTCAAGGCGCTGGAGCAGGGTGTACACGTGGCCAGCTCAGGATACTGGCCCACCGTTTCTCTTTCCGCTGGTTACGGTAGCAGTTACAGCAGTGCATTATCGCAGGGCTTGCACGATCAGCTCGATGAGTATCGCAACGGATCGCTGTCACTGAATGTTTCGGTGCCGCTATTCGATAGCGGCGTGACCCGAAGCGCTGTGCATCGAGCGCAGTTGGAAGTGCAGAAGGAACGCATCACCCTGGACAGTCAGTGGCATGAGGTGGAATTGCAGGTGAAGAGCGTATACCTCGATTATCATGCCGCGCGCGATGAGCTTACGGCCGCGCAAGCCCGGCAGCATACCGCGCAGCTTGCCGTGCAATCAGCGCAAGAGCGCTTCAAAGCTGGGACGGCGATTCTGGTGGAAGTCTCTCAGGAGCACACGAGCTACGTGCTGGCCCAGAGTGCTCTGGCCACCGCTCGTTATAATCTGGCGCTGCAGAGTATCCAGATGAAGTACTCTCTGGGCGAGATTCCTTGGGTTCCTCAGCGGTGAGGTTTCACACACGGCATGCGACCACGCCTGCTCATTGTCGATGATCAGCGGGATGTGCTCACCGCACTACGCATGGCTTTGGCCAAGGAGGGCATCGAGGTCGTCACCGCGGGTTCTCCGGCCGGCGCACTAGCAACCGTTGCGGCGGATTCCTTCGACGCGGCGTTGATTGATCTCAACTACACCCGCGATACCACCTCGGGAGTCGAAGGGCTCAATCTGCTGGAGAAATTGCACCAGAGTGATCCCCTCCTGCCTGTCATCGTGATGACCGCCTGGGCGAGTGTAGATCTCGCCGTACAGGCGATGCGCACCGGTGCACGGGATTTCATCGAGAAGCCTTGGGACAACGCGCGTCTGCTGTCCGTCGTGCGCAATCAGCTGGAGTTGGGTCGGGCGCTGCGCAGTGGCCGGCGACTCGAAGCTGAAAATGCGCTTCTGCGTGATGCCTCCCAGGTTCAGATTGTGGCCGAATCGTCGGCGATGCAGGAGGTGCTGTCGATCGCGCAACGGGTGGCGTCCTCCGATGCCCCGGTTCTGATTACAGGAGAGAACGGCACCGGTAAGAGTCTCCTGGCGCGGCTCATTCATCAGTGGTCCGCTCGTGGACACTCGCTGATCGAAGTCAATGTCGGTGCATTGCCCGAAGGCGTGTTCGAGAGCGAGATGTTCGGTCATGTGCGCGGCGCTTTCACCGATGCACGCAGCGAACGCGCGGGCCGTGTCGAGCTGGCGGACGGCGGAAGTCTCTTTCTGGATGAAATCGGCAACCTGCCCGCAGGCCAACAGGTGAAACTGCTGCGGGTACTCGACAGCGGTGAGTTCGAGCCGGTCGGGTCCTCGCGCACCCGCAAGGCCAATGTACGACTGATCGCCGCGACCAATGCCGATTTGCACAAATTGGTCGCAGAAGGTCGATTTCGCCAGGATCTGCTGTTCCGCATCAATACCATTGAGATCCGCATTCCGCCTCTGCGGGAGAGGAGGGCGGATATTGCGCCACTGGCGCTCGCCGTGCTGACGGCGTCGGGGCGACGCTATGGAAGATCTCTGCGCGAGTTTGATCCCGATGCGATGCGTGCACTTCAACACTACGCATGGCCAGGTAATATCCGCGAGCTCCGTAATGTCATCGAGCGAGCGGCGCTCCTGGCCGGAGGCGAGGTGGTGAAAATTGCTGATCTGCGATTGGCGCCGAGCAACGCATCCCCGCCCGCACTCGAGGATATGAATCTCGAAGATGCCGAACGGATTTTGATTCGTGCGGCTTTGAAACGACATGACGGCAGTGTTGTCGAGGCTGCGGCAGCCCTCGGATTGTCCCGCAGCGCGTTGTATCGACGTATGGAGAAGCTGGGGATCGGTGCGGATGCGTAAATTCGGGCGGGCGAGGCGATCCGTGTCACCGGGCCGCTCCCGCTTGGCGTTCGAGCGCCGCATCGTCGTTCTCTCGGTGGCACTGACCGTGCCGGCGTTGGTGCTCGGCGGGTGGTTGATCTGGCGACTGGAGCTGGAGTGGATCTGGCGCGGCGTGGCGGCTGCGGCTTTATTGGCCATTCTGGCCGGTTCGTGCGCCGCTTTGCGCAAGTCAGTGACGGAACCCCTGCGCGGCCTCACCAACGTAGTCGAAGCCTATCGCGGTGGGGACTATACGATTCGCAGCAGTCGTGAACGGCCGGGCGATGCACTCGGTGACCTCGTACATGAGATCAACAGCCTAGGCGATACCTTGCACCAGCAGCGTTTGCAAGCTCTGGAGGCGACAGCGCTGCTCGACAAGCTCATCAATGCGATCGATATCGCTGTGCTGGCCTTTGATGGGGAAGGGCGGTTACGCGTGCATAACCCGGCTGCTGCGCAACTGTTGGGATTGGAATCCAGAACAGGCGCCGGCCACACAGCTACTGAGGTGGGGCTCGAGGAGTTTCTTAGGGATGACACCCGCAGTCGAATCGTGACCTCGCTCGCTAACCGCAGCGGCCGTTGGCAGATCACGCACGGTACGTTCCGTGAGAGCGGGCTGGCCCAGCATCTACTCATCATCTCCGACGTGCGTCAGGCCTTGCGGGAGGAAGAGCGCCTCGCCTGGCAACGGTTGATACGAGTCATCGGCCATGAAGTTAACAACTCCTTGACCCCGATTCGATCTCTGGCGACGACCTTGCAAGAGTCGCTCAGCGCAGCGCTCACGCCCGGAAACGACCGAGACGAGTCCCTCACGGGACTCAAAGTGATTGCTGATCGGACGCATGGCCTCTCGCGATTTCTCGCTCAATATAGCCGGCTTGCCCGTCTGCCATCACCCCACCCACGCTGGTTGGAGCTCGCGCCGGTCCTCGCGCGCGTGATTGCGCTTGAGCCTCTGCATCAGATCCAGATTCAAGTTCCTGAGGGCCTCGAGGTGTTGGTGGATGAAGATCAGCTCGAGCAGGCATTGATCAATCTGGCGCGCAATGCCGTCGAGGCGCAAGGAGACTCCGCCGGGCACGTTCTCATTGCCGTTCACGGCGATGACTATACGCTGGTCATAACAGTCACGGACGAGGGACCAGGCGTTGCGAATCCCGATAACCTGTTCGTGCCGTTCTTTACCACCAAGCCGGGCGGCAGCGGGGTGGGCTTGGTGCTGTCGCGGCAGATTGCCGAAGCTCATGGCGGAACACTGTCTCTGGAGAATCGTCGCGACACACACGGAGCCATTGCGACTCTCGAAATACCCGGTGCCGCGCGCAAGAAGGCGGCCAACAGAAATTGAGATTGAGGTTGAGTTCGCCACGCTGAGACGACAGCGATTTTTTCTTACCCGACGGCGAACGCGCGCCTCATGGCCTCACCTTTATCGCACGCGGTAAGCGCCTCGCCCGAAGAAGCGGTCCAGCACCTCTGCCGGTGCTCGCTCAAGCGGACCGTAATCCCGAACGCTCCGAACTCCTCCGGCACATCTGGATCAATGCCGGAATCAACAGCCAGTTGATAGGCTGCCCGCAAAGCAGTGCGTTTATTGCCTCCGTGTCAACCGCTGACGCTTTCGTTGGAGCTGGCGAAGGGAAGTCGCGAGGCTCTTGGGCGCCGCTGCCAGGTGTTATTATTCTATCCGGTAGCCGCTCGGATTGCCCTGTGCGGCGGGCGGGATTTGGGGATCAACATGCGTCAGTGGCGACTTGCGATTGTCTGTACTTTGAGTCTCTGGGCGGCGGGCTGCGCCACCGTGCAGACTACCG
>Ga0268264_10006335_pt1 | contig 9974 bp, 7 predicted proteins | sample KBSSwiS32_FD_190357 | JGI IMG/M metagenome (GOLD analysis project Ga0268264, IMG submission 190357) | Switchgrass rhizosphere microbial communities from Kellogg Biological Station, Michigan, USA - KBS Switchgrass S3-2 (SPAdes) (version 2) | ecosystem: Host-associated > Plants > Roots >... | reverse complement strand
TTCCTTCGACCCCGTGGATGCGCCGGACGGCACGGCGGCGCGTCCGGAAACGCCCGACTCGAGGACGACGTCAGCTTCGATTGTAGGATTGCCGCGGGAATCGAGAATTTCGCGGGCGATGACGTCGACGATGGCACTCATGGTTATGGTTTCTAGGCTCGGTGGTCTTGTTTGAATTCGGACCAGTACGGTCCACGTCTCTAGGCAGCTTCGTAGTCGCAGATGATCCAGTCGGCGAACTCGCGTTCGAGCGCCACCACGGCCTGGTGATCGGGATGGGGCCCATAGGCGTCGAGGTCGGCGCGCGTGGCGAATGCCATGTTCACGCCATAGTCGTACGCGATGGGTCGGTTGGTGGTGTTCCAGCCGTGCTCGAAGCGCACGATTCCCTGACACTTGTGCTCCAGCGCCATGAAACCGGCGCGCCATTCCGCGACACGCGGGTCGTCGCGCGATACGCCGGGTTTCAGCTTGATCAGGACCAGGTGCACAAACATGAAGCTTCCTTGTCGTTGTAACTCGTCGGTGGGCTCAAACGGCTGCAATCAATGCGTCTTCGGGGAAGCCGCCATGCTTCACGGCGGCGTCAAGCTCGACCAGCGTTGCCAGAAGCGCACGCATCATCGGCAACGGCCACGCATTGGGTCCGTCGGACAGCGCCTTATCTGGCTGCGGATGCGTTTCCATGAAGATCCCGGCGATGCCCGCGGCCACCGCGGCACGCGCCAGCACCGGAACGAACTCGCGCTGGCCGCCGGAAGACGTACCCTGGCCGCCCGGCAACTGCACTGAGTGCGTTGCGTCGAATACGACCGGACATCCGGTGCCGCGCATGATCGCCAACGAACGCATATCGGACACCAGGTTGTGATAGCCGAAGGACGCGCCGCGCTCGCAGACCATGATGTTGTCGGCATTGTTCGCCGACTTGCCCTTGGCCACGACCTGCCGCATGTCCTCAGGCGCCAGGAACTGTCCCTTCTTGATGTTCACCGGCTTGCCGCTGGCGGCAACGGCCTGGATGAAATCGGTTTGCCGGCACAGGAAGGCCGGCGTCTGCAGGACGTCCACCACGGCGGCCACAGTCGCGATCTCGTCCACCGTATGCACGTCGGTCAATACCGGCACGTCGCATTGCCGCCGCACTTCCTCGAGGATGCGCAGGCCCTCCTCCATGCCCGGCCCGCGAAACGACGCGTGCGAGCTGCGGTTGGCCTTGTCGTAGGAAGACTTGAAGATGAAGGGCACGTCGAGCGCCGCGCAAATCGCCTTGAGTTCGCCGGCGACATCAACCTGCAGCTGGCGCGATTCGACGACGCAGGGACCGGCGATCAGGAACAGCGGCCGGTCCAGCCCGACGTCGAAGCCGCACAGGTTCATGGCGTCAGATCGACGCGACCAGCTCGGCGGCAGGCTGGGACGCATTGTCCTTGCCGCGCCGCTGATGCTCGAGCGCCGCCTGCACGAAGCTGATAAACAGCGGATGACCGCGCCGCGGATTCGACGTGAACTCCGGGTGGAACTGGCAACCGAAAAACCACGGGTGGTTGGGCAACTCGACCATCTCCACCAGGTCGCCAGCGGTCTCGCTCCTGGCCCGGGCGCCCACGAACATGCCCGCCGCCTCGATCCGCGACAGGTAGTGGTTGTTGACTTCGTAGCGATGCCGGTGCCGTTCGACGACCGTCGTCGAACCATATGTGCGGTTCGCCAGCGACCCAGGCACGACCTCGCAGGGCTGCGCGCCCAGCCGCATCGTCCCACCCATGTCCGAGGCCTCGGTGCGCCTTTCGACCGAACCATCGCGATTCTGCCACTCCGTGATCAGCGCCACGACCGGATGCGGCGTGGCCGGATCGAATTCCGTGCTGTTGGCATTGGGGAGCCCCGCCATATTGCGCGCGCACTCGATCACGGCAAGCTGCATGCCGAGGCAGATGCCGAGGTAGGGAATGCCGTTCTCGCGCGCCAGGCGCACAGCCAGAAGCTTGCCCTCGACGCCGCGCTTGCCGAATCCGCCCGGCACCAGGATCGCGTCCATGTCGCGCAATCCGTTGACGCCGTCGCTTTCCAGCACCTCGGAGTCGACATAGTGGATGCGGACCTTGGCGCGGGTATGCATCCCGGCGTGGATCAGCGCCTCGGAGAGCGACTTGTACGATTCGGTCAGGTCGACATACTTGCCGACCATCGCGATGTTCACCTCGTGTTGCGGATGCTCGAGCGCGTCGACCAGCTTGTGCCAGACGCCGAGGTCGGCCGGTTTCGGGTTGATGTTGAGCTTCTTGCAGACAATGACGTCGAGTCCCTCGGCGTGCAGAAGCCCGGGAATCTTGTAGATCGAATCAGCGTCCAGCGCCGGGATGACGGCTTCCTCCGGCACGTTGGTGAACAGCGAAATTTTCTTGCGGTCGCCGTCCGGGACCGGGCGGTCTGCGCGGCACAGCACGACGTCCGGCTGGATACCGATTTCGCGCAATTCCTTGACCGAGTGCTGCGTGGGCTTGGTCTTCATTTCGCCGGCCGTGGGAATGTACGGCAGCAGGGTCAGATGTACGTAACAGACGTTGTCGCGTCCGAGCGTGATGCCAAGCTGGCGGATGGCTTCGAGGAACGGCAGCGATTCGATGTCGCCGACGGTGCCGCCGACTTCGACGATGGCCACTTCGGCATCGCCGGCGCCCAAGAGAATCCAGCTCTTGATTTCGTCGGTGATGTGCGGGATCACCTGCACCGTGCCGCCTAAGTAGTCGCCGCGGCGTTCCTTGCGGATCACCGATTCGTAGATCTGGCCGGTAGTGAAGTTGTTGCGCTTCCCCATCCGGACGTCGGTGAAGCGCTCGTAGTGGCCGAGGTCGAGGTCGGTCTCGGCGCCGTCGTCGGTGACGAACACCTCGCCGTGCTGGAACGGCGACATCGTCCCGGGATCGACGTTGATGTAAGGGTCAAGCTTGAGATTGGTGACGCGGACGCCGCGGGAGGCGAGGATCGCGGCGAGCGACGCGGCGGCGATCCCCTTCCCGAGTGAGGAAACGACGCCACCGGTCACGAAGACGAACTGGGTCATGTGCTTCTCGCCCCGGGAAATTGCCATTTTACTCCGAGATTGTCATCCCTCCAAGCAAGACCGCAAAGCTATATGCCGAGTCCCTCAGCCATTCGCTTGCGCGTGGAATCGCGACCCAGCAACGCCAGTACCGCATCGATCGCCGGCGTCGACGTCGTGCCTGCCGCCAGCAGGCGCAGCGCCATCATGATCTGCGGCGGCTTCAGGCCGTGGCGCGACGCCGCGGCCTTGAGCGCAGCCATGAGCGCCTCCCGCGTCCAGCCGATCGTAGCGAATTCCCCGTGCAGTTCCAGCAGCGCCGGGCGATTTGCTGCCGTCACCTGCTCCGCCAGCTTCTCCGGTGCGACCTTCGGCGCTGCATAGAAATAGTGCGCCGCGTCAGCCATCGCCACAAGCGTGTCTGCGCGGTCACGGAGCAGAGTTGATACGGCGCCCGCATCGGGACCGGTGGCGGGGTCGAGCCCCGCGCGCTCGAGAAACGGCACGAGACGCCGGCCCAGTTCGGCCTCGGGGAGCCGCTTCATGTGCTCCTGGTTGACCCACCGCAGCTTGTCCGCGTTAAATCGGGACGGCGCCGCACTGATGCCCGGCAGGTCGAACCACTGCATCAGTTGCTCCCGGTCGAAAATCTCCTCGTCGCCGTGGCCCCAGCCGATGCGCGCCAGGAAATTGATCAGCGCCTCGGGCAGATAGCCCTGTGCCTCGTATTCCATCACGCCCATGGCGCCGTGGCGCTTGGAAAGCTTGGCCCCGTCCTCGCCCAGCACCGTCGGGACGTGCGCGTACGCCGGCGGCTCGGCGCCCAGCGCGCGGAAGATGTTGATCTGGCGTGGCGTGTTGTTCACGTGGTCGTCGCCGCGGATGACGTTGGTGATCGCCATGTCGATGTCGTCGACGACGACGCAGAAATTGTAGGTGGGCGTGCCGTCCGGACGGGCGATCACCAGGTCGTCGAGTTCCGCGTTGGCGATTTCGATGCGGCCTTTTACGCCGTCGTCCCAGGCGACGACGCCCCCGTCCGGGTTGCGAAAGCGCAGCACCGGGGCCACGTCCGGCGGTGGCGTCTTGCCGACGCTGTTTTCGGGACGCCAGCGCCCGTCGTAACGCGGCTTCTGTCCGTGCGCCATCTGCTCGGCGCGCAGCGCGTCCAGTTCCTTGGCCGACATGTAGCAGCGATACACCTGGCCGGCGGCGAGCATTTGCGCGATGACTTCGCGATAGCGGTCCATCCGCTGCATCTGGAAGAACGGACCCTCGTCGTAATCGAGTGCGAGCCACGCCATCGCATCGAAGATCGCCTTCACCGCCGCCGGCGTGGAGCGCTCGACATCCGTGTCCTCGATTCGCAGGATGAACTTGCCGCCGAAATGACGTGCGTAGGCCCACGCGAACAGCGCGGTACGGGCGCTGCCCAAATGCAAATAGCCCGTCGGGCTGGGTGCGAAGCGGCTTCTGACTTCCTTCACGCGGGCGTCCCGATGCAAAAGAACGCATCTTACCGGGCGAGCGTTACCGTGACGGCTGCCACCGCAAGTCGAGCGTGGCCGGCGAGGACGGGTTGGGCCGTTCCGGATGTATCGTCATCGGGCCGGGTGTGTGCCCGTGCGCCCAGAAGCGGGCCACCCGCCGAGCCTCGGCCTCGTTGGCATTGACCGGGAACGTGTCGTAGTTGCGCCCCCCGGGATGCACGACGTGGTACGTGCATCCGCCCAGCGCGCGCTGCGACCACGTGTCGATCAGGTCGAAGGTCAACGGCGCTTGTACGCCAATCGTCGGATGCAGCGCGGACGGCGGGCTCCACGCGCGGAAACGCACGCCCGCCACGAATTCTCCGGGTATGCCGGTCGGAGTGAGCGGCACGGCGCGGCCATTGCAGGTCACGGCGTGCCGGCCGCCGGTCATGCCCACGACCTTGATCTGCATCCGTTCCACCGACGAGTCGACGTAGCGAGCCGTGGCGCCCAGCGCCACCTCCTCGCCCAACACATGCCATGGTTCGATTGCCTGCCGCAATTCCAGCGTTACGCCGGCATAGGTCGCGGTGCCAAAACGCGGGAATCGGAATTCGACGAAGGGCTCGAACCACGCCGGGTCGAACGCATAGCCCGCGCGATCGAGATCGGCCGCGACATCGCGGATGTCGGCCGCCACGAAATGCGGCAGCAGCCAGCGGTCGTGCAGCGCGGTGCCCCAGGGAATCAATTCGCCGCGATAGGGATCGCGCCAGAAGCGCGCCACCAGTGCGCGCAGGAGCAACACTTGCACTGCGCTCATCCGGGCGTGCGGCGGCATTTCGAACGCGCGGAATTCGAGCAAACCGAGTCGTCCGGTCGCGGTGTCCGGCGAATAGAGTTTGTCGATCGAGAACTCGGCGCGATGCGTATTGCCGGTCAGGTCCGTCAGCATGTGCCGCAGCAGGCGGTCGACCAACCATGGCTGCGGCGTTTCGTGGCCGGCCTCCGCCTTGCGGCCCAATTGTTGGAAGGCAATCGCCAGTTCGTACAACCGGTCGTCCCGTGCCTCGTCGACGCGCGGCGCCTGGCTGGTCGGGCCGATGAACATCCCCGAAAACAGGTACGACAGCGAAGGATGGTTCTGCCAGTAGGTGATCAGGCTTTGCAGCAGATCCGGTCGGCGCAGCAGCGGACTGTCTGCGGGCGTGGCGCCCCCCAGCGTGACGTGATTGCCGCCACCAGTCCCGGTGTGCCTTCCGTCGAGCATGAATTTTTCCGTGCCGAGACGCGACTGGCGCGCCTCTTCGTACAGCGTCTCCGTCGTCGCGAGGAAGTCTCGCCACGACGCCGCCGGGTGGACATTGACTTCGATGACGCCTGGGTCGGGCGTCACGCTCAGAACCTTGACTCGCGGGTCGCGGGGAGGTGCGTAGCCTTCGATGATCACGGGCGTCGCCAGTTCGCGCGCTGTGTCCTCGACGACCGCGAGCAACGCCACATAAGGCTCGAGCTTCTCGCACGGTGGCATGAATACGTGCAGGTGCCCCCCGCGCACCTGTAACGTCATGGCCGTCTTGATGACCTCGCGCGGCTTGCGGCCACGCACCTTGGCGCCTTTGCTGTCCAAAGCGTTGCGCCCGGGCAACGCTTCGCGCGGCGCGAATGGATCGACGGGAAATTCCGGGTCCGCTTCGTCGGGCAGCAATTCCGGAAGGGAGGACAGCGGAAGGCGCAGACCGAGCGGCGAATCGCCCGGCACCGCATACAGGTGCTCGCGCTTAAGCGGCCACGGACTCGATTCCCAGCGGATTTCGGCATGATCATCGACCGTCGCCTTGAGCGGCAGGACGAATCCGGCGGGCGAACCCAGGCCAGCCATGAGCAGACGGGCCAGACGCGCCCGCTCGTCGGGCTTCGCGAGGTCGGCCTTGATCGGGTCCACATTCTCGGGCAACGCGGCTTCATCGTGCAGGAACCTGGGCACGTCCTCATAGGCCGTGATCAGTTGCGTGGCCGGCAGTCCCAGCGTCGCCGCGATGCGTTCCCCAAAAGCCTTGGCCTGCGCAACGTCGGCGGCGCCCGGCTTTGTCGTGTCGGCGATCAGCGCATCGCCCTGCCACAACGCGACGCCATCCGTGCGCCAGAACACGCCCAGCGCCCAGCGCGGCAGCGGTTCACCGGGATACCATTTGCCCTGCCCGTAATGGAGGAACCCTTCCGGCGCGAATTTCTTCTTGAGGCGCTTGATCAGGATCTCGCCCAGTTTCCGTTTCGCGGGCGACAGCGCCGTGTAGTTCCATTCCGCGCCATCCATGTCGTCGATCGACACGAAGGTCGGCTCGCCGCCCTGCGTCAGGCGGACGTCGTTGGCGACGAGGTCCGCGTCGACCTGCTCACCGAGCGCGTCGATCGCCTTCCATTGCGTGTCCGAATAGGGCAGCGTGACGCGCGGGTCCTCGTGGATGCGCGTGACGGTCATCGTGACGTCGAATTGCACCTGCGCCACATCCGTGTAGCCGATGACCGGCGCCGCGTTGCCCGGGTCTGCCGTGCACGCCAGCGGAATGTGGCCCTCGCCGGCGAGCAATCCCGATGTCGGATCGAATCCGATCCATCCGGCGCCGGGAATGAAGACTTCGGCCCATGCATGGAGATCTGTGAAATCCACGGTGGTGCCCGACGGGCCGTCGAGCGCCTTGACGTCCGCCACCAGCTGCACGAGGTAACCCGACGCGAATCGCGCAGCCAGTCCAAGGTGCCGCATGATCTGGACCAGCAGCCAGCCCGAGTCGCGGCACGACCCGCTTGCGTTGTTCAGCGTTTCCTCCGGTGTCTGCACGCCGGGCTGCATGCGCACCAAATATTTGATCTGGCTCTGCAGCAGGTGATTGAGACGGACCAGCAGCAGGACGGGGCTCTCGTCCTTGACGATCGTCTTGCGGAATTCGTCCAGCCACGCCGTCAGGCGCGGCCCGAGTGGCGCGGTTTCCAGGAATGGAATCAGTTCCTTGGCCAGCGCCGGCGCATAGGTGAACGGGAAAGTCTCGGCATAAGGCTCGACGAAGAAGTCGAAGGGGTTGATGACCGTGAGGTCCGCGACCAGGTCGACTTCGATCTCGATTGCGTCGGCGCGCTCCGGAAAGACCAGCCGCGCGACCCAGTTCCCATACGGATCCTGCTGCCAGTTGAGGAAGTGCGCCTCGGGCTTTACATTCAGCGAGTAGCTCAGGATCGGCGTCCGGCAATGCGGCGCCGGCCGCAGCCGGATTTCGTGCGGCGCGATGGCGACGTGGCGGTCGAAACGATAGGAAGTGCGGTGGGACAGCGCTACGCGGATTGCCATGTTGGAGCCAGTCAGATTTGGTTTCGCGTATGCGACGGCATGCGCTTTGGGCGCAGTTCGAGGCGCGAGCCCGAAAGCATATCGAGCATATGGTGAGGGCGATTAACGAAGAAATGCGCCCAAAGAGCTGCCGTCCCTTCGGGTTGCAGCCAAAACGCGCATCTGCTGTGTTGCTCGGCTTGCGAAGGTTCGCGACATTCGCTGCGCCTCGCGCCTCGCATCCATCGCGTTTCGGCCCAGCAACGCTTACGTGAAACCAAGTCTGACAGGCTCCCTAGGTCCAATCTGGGTCGGGAAGTTGTGCGAACACCCGGCGCAGACCCTCGCCCCATTCGCGGTGCATCATTTGGAAGTAGGCGTCGGTTTCCTCGATCCGCTTCTGGATCTTGATCGTAAGCGAATCCGCCTCGTACACCAGCAGGTCGATCGGCAGTCCTACGGATATGTTCGAGCGCATCGTCGAGTCGAACGACACGACCGTGCATTTGGTGGCGTCGAGCAGGCTGGAATTGCGCTTGATCACGCGGTCGATGACCGGCTTCCCGTACTTGGATTCGCCGATCTGGAAATAGCAGGTATCCGGAGAGGCTTCGATGAAGTTGCCCTCGCCATAGACGTTGAACAGGCGATGCGGCTCGCCGCGAATCTGGCCGCCGATGAGAAAGTTGCCTGATGCGTCGATGTTGTTCTGCGACAGGTACGGGCCATCGCGCGCCTTGATCTCGCGCAGCGAATCCCCGACCAGGCGGGCCACGTCGAACATCGACTCTGCATTCCAGATGTTGAGTTCGCTGTCGCCTCCCCGTCCGCGATGGTCGAGATTGTTGAGGGCGCTCTGGGTGACGGCCAGGTTGCCCGACGACAGCGTGACGATCACTCGGTCGCCATCCCTGGCGAAAACCTTCATCTTCGAGAACCGGGCGATCTGGTCCACCCCGGCGTTGGTCCGGGAATCCGAGGCGAAGATCATCCCGGCATTGAGCGACATGGCAACGCAATAAGTCATGGGGCGGTTTCAGTGGAAGCGTTGACGGATCGTCAATACGCCGGAACGAGGAAGCGCCGGCTGATCTCGCCGCCTAAGGAGGATACGCGCGCCAGGAAGTCCATCAGGTACTCGTGCAGGCCGAAGCGGATGATTTCCTCGGTCTTGCCGTAATGCAGCCGCGCATGCAGCTCTCCAGCCTGCCGTCGCAGCTCGCGGCTGTTGTCGTCGCACAGGAGTTCCAGCGTGTCGTCGATGAAGTTTAGGCAACTGTGCAGCGAACGTGGCATGTCGTCGCGCAGCACCAGCAATTCCGCGACCCGCCTGGGCGAAATGAGGTCGCTGTAGATCTTGCGGTAGGACTCGAATCCCGACAGCGACTGCAGAAGCGACGCCCACTGGTAATAGTCCACGGCGCCGCCGATATCCGCCGCCGACGGCAGCAGGATGTGGTACTTGGTGTCGAGGATGCGCGCGGTGTTGTCGGCACGCTCGATGTGCGTCCCCAGGCGGATGAAATGATAGGCCTCGTCGCGCAGCATGGTGCCAAAGGTCACGCCGCGGAACAGGTGCGAGCGCATCTTGACCCAGTCCAGGAACTCCGAGACGCCCTGCGAGCGCAGGCGCTCGTGCCCGTTTTCGCGGATGGCGATCCAGGCGCTGTTGAGATCCTCGTACATTTCGGAGGTGATGGCGCCACGAACGCTGCGCGCGGATTCACGCGCCGCGCGAAGGCAGCAATAGATCGACGACGGGTTTTCCTCGTCCATGATCATGAACTTGAGCACGCTTTCGGCCGCGAGCTCGGGGTAGTGCTTGTAGTACGGCGTGGCCACACCGGTGGAAATGAGCGGCACCGACCACGGCTCCGCCCAGGCGAGACCGGGCTCCTGGATGTGATACGGCAGCAAGGATGTGCGGTAAGTGACGTCGAGCAGCCGCGCGGTGTTCTCGGCGCGTTCGATGTGCCGGGCCATCCAGAAAAGTTCGTTCGCGGTGCGGCAGAGCAAGGCGGCCATGGTCAGTCTCCAGTCATTCCGCCAGGACCCACGTGTCCTTGGTCCCGCCGCCCTGCGACGAGTTCACCACCAGCGACCCCGCGCGCAGCGCCACGCGCGTCAGGCC
>Ga0268264_10006331_pt1 | contig 9977 bp, 8 predicted proteins | sample KBSSwiS32_FD_190357 | JGI IMG/M metagenome (GOLD analysis project Ga0268264, IMG submission 190357) | Switchgrass rhizosphere microbial communities from Kellogg Biological Station, Michigan, USA - KBS Switchgrass S3-2 (SPAdes) (version 2) | ecosystem: Host-associated > Plants > Roots >... | reverse complement strand
CTGGACTGGTCTGGGAGCGATCGTGTGCATCCGGATTAAAGGAAGACAAAGGAAGGGCTACGGCCGGCCTGCTGTTTCTCGGAACGTTGATAGTGGGAGCATTCGAAACTGGGAGGCTTCGATGGTTTGAGGCTGTACCTGCAACTCTACAAATCTGCGGCCTTACGATTTTTGCGATTGCCGAGGGTCTGCAACTTTGGGCAATGATCGCAAATCCATTTTTCTCGCCGAATATCCGAATTCAGTCCGAGCGAGGTCACTGCGTGGTCAGAGGTGGACCGTATCGTTTTGTTCGCCACCCGGGCTATCTCGCGATGCTGATTTCCATTCCCGCCAGCGCAATCGCAATCGGATCATGGCTGGCATTGGTGCCTTCCGCGATGTTTGGCCTACTGATCCTCGAACGGGTGCGCATAGAAGATGGCTTTCTTGAATCGAATCTTGCCGGTTACCGCGAGTACATGCAAATGGTTCCTGGCGGGCTCGTTCCCCGTCCAATGTACCGCCGGCGCTTTTGCGAAGACCTGGATGATCGCAATTTCATCTCTCGCCACTCCGGCCGGAGAAAGCCATGAGACTTCATGTCTGTTTTCATCGGCACCGTCTCTGTTGTGCTTGGAGATGCGATTCTTATGACTCCTTTTTCCAACCTGTCTTTCTGCGGCACAGCAGGCTGGCAACATTTCCTGCGCCCTGGGGGCACGGCGCTCGGCTGCTTCTGCTGCGCAGTCCTCCTCCAAAAAGTTCGGCTCTGCCAAACGAACTTTCCGGTTCCTTTGGAAAATGCAAGGCCTTGGCCTTGGGAGCAGGTGCCAATCTGCTCAACAGTGCCCCGCGAGAGAGCAGGGGCAGAAAAGGAGAATCAAAATCATGTATCAAAATCGCGTTTCGCTAATCGGCTTCGTCGGCAATGACGTTCAGCTGAAATCTACAAAAAATGGCACTCCGGTCGCCGTCCTCTCGATTGCAACCAAGTCTTCTTGGAAAAATGGCAAGGGTGAGTACGACTCGCGTACCGAATGGCATCGCTGCACCGTATGGGGCAAGCTCGCCGAGTTCGCGGGCAAGCTCGAGAAAGGTGCACACGTTCAGGTCGAGGGTGAGTTGCGCTACCGCGAGTACACGGAAAATCGTGGAAGCGAGGCGGATGCAACAACGATCAAACGTCGTCTGGCAGAAATTCATGCCAACCGCATCTTGAAGCTCGACCGTGCAGCGAAGCAGGATGAGTCTGCTCCGGAAAGTGACAGCGGTGATTTTCCGGTCGATCAAACAGCGGCGTGAGCCTAATTGCTGGGTCCCAGCTTTGCTGGGACCCAGTTTTTACCAACAATCGTTTTTGGGAGTCCTTAAGAATCAATTTAACGGCCCGAATGCGCAAGCCCTCACCAATTCGAACCGGAACCAGGCCGAGCGGATCGGTCCCGCCACTGTTCGCATAGGGTGTCCTCATCGTGACCGTGATTATCCGCATCTGGCTACAACCGTCAATCATGTTGAGAAACAGCCTCCTCAGGACATAGTTGATTGTGTAGCAACGGATCCAGGGAGTCATTTGGCTCCCGATTGGCACGGCCACCTGTTCAAGGGTTCGGGGCTTCCTGTTCGAGTTCACTCATCTGAGCCTTTAACTCCTCTTAGCTTAAATCTTTTGGTTTGTTTAGCTTCTCTGGTCCGCGGTGAGTGCCGGCCACTTGGTCACACGATTTCCATTTACGCACCGGTTCGCCTGGACGGGCGTCTACTCCTTGCCAACTTCTCGCTTTCGGAGCATTGGCGTGAGCTATACCTTCCCATTTAGTTGTTAAGCTGCCGCTTGATCACTCTCGGAGCCTCGGCTGCCAACTAAATCCAGCCTGAGTCGTTCCATTTGTGCCGCTGCTTCGTTAATCTGCTCAGCATATTCGTGCCCCTGTCGGGGAAGAAAACTTCCGTAGTTTTCCAACAGCAGCCGGGAGTTGGCATTGATGGCACTGATGCTAGAACGCGCTTGGCCGGAAAGGACCGACGTCAGTCTTTCTAGCTGCAAATTTCGCACGGCAAGCTCGTTTCTGCACCAAGACGCATCTTTCCCAAGCTGCCGCTCATGGTAGCGGATCAGCCAAAACAGAAACACCGCTAGCCCGAGTAGAACAGAATTAGCGATGATGGTCACCGACCATATTCTTTTCAGCACGGCAGTCCTCTCTGTGTCGAACCTTGCTAAATTGCTGCTCTCGGCTGAGGATAGCGAAGAGGCAATTCGACGAATCTCATCCATGTAGCCCTTGCCTTCGTTTGTATCGACGAGATTGAATGAGCGACGACGGTACCCTTGTTGGCGCAAACTAATAGAGCGTTCCATCTCAGCTTGTTTTGATTTAGCTAATGACTCCAACTGCGACTCCAGTGATTGTTCGCTTTGGGTCCGATTGACGAATGCTGGGCGAAGGCTACCAAAATCCGCTTCGATCCTACCCTTCGCATCCGTGTAGGGCTGCAGGTAAGCGGGGTCGCCGGTTAACAGGAATCCACGCTGGCCTGTTTCCATGTCGGTCACGTCTTTCAAAACCGCAGCGAGTTTGGCTTGGAAGGCGGCGCTTTCAAGTGGGGTCGCCGCAATTTTCTGTATACGTTTCAAATGGTTCACCGTAAGGTAAGCATTCCATGCGATGAAAGCGAGTAGCACGGGAACTCCCACGTGCAGTGCAGTTTTTCGTATCATCTGATTTTGTCGTCCTTCATGTGATGCCTAGAATACCTTGAATCTCGATTCTAATATTCTGCTTTCGGAGAGTCTCTGAAACTTGTGAGTATCTTTTTGGGGTTGCTGAGCGGATTTGAACTCGTGGAGGACGATGTTGCATGGAGAAATGTCGAGGCTAGCTCGCCTTGATCGATCCGCATCACGAGCATTAAGGCAGAGAGGAATTTGAACCTGTTTCCAGACAGTGCTTTCCAGCACGCCCGTGCGCCAAAGGTCCCAGACGCTCCCTGGAAGTATTCCCACCCTGAGGTCAACCTTTCCGAAGTTGGAGAGACTTGGCGATGTTAAATTTGCAGCAAGGTGCGAGGCCGGCCAGCCACTCAGTATACGTACTTCTTGCCCGAGAGTAAGTTTCAACCCGACGCCTAGATTTACATAGTTATGAAAGACGAACGCGCAAACCACGAAAAACTCCAATTAGTAGCCCAAAGCGCAGACCTTCCACAATCTTTTTAAGGGCATGGCGAACGACGGTCAAGCAGATTAGTTGCACCATGCGATAGGTTTTACAATTCGGTGACACCGCGAGTTAATCGCCGCGAACTCTACCATTTCGCTCTCTTGGAGCCCCACATCTCGCAATCCGCGCGACGTTGGTCATCCGGCATACTCCTATTCTTCAACCGGACCCCCGCGAACGTTCTCGGCATGCGATGCTGGAATCCAGCCGCGCTCTTCGCGAGTGCTGCGCACCAGCAGCCATTCATGGCGGACTGCTTCGACTATGACCTCTTCTCCGAGTTGCACTGCCAGTTCGCGGGCGGAATAGTTTTCGAGGATGATCGCGTCCGAGCCCTCGGAGGACAGCAACTCGGCGGGCACCCAGCCTTCCCGTCCATCCGATGACCTGCACCATACCCAACCGGGGAATTCGGCATCCTCGTTCCCAACGCTCACCCGCTCTCCGGCCACGACCTCGATGGGATCGGGATACTCCGGCATATATTCACGGATGATTTTGGCCTTGTCGGACTTGGCCATAAGTCGCCTCCATCTGTGAGTATTTTTTGAGTCGAGCGTAGCTCACCTTCATAAGACCGTATGTCGCGGCATCTTGGATATTGCCTGAATGAGGTTCCAGATAAAAATCACCTGGGTCAAGAGAACCATTACTGGCGCTGCAAACACAGGCCAAATCGCCGTTCGCGAGTTCGGCAGAGTTGTGTCCGCTCGATAGAAAGATAGCCAGAACAGACCGATTCCACAGGCCGTCAGCCAGAAGTGCAAAAGCGTCGCCGTGCGGTTAAACGGCAACATCCAGAGAGAGTAGATGGTGGCAAAGAAGCACGAAGCAGTCGCCAGTGCGATGCAGACCGCACTCGGCGGGAGCACATATCCAGTGCCGCCCCAGTGGATGGAGATACCCATGCCCGAAGGGGTAATAAAGCGTGCGACCAAAGCGAACACCAGAAGAAGCAGTGCGCTTATCACAAACAGCTCTGAGGCCTTCATCTTATTTTCTCCAATCCCGCTAGTTTGAGCTGGATGTGCTCGCGGGTGCAAGTGGCCCGAGTTGTTGGCGAAAGATCGCCATCTCCCTCATTGGCCCCGGGTTGGGATGTGTAAAACACTGGATTACAACAGTTATCATGATGCGTTCCAACTAGTGGGAGTCGATCGTGGCGCGACGCCGAATCTTGATCATCGCTGCTGTAATATCCCGATAACGCTCATCGACGATAGCGGTCAGAGAACTCTCGGTTTTTTCCTGAAGTCGTCTGCGATAACGTCACCACGCAGAGCACCACGCCCAGGATCACGGAACCTTCGCGTCCTGGCTTTGCTTAACATACAGACAAGTATGTATGTTGACAATTTTGACTGCCAACCGAAGTATAGGAACGCCGCTTTTTGCTCGATGCTCTCTCGAATTCCGTAATCTCTCACTTGTCCATATATGGATAGTTGGAGAAAGTCCCGTTCGGTTCGTTTTCGAGTTGTCCCCTGGATGAGTTAGCCCGTCCCTCCTTCCGTGCAACCCAAAACGTCCAGCCTGTTGGTCACGTCATTGTTCTGCGGGTGGAACATCACATGCTCTGCTCCCTATTGCGCATGAACTGTTCGAGAGCCGAGTGGTACGTGATGTAAATCCCGTCATTCCGGCACGGCGAATTGCAGCAGCGCAAATAGGAGAGATATGAGCACATTATGGCGGTTGCGGGGTTCTTGGATACTGCGGGTTACAACGATTGTTTTGGTTTGTTTCGGCAATGCCTTCTCACAAGTGAGCTACAAAGTTACCGATTTAGGCGCTCTCGGGAATGACAATTTATCTTGTGCCATGTCCATCAATAATGAAGGCTGGGTGGTGATCCAGGATGCGAGCATGGTACCGGGGCAGCAGGATAACGCGGGTGGGAAAATTCTAAAGGCACGCGATGCGATAGAAATCAACGGATCCCAGTTCGACCTCGGCACGCTCGGAGGGGAGAACAGTTGGATGAACTGGGGCGAGATCAACGACTTCGGGCAGATAGTGGGTTATTCCGAAACGGCTGTCCCAGACCCGAACGGCGAAGACGTTTGCACCTTCGGCACGCACCGTACTTGTCGCCCGTTTATTTGGCAATTTTTCCACATGCGCGCTCTCCCGACACTCGGCGGAAATAACGGACAGGCGAGCGCGATCAACAACCGTGGACAAATCGTAGGATTTGCAGAAGACGGTACCGTGGACTCCTCATGCCCTGCTGGCAAAACTAATAATCGGACTCAGCTGCCGGTGTTGTGGGAAAACGACAAAGCCAAAGCCAAATCTCTTCCTACAGGCAACGATCCCAGCGGGAATGCACTTTGGATCAATGATAAAGGTCAAATTGTAGGCTTCACAGGAGACTGCGCTGCCACGAGTCACGCGGTTGTGTGGGACCACGACAAAGTAAGCACGCTTGCTGACAACGAAACTGGCGCTGAGGCTTTCGGCAATAACAACCGGGGCCAAATTGTTGGATTCGTCGGTGCCCCCAACAGCGGAGTCCCGAATGCCGCGCTTTGGCAGAATGACATGCTCATCAACCTCGGTCTTCTGCCGGGAGATCTTGGCGGCATAGCCAGCGGCATCAACGACAAGGGCCAAGTCGTGGGAAGCAACTTCGACTCGCAGTTCAACTGGAACCATGCTTTCATCTGGCAGAACAACGTCATGACCGACCTCAACGCGCTGTTCCCTCACAATTCCAACCTCCTCGCCGTGATGGCGAACAAGATCAACGAACGCGGACAAATCTCGGGCATGGCAATCGTGCGCAACGGACCGGAAAAGGACAACATCCACGCCTTTATCGCAACCCCTGTAAGGCAAAGCATAGGCAGGTCGGTTGCAGATGACGAAGCCACACGCCCGAAATCCAATTTTCCCGTGAAGATCGACCAACAGCTTCTCCAAAGATTGGGGATCAGCCGAGTCGAATAAGGCATTTTCTTAATTTCCGCAGCACCAAGCATTCCAGCTCAAAGGAGCGAGCACAAAGCCTCGCGGACAACCTGGGTCACGCAAATATCGCCGTGACCAAGATTGTTTAGCCCAAGGGGGTGTAGCATTTTCCCCTCAATGCGTAATACCCCGTCAAACGTACGAGGGGGATAGCTATAGGAACGGGAAAACTGCTACACCCCACTCCAAAGCGAGCGATGGCAGAGATCGATGAGTGTGCTGATTACAACAACTACGCCGCACATAGAAGGAAGCAGACCGTTTGGTTTCCATTCAGTCTTTTTTGAGCTTGAGTATGTCCCCCGAGTCTCCGCAGAATTGGCTGGGGGAAATCATCGTCGTGGTTTTGCAAATGCGGTGGATTGTCCATCGAATCGAACCGTTCCGGCACCAAAGTTTCCGCCGTTTTTCCTGCGAAGGGTCGTCCCCTGACAGGCCAAAGCGCGGCGCAGCAAGTCGAAGTGGCACAATTTCCTCTCACTTTACTTACCATCCATATGCCCACGATAGTGATGCATACTGCAGATTGCGCCACCCTTTCCTGACTTTGAAAAGGGTGGAATTGTGAACACCTTGCTCTACAAGATTAAAAGTCTTGATTCATATCGGTGACTGCAACTTCTACCCGTAAGCCGCTCGGTAGAGTCGGGGTTGTCAGTCTTACTGCCGCGCTGTTGCGGCAGGGGTATTTTGTGCCAGGACCGCCGGCTTCTTAGCCTTATATAACCCGTACCCTATACCACCTGAAACCCAAACTTCAGTCAGCGCAGCTCGGCCGTCTTGAAACTGAAACTCCAGCCCAGACTTACTCCGGGTGAGTGAGGATATCGAGTATGCCGTCATAGTGAAAACCCCTGATCCAAGATCACGGTTGGACAGTGTCAGAACATGATTTTCAGCCACGGTAAGCCGGTACTCACCAGCTGGAAATGTTGTGTCTCCCGCGGTGAATTCGAAGGGGACGGTTACTTGGACATCTTGGGCGTAACTGGCGGCAGTAAAAAGCAGAACCAGCGCCATCATTGAAAGTGCGTTTGCGGTAATTCTCTTCATAAACTCTCCTTAGTGTTTCGGAATTACAATCTTTGAGAGAAGCGCTCCGCCGCATCTTTCGACATGGCGATTCGTTAAGACTCGCTTATTTCCCATCGACTTCCCCACTATGGAGCACAGCACTGTGCCGTTGTTACCCGCACGTCCGGCTTTCTTGCTCGCGACGCAATTGGCGCGTAATGGTTTGCTCTGCCATCCGAAAAAGTTTGCTGGAAGATGCGGAAGGCTGTAGGTTGCCCACGCTTTTCCCTGGTTTCGGAAAGAGTGGGTTATAGACACTTTACTTTAAGAGTTTTTGAGAACTTTGGTTCAAAAATGGCATCCTCACTCAAGCCGAAACCGGGCTGCAATGGACCACCCGCCAGCGCTTCCGTGTTCAATTTTGAACAGATTTTCTCCGATGCCTGCGGCGCCTGCTTACAACAGTCATCAAGTCAACTGGCATAGCATCTGGTGTACTGTACGACAATGATCCAGAACATCACACGTATGCAGTTTTGCTCCTCGGTTGGCCGCAGCAATAGCAGCGGTGATTCCGGTCTTAGCGCTCCATCAATGAAATGAAATTCTCGGGAAAGTACCCTCAATATCACGTTGCGTAGTGGAGCAAAGTTGGTGTCGGTGCCACTGTGGCGATAGGTGTTGTCCTTTGTATTTCCATCTCGCATCTCCTCCTGCGCCATGCAATTGTTGGCTCTAGTTCCCGAGCAGACACAAAGAGTGCCGCTGTTCCCTTCTTTGCGAGTGCAGCCGTAGCCAGTGTGGCCGTTGTCATACTGGCGGTTCTTTCACAAGCTACCCTTCTAGGGGGCGCAGCGATCACACTGCGCAGGGTGGTTCCAACCAACGATCTAAGCGTTCGCTGGTCGCCACGGATATGGCCGGCCATGCGGGATGCGCCAACTTTCCTTGCCGCTGCGTTGGCTGTGTTTGTCTTAACATTCTTTTGGCAATATCGCCGATCAACTCGGTTCTAGCAACCGATAAAACACTCCCGGCTTGTTCAAGTTGGCGTAACGTCGCCAATTGCGTTCAAAACTCCTCAAGCATGCGACAACAGCGATTGTGGCTGAGAACGGGACATCTCGCCTGATTTCCCCTATCTAAGGCAGCCATGCTTCTGTTACTCTTTCCGACCCAGGTACGTGCATGACCGAAAACAAGACGAAAGCTACTCAAGCTAGCGTTGGAAGGTACATCGCCTCGCTTCCCGAAAATCGCCGCTCCGACGCCAAGACCCTAGTCGAGCTGATGGAATCTGTGTCGCGCCAGGAGCCGAAGCTTTGGGGGAAATCCATAATCGGCTTTGGAAGTTACCACTATCGATATGACAGCGGTCGCGAAGGCGATATGCCGCTCCTATGTTTTTCGCCGCGTAAATCCGCGAACGTCATCTACAACATGAGGTCGGCCGACAAGACTTTGCTGGAACAGCTGGGCAAGCACGTGCTCAGCGGACGTTGCCTACATATTGCAAAACTGTCGGATGTCGATCCTAAAGTCTTAAAGACGTTGCTCGCCAAATCATTTTCGAAGATGCGTGCAATCGAGGGCAAGTAAGGGTGGCAGCGCTCTGGAGTTCTGGCGAGGGTTCTGAGTGAAATCGCCTGCTTACGTCAACGACCAAACCAAAGCTAGGCCACTAGGCCAGAGACGCGGCAGTGGCGTCACCATCGTTATCTGGTGAGCGTGGCCCATAGGTGTTTCCATGTTGGTGTACCAGTAAAACATTCAGTTTAGGGGTGGCCCTGCTATGTTGCCGTTGGATTACATTTCCTGCGTGTTGACGGTTATCTCCACGTTATTGGTCGGCAGAAAGTTGTGGCAAGGCTGGATCGTCGCGGGCGCGAACAGTGCGCTCATTTGCCTGATCGGTATCAGGACTGCACAGTTTGGTTTCGTTACAGCCAATCTCTTCTGCATCGCTTTATATTCATACAATGTTCGGAACTGGAAAAAGTGACGACACAAGCACCACACTCCCTTGGCTGCGCACATCTCTGATGAGGTTTTGAGTGTAAACGCCTGTGGCTGATGAAAAACTCCTTCCGACAAAATTCGCGAAAATAAAATCGCGTCAATTGCGGCATGACCACGAACTCCGCGAAATCGACCTGCAAATTGTGACAGTTCCTGACCGGTCATGTGTATGGCAATTAAGAGTGTGGTTCTACAATCGAAGTCTGCTCTGTGATTAAAGAACCAAGGGTGAGCAGATGGCAACCAGTCAGGCGAAACTCGCGACGCGAGGATTACAGGCCGAAACGGAACCTTACTCTACCCAGCAAGTGTCCGATTACTCTCCTGTACTGGGCGGTCCGCTTTTCCAACTCTTTCGACGGGCGCACCTCTCCGGTGACGGGCTGGAACTCTTATATCGACGAGTCTTCGCGCTCACGCTCATCGCATGGTTGCCCTTGTCGGTCCTGTCTACCTTGAGCCACTCGGCTAGCCGTCTTTCATTTTTTCGCGATGTGGAAGTGCACATTCGGTTTCTTGTTGCCCTACCGGTTCTGATCGCAGCCGAATTGATCGTTCATTCGCGAATAAGCCCGGTCGTCCGTCGCTTTGTTGATCGGCGCATCGTTTTGCCCGAAGAACTGCCCCGCTTCAATCAGGCGATCAATTCAGCCACGAAGCTGCGGAATTCGATAATCCTTGAGATAGCGCTCTTAGTCTTTGTTTACAGTATAGGTCTTTGGGTCTGGCAGGTTCGCGTCCAGCCCGAAACCTTCACTTGGTTTC
>Ga0268264_10006329_pt1 | contig 9978 bp, 7 predicted proteins | sample KBSSwiS32_FD_190357 | JGI IMG/M metagenome (GOLD analysis project Ga0268264, IMG submission 190357) | Switchgrass rhizosphere microbial communities from Kellogg Biological Station, Michigan, USA - KBS Switchgrass S3-2 (SPAdes) (version 2) | ecosystem: Host-associated > Plants > Roots >... | reverse complement strand
GACGCGGCGCGGCGCTCCTGGATGAGCCCGCGCTGTTCTGGAAGCTTGAGCCCCGAAGCCGCGTCCACCAGCTTGCGCAGGAACTCCTCCAGCTTCGGCGGAGGCTCGGGGAGGAGCCTGGGCAGCGAGGCCGCCAGGATCCGTATCGCCGCCCCGAAGAAATCGGGAGAGCCGGTGATGACCTGGTCCAGGAAGTCCTTGGCGGCCGCCGGTGCCTGGCCCAGGTAGGAGAGCAGGTAGTCGTTGAGGAGGACACGCGCGGGCTGCTGTTCCAGGCGCAGCAGCAGGTCGGCCACGTCCAGGATCAAGGAGTGGCGCTCCAACACCGGCAATAGGAAGGTGTCGATCCGTCGCTGAAACAGGAGGCCCAGCCTCCTGGCGTCCAGCCTTTCGGCCTTCGACTGCGGCATGTAGGCGAGTGCAGTGGAGAGCAAGATCCCGGTGACGCACGAGTGCCGCCAGCTCTTCTCTCGCCGCTGCCCTGAGCAGGCCCACCGGAACGCGTCCACGAAGAAGGTGCGCGCCGCCCGGAACTCGCCGTCCATCAGGCGCATCTTGGCGATCGCCATCAGCCAGGTACCGAGCGCCAGATCCTTCGCGGAGAGAGCGCCCTTGCCCTGCCACTGCTCCAGCGCGGAACGGGCCCGCACCTCCAGCTTGGAGCGATCCCATTCCCGAGCCAGGAAGACCGAGGGGCCGAAGTCTTGCTCCCAGGGGCTAGCGGGGATCTGTGGGGTGGGTCTGACCTTCGCCTGCTCCTTGGCCATGGCCGACAGATGCTCGGAGCCAAAGCGCGTCTCGTCGGGCACCGCCGGCGCCAGTTGGACCGGTGGAGGCGGCGCGGCCACCGGCTCGCTCAGCGCAGCGGGAAGTGGCTGACCCGGGAGGTATTGCCCGCTGGTGACGGTCTCCAGGAAGGCGACGATCTCCTGGGCGCGCCGCGCGTCGCGCTCGCGCCATGCGTTCATGATGCTGGTCTGCGCCTGGACCAGTACCGTCTCCAGTGCGGGCGCCAGTTCCTGCCCCATCAGCCGGTTGATCATCCCGTCCGCCTGCTGCTTCGCCTGGCGGACCAGATCCTTCCCCTGCTGCTCCCTCCGGCGGAGCTCCTCCTGGAGCCGATCGCACTCGGCCTCTGCAAACTCCTGCCATTGCGCCATCTCCGCCAGAGCGTTGGATGTGATCTTTGACAACGCCTCAACGGTGGCGTCCTGGGGTGGGAGCGCGTCCAGCTTCTGTCTGGCCTCCTGCAAGACCTCACGGGCGTCCTGGGTCGAGAGATCGGTCGTGTCTTCGAGGCGCTGGATCCGTTGCTGGACAACGGCGAGGCGTTCCTGGATCTCTCGCCACCGGTCGCGCCACCGCCGGACGATGGTGGAACGGAGCGCGGTCTGCTGCTCGGGAGAGAGCCGGCCCAGACACTGCGACGCGCGAGCGAACTCGTACTCGTCCGCGTACCGGAGCGCCGCCGCGGGGAGGTCCCGTTGGCCCGCGCTCCACTCCAGGAGGTCATCCAGGAAGTACTGGAGCGGCTCGGCGCCATCCTCCACCCGCAGGACGAGCGGGTCGAACAGCAGATCTGGATCGAGAAAGGCCGGTCTCACGCTGCTATCTCTCCTTCACCCAGCCAACTCCGGATCTTCTGGGCTGCCTCGGTGCCCTCGCCGCTGGCGGCCGCCGCCCAGTCTCGCGCTCCGGCCCGTGTGCGCTCCCACTCGCTCAGTGTGCTCAAGTGCCGGACGAGCGCGGCGCGCTCGTCGCCCAGCAGGCCGTCCAGGCGCTCCAGGAGCGCACGGAGGCGGTCGAAGGCATTGCGGATGAGGACCATCGACTCGCTGTTCGGGAGATCGCCGTGGTGGCCGGCCTGCCGGTGCCTCTGGGCCATCTCTCGGGCCCACTGCTCCGGATCCAGCTTGGGAAGCAATCCCCGCTCGCTGCCCGGGAGGCTCCGCCGCTGCTCCGCCACCAGTTGCTCGAAGTCGTGCTTGAAGCGGGCTCCGGCGTTCCAGGTAACGTGGCCGAACCGGGTGGCAGCGGAGAGCGCCTCCATCTCTCGGAGCGCGTCCCGGATCTCCAGCAGCCACCCGACGCGGACGGGCCCGTCCTGCTCCAGCCGGCGCAGCCAAGTGGCGAGTTGATCCGGGATCGCGGTGCGCAGGAGCTGCGACCGGAGCTGGGGCGCGCAGTCCGCCTGCACCGGCGCCAACAGCTGGCCGGCCAGCAACGCCAGCAGCGCGTGTCCAGCGCGGGTCTCCATCAGGCGCTTCTGATAGCGGACGTCGTACAGCAACTGGGTAATACCCTCGGCATGCCCCTGATCGATGAGGCGAAGGAGGAAGGCCGGAAAGAGCGGGGCGAACACCGGATCTTCGACGATCTGCGGATCGCGCTGTGCCAGCGCATAAAGGGCGAAGAAGGACTCTGCCGCCTGGCGCTCCTTGACAAGCCCCTCCAGCAGGTGGGCCAGCATGAGTCGCTCCCTGACCGGGTCGTCGGAGTTCAGCAGCCAGAACGCGCTCAGCTTGCGCTGTAGCTCCGGGTGATTCATCTGGAGCAGCGCCTCCTCCAGCACCGGATCCTTCCTCCGCTGGCGCAACAGATTCCACAGCCACTGCCACGCATCCTGCGTTCCGCTCGTCCCAACGCTGGCGAGCCCCGCTGCCGCAACGTCCACGATGCGCCGGAAGGCGGGTGCGGAGCGCATCTGTTGTAGCTGCGACCGCGCTTCCGAGCCGGCGAACGATGCCAGCTCCCGTTTGGCGAAGGTGGCCGTCCACTCCGTGCGCCAGAGTGGTACGCCCACCTGCTCGAACAGCTGACCACGCTCCGGCTCGTCGCCCACCAACAGACACAGGTTGTCGTAAGCGGTCCAATGCGTGCTGGTAGGACGGGAGAGCGATGGCACCACCAAGCGTAGTAGGTTCCACAGGCTGGAGGTGGCCGCCGATTCAATCGAGCCTTCCTCCAGCAACTGGCGGAGTCGTGCCTCGATCCATGCCTCCTGAGCAGCGAGCTCCGGAATGCTGGCCGCCAGGCGCGGGCGCTCCAGCTGGTTCGCCTTCAAGAGCCCGTCAAGGCTGGTCTTCTTGAGTTGCTCCTCCAGGGCGGGCAACTGCGCGCTCACCTCGGACAGCTGGCCCCGTTGCAGGAACACCCGCAGCTTCTCCAGCTCCTGCTCCACCAGCGGTTCGTCGTCGGGGGCGAGCCTGCGCAGGTCCGTGCGGATCTCCTTCTCCTTCTCGGCCAGGCGTTGCTCCACCTGCTCGACGATGGCGTCCAGGCTGGCAGTCAGCTCCTGGACCTGGAGGGAGCGCGGTGCCGGAGCGAGGGTCTCTCCCGGGGGGCGGAACTCCTTCCCGAAGGTGGCCAAGGCGGTGAGCGCTTCGTCCAGCCGGACCTGTACGGTGGAGCACAGGCCGGCAACCTCATGGGTCCAGGTGGCCAGCTCGGCCAGGGGGATCTGCGGAGAGACGCCGGACTCCAGTTTCCGGCGCAGCTGGGCCGCTGATTCATGCACTCGCTTCTGGGCGGCCCGCACATCCGCCAGCGTCAGTGGCGAAGGCTCGCTGGGGACCTCGTCCGGCAATTGCATCAGCCGGTCGATCAGTCGGCGGTAAGCCTCCGAGAGGATGTTGGGCTGCGGTGGATCGACGACCACGTTCTCGCCGAAGGCCATCTCCGCCAGGTACGGGATGCGCTCGTACGGGTCGGCCAGCAGAGTGCCGCAGGCTTCCAGGCTCTCCTTTGCCCGCCCGATCCACTCGTCGCGGAGCTTGGATTCGCCCTGCTCGTCCACCCGCGACGGCACCAGGAAGATGTGGCGCGCGCGAGTGTCGTTCCCCGGCCCCTGGCGGCTGCGCTCAATGGCCTGAGCCACCCGCTGGGCGCCATCGAGGCCCTGCTGGTGCAGCGCGAACAGGATCACCACCACATCCGGCAACTCGAAGGTGCAGATGCTGGCGATGTCCGTCATGCCGGTCCGGCTATCCAGCAGCACGAAGTCGGCGCCCGCGGAGAAGAGCTGGTTGCGCAGCAGCTCGACATACTCCGCGCCTTGTTGCTCGTCGTAGAACTGCTCCCAGGAGAATTCGCTCACCCGGTGCGGGTAGGACGCATCCAGCCGGCCGGCGGGCAGCAGGCGGATGGTCCCACCCTTCTCCCGATTGAGATTAGGGTGGCTGCAGGGGACCAGCAGTTCCTGCACTCTCGGTTCGTCCTCCGGGAGGGTGGAGCAGAGATAGAGGTGCTCCAGCAGGCCCGAGCGTTCCGCCAGGTCGGCGTCGGTCCAGCGCCCAGTGCGGTTGGCCGGCGAGAAAAAGGTGTGGAGCCCGGGTGACTCCAAGTCCATGTCCACCACCACGACGTGCCTTCCCCGGTTGGCCAAGCCCACGGCAATATTGGCCAGGGACTGGGTTCGGCCCACTCCTCCTTTGAACGAGTAGAACGTGATCAGGGTGCCCATCAGGCTGTCGCGCCCCAGAAGCTTCGCATCTGTTTGACGCCTCGGCCGCGCGGGTGGCCCTGAGGCAGGTAGAGAAGAGATCGCCTTGCCGGCACCGCCGGCGCCAGCGCCGCCAGCGGGCGGAAGCGCGCGTCCCGGAGCGACTCTCTCGCTCGGGCCACCGCCTCCAGGGAGAACCGCTTCAGGCTGGCATCCAAGATGCGAAACCGCTCCGGCGAGAGCGTGCCCCGGAGGAGGCCGATGAGCAGCAGCACAGGCAGCGGGTCATCGGTGTTGGCGCGCGAGGCGTACCAGAGGTGATCCTCGGAGCGCGCCCGGTCGCCGACGCGCAGCGCGCTCATCGCTGCGTCCAGCGCCTCCTGCATTGCCTGGTCGAGGCGCCGGTCGACCTCGGTTGCGGGTAGATAGAGCGGCGGCTCGCCGGGGTGGAGCAGGATCAGCCAGTGGGACGGCTTCGCCGGGAACGGTTTCTCGAACAGGAGGACCTGCCCGGAGCTGGACTGGTCACGGATATCCTCCAGTCGCTGCTCGGCCAGACGCGGCGGCCGATCCGACTCCTCCTCCAGCGGTACCCAGTACGTGTCCTGCGCGCCGGAGCGCTGGTACAGCGGGACCAGCCGGCGCGGCAGGTCGTCCGGGGCAGGGACGATCATCGAGCCCACCACAAGCAGGTTCTCGAAGCCGGGCGCCGGAATCTCAGGAGCCATAGGAACTCACGCGGCACGGGTGTGGTTGAGCATCCACTTCTGCACCTCCCACACCAGGTTACGTTTCGCACCGCTCACTTCGTAGATCCGCACACCCTGGTTTCTGAGTGGTTCCAGCGCGCGGTCCACGTCCAGCGCCAACTGGCCACCGCCGTTGATAGTGACGAAGACCGCCATCACCGTAGTGTGATCCACCGGCACCCGGCCCTCGAACCGCACCTCGAAGACCTGGGACAGCGGGTCACTGCTCATCGCCCGGAGCGGGTCCGGCCAGGTGGGAGTCTCCTGGCGCAGGTAAGCCTGGGCCGACTGGAAGCAGGACGCCACGTACTCGACCAGGTACTGGCGGTACTCGGGAGCGGGCAACGACCGCTCGTGGAAAACGGTCCTCCGTCGCTGGTCCGGCGCAGCAGGGAGGTCGGGGCACAGCCGTTTGTAGAAGCAGCCGCTGTCCCATGGAGTCGCGCTCGCCTTTGCGCGGCGCTCCACCTGGTGGGAAAGCACGAACGCGAAGTCTCGATCAGGATAGAGCACGCCCGCCGCCGTATACACGCGGCCGCCGTGCAAACCCAGGTAGGCCTCCGAGGGGAGCAGGGTGGACCGGAGGTCCGCGCGCGAGCGCAGCGCGCCGTCGAGCAGGATAGACTCGAATCCCTGGCGCGTCGGGGTCCCGTGCACCAGCGGCACCGTAGACAGCTGGCGGCTGATGGCCGGGAGAGTCTGCCGGTAGCTATCGGCGCAAGCCTCGTTGCCGGGTGCAACCCTGACCTTCTCCAACTCTGCCAGCAGGTGTGCGAGGGACAGGGCCACTGGACGGCCGAGAATACGACCTCGGCCCGCCGGTGAGGGATTTTCTCGCCCCTTGCGCGTCCTGCGTCCGCGCCGCCACTGAGCAATGGGTGCTCAGCGCGAGGGCCGGAGTGGTCCTGTAAGCCGAGGACTCCCCAGGGTGATCAGGGGTGATCAACCGTGCGCAATCCCTCGGCGCCGGCCGTCCGGTGAGCGCCGGTGCGCACCTCCGGCGGTCACGCTTGCCTGCAAATCGGGCAGAGTTTGGACAGTGGCCTTGCAGCCGGGGGCCAGCGGGGAGAGGGCGCGGAGACGGCCCTCGGCGAGCCGCAGGGCGCGTGTTCTACATGCCCAGGGGGAGCAACAGAGGGCAGTGAGAGGGCAGGTCAGGCGCCCGGCGCACGGCTGGCCATCCGAGCGCCGACGATGCAGAGCACCACCATCAGACCACCAAGGATCACGTTGCCGGCGAACGGCAGCGCCTCCAGCCGCTCCGTCCCGTCCGGCCAGGTCGATACGCCGGGAGCGAGGAGCGCCGGAAAAAACGATCCCCACAGCAGCGCTGGAAGCAGCGCCGCGGTACGGAGCCGCGACGCCGCGTTGCCGCCCTTGGCGACCCACAGCAGCCACAGCGAGATCAGCCCAGCGATGACGTTCGCCGAGAGCAGCACCGCGCCGTGGTACCGGGCGTGCGGCGGCCAAGCCTCGTTCAGCTGGTGAGAATGGTTGAAGTCCATGAGCAACGGCACGACCGCCGTGACAAGGGCCGGGACGGTCAGGATCAATTGCGCGCGTCTCATCGCGCCATCATCGCGTGAATCGAGGTTTCTGCGGTAGACCTGAAGACGGCGGGATGGCCCTGGCGGGCCTGTGGGCGCGCGTCCTGGGCGCCGAGGGGCCTCCAGGTACGGCTTCAAGGGCCGCCTGGCGGCGCAGGCGTCGAGCGTTGGCGGAGTTGCGGATCGGCGCGATCAATCGTCACCGAGCGGTACACGCACCTCCGGCCGGACCTGTTCGCCGACCGGGAGCGCTCAACCATCCCGCTTGCGCTCAACCACACGGCGGCCCCTTCCCGTGCAACCGGTTCGGCTCCGCAGCGCGTGCAGTACGTGAGCATCGCCCTTGCCGCATCCCTATGGGGATTCCGTAGAATCGGGCCTCGGACGGGACACCGTGATTCACCTTCGACGAGAGCGCTTCGTCCTGGTCGTGCCGCAGGCTCCCGCCCCGGTGTGGGTGCCCTCCCTGGGGTTCGATCACCGCAGGGGAGGAATGGCCACCGACCCGGGCGGCCCGGCACGCAGTGAGCCCAATGCCTGAGCGCCTCAGCCCGCGCTTCGGGCTCCTCGCCCGGCTCGCGCTGACCGTCTTCGGCGGAGTCGTCGTGATCCTGCTGAGTCTGGTCATGGTGACCTTCGCCCTCAGGCCGGCGAACATCGCCGCGCTGGGCGACCTCCTCGCCGCGGTGCAACTGCCGTACGCGAGGGCCTGCGTCCAGGCTGCGTCCGGAGGCGACGTCCCGGGCCCGGACGCGGTGGCCGCCGTCCGCCGGAGGCTGGCCACGTCCGAGCTCGGGCTCCGTCTCCGCGTCTTCGACCACGGCCGGCCGGTGGGAGACGACCTGCCCGTGGATGCCATGGACCATGGCGGTCTGGCGGCAGTGCGCGCCGACCCATCCGCGGCTCACGGCGTGAAGGACCCGACCTACTTCGGCGAGGGGGGCTTCCGGTACTACGCGCCGCTCGGGTCCGACCCGGAGGTGGTGATCTCCGTGGGTTTTCCAATCGAGGCGCGGGAGGGCGATGTCACCCGGGTCGCCAAGCGAGCGACCGCCGTGCTCGTGGCGGTGATCCTCCTCGTCTGCGCCGTGCAGTACCTGTCGCTCCGGCGCACCACGCGGCGGATCACCGTGCTGGCCCGCGCCGTGGCCGGAATGGCCGAGTCCAGCGACTTCTCCCGCGCGCTCCCGCCCCACAGCGGCGAGGACGAGATCGGCCAACTGGGCGCGGGCGTGCACGCCCTGGCCGCGCTGCTCTCCGCCACCGCTACCGCCCTGAAGGAGGGGTCGACCCAGTTGGCCGATGCGGGCCAGGCGCTCGCCCGGACCGTGGACGAACAGAGCCAGCTGCTTCACCGGCACTCGGAGACCATCGAGGAAGCAGCCGCCTCCGCGGAGGAGGTCCGCCAGACGTCCGAGACGGCGTCCCAGCGCGCCGAGGCGGTGCTGGACGCGGTGGCGAGAGCGGGCGAGCTGGGCGACGCCGGCGCGAACGCGGTGCGGCAGAGCCTGGACGTCCTGGGGGAGATCCGCAACCAGGTGACGGAGATGGGCGAGCAGATCGCGGTGGTGGGGGAGCGCGCCCACCAGATCTCCGGCATCACCCAGTCGGTGAAGGACATCGCGGACAGCTCCAACATGCTGGCGCTCAACGCCGCCATCGAGGCGGTTCGTTCCGGCGAGCAGGGGAAGGGCTTCGCGGTGGTCGCGCGCGAGATACGCAGCCTGGCGGATCAGTCCATCAAGGCCACCGAGCGGGTGCGCGAGATCCTGGATGACGTCGGCGCCGCCATCCAGCGGGCCTCCGCCAGCTCGAACCGCGGGACCCAGCGGATTCAGATCGGGCTAGGGCAGCTCGCCCGGAGCGGAGAGAGCGTGCAGGCGCTGGTGACGGTGGTCACGGAGAGCTCGCAGTCGGCGCGGGTGATCGCCGCGGCGGTGCGCCAGCAGAACGCCGCCATCGTGCAGATCGTCCGCTCCATCGCCGACCAGCGCGTGCTGGCGGAGCGAACCTCCGAGGGGCTCGCCCTGACGCAGGCGCAGGCCGAGAAGCTCCAGGCGCTGACGCGCCGGGTGAGCGATCTGCTGAAGTCGTACCGGATCTGAATGGCCGCTCTTCCCAGGGCTCGCCTCCAGCCCGGCGGTCGCGCACCTCATTATTCGAGGTAAATGCTTTCACACCGACGGAACGCCAAGCGAAGACCGGAGTAGTCCTGCAAGCCGAGGACTGGACGGGGTGATCACGCCTGCGTACGGATGGTGCGCAAGCGTGCTCACCCCGTTCGCGCACAACTTGGGGCTAGAATGGGGTCACGGGTTTCGGGCGGGAGGACACCCGGGTCGAGGCTCATTCTCCGGCGTCGCGCACACGGGCGCGCGCGTCCGCCAGCATCCCCGCGTAGTCTTTCCGGAACGGCTCCACCAATGCCGACTCCAGGCGGGCCTCCAGATCCCAGAGCACGCGCTCCTCGGCCTGATCTTCAAGAGTTGGCGTGCGGGTTTTGTTGAAGCGCGACACCCACTCGAACAGCACGAGCGCCTCGTCCCGCGAGAACTGCAAAGTCATCTTCCCTTGGGTCATGCCCCAGAGCCCTCCGTGCGCCGGCACGATTGAAGTTGCTACGCAGCCGGCCCCCACTTGGCGATCAGCGCTTGGCACGAGCGGAGGATGTTCTCCCTCATGAGGTCGAGGTACTTCGCCGCCCGCTGCTCCCGCTGGGCGAGCGCCTCGGGCGCCCAGAGCTCCCGGGCAGCACCCATGGGCACGGTCTCCAGTTCGTCATCCACGGCGAGCATCGTCATCACATCGTCATCACGAATGTCCGAGTCGGACAGGCCCCAGTGCAGCCTGACGATCTCCCGGCAGCCCTCCCGCAAACCCAGGTGGCCCGCCAGCATGCTCGCCGCGACCCCTGCTATCCGCTGCTGAACGGTCTGCGGGATTGGCCTCATGAGATCATTTACCGAGTACGGATTTCAGTTCAACGATCTCGCCCGTCGTGAGGTTCTTGTAGCAGTGAACCTGGATGGTCGTGACGTCGTCGATCCGGTACGCATGACTGACAATCTTGACCCAGTCTCCCTCCTTGCCGCCATACTCGGCAAGGAGCCGGGGAAGGTCATCGATTCGCTCGGAGGTTCCAGCGCCTGCGATCGGCTTTCCGCCGCCGGCCTTCAGCTCGGCTTCGCCGGCCTCGCTGGCCAACTGCTTGCGCAGCCGCACCGCATTCTCGGGGTTGCTG
>Ga0268264_10006324_pt1 | contig 9984 bp, 7 predicted proteins | sample KBSSwiS32_FD_190357 | JGI IMG/M metagenome (GOLD analysis project Ga0268264, IMG submission 190357) | Switchgrass rhizosphere microbial communities from Kellogg Biological Station, Michigan, USA - KBS Switchgrass S3-2 (SPAdes) (version 2) | ecosystem: Host-associated > Plants > Roots >... | reverse complement strand
GATGGCCCGATCGGTCAACTCGGCCAGTTGTTTGCGCGAAGCGTCCATGCCGAGAATGGCGGGATACGTCGGCTTCGCGTTCGCAACATCCTTGCCTGCAGTTTTGCCGAGCGTGGCGCTGTCGCTTTCCACGTCGAGGATGTCGTCGCGGACCTGAAACGCGAGGCCGATGCAATGGCCGTAGTCTTCGAGCGCGGTCAGCACGCTTGCGTCCTTGCATCCGGCGGCGAGGGCGCCGAGGCGCACAGAGGCGCGGATCAACGCGCCGGTCTTGTAGACATGCATGCGTTCGAGCTGCTCGGGTGAGAGCGCCTGGCCGACCGCGGCCAGATCGAATGCCTGTCCGCCGGCCATGCCGTGCGCGCCGCACGCCGCCGCGAGGGTGCGCAACATTTCCACATGTATACGCGGGTCGTGCGCGGTGTCGGCGGCGAGAATTTCAAATGCCAGTGCCTGCAAGGCGTCGCCGGCGAGGATCGCCATCGCCTCGCCGAATGCGACGTGGCAGGTCGGCCGGCCGCGGCGCAGGTCGTCATCGTCCATCGCCGGCAGATCGTCATGCACGAGCGAATACGCGTGGATGATTTCCACCGCCGCCGCCGCGCTATCGAGGCGATCCGGCGCGGCGCCGAGCGTCTGCCCGGTGACATGGACGAGCACGGGCCGCAGGCGTTTGCCGCCGCCGAGCACGGCATAGCGCATCGCGCGGTGCAATTCGCCTGGCGGCTGATCCTCGCGCGGCAGCACGCGCGCGAGCAATGCGTCGGCGCGCGAACTGAATTCGATCAGCGATGCCGGAGCTTCAGGGTGTGTCCGGCTCAAAGTCTTCCGCGTCGTCGGGATTCTGTGGGTCGGACAGCAGCTTCACGCGCAGTTCGGCCTGTTCCAGTGCGCTCTGGCAATTGCGGTACAGGGCGATGCCGCGTTCGAATGATTTGAGCGAGTCGTCCAGACTCTGTTCGCCTTCTTCCATCTTGGCGACAAGTTGTTCCAGTTCGTCGAGCGACTTCTCGAAATCGGCGATCTGATTGGGTTCGTCGGGTTTGGTTGTCGGCATGGCGCGAAAAGTAGCGCAGCGCCGTCAAGGAATCAATGGACGCGCACGAATCGCGTTTCGCGTGCCGCGCACCACTGCGTGCCGGCCTCGCTCAGAAACAAATCGCCGACCGCCAGAAGCTCGGCGCCGTCGTAGATCAGCGGCGTTCGTTCGCGCTGCCACGGTGGAATTCCGGCTTCCTGCAGCAGCGTGCGCAGCTCGCGTGTGTGCGCGCCACCGGCCGGTTTGAGCTGCTCGCCGCCGCGCCGATAGCGTACCTGCAGGCGACCCGCCAGCGGCACGTCGGGCCGCAGCAACAGTCGACCGCCGCCGGGCAGGTCAAGCGGCGCGCCATCCCAGTCGGTTTGCCAGTCCGGCGGAAAATCCGGCAGCGGTCGCATCGCATGGAGCAAGTCTCGATAGCGCCGCAATTCGGTTTGTGAAAAAGCGACGCAGGGCGCACGATCCGGTTCGGCGCGCAGTTGCCGTTGCAGTTCGATGACGTGAAAGTGCGCGGGTTCATCGAACCCAAGTTCGCGCAGCCACAAGCGCAGCACCGGATCGCGCAGCGCGTCCGCCAAGGCGAGCCAGTCGCGCCAGCGCAGCGTTGTGGCGCTCGGGCCACGCAGCCGCGCCAGAGCCTCGCGCGCCTGAGCGCCGATGAAATCCGCGGCGGCGCGCGCCCAGTCCGCACTGTGCGCGAGTGCGGCCGTAGCGTCGGGCCAACGCTCGGTGAGGCGCGGCAGGATTTCTCTGCGCAAGAAATTGCGCCGCAACCGGGTATCGGCATTGCTCGGATCGTCGATCCAGCGCAGGCCATGTGCCGTCGCGTAGTCGTGCAACACGCCGCTCGAAATGTCGAGCAGCGGGCGCCACAGGTATCCTTGTGCAAATTGCCGCAATGTGCGCATGCCGCCGAGACCTTCCGGGCCGGCGCCGCGCAGCAGCTTGAGCAGGATGGTCTCGGCCTGGTCGTCGCGGTGCTGGGCGAGCGCGAGGATCTCGCCGTGTTGCAGCGTCTGCTCGAAAGCCGCGAATCGCGCCTGGCGGGCCGCGTCCTCCAGACCGGTGCCGGACGCGCGATCGACATTGGCTTGAAGCGAAGACGCTGGCACGCCGAGTTCGCGCGCAAAGTTTGCGCAATGCGCGCTCCAGCGCTGGCTGTCTGCGTGCAGTGAGTGGTCGACGTGGATCGCGCGCAACCCGCGCGCGCGCACCGCGGGCAGATGGGCGAGCGCGTGCAGCAACGTGCTCGAATCCATGCCGCCGCTGAATGCCATGGCGATCGGGCCATCGGGCAGGTCGATCAGGCGGCGCTGCAGGATTGCGATCAAGGGCATGCGCGCATGGTGCCAGAAGTGCTTGCACGCGACAGCCCGCTCGCGCTAGCTTGGAAACTGCGCAATCCTGCGCGGGGAGGGGAACTCATGGTCATCAAACGTGTTGCCGTGCTGAAGCTCGCGATTTTCCAATCGGCTTTGATGGCGGCGTTCGGTCTTATCGCGGCACTGATTTTCATGCTGTTCGGCGCGATGTTCAGCGGTCTTGCCGGTCATCAGGCCGCGGGCGTCATGGGTATCGCCGGCATCGCCATGCTGATCTTCCTGCCGATCATGTACGGCGTGATCGGATTTATCGCCGGCGCGATCGGCGCGGCGTTGTACAACCTCGTTGCCGGGATAGTCGGCGGAATCGAAATCGAGGTCGAGTGAGGTCTAGGCAGCCTTGAACGCGCCGTATCGACGCAAGCGTTTGTAGCGCTGATCGAGCAGGTTCGCTACGTCGCCGCGTTCGACTTCGGCGAGTTGGTTGAGCAGTACGGCTTTCAGGCGTATCGCGATCGAATGCGGGTCGCGATGCGCGCCGCCGAGCGGCTCGCGCACGACTTTGTCGACAAGGCCGAGTTCGAGTAGTCGCGGCGCGGTGAGGCCGAGCGCTTCGGCCGCGTCCTTGGCTCTTTCCGAACTCTTCCACAGGATCGACGCGCAGCCTTCCGGCGAGATGACGGAGTACGTCGAGTATTGCAGCATGATCGTACGGTCGCCGACGCCGATCGCGAGCGCGCCGCCGGAGCCGCCTTCGCCGATCACCGTGCAGATGATCGGCACGCGCAGCTCGGACATTTCCAGCAGGTTGCGGGCAATGGCTTCGGACTGGCCACGCTCCTCGGCGCCGACGCCCGGATACGCGCCAGGCGTATCGATGAAAGTGAAGATCGGCAGCTTGAATCGCTCCGCGAGCTTCATAAGCCGCAGCGCCTTGCGATAGCCTTCCGGACGCGGCATGCCGAAGTTGCGCTTGATCTTGGACTTCGTATCGCGGCCTTTTTGCTGCCCGATCACGACGAACGAGCGGCCGTCGATGCGCGCCAACCCGCCGACAATTGCCGCGTCGTCGGCATACGCGCGGTCGCCGGCCAGCTCGTGGAATTCCTCGCAGATCGTCTGCACGTAATCGAGCGTGTACGGCCGCCCCGGATGCCGCGCGAGCTGCGCGATCTGCCATGGCGTGAGGTTCTTGAAGATGTCCGCCGTCTTGCGCTTGAGCTTGTCCTTGAGCTTGCCGACTTCCTCTTCGATGTTGAACGCCTGCCCGTGGCTGGCGTGGCGCAGCTCCTGGATCTTGCCTTCCAGCTCGGCGATCGGCTGTTCGAAATCGAGGAAGTTCGGGTTCATTTCATGCCGCACGCGGGAAGATGCCCGCACAAAGGGCGCAAGTATAGCGAACTCGGCCGATTGGGGCGCGGCTCACGCCGCTCCGGTCTTGCCCAGCACGAGCTCCGTTGCCAGCACGCCTGGCAACGCTTCCAGCGCGCGCTTGAGGTCGGCTGTGGCGCGCACACGCCATTCGGAACCCAGTTCGATATCCGCGTTGCCGCTCGCGTTGGCATAGCTCAGGCGTAACGCCGTGTTGCCGCCGCGGAAACCGCTGAGCGCGCCGCGCAGCGTGGCCGGGAAATTCGCGTCGACACCGTTGAGCTTCACGCGCAGCAGGCGCGCGTTGCGTTCGCAGGCGTCGTTGAGCGTGAGTACGCGGCGCGCACGGATGCGCAGGGCGCCGGCGAACTCATCGAACGCAAGCCCGCCTTCGACGACGAGGATGGCATCGCGCGTGAGCAATTCGCGGTACTCGAAATACGCTTCGCGGAACAGGCTGATCTCGATGCGCCCGCTCCAGTCCTCCAGCTGCACGAACGCCTGGTTGTCGCCGCGCTTGCGCAGATCGACGAGCTGGCCGGCGGCGATCCAGGTGGTTTCCTGCGGACGCCGGAAGCGATTGCCGTCATCGTCGCCGCGCGTCTTCTGCGCGGGCGTGTAGCGCTGTGCAATGTCGCCGAGCGGACACGTCGCCAACTGGGTCAGCACGTCGCGCCAGGATTCAGTCGGATGCCCGGAAAGGTAATAGCCGAGCGTATCGCGCTCGCCGGCCAGGCGCTGTTCGACCGGCCACTCCGCAACCGATATCAGCTGCAGCGCCGGCGCAGGGGTAGCGCTGGCGGCGCCGAACATGTCGTTCTGCCCGGCGGCAGCGTCGCGCGCGCGCTGCTCGGCGGCGCGCAAGGCTTCGGGCAGTTGCGCCATCAGGCTCGCGCGGTTTTGCGCGAGCGCGTCCATCGAACCGCTCAGGATCAGTGCTTCCAGCACGCGCTTGTTGAGCTTGCCGGTGTCGATGCGTGTGCAGAAATCGGCGAGGTCACGGAACGTGCCGCCACGCGAGCACGCGTCGACGATGCTTTCGACCGCGCCGCGGCCGACACCTTTTACGGCGCCGAGTCCATAGCGGATTGTTTTCGCGTCGATCGCGTCGAACATGAAACCGGAGGCGTTGACGTCCGGCGGCAGCACGCTCAATCCGAGCGCACGCGCCTCGCCGAGGAACGTCACGACCTTGTCGGTGTTGTCCATGTCCGAGGACAGCACCGCAGCCATGAATTCGGCCGGGTAATGCGTTTTCAGCCACGCCGTCTGATACGACACGAGTGCATACGCCGCCGCATGCGATTTGTTGAAACCGTAGCCGGCGAATTTTTCCATCAAATCGAAAATTGCGTCGGCGCGTGCGGCCGACAACCCGTTCGTCGCCGCGCCATCGCGAAACACCGCGCGCTGCTTGGCCATCTCGGCGACGTTCTTCTTGCCCATCGCGCGGCGCAACAGGTCGGCGCCGCCGAGCGTGTAGCCGCCGACGATTTGCGCCATCTGCATCACCTGTTCCTGATAGACCATGATGCCGTAGGTCTCTTTCAGGACGGGCTCGACGCGCGCATCGGGATATTCGATCGCTTCGCGGTCCTGTTTGCGCGCGCAGAAACTCGGAATCAGCTCCATCGGTCCCGGCCGGTACAGCGAAACCAAGGCGATGATGTCTTCGAAGCAGTCGGGCCGCGCGTCCTTGAGCATGCCCTGCATGCCGCGACCTTCGAGCTGGAACACGGCGACGGTTTGTGCCTTTTTGAGCAATGTATACACTGCCGCGTCGTCGAGCGGCAGCGTGGTGATATCGAGCGGCAGTTCTCCGGCCGCGGCACGGCGAACGTTGATCGCCTTCACCGCCCAATCGATGATCGTCAGCGTGCGCAAGCCGAGGAAGTCGAACTTGACCAGGCCGACGGCTTCCACGTCGTCCTTGTCGAACTGCGTGACCACGCCGTCGCCGCCGCCTTCGCTGTAGAGCGGGGCAAAGTCGGTAAGCGCGCTCGGTGCGATGACGACGCCACCGGCATGCTTGCCGGCGTTGCGGATCAAGTCTTCGAGACTGCGGGCGAGATCGACGAGTTCGCGCACGTCGTCCTCGGCCTGGTAGCGCGCGCGGAACTCGGCGACGACGCGATCGGGCTCCTTGCGCGCGCGTTCGCTGAAGCCCAGCGCATCGTCGAGTGACAGCGGATCGGTCGGTTTGAGCGGAATAAGCTTGGCGATCTGATCGACCTGGCCATAGCCCATGCCGAGCACACGGCCGGCGTCGCGCAGTACGGCTTTCGCCGCCATCGTGCCGTAGGTGATGATCTGGCTGACCTTGTCGCGGCCGTACTTGTGCGCGACGTAATCGATGACTTCGTCGCGGCGGTCCATGCAGAAGTCGACGTCGAAGTCGGGCATCGAAACGCGTTCGGGATTCAGGAAGCGCTCGAACAGCAAGCCGTAGCGCAAGGGATCCAAATCAGTGATGCCCAAACTCCAGGCCACGACGGAGCCCGCACCGGAACCGCGTCCGGGTCCGACCGGAATGCCGTGACCTTTCGCCCAGTTGATGAAGTCGGCGACGATGAGGAAGTAGCCCGGGAAACCCATTTTGACGATGACGTCGAGTTCGCGTTCCAGCCGCTGCGCGTAATCCTCGCGGGTGAAGCCGGTGGCGATTCCCTGTTTATCCAGGCGCACTTCCAGCCCGGCGCGGGACTGGCTGCGGATGTAAGTGTCTTCCGTGTCGTGCGCCGGCACTGGAAACGCCGGCAGATAATATTTGCCGAACGAGAGTTCCAGATTGCAGCGCTTGGCGATCTCCACGCTGTTGGCGAGCGCTTCGGGCAGATCTGCAAACAGCGCCGCCATCTCTTCGGCGGATTTCAGATATTGCTCGGCCGTGTAATCGTGCGGCCGCTTCGGATCGTTGAGCAGGCGGCCCTGGTGAATGCACACGCGTGCTTCGTGCGCTTCGAAATCTTCGCGTGCGAGGAAACGCACGTCGTTCGTCGCCACGACTGGACAATCGACCGTGGCCGCCAGTTGCAGCGCGGCTTCCAGATAACGTTCCTCGTCCGCATGCCGAGTGCGCGTAATCTCGACGTACCAGCGATCGTCGAAGTGGGCAAGCCATTCGCGCGTGCGCGCGAGTGCCGCATCGTGCTTGCCCGCGAGCAGCAAGTGGCCGACATCGCTGTGACGCCCGGCCAGTGCAATCAAGCCTTCGCTGCGTCCTTCGAACCACGCCGGATCGACCAACGCATGTTCGCCGTGACGGCCTTGCGTGAAGCTGCGCGACATCAGTTGCGTCAGATGCAGATAGCCGGTGCGGTTCTGGCATAGCAGGGTCAGGCGCGTGGGCCGGTTCGCCTCGGCGGCGTTGGCGATCCACAAATCCGCGCCGGCGATCGGCTTGATGCCGTGCGTCTCCGCGGCACGATAAAACTTCACCAACGCGAACAGGTTGCTCTCGTCGGTTAGCGCCAGCGCCGGCAGGCGCAACTCTACAGCGCGACTGACCAGATTCGCCCGCGGCGCCTTTGCCGGATCGCCGTATTCAGGCTTGTCCGGCAGGCGGATCGTCGAATCGACCAGCGAATAGTCGCTGTGAATGCGCAGGTGGACGAAGGGAGGATGCATGGCGACCGGGGGCTACGGTTGCAGAGTAGCCCCCGCTCACGCATGCGGCAAGACTTGACGGCGGCGACTATTCGAAATCGCCGGTGAACAGGTGTTCTGCGAGGTGAACATAGCCGCCGACAAGGTCGATTTGCGGGTACCAGCTTGCTGCGGGCGAGCAAGGGGATGTGCAGTTCTGCACGTCGCCGCTCGGCGCGGAAACCGGCGTGCCGTAGGGCAGCGGCCCGACGCCGTCGTACGCAAACGGATAGGTTCCATTCGGGTACGCACCGGCGCCTTGCATGCCCATGTTGCTCAGCGATGAAAGCCCGCTGAGCGCGGTCGCATGGCGGTCGACCTGGATGAAGAGTTTGCCGGTCGTGGCATCGGCGCTGACCGGCACAGTCGCGTCCGGAACAAAAATTTGCTGGGTGTCGTCCCAGTGATTGATGTCGGCCTGCAGTGATTGCGCAAGCGGCAGGCTATCGGGCGTGCACGTCGAGGCCTGCGGAATCGTGTGGGCCTCGACGATCGTGTCGAAGCCGCCGGAGCCGGTGGCCGGATTGTTGTCGATGTCGAGAATCGCCAGCCACTGCGAATCGACAAACGTATTCGCCTGCGGATAACGGCACAACGACATCGTCGACGGCAGGCCCGCGGTGTCGAACTCGAAATACACCGTATCGGCGCCGTACATCGGCACCGGTATCGTTGTCGTCGCCGACGCCCCGAGCAAATCGACCAGGCTGTACCACGAAGCCGACGAACCGCAGGGCGAGCTGCATTGCTGCACGTCGCCGACGGGGTCGGTCGTGCCGCTCTGCGCAGTGAACGCGGCAGCATTGTCGTACGTGTACGTCGGACTCGACGCTGTCGGCGTGTAGGTTCCGAACGCCGCGGCTTCCATGCTGGCGGCGCCCTTGAGATTCGCCAACGCGCCGACGAGCGGCGCCGTCAGCGTCAGCGATTTCGCCGTGAAGTCGAAGCTGACGTTGACCGGAATGTCCGTGGGCGCATAGCTCTGCGCCGCCGGATCCCAGGACGCCAGGCCGCCAACGATGCTCGATGACGTGAACGCAGTCGACGCAGAGCAGCCGGCGCTTTGCGGCAACGTTTCGACGAAGAGCATAACCTCCGCTCCACCGGAGCTTCCGCCGGGGGTGGCGGCATCGGCATCCACATCGACGGCGACTTGCCATTGTTCGTCGGTGCCGAAGGCCTGGATCGCCGTGGCATCCCGACACAACGTGATCGTGGCGGGCAGATCGCCGAGTTTGAGCGTTACTGAAAGGGAATTGGGCTGCGCCTCGAGCGGCATGATGAACCCGACGAGGCAGCAGACGAACGCGGCGAGATGGACGAATGGCGCTGGCATGCGGTGTCTCCGGTGTGAGCTGGACAACTGTCACTTCCGGAATTTCCGCGGCGGATTACAGCGTGAACAAATCCTGCTGACCGCACTCGCGCACCGGGGCAAAGCTGCGCCGATGGATGGAGCAAGGCCCGAGTCGTTGCAGTGCTTCGAAGTGTTCGGGCGTGGAATAACCCTTGTGCTGGGCGAAACCATAGCCCGGGTGCAGTACATCGAGTTCGCACATCATGCGGTCACGCGCGACCTTGGCGAGAATGGAGGCGGCGCTGATCGCCTTTTCTTTCGCGTCGCCGTCGACGATTGCGCGCGCCGGACAGATGAGCTCTTTCGGCAACTGGTTGCCGTCGATCAGCGCGAACGTTGGTGCCGGCGCCAGCGCGGCGAGTGCGCGCGACATGCCGAGCATCGTGGCGTGGAAGATATTGATGCGATCGATGTCGCCGACTTCGATGGCGACGACGCTGAATGCGATCGCTCGCTCGCGGATGCGCGCGTCGAGCACTTCACGGCGCTCGGCCGTGAGCACCTTCGAATCGGCCAGGCCGTTGATGCGGCGCGCAGGATTCAGGATTACCGCAGCCACGACCACCGGCCCCGCAAGTGGACCACGACCGGCTTCGTCGACTCCGGCAATCAGTGCTTCAGCGCTGCCCGCGTCGTTCATCGCTTCTCACTCTTCGCGCACGGCGTGCAGGTGCTGGAACACGTAATTGTCGTACGAACCAAGCAAGCGCTTGTCAGTGCAATCCAGATACATGCCGTGGCAACGCTCACGCATCAACGCATTGGCCTGGAAAAATTCATCCTTGGCCACGCCGGCGGTATCGAGCATCAACGCGCCGGCGAAGCTGATGTCGAGCGCCGGATACGCGTACTGGTGCGCTGGCTTGTAGTTGCTCTTGAGCATGTAGTAGGTAATGAAGTTCGCATCGGGCACTTCTTTCGGCACGATCTTGTCGAGCGTGCGGATGGCGCCTTCGAACGACGGCTGGTGGTCGCCGAAGTGAAACAGGATCGCCGGTCGGTTGGCATCGAGCAAGGTTTTTTCGATATGCGTGATTGCGGCATCCGAGCCGGTGAGTCGGTACAGGTAGTTGCCGAGGTTCAGATTCAGCCATTCGTCGAGCTCTTTCGGTTTCCACAAACCAGGAAACAGCGGCTTGTTGAACGGGGCCGGCTGGTTCTTGAGAGGGTCCATGTGCGGCCCGTGCTGGCGCAGCGTCAGCATCATCACGAACAGCGGCTGCTTGCCGATGGTTTTTTTCTCTTCGGCG
>Ga0268264_10006309_pt1 | contig 10000 bp, 7 predicted proteins | sample KBSSwiS32_FD_190357 | JGI IMG/M metagenome (GOLD analysis project Ga0268264, IMG submission 190357) | Switchgrass rhizosphere microbial communities from Kellogg Biological Station, Michigan, USA - KBS Switchgrass S3-2 (SPAdes) (version 2) | ecosystem: Host-associated > Plants > Roots >... | reverse complement strand
TGAAGGTTGATGGCAAGTATAAATATGAAGTAGCACAGGTGGAACAAGGTGAGAATTAAGGACTGAGATGTCGTTTCTGGCCGTATCAGTCAGAATACTAAGCATTCTTTTTTTTGATTAACGACAGTTGCTAAGTAAATCACCACGTTTCATTTTTGCTATTTTGATTTGGTTAAGAATATGTCCCGTCATCCGATTCATTTCCTTGCTTTATTTGTTCAAAGCAATATCAATTGCTGATCAATTCGGGATCCAGACACATTTTGGAACACTTGGCTTATAAATTGCGGCGTCTAAGTGGACGGAAATTTTTTCACAGCTAAATTTTCTACAATGAAAAAAATAACAATCACAAAGGGAGTTGTTTTGATGTTAGTCGCCGTTTTCATGTTTTCATTCGTTCGCGCACAAGACGAAGATAAATCAAAGCGACCCAGCCCACCTGCAACCGCCGCCGGTAAAGTAAATAACGCCAATATTGCGATCATTTACAGCAGTCCCTCAGTAAAGGGCAGACAAGTTTGGGGATCTTTGGTACCATATGATAAAGTCTGGAGAGCCGGAGCAAACGAAGCCACTATATTCACAACCGACCAACCAATTAAAGTTGAGGGTAAAACTTTACCCGCGGGGAAATACAGCCTGTATGCTATTCCCGGTCAAAACGAATGGACAATGATTTTTAATTCTGAAACTGGTCAGTGGGGAATCAAGCAAGGTGGTGAAACCACAGAAGATCCGTCAAAAGACGTATTACGCGTAAAAGTAAAACCCCAGAAATCAGATACGATGAATGAACATTTAACGTATACCGTGGATGACAATGGATTTGCGTTGCTTTGGGATAATGTAAAGGTTCCCGTATCCGTGAAATAATTTTCGGCATTGGCCATATTGAATCGTACGCTTGCAGAATAACTCGTGCCAGTCAAAACTGCCACGAGTTATTTCGTTGGAATTACGTGCGTCCCCGATTTTAATTCTTCGCTACTCTTGACGACGATCGAATCACCTTCATTTAATTTCCCGAACACTTCTGTTTTATCAGACAAATTCAAACCGGGAAGTATATCGACCCATTGCGTGGTATCGTGACTCACTCTAATGACAAATTTTTTCTCCAACGTTGTAACAACAGCTGAATAAGGAACGAGGAATGATGGCTGATTTCGCGACACATCTAATCTCACATCAGCAAATGATCCCGGAGTCAATTTATTTTTATCATTTTTAATTTCAAATTCCCAAACCTCTGATCGTGTGTCTGTGTTGATATTTGGCGCTTGCCGTGTAAGTGAAGCTTCGAATAATTGATCAGGATTCGCTTTCGTTGAAAAGCGAATCTTGTTGTCTTTTAACTGTACGGCTGTCAATGCTTCCGGAACTGCCACGCGCAATCTCAATGTAGAATTATTTTGTACAACTAAAATTGGTCTTTCATTCGGCGTTCCTACATATGCTCCTTCGTGAACATTTCGTTCTGTAACCACGCCGTTGAATGGAGCAACTATAACTAAATAATTCCCGATTTGTTTACTCGATTTGGATGAGAAAGTCGCGGCGATATACTCTGCACTATCTGCGAGCATTTGATTTTTTGCCCTTTGCAATTCAGTAGGCGCAATGACACCATCAGATTTTGAAGCGATTAGAACCCGGTCATACATGTCTTTGCTTGCTTCATATTTTGCCCTTGCTGCATCCATTTTACTTCCAGCCTCGTCGAGTCGTGATTCAACTTCCGGGGCATCGATTACGACAAGCGGTTGTCCTTTTTTTACGACAGAGCCAATATCAACTTTTATTTGCCTGATGTAGCCCGGAACCTTTGCACGGATATCCACCTGTTCATAGGGAAATAACTCCCCTGGAAGTACTGTCTGTTTTTCTACTTTCACCGACTTTAGAATAAAGACTTTCACTGAATCATTTTTCGCAACAGCGCTTGCATCGGTTTGCTTTTTTGGCGTATCGTTACACGATGGAACAATGGCGCCGAAAAGAACAGGCAATATGAATGTCAATTTTAAGATTTTACATGTTGGCATGATGGTCGAAGTATTTACTGTTTTTGTCATCTGGATCAAGCGATGCATCTGCAAATTTTTTCTTTCCGATTAAAAGTTGATACAAAACCGGTAATATAAATAGTGTTGTTAGTGAAGAAAAGATGAGGCCGCCAATTACTGCAATCCCCAATGGAGACGTTTGTTTTCCGCTTTCTCCGAAACCAATTGCCATAGGCAACATTCCTGCAATCATTGCAACCGTTGTCATTAAGATAGGGCGCAAACGATTTTTTGCAGCAAGTAATCCAATGTTTACACTTTGTTCACCGGCTTTTCTCAATACCTCCGCATTCGTAACAAGCAGAATTGCATTCGCAAGAGAAACTCCAATTGCCATAATACTTCCCATAAATGATTGAATGTTTAATGTGTTCCCTGTCAGCAGCAATAACATAAATGATCCAAACACAACTGCGGGAACGGTTGCTACTGTAATCAATGACAAGTTGAATGATTGAAAATTTGCGGACAGTAAGAGAAAAACAACTAAGATCGCAAGTAGTAATCCGGTGGACAATTCCGTCAATGTTTGATCCAACAATTCGGATTGGCCACGCAGGTTTATCTTTAATCCCTGTGGCAATTGGCCGAGGCGAGCAATAGCTTCGTTCACATCTTTCACAGCACGGCCCAAATCCTGCTTAAATAGGTTAGCCGTAACCGTTATAAAACGTTGTTGATTTAGTCGATCGTATTCTCCTACCGTATTTACTTTTTTCCAGTCGGCCACGTCACGCAGGTAAATCGTTTTTCCTCCTTTTGAAGAAATAGGAATTTGTTCGAGTTGATCCGGACTGTTCATCTTGAATTGAGGATATTCAACTTGCACCTGGTACGCATTCCCTGATGTATTATCCAACCAAAATACTGGTGTTGTCAATCTGCTTGATGAAGTTCCGGGAAGTACTGATTTGACGGCATCGTCAACCGTAATTCCCATTTGACCTCCGCGGATCCTGTCATAATTTATTTGAAGTCCGGGATAGTCAAGCGGCAATCCTAACTGCACGTCTCTCATATAAGAAATCCCATTGAGTTCTGCTTTCAATTTTTCTGCATACGTTCTTCCCTGGTTTAAATTTCTTCCCTGGACCGCAATTTCAATGGGCGTATTCGTCCCTAAACTCATCACCTGGTCAACCAGGTCAGCGGGCTCAAATGAAATCGACGCATCCTTGTCATAATGTTTTACTGCTGTCCGTAGCCTTTCCTTCAAATCGTCGAGAGCAATTACACTCTTTTTTAGATTCACTTTTAAGACTGATTCGTGTGGTCCGCTTGTCCAAACAAAGATTGAATTGATGGCGTATGACTGTGGCTGCAATCCAACATATGAGGAACTTATATCAACATTGTCGCTCCCCGCAATACTATCGATCATACCCAAAATATTCTTGGTTGCCTCCTCAGTTCTTTCTATTCGAGTGCCGGTTGGCATTTTCAATCGAAGCTGAAATTGGCCTGTACTTGTGGAAGGGAATATTTCTTTACCTAAGGAACGATACATGACGAATGCAAGAAATAGAACGACGAGCAGGTACACGGGCGCTAATACTTTTCCGATTCGTGTTAAATTTTGCGAGACGTTTTCAAACCTGTTTTTGAATTTTTCAAACCGCGGATTATTTTGGTGCAAATCGTTCTTCAACATCCAGTTGGTCATCACAGGCACCAAGGTCTGTGATAAAAGAAAAGAAGCAATCATAGCAAACCCGACCGCAAGGGACAGTGGCAAAAACATAGATCTTGGGACACCGGTCATAAAAAGTGACGGAACAAAAACTGCGAGAACGCTCAACAATATCAGCAACTTTGGCAAGGCGATTTCCTTACAGGCATCAATAACCGCTCTTGCTTTTGGTTCTCCAAGTTCCATGTGCCGATGAATATTCTCAACTGTTACTGTCGCTTCGTCGACGAGGATTCCAACAGCTAACGCAAGACCTCCCAAAGTCATTACGTTGATGGTTTGTCCGGCGAGGTACAAACACACGATTGCAGACAACAACGCCAATGGAATAGTTAGAATTACAATCAAAGCACTTCTCCGGTCGCCGAGAAAAAGGAGCACCATTATCCCAGTGAGAATTGCACCCAGTCCACCTTCAAGCATCAAACTTCTTAGCGAGTTAATTACATAACCGGATTGATCAAATTCATACGACACTTTGATATCCTGGGGTATCGCAGTCTGCATATCCGGTAATGCTTTTTTTATTCGTTGTACCACATCCCACGTTGATGCATCAGCGCGTTTTGTCACCGGGATATAAACGGACCGTTTTCCATTAATGAGCGCATAACCGCTTGTGATATCAGCTCCATTTTCGACCGTGGCAACATCGCGAACGTAAATAGCCGCACCACTACCCAACTTCAAAGGAGTATTTTCAAGTTCTTTAAAATTATCAACGACACTATTGGACGGCGTGATCAGTGTCATATCACCCACTCGAATATTCCCCGCCGGAGAAATTGTGTTGCTTTTTGCAATGGCGGTCACTAACTCATCCGGCGTTATGTTGTAACTTCTCATTCTTTCCGGATCCGCTTTGACAACAACAGTTCTTTGGTTGCCTCCGAGCGGTGGTGGTGCCGACACTCCTGGCAATGAGGCAAACATGGGCCGCACTTTGAACAAAGCCAGGTCCTGTATTTCATTTAACGAGCGCGTTTCACTGCTAAACACTAATTGTCCGACCGGAATTGATCCTGCATCATACCTCATTACAAAAGGTGGAACTGTTCCGGGTGGCATAAATGACCGCGCGCGATTTACGTAAGAAATTGTTTCCGCCATCGCATTTGCCATATCCGTCCCTTCGTGGAATTGTAGCTTGATCAGCGAAACGCCCTGCACAGATTTGCTTTCTACATATTTTATTCCTGTGATATATAGAAAATGATACTCGTAGTACGATGTAATAAATCCTTCCATCTGTTGAGGGGAAAGTCCACCATACGTTTGCGCAACATAGATCGTAGGTATTCCAAGTTTCGGGAAAATATCGATGGAAGATTTTTGAATCGCCAAAATTGAAAAAAATACAATTGCAATGACGACGACCAACACGCTGATTGGTTTACGTAAGGCTGCTATGATGAGTCGTATCATTGATTATTTTATTTCATTCAGAATAATATTCAGATCACCTGCAACCGCCGATTTATACAGCAGCGCTTTCCACACTTCCCAATATGATTTTTTTAAATCAGTTTCTGCTTTGACAAGACTGTATTGAGCTTGTATCAAATCTGCAAAATTAACAAGGCCCGCATTGTACCTGGTTTGCAAAGCACGAAATGCATAATCAGCCGACTCAAACTGAACCGGAGTTTCCTTTGCGATATCCAACGCATTCTGAAGCGTCACATTGCTTACCTGGTCCTGCTTTGACAGTTCAAGAGATGTCTGGTTCAGCAGTTCTTCATTTGCTTTACTAATGAATCCTTGTTGCTGTTCCCTAATTTTTACTTCAGAAAATTTCAAAATTGGAAATGCAAGCTGAAAACCGACACCGTAATTGTATTTACTGAATCCTAATCCATCTGCTGCTTTAATTGTTCCGTCAGGATAGACGCCGGATCCACGTGCAAAAGTTGTTGCCCATACATTAAATTTCGGCAACCAATTTTTTCTAATCAGGTTTTCTTTCGACTTGCTCAAATCAAATTGACTTTGATATAGTTTCATGATGGGATGCTGATTCAAAGTTATTTCAGTGGTAACTGCTGACAACAGGGGTGGTTTGTCAAAAAGCGATGTATCGCTTATTGAAAGTGCAGAATCCGTCACCAATAACTTAGAAAGGTTTATTTTTTGCGACTGCAGGTTTTTTCGCGCGTTCAGGAGATCAATCTTCGCTTTCGACAATTCCGAAAGAAATAATGCGGTGTCCACGCCGGGTCGGAGTCCCGCGGAAGACAGCACTCTTGATTGCTTTAAGTCAAAAATATTCCGTTCGATATTTTTTTCATATACCGAGAGCAGGTCCATTGTCAGAAGTAAATCGAGATAGGAACTGATGACATTTACTTTATGTTTAAAAATTTCATTGTCAAGGTCGGCTGATTTAACTGCGGCTTCTGCTTTGGATGTGCCAACTTCTGCATTACGTTGACCAAACGTGAGGGGCTGCCAGTTTAACAATAAACTCGCTGCTGAGCCAAATGCCGGTCTGTAATTGGAAGAAGAAAATACCGGTCCCGTCATCGGGATCATATCAACCGGGTAAAACATTCCCGTGATATTATTTGCCGTTGCATAATTTGCCTGGTAGGCTATATCGAGGGACGGTACCAATGTGTTTTTACTGAGATTGATATTTTTCCTCGCCGCGTCTGCATCGTAACGTTTTGACTTCAGCAAAGGGTAGTTTTCTTCGGCAATTTTTAGTGCTGTTCTGAGATTGAGATTATGAAGCGAATCCTGGCAATTTGCAATTATGTGAAGATGTAAGAATAAGATAAGAAATGCCAAGGGTGACTTCATATTTTTTTTGCTGTTGTAAATGAGTTTACAATTTACGGCTTGAGGAGCGCAAAGGGAAATCGTATGCCACTTTACCGATTCACTGCAATTTATTGCGAGTTGCCTATCCCACCACAACAATTTTTTTAGGTGCAATTTCCAGCAGGGACAAACATCGGAATAGAACAGAAATTAACTTTTAGAACGGGATTTACCTTTTTGTAATTTTTTTCTGAACTGTAACGGGCTCTGACCTGTGTTTTTTCGGAAGATACGGGTGAAATGACTTTGGTCCGAGAAACCAGTTAAATACGCAATTTCAGTGAGTGAGTACGACGGAGTATTCATTAATTCAATTGCCCGGTCGATTCGCTGCTTACGGATATAATCTCCAAATGACAAATCCTCAAAATATTTTGAGAATTCCCGGGACAAATAAGACGGGCTTATTTCAAGTCCCTTCGAAATTTCTTTCAAAGTAATATTTGTATCGATATGGTCCTGGATAATTTCTTTTAATTCCCGGGCCCATGCAGGGATTTTTTTTCTTCCGGGTTTTGTTTTGAGGTGTGTGTGAAAAACGTTCAATAGTAAATGTTCAAATGGTTGTTGTGAATGTTTCTCTTTCTGTAAATGTTTTGCCCAAGCGTATAATGCATCATACACCAACATACCTTGTTCTAACAACTCCTGGTCATTTGTGAAATTGTAAGCAAGTCCTGCAGAAATGGCCCATAGTCCCGAACACTGTGAAGCAAGTTCGTGCCTGTCAGTATCCGCTCCCCTAACGATCACCGCCATCGTCTGAATAGCGGTATCCTTGATTTTATATTTTTCAACGAAGTAATCAAAGGTACAATGGTCCTTATAATGTGTGAACTCAACGCCGGGAATATCAAATGGTGTTGCGTTGAGTTGTTTTGATTTTCTAATGACGTCGTCGAAGGGAACGTAAATGAATTCGGCGTCATGATCAATAAATCTTTTAATAAGCCAGGGGCATGCGAGTCTATCAATTTTTGGTCGCTCGCGGGTGATCCATTTCATGGGTCAAAGATAAGCGCTGAACAAAAATCTTTTTCTATTCGTAATGGATGAATCCGAGATTTGAGAAGTAATTACCGCGGGTTCTTTGCCCGTAGTGTCAAGCCATATTCAAAGTTTAAGATGATCAACCTATATCAACCGGCATTTTCAAATGATATAAGTTGTCCCAAGTAATCACTTTGAAGGGTAACCCAATAATTTTGAGATTCATTAAAACAAGGGTCTCGATAATTTATTTGCGCGAACATTACATGTCTTTGACGGGAGAAATCCTATCAAGAAAACCATCTATACAAATAATTGGTTAACGCTTTGCTAAGATCGCACTAGCCGTTTTTTATCGGCAGTTGTGGAATATTTGCCCACCTATTCGTAAATGTACGAAGGACCTGAATGCCCATTCAGCCTTTAAACATCAAAAACATGATTGGCATGAAAATTAAGTTATGATTAGTTAAAAGAACGTGAGGAATAAGATTTATGTAATGGATGATGACAAGGATGAGTTGCTTTTGATCCGGCACTTGCTTATTGCCAAAGGTTACGACGTGGTTATCTCTGAAAACGGAAATGGTTTGAATGAAAAAAATCTGAGTAATGTAGACCTTTTCCTGGTCGATATCAATATGCCAGGCATGCTCGGAACAGATGTGTGCGAATATCTGAAAAAAGAAAAATCGACTAAGGATAAGCCAGTAATATTAATCAGCGCCTCTCCAGAACTTGACCTCAAGGCTTCAACATGCGGAGCAGATGATTACCTTTTAAAACCCTTTTCGCTGACAAACCTTATGCGACTTCTTCAATTTCATTTATCGCCCGTTAAATGAGTACCGATGCCTTTGCGGATGACGTCAAATGTGAGAGGTGATCTGTGTACAAACAGGATTGGATCCGTGTATATTTCAATAACAAATTTTTGTTCACATATTTGAAAGTTCGTGGATTAATTCCCCTGTTGTGATTAAAGAGAATCACGTACTTTTAATGCGATATGTCACTATACATCGCGTCGCTGAATTCGGGTAGTAATGGAAACTGTTATTATATTGGCAATGATCATGAAGCCGTATTTGTAGACGCGGGAATTTCCTGCGCAGAGATTGAAAGGCGAATGGACAGGCTCGGGATCGGAATGGAAAAAATAAAGGCTGTTTTTATTTCGCATGAACATACGGATCATATTCTCGGCTTGCCAGCCTTCACAAAAAAATACCAGGTGCCGGTTTATATTACAACTGCAACATATCGTGAAGCAAGGTTTAGCCTCGATAAACGTTTTGTATATTCTTTTCAACCGAATCAACCTGTACACATAGGAAATCTTTCGATTACAGGTTTTCCGAAATTACATGATGCAATAGACCCACATAGTTTTGTTATCACCCATAAAGAAGTCAGCGTTGGCGTATTCACGGATATCGGCAAACCTTGCGAGCATGTCATTCATCATTTCAAGAAATGTCACGCTGCATTCCTTGAAACAAATTACGATGAAGAGAAATTAGCTCGCGGAAGGTATCCATACATTTTGAAAACCAGAATTCGCGGAGATCGAGGACACCTCTCCAATATGCAGGCGCTCGAGTTATTCCTTAGTCACCGACCGGCATTTATGAGTCACTTGCTTCTTTCACACTTGTCACAAGAGAATAATCGCCCCGAAATTGCGGAAGAATTGTTCCTGATGAATGCAGGAAATATCAGGATCGTACTTGCATCACGGAATAAGGAAACGGACCTGATTCGCATCGAAAATAATTTTTCATTTGTCGGCAGCACGAAGACATTTGTGAAGAAGCCGCAGTTGGTTCAGCTCTCACTTTTCTAACCTTAATTTTTTATTTCTTGAATCCTGCAATCAGGTTGATCGTTAATGCGACCAGGAAGGTGTTTATTGCAAAAGAGAGGAGTCCGTGTAAAAGAACGATGCGCCTGATTTTTTTTGAAGTGATTTGCACGTCTGAAACCTGGAAGGTCATTCCAATTACAAAAGAGAAATATGCAAAGTCGCGATAGTCTGGTTTTTTTTCACCGGGGAATTCCAATCCTTCGGCATGTTTATTAGGGTCCGATTCCGAATCGTCGTAATAAATATGCGCATAGTGAAATGCAAATGCGGTATGAATGATCGACCACGAAAAAATCATAGAAGGAATCGCAGCCGCAATATCCAGGAATTGATCAAATGAATTAATGTTCTTATGTATGAAGAGAAGTAGCACGGTAAACAAACTTGAAAAAGCTGAAAGCAAAATAATGAGAAATACATATACGAGACTTCCATCTTCCTTACGTGAAAATGCCCTGATCTTTTCGACCGACCGATGAAGGATAACGATCCAGTATTGTATCAAAAGCGTTAATGAAAAAACATTCCACAGGTACATCAATTTTAGTTGTGCATCCATAT
>Ga0268264_10006308_pt1 | contig 10001 bp, 7 predicted proteins | sample KBSSwiS32_FD_190357 | JGI IMG/M metagenome (GOLD analysis project Ga0268264, IMG submission 190357) | Switchgrass rhizosphere microbial communities from Kellogg Biological Station, Michigan, USA - KBS Switchgrass S3-2 (SPAdes) (version 2) | ecosystem: Host-associated > Plants > Roots >... | reverse complement strand
GGGGACTCTAGCCGTGCCGATTCCGGGGAATGCGACGCCGCCGTTTGCGGACGTTTTGGCGGGTTTGTTGAGCGGGGTGAATGCCCAGCTTTCCAGCCTGCCGGCTCCCTTGCCTACGGTTTCGGTGACGGAGGCGACGCCTAAATCGGTGGGGCTTTCGAACTTGGTCGGCTTGGACAATCCCGGCGGGTTGCAGTTCGCTACGATCAAAGGGGGGCGCCTCGACGTCGGCTTGCAGGTGGGGGTGGAGGCGGCCGATGCCGCGGGGGCGGATGCCGCTCTGCTGGCGGCGCATGCCACTTTGCTCGACCGTCGGCCGCAGTTGCGGGCGCTCGGGTTTCTGCGTTTCGAGCCGGGCGTGCTCGCTCCGGCGGTGGAGACTTCGGGCGTATTCCGGCGGGCGGGCTCGTACCGCGCGCTCTATGAATACCGTTATACCGACGTCGACGGCGCCGCGAGCTTGATCGCTCGTATTCCCGTCGATTCCGATCTCGATTCTCCGTTGGGCGGTCTCGATCCGAGCGGCCACGAGGCTTGGGTGGTGACCGGCCCTCTGGTCCGCTGGGACCGCGAGGGGCAATCGACTTTGCGCTTGCGCGGACCGGGCCAGCTGTTGCGCTTCTCGGCCGTCGCCTACATTCCGGGGCCACCCCCGACGGTCGCGGTGACGCTCACCCGCACGTACACGGGCGCGCTCGGCGCTCCGGCCGCGGCGGCGACGCTCGCCGATCTCGCCGCCTCCGCGCACGCTTCGATCACCTTTCCAACGCTCGCCGACTTTCTCAACCTGTTCGCGGCGGCGACCGAAGAGGTCGAGCTGGGCGATTGGGACCTGGATGCGGTCACCGACCGCTATGCCCTGCGCGACCTCGCGCTCACCCCTGCCCTCACACTTCCTCGATCGATCGACCGTCTCGAAATCTCGGTGGCCCCGGCCGCCGGTTGGGTGGGCGATCCCTCGGTGGTTTATCTGCGCGCGCACGGCGCGTGATTCCGATTCTCGAAAGAAGACTGGCCGAAAGGAGATCCTCACATGGCCGAAACAGTGCTTCCAGGCGTATCCATCGAAGTTCGCGACGAGGGGCTGATCGTCCCGACCGCGATCACGGTGGGCAATCTCGGGGTGGTGGGGACGGCGAGCAAAGGACCGGTGGATCAACCGGTCATCCTCGCGAGCTATGCGGAGGCGCGCGCGCGTTTCGGCGAGTACGACCTCTGGCAGGGCGGGACCGCGGACGAGCTGACGCTTACCCGCGCTCTCGAGCTGGCTTTCCAGCATGGCGCGACGACCGCGATCGCGGTGCGCGTCTCGGCGAAAGACAACGATCCGCAGCACACCATCCTCGCGACCGGCGCGCAGCGGGCGTTGACCGCGGGAGCTGCTACCCCCGTCAAGTTGGTGGCGAAGACGCCCGGCACCTGGGGCAACGATCTCGAAGTACGGATCGAGGCCGCGACCGAGAACGCGTTCGTCGAGGACGAGGACGTTCAGGGCTTGCAGCTGGCGGTGGAAAAAGTGATCCAAAGCGCGCGCAACCGGATTCGTATCCGTCCGGCGGGCGGCGGCTCGGATCGGCCGCTCGCGATCGTCTACGACACCGCGGTGGTGCCGAATCCCGGCCAGGTCGTGGTCGATCTCGCGACCGGCGCGTTGACGCTGGCTCCCGGGCTTCCGGGCGCCGACAAGGTGATCGCCTCCTACATGGCCGACAGCAGCAAGGCGGTCCAGGTGACGATTCGCCTCGGCGAGGCGAAAGAGGTCTTCCCCGTCGTTTCGGGGCGCGATCTGATTCGCGATCTCGCCGCGTCGGCGTGGGTGGACGGCAAGGTGGACAACGCCGCGCACATCGACGACATCCTCGATCTCACCCCGAGCTTCGACCGCTTCATCGGCGGCAGCAACGGCGCGGCCGGCGCGGATTATCAAACCGGCCTCGATCTGCTGGAAAACCAGGACGCGCACATCATCGTCGCCGCCGGCCAGGACGAGTCGTTCGGCGACGAGCTGTCGGCCCACTGCGCGATCGCGTCGTCGGATCTGGTACAGCGGAACCGAATCGGCGTGATCGGCTGCGGCTCGGCCGCGACCAAGGATCTGTTTCTGGCCAAGGCCCTCGGCCATCCGCTGTCGAGCGACCGGGTGATCTTCGTCGCCCCCGGCATCAAAACCGCCGATCGCGCGGCCTCGCCGCCGGTCGACGTGGCGCTGCCGGGCTCGTTCGCCGCGGCCGCCGTCGCCGGCCTCTTGTCGAGCCTGCCGGCGCACGTGAGCTTGACCAACAAGACGCTGTTCGTGGGCGGGCTCGAATACGAGCTCTCTCGCGCGGAGCTCGAACAGATGGTCAAGGCGCGGATTCTCGCGCTCGAAAAACGCCAGGGCATCCGCGTCGTCCAGGGGCTCACCAGCTCGACCAACACCGCGTTTCGCCAGATCACCACGCGGCGGATCGTCGATTTCGCTTCGTTCGGCGTCCGCTCGGCCGCCAATCCGTTCATCGGCCGGCTGAACAATGAGCGGGTGCGCGGCTCGTTGCGCACCGCGATCAACGGCTTCCTCGCCGAGATGGTGCTGGACGAGATGTTGGTGAGCTACGAGCTCGCCGTCTCGGCCACGCGCGATCAGGAGATCCGCGGCATCGTCCAAGTCACCATGACCCTCCGCCCGGTGTTCAGCATCGACTACATCCGCGTCGTCATGTTTCTTCAGTGACCCGCGACCAGGATCTTAGGAGAACCGAGACATGCCATTGAACGACGTCTACAGCGGAGCGGACGGCACCTTGGTGCTGATTGCCGCGGGCACCGACGCCGAGTCGGCCGACGCGACCGCGATCACCAGCCTCGAAGCGTTTTCAATCGCCGACGTGGGGCGCGTCACCGGAGTCGAGCTGCACGTCGACACCGACCTGCGCGAGTTCCACGAGGTGGGAAGGCGCCACGCGACTTCGCTCCATCCGGGCAACATCCACATCTGGGGCACGATCGACCGTGCCTACGTCAACGGCGCCCTGCTCTACCTGCTGCTCGGGCGCGGCGCTTCCCCAAACAACATCTCCGAGCCGTATCCGCAACCGGCCCTGGCGATGAACCTGGTGTTTCAAAACCCGGCCGTCCCCGGCCACCGCAGCGTGATCGACGTGGTCGACATCAAGTTCGAGAACTGGGCGGTGCGCATGCCGGAAGACGAGTTCGTGATGGAGAAGGTCCGCTTCCGTGCCTTGCGCATCGACGTGCGCGACCAGGAAGGCACGGAGATCCGCGTGCCCACCTTCCCCGCCGCGGCGTAAAGGAGCCGAGCCGTGCCCCTCTCCGCGGAAGACCTGCTCGCCGGCGGCGCGCTCACCCACGAGGTGGAGCTGCCGGCGAGTTTTCTCGCCGAGGGTTCTTCCCCCGGCCGCGTGACCTTGCGTCCGCTCACCGTGCGCGACCTGCAACGCATCGCCAAGGCCGCGCCCGGTGACGAGGACCTCGCCGCCGCGCTCATGGTCCAGCTCGCCCTGGTCGAGCCCGCCCTCACCATCGACCAGGTCCACAAACTCCCCGCGGGGCTCGCCCGTTTCCTGGTCGAGAAGATCAACGAGCTGTCGGGCATCTCCACCCCGCGCGACGCGCTCGAAGAGCTGGTCCAGGCCCCTCTCGCCCGCGCCTGCTTCCAGCTCGCCAAAGAGTTCGGCTGGACCCCGGAAGAGGTGAGCGGCATGACCATCGGCCAGATCCTGCTCTACCTCGAAATGGTCCGGAGTGACCGCAAGTGAAACGAGCCCACCCGCTCCGCTCCTTCCGGCGCGAAGTCCAACGCCAAGTCGGAAAGCTGCCGAATCTAAAGAGATCCGGCGGCTGGGCGCTAGCGCTTTCTCAAGAGAAGCCAAGACTGAACGAGGGCCCGCTTTTCGGTACTTCCCTCGAAGAGCTGACCGGAGCCGAACCGACCCGAGCCAAGACCCGAGAACGGCCAGCGAGGCGAGGAGGAAGAGCGGAAGAACCGCCCAACTCGCCTGCGTCGAGCCCGAGCGGGTCGAACGTAGCAAGAGCCTTTCGGCGCGAAGAGCCGAGAGAGCAAGCTCCGCCGAAGGCCCTACCCCCCGAGGCGAAGACCGAAGACATCGCCCGCTGGGCAGGGGAGAAGGCGGAAGCAATTCAAAGGCCGGAACGAAGAAAAAGAGAGAGCCCGGCCAGTGGAAGGCGGGCGCCCGATCGAGAGGTTGTTGCCGACCATTGGCGAGAGATTGCGACGCGATCGAGGCGACCTCTCTCCGTGGCGGGGATGCCCAGAGAATTGTCAGTAAGGGAGGAAACTCCTGAGGCCCGCGAGCGCTCTTCCCGTGCGCCGTCTCCAGCGGCCTCCGAGCCTCGTGAAAAGAAAACCGCCGCGAAACTGGAAGCTTCTGTTCACCAACGTTCGGGAGCGGCGCCCGAGGTCGAGTCCGGCGAGCGCGCTCCGCGGGACCCTCTTTCCTCTCTACCCAGACAGGGCGGGAGGGGGAGCGATCCATGGGGCACCCTCGTCTCCGGCGCGCAAGCGCCGCGTGCCCTGCTCGATGTGCCAACCAAGGAAAACGTTGCCAAACGAAGCCCGAAGGCGCCTCGCCCGCGTCCTTCGACACAGCCACCTTCTCCAATCGACGAAGCCCCGGCTTCCACTCCCGGCTCGGCGAACGTCTCGCCTTTCTCACACGATCGATCCTCCGCGCCTACGTTCGATGCCCACGAAGGCCACCCGGCGCCGTTCGCTCCGATCGCCGCCGACCCGCTCGCGCCTCACGCTGCCGGCTCGCCGCTCGGGCCGTTCCCGAACGCTCCGGCGCCCGACAGAGCGCTCGCCGAATCCCTAGAGGGCGTGCCTTCGTTCTCGCCACTCGAAGCTTTCCCTTTCGCCCCTTCTTCTTCGCCCGACGACCTTTCCGATCTCGCCGCGAAGATCGAGCGCATCCTGGCCGACGAAGCTCGTCGTCATGGAATTGACGTTTAGGACCTTCGCCCATGCGCCCGATGCTCGACGATCTCGCTCTGCCGCAGGTGCAGGAGATCCGTTCGCTCGAATTGCGCTCTCTCGCCGAGCACAAGCCGCCGGGGATGTCCGGCAGCCTGCTCCAAAACCTCGGCCGCAAGCCCGCTCTGCTACAGCTCTGGGGGGTGGCCTCCGGCCCGGACTCCAAGCAATTCCTCGCCGATCTCGAAACCAAATTTCGCGCCGCCACCCCCGTGCCGTTCGTCGCCGACATCGCGACCAGCGCGGCGGTCGAGAAGTTCGCGATCCGCGATCTGCGGATGGAAGAGCTGGCCGGCCGCCCGGAGCGCTTCGCCTACGTCTTGACCCTGGCCGAATTCATCGAACCGGTCGAGCCCGCCGAGCTCGAATCCGCGCTCGTCGATTCCGACCTGCTCGATCAAGCCTCCGGCCTGATGGATCAGATCACTTCCGCGCTCGACCTCTTGCCCGATTTCTCAACCGGCCTTGAACGCTTCATCGCACCGCTGTCCGACATGCTTGCCCGCGTTCGCCAATTCAACGCGGGCGGAGCCGCCTAAAGGAGGTACATACCATGGCCGCCACCCCCGCCAACCTGTTCGAGGACTTGAAGCGCGTCCTCACCGAGTTCAAAACGTTTCTCGACGCCAACATCGGCACCATCCGCCCGGCGATCCAAACGCTCGGCTCCGTCGTGCCGCAGCTGCGCGAGCTGATCGGACAGCTCGCGACCCTCTTGACCCAGCTGAAAACGGAGGTCCACAACCTGAACCCCGGCGCGGTCGCGGGCGACGCGCTCGCCAAGGTTACCGAGTTTTCGACCTCGACGCGGACGCTGCTCGAAACCGCGAAGAACCTGCTGCCGGCCCAAGCCGCGGCCATCGATCAAGTGCTCGGCGCGCTCGACGTCGTGGGGTCGCTGCCGTCGCTCGGCGCGATCAAGGCCGAGATCGAATCGCTGCTCGACGCCGTGATCAACCACGTCCGTTCGCTACAGCCCCCCGCGTAGCCGCCGACGTAAACGCCCGAGACCCTCGAGAGATCTCAATCCATGCCGCCGCCCCGCCCCATGCTCGACGACCTGGAGCTCGTCCAGGCGCAGCGCATCGCGTCTTCGGACGAGCAGGTGTTCGCCGAGCACGCGGTGCCGTCGCTCGAAGGGGATTTCCTTCAGGACCTCGGCCGGCGGGCGGTGCGGATCGAGGCCTCCGCCGTGCTCTCCGGGCCGGAGGCGAAAGACAAGGTGGCCGATTTGCGGGAGAAATTCCGGGTGGCGGAGCCGATGCCGTTTACCGCCGACATCGCCACCGCGACGAGGGTCGATCCCGTGCTGGTCGAATCGCTCGCGATCCGCGAGCGCGCCGGCCGGCCGGAGGCATTCGAGGTGGCGATCGCGCTGCGCGAATTCATCGCGCCGCCCGCGCCGGAAACCGAGAATCCGCCGATCATCCCGCCGGATCCGCCGGTCGAAGAGATCGGCTCGCTGCAGGTGACCGTGCTGGTCGAGGGGCGGCCGGAGTTCGATTTTTCAACTGTCACCGTGACGGCGACCGGCACGCGCGACAGCGGCGAGACGCTCGACCGACCCTTGACCGGCCGGAGCGGCAACGTCTGGACCGAGGACGGCTTCCCGCCCGGGCAATACACGATCAACGCGGTGGTCGAAAGCCCGGAGCCGATGTCTGGCGCCGCGCCCGCGGACGTGCGGCCGGGCCAGGTGACGGAGGTTGTGATCACGCTCCGCTCCGGCGCGCAGATCGCCAAGGCGTTCATCATCCATTACCGCTTCGACCGCGCGTTCGTCGAGCCCTGCCTGCGCGAGGTGCTGCGCCGCGCGGTCGACTATTCCGATGCCCATCCGAAAGAAAAGATGCTGGTGGTCGGCCACACCGACCGCGCGGGATCGGGCGACTACAACCAGTTCCTCTCCGAGCGCCGGGCGCGCGGCGTCTACGCGTTTCTCGCCTTCGGCCGCGAGCGCGATCTCGCGATCGCCGATTGGAACGAGCTGCGGAAGAAGGCCGTCGGATCGAGCCTCGCCGATTCGTGGAGCGAGCGCGAGCAGCAGTACATGCTCCAGGATCTCGGCTTCTACGTCGGCAACATCGACGAGAAACCGAGCCCCGAGCTGACCGCGGCGACCGTGCGCTTCCAGACCGACCGCGGTCTCGCGGCGGACGGCGTGATGGGCGACGACACCTGGAAGGCGCTGGTGACGGCCTACATGGAGCAGGACTCGTTCGCGATCCCCGAGGCGCGGCTGTTCAGGAACGCCGACGCCGCGGTCGACGCCGGGCCGCTGCGCTGGCTCGGCTGCGGCGAGCAGGTGCCGGTCCGGAATACCGAAGACGCCTGGCGGCCGAACCGGCGGACCGAGATCCTGTTCGTGCGCGCCGACAAAATCCCCTGCCAGGTACCCAAGCCGGTCACGCTCGACCTGCCGCCGGTTTCGCCGACGCTCGGGGCCCCGCCGCGCCCCTGGCGACTCGGGCCGGGCAATGTCAACCAGCGCCAATGCTTCGCGACCCGCGATCCGAACGAGCGGGGCAAATGGCTGATCCAACCGGCGGAACCGGGCAAGCTGAAGGTGGAAGGCCAGATCGTGTTCGAAGACGGCAGCCCCGTTCCGAACGCGCAGTTCGCGATCGCGGCGGCCGACGGCGAGTATCTGCACACCAACGAGGCGGGGGAGGCCGATCTCGGCGAAGTGCCGCGGACCACCGCGTTCTCGCCCGATCACCCGACCCAGGCCGGCCGGCCGATCCCCGATCGCGCGGACGCCGAGGGCAAGTTCTCCTATCCGAAAGAGACGCCGGAAGGGGTCTACATCCTGGAGCTGTTCGGCCTCTCGCGCCCCGAGGTCGCCCGCGCGGGCGACGACGCGCCGGAAGAAGCGCGCGGCAACATCGTCTGTCTTCATTTCGAGCCGGGCGGCGGCTCGGTGGTCGTTCGCTAAAGGCCCGCGCGATGGCCGGGCAGCACAAGGGCGTGATCCAGCGGGTGCCGGTGCCGCCGACGCCGATCGCCGGGACCTTTACGTTTCCGGCCCATCGGACGGCGCCCACGGTGCCGATCCCGGTGATGGTCCAGCACCCGCACACGGCGCCCGCACGGGTCGAGGTGGTCATCGGCGTCTCGCGGCGTTTCCGCGGCACCGGCGGAACGCTTGAAGAGAGCGGCCGGACCGTGGCGATTCGCTGGTTCGACCGGGCGCGCGGTGGCACCGCGGTCCTGATCCCCGCAGGGGGGCTGCCGCTTACGCCGGCGCAGCTCAATAGCGGCTTTCACCTTTTCGCCGAAAGCAATGTGCCGAGCGACTCGGTCGGCGACTATGTGCTCACCTTGGTTCTCGCGGGTGGCCCCGATCCGCTCGCGGTCCCGCCCGCGAACGTCGGGATCACCGCGGTCCGCTTGACGCTCGACGTCTTTCCGCCGGGGCCGAACCGAGGCCCGGGCGTGCCGTTGCCGCTGCCCGAGCCACCCCCAGCCGCGCCCGCGCCAGGCACCGCGACCGACAAATGGTTCCTCGGCCGGACGGTGAACGTCCAGGACGCGGTGCTCTCCCAAGCGAGGGCGCGGATCACTGTGCGCCAGGTGGATCCTTCCGACTTCGCGGGCAACCTGTCGATCCGCCAGCGCACTCTGGCGGGAACCACCCTTGGGCGCGACTCGGCACGCGCGGGGCTGATGGACGACGACAACGCTCCGCCGCTGCCCGGTTTGCCGCCGCCGTTGAACGTGACGCACCCGAACCCGTTCGTGTTCCCCGTTCCAAGTATTCTCGGGCGCGATTTCTTCGTCGAAGGGCGGGGGCTCAGCGGCGCGCGGCGCGATATCGCGTTCCAACTCGGTCTCGAAGGAGGGGAGCCGGACGGCGATCGGATCGCCTTCACGGTCGGTGTCGGCTGCTCGATCGCGATCGGCAATGCGCTTCGCGCCGTGCTGGTGAAGAAGGCGCCCGCGAACCCGGCCCGCCAGGCGATCACCCTTCGGACCGCGGTCGCGTTCACGGGGACCGGCTCGTTCGACGTTACGGCCGGCAACGTTCCCACCCGGGTTCAGTTCTTTGCCGCGGCCGGCGGGGTGGCGCTGCCGTTGCCCATTGTGGCTCCCGGCGCGCAGCTCTCGTCGCCCGCGGGGTTTCGCCTGTTCGTCGAGGGTGTCGCGCCAAGCGGCGGCGTCGATCAGATCGAGCTCTCCTTGACGCTCGCAGGAGGCGCAAACCCCGCGGGCCTGCCGGCGAGCGCGAAGATGACCGCGGTCGAGGTCACTCTCGACGTGTGCGCTTCGCGTCCGCAGGCGGGTGGCTTGCCGCCGGTGATGAGCTTGGCCGACAAGACGGCCACCGGCCGCTTCGTCCAGGTCGCGACTCAAAGTCTCGGTCACGAGCGAGCGAAACTGATCGCCCGGGCGCCGAGTCCGAATCTTGCCTGCGAAATGGTCTTGAATGCTCTTGGCGTGGGACCTCTGGTACGCCTGTTCAACCAAGAGGTGCCGGCCGACGGGCAGGTACAGGTTCCCCTGCCCGATCGTTTTCTCTCGGGCCTCGCGGTCGGGGGTGGCGTGGAGACTTTCGCCGAAGGAACAGGACCGAGCGCCGCCCTGCGCGACACCGGATTCCAGCTCGGAATCGTCGGCGTCGATCCCGACGGCGATCGGGTGCCGATGACTTCGCTCGAGTTTGCGGCGACCGACGACGACACGGCCGCCGCCGTGGCGCTTCGCGCGGTTCGTTTCGGACTCTGGGACCAGGGGTACAACGCGGCGGGCGATGTGCTTGCAAATTTCATCGACAACGATCGTCGGCGCTTCCATCTGCAGGTGCGCGGCGGGCTCACCGCGGCGACGCTACAGGCGACCTGGAGGACCCTGCGCGCGGATCGCGTCACCGCCGACGATGCGCCGGCCTCGGAGAGCTTGACTCTCTCGAGAACCGCCGACGGTCGGCTGGTTTCACGCGGCCTGATGCTCGTCGGCGATGACACCGACGCGGCGCAGACCACGCCGAGCGGACTGGTGCCGCCGCTCAGCA
>Ga0268264_10006305_pt1 | contig 10003 bp, 9 predicted proteins | sample KBSSwiS32_FD_190357 | JGI IMG/M metagenome (GOLD analysis project Ga0268264, IMG submission 190357) | Switchgrass rhizosphere microbial communities from Kellogg Biological Station, Michigan, USA - KBS Switchgrass S3-2 (SPAdes) (version 2) | ecosystem: Host-associated > Plants > Roots >... | reverse complement strand
TCTGTTGAGGGGAGGCCGGCGCTCGCCCGGCCTCCCATCAAGCGGTCCTGGCGGGCGGCGCTATCTCGAGACGCTCGCCCTGCCGCTGCCGCGAATTCTCGGCCGCGCGATCCGCGGTTCTCCTACAGTCCGCCCATGCACAGGTACTTCGTGTGCATGTAGTCGTCGAGGCCGTACTTCGAGCCTTCGCGGCCCATGCCCGACTGTTTGACGCCGCCGAACGGGGCAACCGGCGTGCTGATGATCCCGGTGTTGATGCCGACCATGCCGCTTTCGATCCGCGCGGCGACACGCCAGACACGGCCGATATCCCGCGCGTAGAAATACGCCGCCAGACCGAACTCGGACGAGTTGGCGATCTTCACCGCCTCATCCTCGGTCTTGAAACGGATCAGCGGCGCCACCGGGCCGAAAATCTCTTCCCTGGCAACGCGCATCGCCGGCGTGACGTCAGCCAGCACCGTCGGCTCATAGAACGTGCCGCCCAGCGCGTGACGCTTTCCGCCGCGGACGACGCGTCCCCCGTGTTCGACGACATCGGCCACGAGTGCCTCGACCTTTTCCAGCGCCGCCCGATCGATCAACGGGCCCTGCTCGACGTTCGGCTCGAATCCGTTGCCGATTAGCAGCTTGCCGACGGCCGCTGCGAGCTTGGTCGCGAACGTGTCGTAGACGCCGTCCTGAACGAGAAAACGGTTCGCGCAGACGCAGGTCTGCCCGGTGTTCCGATATTTCGACAGGATCGCGCCATCGACTGCGGCATCGATGTCGGCATCGTCGAACACGATGAACGGCGCGTTGCCGCCGAGCTCGAGCGACATCTTCTTCAGCGTGGGCGCGCATTGCGCCGCCAGGGTTCGGCCGACCTCCGTCGATCCGGTGAACGTGAGCTTGCGCACGGTCTTGCTGCTGGTGAGAACGCCACCGATGACGCTGGCCTTGCCGGTAAGTACGTTGACTACGCCTGCGGGAATGCCGGCCCGATCGGCCAGATCGGCGAGCGCCAGCGCGGACAGCGGCGTCTGCGTCGCCGGCTTGACGATGATCGTGCAGCCGGCCGCCAGCGCCGGCGCGACCTTGCGCGTGATCATCGCTGCCGGGAAATTCCACGGCGTAATCGCCGCGCAGACGCCTACCGGCTCCTTCAGCACGACGATCCGCTTGTCGGGCCACGGTGAGGCGATCACGTCGCCGTCGATGCGCTTCGCTTCCTCGGCGAACCATTCGATGTAGCCCGCGGCGTAGGCGATCTCGCCGCGCGCCTCGGTGACCGGCTTGCCCTGCTCGAGCGTCATCAGAACCGCGAGATCGTTCTGATGCTCGAGCAACAACTCGTACCAGCGCCGCAGCAGCTTGGCGCGCTCGTGCGCGGTGCGGTCGCGCCACGGGCCGAACGCGCGCTCGGCGGCGTCGATCGCGCGCTGCGTTTCGAGGGTGCCCATGTCGGGCACCGAGCCGACGATCCCGCCGTTTGCGGGATCCCGCACTTCGATCTGGCGGCCGCTGTCGGCGGCGACCCACGCGCCGTCGACGTAGCAGCGATTGCGGTTGAGGCTCGCATCGAGAAGGTTCATGCCTTTGCTCCCAGCAGCCCTGCCCTTTCCAGCACGCCGTCCAGGCGACGCTCCAGCTCCGGCGTGGCCGGCACCATCGGCAGCCGGTGCTCGTTCGCCGCGATCAGCCCGAGCCGCTTCATCATGTACTTCATCGCGATCGGATTCGTGTCGTAGAAGACGGCGCACATCAGGTCGAACAACCGGTAATGCAGCTCGCGCGCCGTCTTCAAGTCTCCGGCGCGCACTGCGTTGCACATCTCGGCCACCTCGCGCGGCGCGACGTTGGCAACGGCATTCATCGTGCCCTGCGCGCCGAGCGCCATCATCGAGAACGTGAACTCCTCGAGGCCGACGAACACGCGGAAATCGCGGCCCAGCGTTGACAGCATCCGCGTGACGAAGTTGTGATCGTCGGCCGCGTGCTTGATGCCGACGAAATGGGGCAACGCGTCGGCGATCCGCTGCAGCGTCTCCAGCTCGACCTTGAACGCCGAGCGACCCGGGATGTGGTACATCAGCAGCGGCTTGTCGGTCCGCCTGCCGATGTCCTCGAAAAAGGCCGCCACGCCGCGCTGCGGCGCGCGGATGAAGTAGGGCGTCAGCACCATGATCGCGTCGGCCCCGGCCTTGTTCGCGTATTCGGTGAGGTCGACCGTTTCGGCGTGCGACTGAGAGCCCGTCTGGGCGACAACCGGGATTCGCCCTCGGGTCACCTCGATCGCCGTTTTCACCATCAGGTTGCGCTCGTCCATCGTCAGCGTCGTCGGCTCGGACGTCGTGCCGTTGATGACGAGGCCGTGCGTGCCGTGGGTGATCTGGCGCTCGACGAGGCGGGCGAAGGCGTCGACGTCGATGCGGCCGTCGCGAAACGGCGTGATCAGCGGCGGGTACGAGCCGCACAGGAAGTCTTCGGCCAGCTTGATCATGCGCCGCCCTCCCCTGCGTCGACGAGCACGTCGTCGCCGCTGACTTCGACCGGGTAGACGCGCAGGTCGTCCGTCGCCGGTGCCGTTCGCGCCTTGCCCGTGGGAATATGGAACAGCGCCTGGTGCAGCGGACACTCGATGCAATCCCCGTCGACGAAGCCCTCGGCGAGGCTCGCTTCCTCGTGGGTGCAGATGTCGTGCGTCGCGTAGATCGTCCCGTCGATGTTGTAGAGGCATACGGGCTCGCCCCCCACGGCTACGAGTAACGTCCCGCCCTCCGGCACCTCGGACCGCAGTGCCACCTTGACCCATCTGTCGCCCATCGGATGCTTCCTCCTCGAAAGTGCAAAATGTACCCGGCTACGGCGCAAAACGGTGCCCCGATCGCAGCCGGCGCGCCGACGAATCGCCACGGGATGGTAGTGTGCCGCAGGGCGCGTCGCCCCTTTACGGCGCCAAGTGGAACAAATGTTGTTCCTCCGCCCTGCCTTGCTACGGGGATCGCCCCGCTCCTAGAATCCGGCAACGCATCGGATATACCCAAGGCGAAACCAAGCGCCACTTTCACTTCGACGAGGAGGCTCGCAAATGGATCTTGAACAAACGCACACGACGGCACCCGATCCCACCCGCAGGCGCGTGATCACCGGCGCCGCGGCGCTCGGTGCGTCGGCGCTGCTGGGCCACGCCCCGGCGATCCTCGCTCAATCGAAGGCCCCGCTCAAGATCGGCGTGCTGAACTCGTTCTCGAAGGTGTTCGCCGCGCTCGGCAACGCCAACTTGAACGGGTTCACGATGTACATCGAGCAGCAGGGCGGCATGTTCGCCGGGCGCAAGGTCGAGATCATCCGCGAGGACGACGAGATCAACCCGCAGGTCGGGTTGCAGAAGCTGAAGAAGCTGGTCGAGAGCGACAACTGCGATCTGATCACCGGCGTCCAGGCGAGCAACGTGGCGCTGGCGTGCATCGATTACGTGCGCCAGAGCAAGACGTTCTGGCTGTGCAACGGCGCGGGTGTCGCCGACCTGTCCTACACCGGCATTCCCTACCTGTTCCGCTGCTCGATCTCGACGCAGCCGATCCACGCGACGATGGGCGAATGGTTCTACGACAACGTCGCCAAGGAGGCCGTGACCAGCGCGTCCGACTTCGCGGGGGGACGTGCGACGGTCGGCGAGTTCAAGGCGGGCTTCGGCAAGAAGGGCGGCAAGATCACGAAGGAAATCTACCCGCCGCTCGGCAACAACGACTTCAGCCCCTATCTCGCCGATATCCGCAGCCTGAATCCGAGTGCCACGTTCAACTTCTACGCCGGCACCGACGCGGTGCGCTTCGTCAAGCAGTACGACGAGTATGGACTCAAGACGAAGACGAAGCTGACGAGCTCCGGGTTCATGGTCGACAGCGACACGCTTCCGGCGCAGGGCAAATCCGCGCTCGGTGTGCTCAATTCGCTGCACTACGCCGAGTCGCTCGACAATCCGGAGAACAAGAAATTCGTCGCCGATTACCGCGCGAAGTTCAAGGACTACCCGAGCGTCTACTCCGAGTACGGCTACGTCTGCGCGCTCATTCTTCATCAGGCGCTGCAGGCGGTCGACGGCAACACGCAGGACAAGGACAAGCTGCGCACGGCGATGCGCGCGCTTCAGCTCAAGCTGCCGCGCGGGCCGTTCCGCTTCAACGAGATCACGCAAAGCCCGATACAGAACGTCTACATCCGCGAAGTTGCGGAAATCGACGGCCGGATCGCCAACAAGGTGATCCACACGGTACCGAACGTCGTCGAGCCCCCCACCAAGACGATCTGACGCGAGCTCAAGGTTGCTGACCGGGACGCCTCGACGGGCGCTCCCGGTTGGCGGCTGACGCCGCGCCTCATAGCGCCATGGAATTCGTCGCCGCGCAACTGGTCAACGGCCTCGCCTACGGCGCGCTGCTGTTCCTGATGTCGGCCGGGCTGTCGCTGATCTTCGGCCTGATGAACGTGGTCAACGTCGCCCACGGCTCGTTCTTCATGATCGGCGCCTTTTCCGCGCTGGCCATCATGCGGTGGACCGACAGCTTCTGGCTCGCGCTCGCGTTTGCATGGATTCCCGCAGTGGCGATGGGCATCGTCATGGAGCGCGTGTTCATTCGCAAGCTCTACGCGCGCGGGCACCTCGACCAGGTGCTGCTGACCTTCGGGTTCACGTTCGTGTTCGTCGACCTGGTGCGGATGATCTTCGGACCCGACATCCGCGAGCTGCCGATCCCGGAAATCCTGACCGGCGTCTTCGCGTTCGGCGACATCATCATTCCGAAATACCGCGTGTTCCTGATCGTCTTCGGCGGCTTGAGCGCCTTCCTGCTGTGGCTCTTCCTCGAACGGAGCCGCGTCGGCGCAATGGTGCGCGCGGGCGTCGACGATGCCTTTACCGCCACCGGCATCGGCATCAACGTGCCGCTCCTGTTCGGCGCGATCTTCGCGCTCGGCGTCGGGCTCGCGGCGGTGGGCGGCACCGTGGCCGGACCGATCGTCGGCATCTATCCGGGCATGGACATCGAGATCCTGATTCCGGCGTTCATCGTCGTCGTGATCGGCGGCATGGGGAGCCTGCGCGGTGCGTTCGTCGCGAGCGTCTTCGTCGGCCTGGTCGATACCTTCGGCAAGGCCTATTTTCCCGACTTCGCGCTGTTCATCGTCTACCTGCTGATGGTGATCGTGCTGCTGACGCGGCCGAACGGATTGTTTGGGACGGCGAAGGCATGAGCGCGGCGGGCGAGCGAACGCGAGCCAAGGCCCGAAGGGCGCGTCGCCGCGCGATGCCTGGGCGGCCGACTGTCCGGCTTCACTTCCTGAGCAGCCGGCACAAAGAGGCCGCGGCATGAGCGCGGCGGGCGAGCCTTCCACCCGGCCGCCGCTGCGCAACGCCATTGCCTGGGTCGCGCTCGTCGCCGGGCTGGCGCTCGTGCCGCTCACTGGCAGCTACGTCACCGGCCTCGCCGCGGAAATCCTGATCTTCGCGATTTTCGCGATGAGCCTCGACCTCTTGATCGGCTACACCGGATTGCTGTCGTTCGGCCACGCCGCGTTCTTCGGCGTCTCGGCCTATACGGTGGTGATCTTCGGCGTGCACCTCGGGCTTTCCGGCTGGATCGGCTTCGTCGCCGGCATTTTCGTTTCCGCGCTGGTCGCGGCAATCATCGGATTCTTCTCGATCCGCGTCAGCGGCATCCCGTTCCTGATGCTGACGATGGCGTTCGCGCAATTGTTGTTTTCGCTGTCGATCAAATGGCGAGCGGTCACCGGCGGCACCGACGGCCTCGCCGGTTTCCAGCGCCCTTCCCTCTTCGGCTTGTCGCTCGACAATCGCGCAACCCAGTTCTACGTCGTCGCGGTCGGCTTCCTTTTCGTGCTGTGGTTCCTTCGCCGGCTGATCGCGTCGCCGCTCGGCTCGATCTTCATCGGCATTCGCGAGAACGAGGGGCGGATGCGCGCGGCGGGCTATCCGGTGCAGCGCTTCAAGCTGGTGTCGTTCACGCTGGCCGGCGCGCTGGCGGGCATCGGCGGCGGGCTCTATGCGCTCTCGAACGCGTTCGTGTCGAGCGACATCCTGCATTGGGCGCTGTCCGGCGACGCGATCATCATGGTCATCCTGGGCGGCACCGGAACGATCATCGGACCGGTGTTCGGCTCCGCGGCGTTCCTGTTGCTCAAGAACGTCGTCAGCTCGCACACCGAATACTGGCTGCTCTGGGTCGGCATCATCTTCATCCTGTGCGTGATGTTCCTGCGCCAGGGCGTCTGGGGCTGGCTGGTCGCGCGCCTGCCGGCAATTCGGAAATCATGAGCCTCTTGCGCACCGACGCGCTGCACAAGGCCTTCGGCAGCCTCGTCGTCACCAAGAACGTGAGCCTCGTCGTCAACGAGGGCGAGCGCCACGCGCTGATCGGCCCCAACGGCGCCGGCAAGACGAGCCTCGTGCACCAACTGGCCGGACAGCTGCAGCCGACGTCCGGCCGAATCTTCCTGCGCGACAAGGACGTCACGGACACGCTGCCCGAAGAGCGCTGCCAGCTCGGCATCGGGCGAACGTTCCAGAAGAACAACCTGTTCCGCGCGTTGTCGGTGCGCGAAAACGTGCGGCTCGCGTTGCAGTCGAAACGCGGACACTGGTACGAGTGCCTGCGCGCGACGTCCTCCAACCGCAAGCTGATGGCCGAGGCCGACGACGTGCTGGCGCAGGTCCGCCTGACCGACGGCCTCGATCGCGCGGTCTCGACCTTGTCCTACGGCGAGCAGCGCCAGCTAGAAATCGCGATTGCGCTCGCGAGCCAGCCGGCCGTGCTCTTGCTCGACGAGCCGACGTCCGGCATGTCGCCGGCCGAGACCGACAGCATGATCGACCTCGTGCGCTCGCTGCCCGCGAAGCTCGGGATCCTGATGATCGAGCACGACATGAAAGTCGTGTTCTCGCTCGCGCACACGATCACCGTGCTGTACTACGGCGAGGTGCTGGCGTCAGGAACACCCGATGCGATTCGCGACAACGCCAAGGTGCGCGACGTCTATCTCGGACTCGGCCACTGATGCTCGAGCTCGACAACGTCCACGCGTACTACGGGGACAGCCACGTGCTGCACGGCGTGACGCTCGCCGTGAAGAAGGGCGAGGTAGTGTCATTGCTCGGCCGCAACGGCGCCGGCAAGACCACGACCGTGCTGACGATCATGGGGTATCTGCCGCCCGCGCCCGGCCGTGTGGTCTACGACGGCAAGGACATGAAGGGCCTCGCGCCGCACCAGGTCGCGCGTCGCGGCTTCGGCTTCGTGCCGCAGGAGCGCGGGATCTTCCCGAGCCTCACGGTCGAAGAGAACCTGACGGTTGCCGCGCAAAAGGGCCGCTGGACGCTGGGTCTCGCTTACGATCTGTTTCCGCGGCTCAACGAGCGTCGCGGCAATCTCGGCTTTCAGTTGTCGGGCGGCGAGCAGCAGATGCTGGCGATCGCGCGCGCGCTGATGCTCAATCCGGACGTGATTCTGCTCGACGAGCCTTCCGAAGGTCTGGCGCCGCTGATCGTCGAGGAGATCGTCCAGGTGCTGCGCAAGCTGAAGACCGAAGGCCTCGCCATCCTGCTGATCGAGCAGAACCTGCGCGTTGCCCTCGATCTCGCCGATCGCCATTACGTGATGTCGAAAGGCGCCGTCTGCTACACCGGGACGAGTTCGGAACTCGAGCACAACGAGCCCGTGCTGAGCGAGTACCTGAGTGTCTGATCGCGGCGTCTGCCTGATCACGGGGGGCGGCAGGGGCATCGGCGCCGCCACCGCGCGGCTTGCCGCGCAACGCGGCTACGCCGTCGCCCTCACCTATCGCGAAAACGCGACCGAAGCGAACCGCGTCGCCCGCGCCGTCGAAGCCGCCGGCTGCCACGCGCTGGCCATCCGGGCCGACGTTGGCGACGAGGAAGAGACCGCGCGAGCCTTCGCCGCGGCCGATGCGCTCGGTCCGCTGACGCTGCTCGTCAACAACGCCGGGATCGTGGGCCCGGTCGGCCGTTTGACGGACGTGACCGGACCGATGCTGGAGCAGCTCTACCGCACCAACGTCGTCGGCGCGTTTCTCGCGGCGAAGGAAGCCGTCAAGAGGATGTCGACGAAGCACGGCGGACGCGGCGGCTCGATCGTCAACGTCTCCTCGGGTGCGTCGCAGCTCGGCTCCCCCGGCGTATGGATTCACTACGCATCGACCAAGGGCGCGATCGACACGATGACAATCGGGCTTGCCAAGGAGGTCGCGGCCGAAGGCATCCGCGTGAACGCGGTGAGGCCCGGCATCATCGACACCGACATCCATGCCGCTCGCCCGCCAGGGCAGGTCGAGCAGATGCGAAAGGCGATCCCGATGGGGCGCCTAGGCACGGTCGACGAAATCGCGCACATCATTCTGTGGCTCGCGTCCGACGAAGCGAGCTACGTCACCGCCGCGTTGCTCGACGCGCGCGGCGGAATCTAGAGAAGTCCATTGGTCCGCGCCAGTGCGCTCGCGGCGATCGCTTCAACAACGCCCAATTCACGCCTAGTCGCGCGCGGGCTGAACTTACTCGATCGCGGAGTCAAGTTCGTCGCCCTGTTCCTGTTGTTCGAGATCGTCGTCACGGTCTTCGCGGGCGTTATCGCGCGCTACGCGTTCAACGCCTCCTTTTCCTGGACGGAAGAGCTGGCCTCCTGGACCTTCATCTGGCTGATCTTCGTCGGCGTCGTTGCCGGTCATCGCGGCGAACGCCATATTTCCGTGGGTCTGCTCGACGGTGCACTCGGCGCACACACGCAGCCAGCGCTCGCGTTCCTGGTCGACGTGATCGTCGCCTACACAACCGTGCTGTTGCTCTTCGGCGGCGAAGAACTGGTGCGCTCCATCGGCGGCACGAGCGCCGGCCTCGAGTGGCCCAACGGCGTCAAGTACGCGATCATTCCGGTCTCCTGCGCGGTGAGCCTCGTGTATCTGTTTCTTGGCCGCGTGGCGGAGCGCGGTGCGCTCGCGATGCTGACGAGCGCCGCGGCGATCGGGGCGGGTTTCGGCCTCTACCTGCTGACGACGATGTCGACAGGATCGCTGTTCCCCGCAACGAGCCCGAGCCTGATCATGGGCATCGCCTTCGGGGTCGCGATGATGATTGGCGTTCCGGTCGGTTTCGCGATGCTGTTCAGCGTATTCCTGTCGACCTGGGGCGCGAACCTGCTCCCTGTCTCCGGAGTCGTCCACACGATGGTGAGCGGTGCGAGCTCGTTCGTGCTGCTGGCCATCCCGTTTTTCCTGACCGCCGGCTACTTGATGAATTCGGGCGGGTTGTCCGCGCGAATCATCGACTTCGCCAGCGCGCTGGTCGGCCATCTGCGCGGCGGTTTGGCGCAGGCGAACGTCGTCCACAGCGTCATGCTGGGCGGCATCTGCGGATCCTCGAGCGCCGACGCCGCGAGCACCACGAAGATTCTGGTGCCGGAGATGATCCGGCGCGGCTACTCGGGTCCGTTCGCCTGCGCCATTACGGCGGTCGGATCGATACTGCCGGCCTGCTTTCCGCCGTCGATTGCGCTGCTCATCTACGCGGCGCTGGCGGAAGTGTCGGTCGCCCAACTGTTCACCGCGGGCATCGTCCCCGGGTTGCTGCTGGCTGCGCTGATGATGATCGCGGTGCACGTCGTCGCGCGTAATCGGGACTACGAGCCCGCCAAGCCGCGCGCACCGCTCGCCGACATTGCGCGCAGTGGCCTGCGCGCCGTGCCTGCTTTCCTTTTGATCCTGCTGATCCTCGTGCTGCTGCGCTTCGGCGTGGTCACGGCCACCGAGGTGGGGGTCATCGCGGTGCTGTGGGCGCTCGTGCTGGGAAAATTCATCTATCGCAGCTTCACCTGGCGACAGTTCTACGACGACATCGCCGAATGCGCGGTGGACAGCGCGCTGATCGGTTTTCTGATCGCCGTTTCCGCGCCGTTCGCGTGGGTGCTGATCGCCGAGCAGGTGCCTCAGGCGCTGG
>Ga0268264_10006301_pt1 | contig 10004 bp, 11 predicted proteins | sample KBSSwiS32_FD_190357 | JGI IMG/M metagenome (GOLD analysis project Ga0268264, IMG submission 190357) | Switchgrass rhizosphere microbial communities from Kellogg Biological Station, Michigan, USA - KBS Switchgrass S3-2 (SPAdes) (version 2) | ecosystem: Host-associated > Plants > Roots >... | reverse complement strand
AATGACTGGACCGGCGGGAGGGCTCGCGGTTCACGCGATCGGCCACGCAAATTGCAGGAGAGGTTACAATGAAGCTGGATCGCTCGATGGCCGCGGTCGTGACTGGAGCGGCCTCGGGCTTAGGAAAGGCCTCTGCACAGGCGCTGGCCGCCGCAGGCGCGAAGGTCGCGATCTTCGATATGAATGAAGAAATGGGTGCGTCGGTTGCGAAAGAAATCGGTGGCTTGTTCTGCAAGGTGGACATTCGGAGCGAGGAGAGTGTGCTTGCCGGATTCGCAGATGCCCGCGCCGCCCACGGGCAGGAACGGGTGCTGGTACATTGCGCCGTAACGGCAAAGGCGGGCAAGACAGTTAGCAGGGATCGTCAAACAGGCGAGTTTAGGCGCTTCTCCACGGAGGATTACGCATTCTGTGCCGATGTAATCGCAACGGCGAGCTATCGCGTCTCGTCCATTTCGGCTCTTGGCATGGCCGCACTTGAGCCGCTCGAGGATGGCGAACGTGGCGTGATTACCCTGACGGCCTCGGTCGCGGCGCAGGAGGGACAGGTTGGCCAGGTGGCTTATGGATCGCTCAAGGCGGCCGTGAATGGTCTTGTATTGCCGATGGCGCGGGATCTCATGGATTTTGGCATTCGCGTGAATTCGATCATGCCGGGCATTTTCGCCACGCCGCCCTTGCTGGCCGTTCCGGCCAATGTGCTCGATCAATTGAACGCCTCGGTCCCATTCCCGAAACGCCTGGGAAAACCTGAAGAGTTTGCCAGCCTGGTGCTGGAATTGGTTCGCAACAGCTATTTCAACGGGCAAAATATCCGCCTGGACGGCGCCATTCGCATGGCTCCCAAATAGATCGGTCCGCGGGTTGGAGCGGCAACCGGTGCGGTACAATGCGGTTGGCGCCTCCTCCGACAGAGTCGATCCCGCAGAGAGGGAAGCGCTTGACACCTATGTCAAGGAAGAGCACCGTTTCGGGTGGGATGATGCCTATCAAACAGCGAAGCTGGTTCCCCTTCTGACGTGTCGGGACCGCATTGCGCATCCTGTTCACGCGGATGTGTAGCGTTGCGAAGACAGGAAGCCAGTCACCCCCAATTGCAGAAAGGGCAGGGAGGTAACGTTGTTTGACTTTTCAGTTGAACCGGAATTTCAGGAAAAGCTCGACTGGATGCTCGCTTTTGTCAAAGAGCAGTGTGAGCCTCTTGATATCTTGTATTCAAATCATGGTGATCCGTACGACACGGCGAGCGAAACGCGGCGCGCCATCCTCGATCCTCTGCAAGCAGAGGTTAAGAAGCGTGGCCTGTGGGCCTGCCACCTTGACCCTCACCTAGGTGGCGAGGGTTATGGCCAGGTAAAGCTTGCTCTCATGAACGAGATCATCGGGCGATCACATTGGGCATCGACCGTATTCGGCACTGCTGCACCCGATACGGGCAATGCTGAAATTCTCGCGATGTACGGCACGAAGGAACAAAAGGAGCGTTACCTTCAGCCCCTCCTGGACGGGCACATAGTTTCGACCTACTCCATGACGGAGCCCTATGGGGGCGCCGATCCCAAAGAGTTCACCTGCCGCGCCTATCAGGAGCATGGCGAGTGGGTGATCGATGGGGAAAAGTGGTTTTCTTCCAATGCGCGCTTTGCATCGTTCCTGATCGTCATGGCGGTCACGGGTCCCGACGCCCCCCCCTACACGCGATTGTCGATGTTCATTGTGCCGGCCGAGACGCCGGGCATCACGATCGTTCGCAACGTGGGCACGATCGGAGAAGATCTCAACGAGGACAGGGGAAATCACGCCCATATCCGCTATGACAGAGTCCGGGTACCGGCTGACGCTCTTCTCGGCGGCATTGGTGAAGGTTTCAAGGTAGCGCAGGCCCGGCTCGGGGGCGGACGCATTCATCACGCGATGCGGACCGTCGGTCGGTGTCAACGCGCCTTCGACATGATGTTGTCGCGGGCGAAATCGCGGCGAACCCAAGGCAAGCTGCTGGCGGATCACCAGTTCGTCCAGGGCATGATTGCGGACTCGGCAATCGAGTTGGAAATGTTCCGTTTGCTCGTGCTGAAGACCGCGTGGATCATCGACACGCAACCGCATGGCGCGGCGCGGACTCATATCTCGATGTGCAAGGTCGAGCTTCCCAGAGTGTTTCAGAACATCGTCCAGCGCGCGATCCAGATTCATGGGTCCTATGGGGTCACGAATGAGACGCCGCTGGCAAGCATGTGGACAGACGTCCTCTTGATGGGCTTGGCAGATGGGCCGACCGAAGTTCATAAGGTGCAGGTGGCCAAGGGCATTCTCAAGACGGCAGAGCCCTACACCGGGCTCTTTCCGCCAGAGCATATTCCGGCTCGCTTGGAAGAGGCTCGTTCTCGGTATGCGGACATCCTCAACCGTACCTTCACGCGCGAAAGTGAAAAGGTGGAAGGATGACCGCCCGCGATCCGTTGTTTGATCTTTCCGGCAAGGTGGCGCTCGTCACTGGTGGCAGCAAAGGCTTGGGATTGGCAATGGTTCGGGGGTTTGCCGCCCACGGCGCCGACATCATCGTCGCCAGCCGCAAGCTGGCGAACTGCGAAGCGGTCGCGGAAGAGGTCAGGGGATTGGGCCGCAGGGCGATCGCGGTTGCCGCGCATGTCGGCCGTTGGGACGATATCGATCGCCTGATCGATACAGCTTACGCAGAATTTGGCAGGGTTGATATCCTCGTCAACAATGCTGGAATGAGTCCGGCCTGCCCTAGTCACGAGGTGACCGAGAGACTCTTTGATAGTGTCGTGAACCTGAACTTCAAAGGGCCATTTCGGCTTGCCGCGCAGATCGGCAAGAGGATGTTTGACGGCGATGGGGGCTGCATCATCAATGTGTCGTCGTCCGGCGCCTTGGTTCCTCTGCCGGGGGTTGTACCCTATTCTGGTGCCAAGGCGGCCCTCAACGCGATGAGCATCAGCCTTGCACATGAATATGCGCCAAAGGTTCGGGTGAACACTATCTCCGCAGGACCTTTCTTGACTGAAATTGCTAAATCTTGGTCTGAAGAACAGCGGGATAATGTTCCGAATGCAATGATGCGAGCTGGCGCTCCCGAGGAGGTAGTCACGTCTGCATTGTTTTTTGCTTCGCCCCACTCAAGTTTCGTTACCGGCGCGCTGTTGCGCTGCGACGGAGGGATTTGACACCACTTGTGTGTGGCGAAGGCAATTGTTTGAGCAAGTTGGTCCGTTGCGCGGCCGATCCTTGATCGAAAGATCGGACGTTGTCGGGATCGCTGAGCGGATTTAGCTCCGCCTGCTTTGCACCAGGGGCAGGCTGAGCCATTTGGGTTCAGGGCCTGGGTCAGGCAGCAAAAGGAGAGGTGACGAGAAAGGTCGAGGAGGGGTGGACTTGGATGAATTTGGAGGGCTGCTGCGGTGGCCAGAACTCAATGATTGGATCGAGTCGCAGGCGAACATCCCGGGCGAGGGGCCGATCACTGCCGTGCAGCGTCTGCCGGGTGGATCGCAGAATTGCCTTTTCCTCCTGACGCGGACCAACGCAACGTGCGTCCTGCGACGGCCACCGCTGAACAAGCGCAAACAAAGCGACGAGATTATGATCCGCGAAGCGCGCTTGCTCGCCGGCATAGGCGGCACCGCGGTGCCGCACGCGCAACTGTACGCATCCTGTTCGGACCTGAACGTTATCGGCGCCGCCTTCTACGTTATGGCTGCACTGGAGGGCTTCTCACCCTTAGGCCCGCTTCCCGGGCAATATGCCGAAAATGCATCGTGGCGTGAAGCGATGGGGGTCGAATATATCAAGGCCGGAGTGGCGCTGGGCTCGGTCGATTACAAGGCGCGGGGGCTCGAGCTGCACGGCAAGGCGGAGAACTGGCATGGTCGCCAAGTCGAGCGTTGGCTCGGACAACTTGAGAGTTATGAAAGCCTGCCAGGCTATCAAGGGCATGAACTTCCTCATATTGCGGAAATAAGCCGCTGGCTCGCGGATCATGTTCCAAGCGATGGGCAGATCGGAATCATCCATGGCGATTTCCAATTCCCCAACGTGATGTATTGCCACGATAAGCCAGTGATCGCCGGGCTGATAGATTGGGAGCTGTCCACGCTTGGCGATCCCCTATTGGACTTGGGATGGCTGCTCACGAGCTGGTGGGATCCGGCCGATCCCCCAGGCAAAACACCTGCTTGCACGCCCTGGAATGGCTTTTTGCCGCGTCGAGAGCTCATCGCCCTCTATGGAGACCTTGCCGGGCGCGATATGAGCCAAATGCCTTGGTACACGGTTCTGGCGGCCTTCAAGCTCGCCTGTATTCTGGAGGGGAACTATGCGCGTTCGGTCGCTGGCCAGATGGCGGCTGAGACCGGTCGGTCGCTGCATCGCTATGCGCTTCTGGTGCTTGAAGTCGGCCGGCATGTGATGGAAGGAGGTCTGGATTGAGCCTGTGCCGACTCGGCCACGCGCAGAATGAACCCTCGCCAGGGCCCATCATGCTGTGCGTGTTCAGACCAATGTGGATCGGACCTGCTGGATCCCGTCATAGCGTACCTCACGCGGCACCACGCGGCAGAAGCTGGCGCAAGGCCGGCACTTATGTCACTGCGGCGACATGGACAGGTAAAGGTCTTCCGCCCGCGATCATGGTGTTCTGCAAGATACTACCAATATGAGCAGGCCACAGCAGCCGGATTGGTTGACGAACCCGACATGTGCCGGTCACAGTGCGCAGGCTCTACGCGTCTGCTCTGGCGCGCAGTATGATAAGAGTCTCGCCGAAGAAAGGCTACCGGACAATTTACATCTAAACCATATATGTGGCGGAGGATAAATGCAATTTGAGCCCGAAGAGCTTCTTGCCAAATATGAAGAGGAGAAGCGGAAGAGATTGCTGCACCACCCTGAGGGGAACGCTCAGTATATCGATGCATCGATCATCCTGGGCGATTATAACCGGGATCCCCTGGTCGGGACAGTCCCCGACCGGGCCCCGATCGTCGCGACCACTGATGTTTTGATAGTTGGGGCGGGTTTCGGCGGACTTTTGACAGCCGCCGCCCTTGCTCGTCGTGGTGTGAGAAATATCAAGATCATCGACAAAGCCGGTGATTTTGGCGGCACCTGGTATTGGAACCGCTATCCCGGCGCAGCATGCGATATAGAATCTTACATTTACATGCCTCTTCTGGAAGAGACCGGCTACATTCCAAGCGAGAAATACGCCAAAGGCGTCGAGATATTCGAGCACTGCCAGCGTATAGCACGACATTTCGATCTATATCCGAGTGCCATTTTTCACACCGAGGTAAAAGGTCTTGAATGGGACGATGGGGCCAAGCACTGGCGGGTAACAACCAGCCGGAGTGACATCATTTCTGCGCGATACATAGTAATTGCCGGTGGGATCATGCACAAGCCAAAGCTTCCCGGCATCACAGATATCGAAAAGTTCAAAGGGCACAGCTTCCATACGACGCGTTGGGATTATTCCTATACCGGAGGAGGCCCGAGCGCGCCGATGGACAAGCTTCGCGACAAGCGTGTAGGGATTGTTGGCACGGGCGCGACCGCGGTTCAAGCCGTACCCAAATTGGCGGAAGCCTCCAAGCATCTGTTTGTTTTTCAGCGCACGCCTTCGGGCGTCGCGGCTCGCAACAACAAGCCAACCAGCGCGGAATGGATCAAGTCGCTCAAGCCGGGCTGGCAAGAGGCGCGCATGGACAATTTCGCGTCAATCATGGTGGGCGAGGCTTGGGACGAAGACCTCGTCCAAGACGGATGGACCGAAATTTTTGGCCGTAACAAGGGGGCCGCTCTTCCAGCTCAGGATCAGCAACTTTACGATTTCGCGCTCATGGACCAAATTCGCGCTAGGATTGACGCGATTATACCTGACAAGGCGACCGCTGAGGCATTGAAGCCATGGTATAACCGTCTGTGCAAGCGCCCTTGCTTTCACGATGAATATCTGCAGGCGTTTGCGCGCTCCAATGTCACGCTGGTGGATACTGCGGGAAAGGGCATTGACCGCATGACGGAAGATGGGCCCATCGTGAACGGCAAACAGTATCCGCTCGATGTCCTCATCTATGCCTCGGGCTTTGAAATGGGTACGTCATACATCAAGCGGCTCGGCTTCGAAATCTATGGCCGGGAGGGGCGGTCGCTCACCGATGCGTGGGCCGATGGCCCCCGGACGCTGCATGGAGCGATGACAAACGGCTTTCCGAACCTGATCATGCTTGGCGCGACGCAAGGAGGGTATACCGTAAATTTTTCGCACCTTCTGACCAAAATCGCCGATCATGCCAGTTGGATCCTCACCTATTGTCTCAGCAACAACATCGCCACCATTGAGGCCACGGTTGAGGCAGAGGATAAATGGTGGGAAGAAGTTTTTCGGGAAATAGCCAATTCTCCCGGATCCAGCGAATGCACTCCGGGATATTACAATAATGAAGGCGCGACGCCAGATTCATATACTCTCAAGAATTCACCGTATTCGGGTGGATACTCAAGGTTTTTTGAAATTTTGCAAAACTGGCGTTTGTCTGAGCCATTGGAAGGAGTCAGATTGACCTTCCAGTAGTCGTTCAGTCGAAATGTCGGGGTCCCGCGGGCTACCAGGCAGCCAACCGCTGATGCTGGCGCCGTGGCCGAGCGCATGACTGTCAGGTGTCGTGGCCAATGGCGCGACGAATTCAAGAAGACATTTCGCCGAGCAAATCTCTGAAATGCAGCAAGAAAAGAGGAAAGAACATGAACAGCTTATCTCAGGCGCGCGTGCGGCAAGCCTTGGAGAAGGCGGATCTTGGCACACTGCGCATCGCGCTATTTCAAGCTACGCGCGATCCCGAGATCGCCGCGATGGTGCCCGAACCCCAAACGGTGCGCGGTGGTGCCGGCGTGGCCTATCAGCTGCCCGAGAAGTATCGGAGTAGCCTCGTGGACAAGGGTGTCCACTTTCTGACCAATGGGCTCAATCGGTTTGAAAAGCGGATTCCCGATGATGAGGAACTGCGGGAACTTATGGAAATGGCCGGCGATCCGCTCGATGACGCGGAGTTTCTCGCCCGTCGGGAGATCCCGGCGCTCGATCCGTTTCCTTGGGCTGCCAAATGGCATAGCGGCCGACCCGCACTGCCAGATGATTTTCTGGTCGTGATCGTCGGTGCGGGCTTCGGTGGTATCGCGATGGGTGTGCAACTCGAGAATCTCGGTATTCCCTATCTTGTGTTGGAGCGGCGTGGCGAAGTCGGCGGAACTTGGAGTATCAACACTTACCCCGGCGCCCGGGTCGATACACCGAGCTCCGTATATGAGTACAGCTTTGAAAAATGTTATCCGTGGAAGGAATATTTCGCGCAGCAGCCCGAGGTGCGTGAGTATATTGAATATGTTGCGGACAAGTACGGCGTCGCAAAGAATTTGCGACTGAACGTGGACGTAAAGGGTGCGCAATTTGATCCGGAGATCTCTCGTTGGCGGATGAATGTTGTCGGACCGGATGGGGATAGCGAAACCATCATGGCAGACTTCGTGATAAGCGCGTCCGGGCTGTTTGCCTCACCGCGGCAGCTGGAAGTCGAGGGTGTTGACGATTTCCGGGGCGACATTGTTCACACGACCGAGTGGTCTGCCGAACGAGACGTCACCGGTAAGGATGTGGCGATCATCGGTAACGGATCGACCGGGATCCAGCTACTGGCCCAAGTTGCCGAGAAGGCGAACCAGGTCAAAGTGTTCCAGCGTACGCCGCAATGGATTTCACCACGAGAACGATATGGTGAGCCCATCAGTGACGAAACGCAGTGGCTGATGAAGAATGTACCATATTATTGGAACTGGAGTCGCTACACAGGCGCGCTACCGACCATGAATCTGTATGGTCTGCTAACGCCCGACCCCGAATGGCAAGCAGGCGGTGGAATGTTTAGCAGACAAAATGACGCAGTGCGCGCATTTCTTCAGGAATATATCAAGGACCAAGTTGATAACCGCCCCGATCTCGTTGCTAAGCTGACGCCACCATATCCTCCTTTTGCGCGGCGGATGATCGTGGACAATGGATGGTATAAGGCGCTGCTGAGGGACAATGTCGAATTGGTGACGGACCCGATCGCAAGGGTCACTCCTGGCGGGATCGAGACAACGACGGGCGTCCAATACGACGTGGATATGGTGGTGACGGCTACCGGTTTCAGCGTGGAGAAATATGTTTGGCCGGCGGATTACGTTGGCTTGGATGGTGTTCACCTCCAAAGTAAATGGTCGGAAGAAGGTGCTAGAGCCTACTTGGGCATGATGGTGCCAATGTTCCCAAACTTCTTTATTATGTATGGGCCAAACTCGCAAAATACCAGCGGAGGAGGAGCAGGATTGCCAACCCAGATCGAGATCTGGTCAAGGTATATCGGTACAATAATTGTCGAAGCGATCGAAAGAAATTGTCGGCGTATCGAAGTAGAGACCGCTGCGTTTCGCAGATTCTACGCGAGACTTGATGAAGCCGCTCAAGGAACGATCTGGCTGATCGATCAAAGATCATCCGGTCGAAATTATTACGTTAGCAATGGCCGTCTATTGGTCAATCAGCCGTGGCCACATAACGACTGGCACGATATGATTACGAATCCGGATCTTGCAGACTTCAAAATGTCTGCTTAGGAATGACCGGGCCACCGGGACCCTCGGAGTACGGATGCCCTTCGGCCAGTCCGCGCGTGTCAAAGCCAGGGTAAACGGGGACCTCCAGGTCGGCTCGCAGATGTCAGCGTACTGCGAACGTGTTGCTGGCCCCGTCCGGGCCGAAAGCCATGCCGGCCCGAAAACGAACTGATGGATGTGACCGATCCAGGCGAACAGTACGGGGGGCTGAAGGCGCGCGGGCCGGGCAGGCCCCTGAATGGCTCCAATGATGGCATTACGGCACGGATTGACACATGCGTCAACATCATGGCAGCTTAGGTCTCCTATGCCGCCACATTACGGCGTGACATGCGGGGCCGCGCCTTACGGAATGTGAAGCGGCGCTTCGAAGGCTTTAAAAAGGGCTGCAATATCTGAAGAGGAGCCTGCGCGTGAATATCGACGAATTACTGGCACGGGAAGAGATTCGTCAGAGGATGAGCGAGTATGCTTTTCACAATGATAATTTGGATGCAGAAAACTTTGCGGCGGTTTTCGCTGAAGATGGCATATTTGAAGGTCCCATCACCTCTATAAGAGGACGCAAGGAGATCGAGCACTGGAAGAAGACCAACAAAGTCCTTCAGGTGAACGGCGCGAGGCCTGAGTATGTCCGTCATCACATTGGAACGCAGCACATAGTGGTGACGGGAGAAACTGCGAAGGCGACGACTTACTGGATAGTTCTCACTGACGTGGGTTTGGATCATAGTGGCTATTACGAAGACGACTTCGTTCGCGAGAACGGAAGTTGGCGGATCGCCCATCGGCGGGTTCGTGTCAAATGGCTGGCTGAAAATAGCTGCTTGAGTAAGAAATCGATGGACAAGGTGATCCCGGAGCGGGTGTGAAAGGCGGGGAACGCGTCAGGGTGCGTCAGGCCGCGGCCTGAATTGCAGTACGTTAGGATTTCGCTGGTTTGCACGCTAACGGCGCTTACCGGACTTAGGTGGCCTAGTTGTGCCCTTCAGGCATCCGATCAGGCCGATAGATCGCCCGCCTCGTGAGCACGGCGGGGTATTGAGGAAAATGCCGTGGCCGTTACTGAATATCAGACTATAATCTTCGAGAAGAGCGATGACAAAGTCGCTACGATTACTATAAATCGTCCAGAATCTGCTAATAGCTTCAACAAGCAAATGTGCCTAGATTTCGGCGACGTTTGGGAGCGTATTCGTATCGACCACGATGTGAACGCTGTCGTATTGCGGGCTTCGCCAGGGCGTTTTTTCTCGCCGGGTGTCGACGTCCGGGACGGGACCAATCTGGATATCGAAACTGCCAGCGTGTTCATGTACGATGACGTGTTC
>Ga0268264_10006299_pt1 | contig 10007 bp, 7 predicted proteins | sample KBSSwiS32_FD_190357 | JGI IMG/M metagenome (GOLD analysis project Ga0268264, IMG submission 190357) | Switchgrass rhizosphere microbial communities from Kellogg Biological Station, Michigan, USA - KBS Switchgrass S3-2 (SPAdes) (version 2) | ecosystem: Host-associated > Plants > Roots >... | reverse complement strand
GATGTCCTGCGCGGTGAGCGCCCAGCGGCCGCCGGAGTCCGGCGCCAGCACCAGCAGCGACGCGTCGGAGACGCCCAGGTCCACCAGGCCGTGGGTGTGCAACTCCACCAGCCCCGCGCTCCTCAGCTCCGCCATCACCCGCTGCGGCGTTGCCTGCGGACCGGTGAGCGACGTGGTGCCCGGCCGCGTCGCGTCCGCCCACGCCGCCAGCCGCGGCAGGTGGAGCGAGGCGGGCGCCTCCACGTCGTGCACCACCAGCTCCTCGCCTCCACCGGACGGCGCGGCGGCCATGGTCGCTGAGGGCCCGGCATAGCTCCACGCCACCTCGTCGGGGAGCAGCCCGCCCTTGCCGTGCACGGGCGGCGAGGCGAACACCTTCACCGCTTCGCAACCCTGCAGCGCCTGCCGCATGTCCGCGGACACCAGCGACCGCGCCTCCGGGGCCTCGCGGCGCTTCTCGTAGCGCCCGGTCACCGCGCCGGACGGGCCGCGGACGGCGATCTCCCGGCGGTCGTCGTGGACCTCGATGGCCAGGGCGCAGCTGGGCGACTCCGGCGCGGCGCCTTCCTCGCGCAGGAGCTGGAACACCTCGTCGTGCGCGCCTCGCCGGCCCGCGTCCAGCCGCAGGTCGCGGAAGGAGAAGACGCGGACCTTCTGCGCCACCCCGTCCGTCGGCAGCTTCGAGGCCGCCTCGATGGACTTGCGCAGCAGCGCCGCGCCCGCCGCCAGGTCGGCGTCGATCAGCGCGCGGCCCTCGATGTGGTCCATCAGGGCGCGCTCTCCCTCCCGGAGCGGCGTCGCCCGCAGGGCGCCCACCGCGGACACCAGCCACGCCCGGTCCTGGGCCGCGCCGCCCTGCCGGACCACGTCCGAGAGCGTGTACGCCCCCACCCGGGTGAGCGGGCCGACGCGGGCGGCTTCTTGCAGCTCGGTCCGGGCGCCGGCCGCGTCGAAGCGGGCGATCCGCAGCACCGCCAGGGTCTCGTGCAGGTCGGTGCGCGCCTCGGAGCGCACGTACGGGTCGTCCGGCGCGCGGAGGACGCGCTCCTCCAGGAAGGCGCGGGTGCGGCCAATGGAGCCGCGCAGCCGGGAGATGTCCCCCATCTGCTTCAGCGTGTCGTCCACCGAGGTGAGCTGCAGCTGCGAGGTGGCCAGGTCCAGCGCCGCCTGCGCCTGCTCCTGCGCCTCCACCAGCCGGTGCTCCTGCTTGTAGATCTGGGCCAGCCACTGGCGGAGCTGGAGGCAGCGCAGGTCGGCGGTGGCGTCCGCGCAGCCCTGCAGCGCCTGGGTGGCCAGCCGCTCCCCGCCCTGCTCGTCGCCGCGCATGGCGGCCAGCCGGGAGCGCTCCAGCGCGGCGTGGCGGAGGAAGAAGAGGTCGCCGGACGCCTTCGCCTCGCGCTCGTAGAGGTCGATGTCCGAGCGCGCGCGGCCGGTGAGCGCCAGCGCGCCCAAAAGCAGGTCCGTCTCGGTCGAGCGCTGGATGCGGGCTACCAGCGCCGCGCTCTCCTCGGGCGTGAGCGGGGCGGGGCCGCTCCCCTGGCGCAGCCGCGGGCCGCCGCCTGAGGGCCCCAGCGCGTCGTAGTAGCCGCGGACCAGCCGGCGGAAGTCGGCGGCCAGCGGGCCGCGGCGGGCGAAGTCGCGCGCGGCGGTGCGGTCGATCCACGCCTGGCAGCGGCGGTCGCCGGCCAGCGCGTCCAGCTCCTTGGCCAGCGGGGCCAGCGCGCGCACCTGGTCCGCCGACGGGCGGCTCCAGAGCGCCAGGAAGAAGGTGGTGCGGGCCACCATCGGCGCGGCGCGCGCCAGCGCCGGCGGCAAGGGCACGCCGTCCATCACCAGCGCCCCGCCGGCGTCGACGGCCTCCTGCAGCCGCGCCCTGGGCGCCGCCTCCTGGTCGAGCAGCGCCCTGGCGCGGGCGGCGGCCTCGGCGGACCAGCCCGGCTCGCCCAGCTTGGCCACCGCGCCGAACGCCTCCGCCGCGCCGGCCCGCAGCCCCATCGCCTGGAGCGCCAGCGCGCGGTTCCACAGCGCCTGGGGGTGGCGCGGCGCGAAGGCCAGCACGCCGTCCAGGAGGTCCAGCGCCTCGTCGATCTCGCCCAGCCGGAGGTCCGCCACGGCGAGGTCCGCGTCGCGCGCCGCGGAGGGCGGCGCCTTGAGGATCGCCTCCTTCGCGCGCGCCGGGTCTCCCGCCAGGAGGATGGCCGCGCCCAGGCCCTGCCAGTCGCGCTGCTGCTCCAGCGCGGCGAGCACCTTCATCGGCACGTCCTCGCGCTTCTGGGAGCCGCGCACCGTGTCGTACGGCAGGTAGCCGGAGGCGCCCTCCCAGGCGAGCCGCGGCTCCAGCGAGCGCTGCCCGGACCGCGTCCACCCCGCGGTGGGCGACGCCGGCCCCCGGAGGAAGAGCACCGCCAGCGCGGCCGCCACCGCGCCGCCCACCACCGTCACCCAGGTGCTCCGCCGCGCCAGCACGCGCACCTTGGCCGGCGCCGGCGCCTCGATCGCCGAGGCCGCCGGCGAGGAGTTGGCCGTAAGCTGGAGGATGTCGTTCAGCTCCGCCTTGCACCGCTGGCACCCGGACAGGTGGGCCCGGAACTCGACCGCCTCGGCCGGCGGCAGCTCGCCGTCGGCGAAGGCGTGGACGTCGTCATGCGTCGCCATGGCCGCCTCCGCTTCCCCCGCTCACGCCGTTGCCCCCGCGCTCGGACTCGCCCCCGTCCTCCCCCAGGAGGATCTCCTTCAGCCGCCGGCGGGCGCGCATCAGCCGGGTGCCCACCGTGGCCTTGGGGATGCCCAGGGCGCGGGAGATCTCCTCGTAGCTCTTCCGCTCGTCGGCGTGCAGGCCGTACACCGCGCGGAACTCCTCCGGGAGCCTGGCCACCGCCGCCTTGATCTGCTCCGGCGTCACCGTCTCCCAGGCGGCGGGCGAATCCGCGTCCGGGGCGGCCAGCCGTTCGGCGACCTGGTCCACCGGGGTGGCGCGCTGGGCGCGGTCGCTCCGGCAGCGGTCGATGAAGGCGTTGTGGAGGATGGTGAAGAGCCACCCCCGCGGGTTGCCCCCCGGAGGGAGCTGGGCGAAGCGGCGCAGCGCGCGCTCCAGCGTGTCCTGCACCAGGTCGTGCGCGTCGTGGTCGCTGCCGGTGAGCCGGCGGGCGGTCGCGAGCAAGAGGGGGCGATGCTCGCGCGCGAAGGCGGCGAAGCGAGCGTCCGGCGAACGGAGCTGGAGCACCTCGCCACCCACGGGGAGCCATACTTGGCCTCGCGTGGCCGCAGGGTCAAGCCTGGCGGCGCGGTGCGGAGCAAAACGGAGGCGGTGCAGGCTCACGGCGGCGACCGCCGTCCGGAGCGGGGGGTCGTTCTCTCGGCGTGGATGGGGACACGGCGCGACAGCCGTGCCTGTGGCGCGGCGCGACGCTGGACCCCGGGCGTGCGATTGCGCATGTGGTGCTCCCAGTTCGCTCAGGCCCTTACCGACCGCTCACTTCAGGGCCCGCGGATCGAACGGAGCACCCCCCGGAAATTCCCGGGGCGATCCACCGAATTTCCCTGGAAGGTGGGCGGATCGACCTGGAGCGGTCGCCCGCACCCGCACTGGAGCAGCGCGAAGCAGCTCCGGTCCGGATCCGTGGCGCTGGCCTCGATGGAGTCGATGTTCGCGTTGCAGGTGTCCGGGTCGGACGTGCGGTCGGCGGCGCACAGGCCTTCGCGGAGCTGGTCGCAGGCGCCCAGGCCGGGAGCGGTGTGGGGGCCGGTGGGTCCACAGGCGCAAGCGAGGGCGGCGGCGAGGAGCAGGAGCTGACGCATGGGGTCGGTCCTCGGTCCTGTCGTTGGAAGGGGTACCGCACGAGAGGTTGCCGCCCGCGGGTCGCTCGGACACGGACGCGAAGCGCCGGAACACCGCGCCGCGGAGGACCAGCCAGCTCAGCGGGGCGACTTCGACGCCGAGCCGGAGGTCGGGGAGGTCAGTTGCAGACGGGCTGGTTGGGCCCGTCCGAGACGGTGACGCAGGTGAGCGACCCCGGGCAGTCGCTCTGGTACGTGCACGGGATCTCGCAGGTGGAGAGCGGCTGCCCGGAGAAGCCGGTGTACTGGAGGCAGCGCTGGCCCTGGGCGCACTGGGAGCCCGGCGCGCACGCCTGGTGGAGCCCCACCGTGGACGGCGGTGGACCTCCGCCTCCGCAGCCCAGGGCGGCGCTCGCCGCGAGGGCCAGTCCAATCCACTTCCACGCGCGCGTCATGGGTCGTCCCCTGGGCGTCGATTGTCAGCCGGCCCTGACAACCCGGCCTGCGCGGGCGCACCCGCCGGCCACTCCAGGCCCAGCGAAGTCGCCCGCTTGGGAATGGTCAAGGACGTGCATGGGGAAGGGCCCATGAGTGGGACGATCAGCGCGGCATCGAGCGCTCGCACCGCGCTCCAGGTCGGTTACCGGCTGCACCCGGTGCTGGCGGCGGCGACCGGCGCCACGGCGGCGGGGGTGGCGCTCATCTTGCCGCTCCAGGTGCTGGACCCGGTGCAGGTGAACGGGGTGTCGGTGTGGGCCGGGCCGTTCGACCTCTTCGCGTCGATGGCGGTCTGGTGCGGGACGGTGCTGTGGCTGGGGCACCAGATGGGCGGTTCGTCGCTGTTCGGGAAGGTGGGGTGGACGGTGGCGGCGGTGGCGATCCTCGAGCCGTGGCTGGCGGTGCTCCGGGTGGTGCTGGAGCCGTCGCCGGCGCTCGGGGCGCAGCTGGGGGCGGCGCTGGCGGCGGCGCACCTGGGGTTGTTCCTGGCCTCGGCGGCGCTGGCGGTGGAGCTGTTCCGCAGGCCCCTGGGGCACCCGACCATCCAGTGGTCGGCGCGGCTGGGGATGCTGCTCACGCTGTGCGGGATGGCGGTGGACCCGGCGCGCGGGCTCCCGGCGCTGCTGGACGCGCGCGGCGACTGGGGACCGGCGAGCTCGGTCGCGCTGCACGCGGTGCAACTGCTGCCCCTGGCCGGGTGGGCGCTCTCGCTGCGGCGCGAGCTGAGGGTGCCCCACCAGCTGACGCTGATCCTGGTGGCGGCGGTGTCGTACGCGGCGGTGACGCTGGTGCTCTGCTGGCAGGCGGCGCGCGGGCCGGGGGCGTCGGCGGCGGACCCGCTCACGGTGGCGGCGCTGGTGGTGGTGGTCGCCGGCGGGGCCTCCAGCACGGCGTCGGTGCTGGCCCACGCGCGCGAGGTGCGGCACCTGGCGCTGGAGGCGAGGACGGCTTCTCAGAAGCGGCAGGCGGCGAGGGCGGCCCAGGCGGCGCAAGCCGCGGAGGCGGCCATGGCCCGCGCCCGGCGCGCGGCGTTGCGGCAGCGGGTGACGCAGGGGCTGTTGAAGAAGAAGGGGTCGGAGAAGGACCGGGGCGCGGTGCCGGGGGCGACGCTGCGCATCCGCCACCCCATCGAGCGGCTGTCGCCTGACGAGCGGCCCACCGAGATCGCCGTGCTGGCGACCGTGAGCGTCTAGACGGACCTCCGTTTCATGGCGGACACACGCCTCCAGGCCCACCGCTAGGCACCGGCAGCCCTGGTCCCCAGATTCAGGGCCATGGCGACTCCAAGCGACGACCGCGCGCTCGCCCGGGCGCTGAGGGAAACGGCCCATCCGCTGACCGGCGCTCCCGACGACCTCGACCCGCTGATGGACCTGATCGGCGACTCGAGCCTGGTCCTCATCGGCGAGGCCACGCACGGGACGCACGACTTCTACCGGCTGCGCGCGCGGCTCACCCAGCGGCTGATCATCGAGAAGGGCTTCACGGCGGTGGCGGCGGAGGCGGACTGGCCGGACGCCTGGCGGCTGAACCGGTACGTGCTGGGCACCGGGCTCGACGGCGAGGCGGTGGACGCCCTGGCCGACTTCCAGCGCTTCCCCTCCTGGATGTGGCGCAATTCGGACGTGCTGGACTTCGCCGGCTGGCTCCGCTCGCACAACGACGGGCTGGACCTCTCCCGGCGCGCCGGCTTCTACGGCCTGGACCTCTACAGCCTCCACGCTTCGGCCGCCGCGGTCCTGGGCTACCTGGACCGGTCGGACCCGGAGGCGGCGAGGCGCGCGCGCGAGCGCTACGCCTGCTTCGACGTCTTCGGCAACGACGCGGACGAGTACGCCCGCGCCACCGGCTTCGGGCTGGAGCGCGGCTGCGAGGACGAGGTGGTCGCCCAGCTCGTCGACCTCCAGCGCGAGCGCGCCGCGCTCCTGCAGCGCGACGGCCTGGAAGGCGAGGACGAGCAGTTCTCCGCCGAGCAGAACGCGCGCGTGGTGCGGGACGCCGAGGCCTACTACCGCACCATGTTCCAGGGCCGCGCCTCCTCCTGGAACCTGCGCGACACGCACATGGCGGACGCGCTGGACGCGCTGCTGCAGCACCTGGCCCGCCGCTCGGCCCGCCCGAAGGCGGTGGTCTGGGCGCACAACTCGCACGTGGGGGACGCGCGCGCCACCGAGATGGGGGAGCAGGGCGAGCTGAACATCGGCCAGCTCGCGCGCCAGCGGCACCCCAAGGACTCCATCCTGGTCGGCTTCAGCACCCACGACGGGACGGTGACCGCCGCCTCGGCGTGGGGCGGCGCCGCCGAGCGCAAGCAGGTGCGCCCCGGCCGCCCCGACAGCTACGAGTGGCTCTTCCACCAGGTCGGCCTGCCCGCCTTCCTCCTCCCGCTGCGCGACCTGGGCGAGGCGGCCGGCGCCCTGCGCGAGCGCCGCCTCCAGCGCGCCATCGGCGTCGTCTACCTCCCGCGCACCGAACGGAGGAGCCACTACTTCCACACGCGCCTCCCCTCGCAGTTCGACGCGGTCCTCCACGTCGACCGGACGCGCGCGCTGGAGCCTCTGGAGCGGACCTCCACCTGGGAGCGGGGCGAGGCCCCGGAGACGTACCCCACCGGCCTCTGACTACTCGCCTTCGCCCAGCCGCTTGAGGAACGTCGGGTAGGAGATCCCCAGCGCCTTGGCGGCCTCCATCCGCTTTCCGCCCAGCTGCTGCAGCACGTGCCGCGCGTACCGCCGCTCCAGCTCCTCGGAGGTGATCGGCTCGCCCTGCACCGCGAACGCGCCCTCGCCCGGCGCGCCCGCCCGCGCCGCGCCCGCCGGCGCGCGCCCCAGCACGTCGAGCTGAAGCTCCGGGCCGGCCTCCATCACCGCCGCGCGCTCCAGGATGTTGCGCAGCTCGCGCACGTTGCCAGGGAACGGGTACGCCAAGAGCCGCTCCCGCGCGACCTCGCTCAGCGCGGGCAACCGCCCCAGCTTGCCGCGGAGCCCGGCGAGGACGTGGTCGGCGAGCGGGAGGATGTCCTCGCGGCGCTCGCGCAGCGGCGGCACCCGCAGGCTGAACACGGAGAGCCGGTACCAGAGGTCCTCGCGGAAGCCGCCCGACTTGATCGCCGCCTCCAGGTCCCGGTTGGTGGCGGCCACCACGCGCGCCTCGCTGCGCCGCTCCTCCGGCGACCCCAGCCGCCGGAACGTCCCCGAGTCGAGGAAGGTGAGCAGCTTCGCCTGGAGCGCGAGCGGCAGGTCGCCCACCTCGTCCAGGAAGAGCGTGCCCGCGGACGCCACCTCCACCAGCCCGCGGCGGCCCGGCCCCGCGTCGGTGAAGGCGCCTCGCTCGTGGCCGAACAGCTCGCTCTCCGCCGTGCTGGCGGGGATGGCCGCGCAGTTGAGCTGCACGAACGGCGCCGCCGCCCCCACCGACCGGGTGTGGAAGTGCCAGGCCAGCACCTCCTTGCCGGCGCCGGTCTCGCCCAGCAGCAGCACCGCGGTCCGCCCGGGCGTGCGGCCGATCCGGTCCAGCGCCTCCACCACCTCGCGCATCGCCCGCGAGCGGGGCGGCACCAGGTGGCGGCCGGAGGAGAGCTCCGCCTCCGCGCGCGAGAGCCGGTCGTGGAGCTGGATCTCCCCCGCCGCGCGCCGCGCCTTCATCACCAGCTCGGACAGCTCCACCGGCTTGGTGACGTAGTCCGCCGCGCCCGCTCGCACCGCCTCCACCGCCGAGGCGATGTCGCCGTGCGCCGTCACCACCATCACCACCGCGCGCGGCGACGCCGCCTTCACCTCCGGGAGGAGCTCCAGCCCGTCCCCGTCCGGCAGCCGGCGGTCCAGCACCACCAGGTCCGGCTCCTTGTGCAGCGACTGGCGCGCCGCGTGGAGGGAGTGCGCCACCGTCACCGGGAAGCCCTCGCGGGTGAGCGCCGCCGCGGCCAGCGAGGCGAAGGCGCGGTCGTCGTCCACCAGCAGGATGGAGAGGGGCATGGCGGGGGCGGGCCTTCAACCCGCCAGGGGCAACCGTATTTCGAACGCGCTTCCTTCGCCCGCCCGCCGGAACGTCAGCGCGCCGCCCTGGGCCCGCACCGCGCGCTGGGCCATGGCCAGGCCCAGGCCGATCCCCTTGGGCTTGCCGGTGGCGAAGGGCTCGAACAGCCGCGCCTCCACCTCCGGCGGCGGCCCGCCCGCGTTGTCCTCCACCACCACGCGCGCCTCGGAGGGCCCCTGCCGTGAGGCCCGCACCCGGACCCACGGCGAGGTCACCTTGCCCAGGTCCTTGGCCGTGACCGCGGCCTCGATGGCGTTGCGCACCAGGTTGTCGATGGCGGTCTGGAGCAGGAGCGGATCCGCGGTCACCCACAGCGGCGACTCCAGCTCCAGCTCCACCTTCGCCTCCGCCGCCTCGGGGAGGACGCGCAGCGCCTCCACCACCTCGCGCGCGGTCCGGTCCAACTCCACCCGCATCAGCTGCGGCGCCGCCGGGCGGCCGAAGGAGAGCAGCGACCCGGCCAGGTGCCGCAGCCGGTCCACCTGCGAGCGCGCGCTCCGGGCCGCCGCGCCGTCGCCCTGGCCCTCCAGCAGCCCGGCGGCGGCGGTGAGCCCGTTGAGCGCGTTCTTCACCTCGTGGGCGATCAGCGCGGCCGCCGTCCCCAGCGCGGCCATCGTCTCCTGCTGCGCGGCGCGCTCCTCCACCGCGAGGAAGCCGCGGGTGGTGCGCCGCAGGTACGCCGCGAACAGCGCGATGGTGGCCACCTGGATCAGCGCCAGGAACGCCAGCTGCTCCAGCACCCGCTGCCGCGCGCGCGCCAGCCGCGGCTCCTCGTCCGCCAGCAGCGCCAGGGAGACGGTCGTCCCCTGGAGCGGCCGCACCAGGAGCACCGCCCGCCGGATCTGCTGCTCCTCGGGGACGCCGGAGAGCGAGGCCCGCGAGAGCAGCTCCTGGAGATCCGCGGCGCTCACCGGCGAGCTCCCCGGCCCCTCGTAGAGCACGTGCCCGTCGCGGTCCGCCATCATCAGGTGCTCGTCCTGCGGCAGCGCGCCGGGCCAGAGCTGCCCCACCGGCTCCACCAGGCCCACCAGCGCGCCGGCAAACCCGCCCCCGCGGAAGATGGGGAGCGCCACCACCAGCTCGCCGGGGCGGGGAGGGCCGAACGCCTCCAGCACCGGGCCGTGCTCGGCGAGCAGCCGCTGGTACCAGGTGGAGCGGGAGAAGTCCGCGCCGGGCGGGAGGAGCGAGGCCGGCTCGGTCCACAGCGCGTGGCCGGACCCGTCCAGGATGGCCACGCCGCGGTCGAAGAGGGCGGAGTCGCGGTGCGCCGCTTCCAGCAGGGTCCGCTCCGGCTGGAGGTCGGCGTCCGCCAGGTCCACCTCCGGCCGCTGGGCGATGCGGCTCAGCTCGGCCTCCAGGATGTCCAGCTGCCGGCGGAAGGTCTCCGCGTAGAGGGCGGTCTCGCGGGAGAGGTTGGCGCGCACCTGGCGCCGGCTCTCCTCCACGTCGCTGCGGTACGAGAAGAGCGGCCCCACCAGGGCGATGGCGAACAGCAGCCCCAGGCCGACCAGGATCTGCCGCGAATAGTGCCGGTGCGCCTGCGCCAGCGGCCGCAACGGGGTCGACGATCGGGTGCCGCTCGCCATCCAGGGCGAGGTTCTAGCCTGGATGATTCACGCGGGGGGCGTAGCGAGGCAGACGAGGTGCCAGCCGAGACGGAGCGCTGGACGACCGAGCACCGGAGGCGGGCTGGTGCG
>Ga0268264_10006295_pt1 | contig 10008 bp, 8 predicted proteins | sample KBSSwiS32_FD_190357 | JGI IMG/M metagenome (GOLD analysis project Ga0268264, IMG submission 190357) | Switchgrass rhizosphere microbial communities from Kellogg Biological Station, Michigan, USA - KBS Switchgrass S3-2 (SPAdes) (version 2) | ecosystem: Host-associated > Plants > Roots >... | reverse complement strand
ATCGTCCGCCAATCGGCCTGCGACGGCCCGATGCCCGCCGTGTGGATCAAGGTAATCGGACAGGTCCCGTCAGCCGCCTCGGCGATACTCGAGAGCACCGGATCTCCCCCGATTTCACCGGCGAAGGTTCGTACCCTGAACCCATCGTCGCGCAGTTCCTCGGCGAAATGCTCGAGTGGCTCGCGACTCACGTCAGTAAGCACCAGCTCGTGGGCGTTCCCGAACAGTCTGGCGCAAGCGCGCCCCATCCCGCCGGTGGCTCCGGTGATGATGACTTTTGAAACCATGTCCTTTTCCTTTGTTAATGCTGAAGCGCCTGCAGAATTCTGGCCGCCTCAATTTTCCAAGTGTGCGGCGATGTCAGAACGCGATCATGACCTTGCCGGCATCGGCCTTGCCAGCCACGCCGAACGCGGGGATCACCTGTTCGAAAGGAAACCGATGGGTGATCAGCAGATCCAACTTTTCCTTCAGGTCCGGCAGGAGGCTCAGCACCACGTCGAGTTCATCCGGATAGCCCATCGAGGTGGTTATGCTCATTTCACTGAGCAGCATCGTCGCAAGGTCGAGCTCGACGTTGCGGGTGTAGAGCGCTACCACCACGAGGCGCGCGTGGGTGCGGGCCATGGCGACAACCTCTGGCACGATGCTGGGCGCGCCAGCAGCATCGATATAGGCATCGGTGCCGGCAACCGGTCGCCCCAGCACTTCCATCGTGCCGTGCAACTCGCGCAAACGTTCGGCCAGGTTCTCCCGATCAGCCCTGATCGTCGCCTTGGCACCCATAGCGCGGGCCATTGCAAGGCGCTCGTCGAAGATATCGACTGCGATCACATCCTCGACCCCCTTGTGCCGCAACCACATGATCGCGCCGAGGCCGATCGGCCCGCACCCGAACACCACGACTTTCTCGCCGGGCTTGGCGCCCGACCTGTTCACGCCATGCAGAGCCACACCCAGCGGCTCGGCCAGAGCGGCATGTTCGGATGACAATCCTGCGGGGACCGGCAGCAGCGACTTGCCGAGGGCCGCGTCGCGCACGAGCAACTGCTGGGTGAAGGCGCCCTCGTAGCCGCCATTGCCGATAATCCCGTGGGCACCCACCGGGTTGATGACCACGTGCTGGCCCAGCGCGACATCGCTGACGGCAGAGCCCACGGCGATGACCCGTCCGGCGGCTTCGTGGCCCAGCGGCATGGGACTGGCGGCACCCGGCAACCCGCCTTGTTTGATGAAGGTCAGGTCGCTCCCGCAGATGCCGCAGGCCTCGATGCTCACGATCGCATCATGCGGCCCCGGCTCCAGCGGCTCGGCGCGATCGAGGCGAACGTCGTTCGGTCCGTGAATTTGCACAATTTGCATGACAAGTCCTTCTCTGGTTCCAGTCCCACGGCTGACTAAAGCCCGCGGGCGATCAACATCTTCATGATTTCGTTGGTGCCGCCGAGGATGCGGGAGATCCGCGCGTCGCGGTACAGCCGGGCGATCGGGTACTCGTTCATGTAACCGTAGCCGCCGAACAACTGGACGCATTCGTCGATCACGCGCCCCTGCGCCTCGGTCACCCAATATTTCGCCATGGCCGCCATATCGGCGTCGAGCTTGCCCTGGAGCAGAAGCCCCATGCAGTAATCGCAGAACACCTTGGCAATGACGGCGGCGGTCTTGCATTCGGCGAGCTTGAACTGGGTGTTCTGGAACTCGATCAGTTTCTGGCCGAACACTTCGCGCTGCTTGACGTAGGGCACCGTTTCATCGAGCGCGCGCTCCATCGCGGCGACCGCCTGGTAGGCAATGGTCAGGCGTTCCTTCGCCAGCTCGGCGCCGAGCTGTCGGAAGCCCTGCCCCTCTGCCGTTCCCAGCAGGTTGGCGGCAGGAACACGAACATCGTCGAAGAACAGCTCGGACGTGTCCTGGGCCTCGCAGCCGACCTTGTCGAGGTTGCGGCCGCGGCGGAAACCCTCGACCCGGTCCGTCTCCACCACCAGCAGCGAGATCCCGCGCGCGCCGCCGCCCGGATCGGTCGTCGCCACCACGCAGATCAGGTTGGCCAGCTGCCCGTTCGAAATGAAGGTCTTGGCGCCATTGATGACATAATCGTCGCCGTCCCGGCGGGCCGTGGTCTTCACCGCCGCCAGGTCTGAACCCGTGCCCGGTTCGGTCATGGCGATAGCCCCGATCAGTTCGCCGTTCGCCAGTCGGGGCAGCCAGCGGTGCTTCTGCTCCCGCGTGCCGTAGGCAAGGATGTAGGGCGCCACAATGTTGTTGTGCAGAACAATCGCGAAGCCATCCACCCCGCGACGAATCGCAGCCATCGAAAGGATCGTCTCGTGCCGGAAGTCACCGCCGCCGCCGCCATATTCCACAGGCATTGAGGCGCACAGAAAGCCGTCGCGGGCCGCCTGTTCCCAGAGGGCGCGGTCCACCTGTCCTTGCTCGCGCCACTTGCGGCACAGGTCAGGCGGCGCGTGCTTCTCGTAGAATTTCTCGACGGCCTCGGCAAACAGGACGATCTCTTCATCCTGCATGAAGTCCGGCGGAGAAACGCCCAGTATGCTCACCCTTCTCTCCCCACCCCACAAGCTAGTCTGCGGGCGACTGCGGTTCTCGGGGAAGTCTGCGACATTCCCGGCTAACTGTCTAGCTAGCGTTCGACCGATTATTGCGGCATGCATGCACAATGTCAGCCGGCTGATTTATCAGTGCCCTTCGTGGCATTGGCCGTATCCCGGTGTAGGATCGTGCGGGAATCGTCCAAAAACGCCGGTGGATTCCATCGCGACGCTGGTGACGCCGCAGTCCTTGAAACCAGCAGGCCATGGCATGCAGACCGCCCGTAAACGTGCCGAATGCCCGCACCGGATTATTGTTGGCATTCGGATTTATGGCCGCCATGTGCATGGTTGAACCGATGTCGATGGCGGCGGCACCAGCAGGATTGACCATCATGTCTTTAGGCCACGAGTTGGGCGGGCTCATGTGCCGCCAGACCGATGACTTCGCCGGGTTGCTTGCCGAATCTCGCACACGCCCCGGCACGGAAATCATGCGTTGACCGATTCCTTGGACGTGGCGACGGCGGCCTCGTTAGGCCGCAACAGGCCGCCTGACGCCGAGCTAGGCGATCGTGGCCAGCACGGTTCCCACCGGATAAACCTCTCCCGGCTGCATGATGATCGTCAGTACGCCGGAAGCGGGGCACTCGACCTCATTGGTCGACTTGTCGCTTTCGAGCAGGAACAGCGGCTGCCCCTTGGCCACCGAGCTGCCGGTTTCCGCCAGCCACTCGGCAAGCGTGCCTTCGTTCATGGAGAAGCCCAATTTCGGCAGGAGCACTTCAGTGAGCATTGGGGACGGATCCCTGCATAACGAGTGAGATGGCCGCATCTGCAATTCGGCGCGCGTCCGGCGCGTGGGCGCTTTCCAGCGGCTTGGAGAACGGCACGGGCGTATATGGCGCGCCGAGCCGCCCGATCGGAGCTTTGAGCTTACCGAAAAACGCAGACTGGAGCGTTGCCGCGATCTCTGCCCCGACACCGAACGCGGTGACCGCTTCGTGCACGATCAGGCACCGCCCCGTCTTCGCCACCGAGGCGAAGACCGTCTCCTGGTCCCACGGAGAAATCGTCCGCAGGTCGATGATCTCCGCGGACACGCCGGCAGCTTGCATCTGTTCGACGGCACCGAGGGCCTCGATCAGGGTGCGGGAGTAACTCACGATGGTGACATCCGTGCCTTCGCTGGCCACGCGAGCCTTTCCGAGCGGAACCACGTGGCCGGTCGATGCAGCGGGACCAGGCGTCCAGTAAGCGGGCATGTTCTCGATATAGAGGACTGGGTCGGGATCAGCGATCGCGGCTCGCATCAACCCATAGGCGTCCGCCGGGTTCGACGGGGCCACGACCTTCATGCCCGCAGTATGAGCGAACCAGGCTTCGAGATAATCGCTGTGCTGCCCGCCGGAGCCGAACCCCGATCCGGTCATCGTCCTGATCACGATCGGCACGTTGGTCTGGCCGCCGGACATGTAGCGCAGTTTCGCCGCGTGGTTCACGATCATGTCCATCGCCACGGTCGTGAAATTCATCAGCATGATCTCGGCAACGGGCTTGTACCCGACCAGGCTCACGCCGATCGCCGCGCCGACGATAGCCTGTTCGGCAATCGGCGTGGAGCGGACCCGATGATCGCCGAAGCGCGACGAGAGCCCCTTGGTCACCCCGAGGACTCCACCATCCTCCGGATCTGCTACGTCCTCGCCGAGCACCACAATGGTTTCGTCAGCTTCCATCGCGTCGTTGAGCGCGGCGTTGATAGCCTGCAGAATCGTCACAGTAGCGGCGCTGGATCGGTCGCTCATGCTGGCTCTCCGTAGACATCTTTGGTGAGTTCATCGAGGTCGGGGAAAGGCGATGCGAGAGCGAAGTCCACCGCCTCGTCGAGCTGAGCCTCGATTTCGGCTTCCATGGCAGCAAGCTCGGCTTCGGTTGCCACCCCTTCGGCGATCAGGCGCGCCCGGAACATCGGCACTGGATCGGCCGCTATGGCGGCCTCCTTCTGAGCCTTGTCCATATAGGCATCAGCATCGCCGAAAACGTGGCCGTGGAACCGGAACGTCATGGCCTCGATGAGGGTGGGCCCCTTGCCCGATCGGGCACGCTCCACGGCTTCGCGGGCGGCAGCATACATCTCGACGGGGTCGTTGCCGTTCACCCGCACACCGGGCATGTCGTAGGCGACTGCGCGATCGGCGATCCGCCGCGCCGAGGTTGCTTTCTCGTAGGTCGTGTGTTCGCCGTAGAGATTATTCTGGCACAGGAAAATGACCGGCAATTTCCAAACCGAGGCGAGATTGAGGCTTTCATGGAACGCGCCGATGTTCGTGGCGCCATCGCCAAATGTCGCGACCGTTACCCGGTCATTGCCGGATAGTTGCGAGCCCCAGGCGATGCCGTTCGCGATCGGCATTGACGATCCAACGACGCCGGTCGTGACCATGATGCCCTTGTCCGGATAGGTGAGGTGCATGGGGCCGCCCTTGCCCTTGCAGGTTCCATCTACCCGGCCGGCGATCTCGGCCCAAAGATCCTTCAGCGGCATTCCCTTGGCCAGCATGTCGTGGATCCCGCGGTATATTGTCACCCAGTAGTCCTGGTCGGACAGGGTGGCAGCCATGGCGGCCGGTATTATCTCCTGCCCCCGATAGCTGTAATAGGGCATGACCAGACGGCCGCTCATGATGACCTGACGGCTGCGCTCGTCGTTGGCCTTGAGCAGCGCCACTTGTTTGTAGATCGCCAGCTGCGTGGTGTGATCGGGCGCGAATTGGCTCGTCATGCCAGTGCTCTCCGAGCGAATTGGCTTTTCATGCCAGTGCTCTCCGGTAAAGAAGGAAACGCTTCGAACCACCACATGCGGGGGCGCGAAGCCGTCTTGGATGAGGCACCATGCCAAAGGATATGCGCACCTGTCGAGTGAGCCGCCGACCAATCACAAGTCTGATGGTCATGTCGATAACAGGCGGGATGCGCCCTGTCGGTCTGCATTGGAGGGCCTGACCTGGGCCATAGTGCATCCTTCCATTGCTGGCCGAATATTGCACCATCCAATCCCGGGACCAAACATCTAGCGCGGGTCCGGCCCCCCATGACCTAATAGAAGGTCGACCCTTCGGCAGCCATGGAGCGCAGCATTTGACAGGGGCGGAATCGTTCGCCGACGCGATCGGCAAGATCGTCACATTCCGCCACGAAGCGGGCAACCCCCACCTGATCGATCAGCGAGATCGGCCCGCCGGTCCAACGGGGAAACCCGAAGCCGAGCACTGCGCCGACATCGGTTTCCCGAGGGTCGGAGATCACGCCTTCTTCCATGCACTTGGCCGCCTCCAGCGACATGCGGTAGAGGATCCGCTTCTTCAGCTCGTCCTTGATCTCGTCGCTGAACGCATCGGTGAGGGTCGGCTTGGCAAGGTCGGAGAGGCCCGGCCACAGGGTCTTGTCCTTGCCGTCTTCTGAATAGTCGTGGAACCCCTTGCCATCGCGGCGCCCATGACGGCCATGCTTCTCCACCAGGAACTGCAGCACCGTATCGGTCGCGGAGGCTTCATAGGCATCGCCCAGGTCACGCCGGGTCTGGGCGAGAACATGGAGCGGAAGGTCGAGTCCGATCGCATCCGGCAGCGACATGGGGCCAACCGGCATCCCGGTCATCAGGCCAATGTTCTCGATGATTGCCGGCGCAATCCCTTCCATCAGCATCTCGCTGGGCTCGTCCAGGTAGCGGCTGATCGTGCGTGAGGTGTAGAATCCGCGTGAGTCGCGCACAACGATCGGCGTCTTGCGGAGCAACGACACATAGTCAAACGCGGCGGCGAGGGCCTCGTCTGTCGTTTTCTCGCCACGGATGATTTCCACGAGGTCCATCCGCTCGACTGGCGAGAAGAAGTGCAGGCCAATGAAGTTTTCCGGTCTGACCGAAGCGGTCGCGAGGCCGGTGATCGGCAGGGTCGATGTGTTGCTCGCCATGATCGCGCCCTGCGCCAGCCGGGCTTCGGCAAGCTTGGTGACCTCGGCCTTGGTCTCGCGATCCTCGAAGACCGCTTCAATGACGATGTCCGATCCGCTTACTTCGGCGTAATTGGTGGTGGGAAGAATCCGGGCGAGGACCGCATCAGCGTTCTCCTGCGTCATGGTGCCCCGAGCGACGCGCTTGCCGAGCACCTTGGCGGTGTAGGCCTTGCCGCTTTCGGCTGCTTCCTGGCTGCGGTCGATCAGCACGGTGTCGATGCCCGCAAGGGCTTGGACGCAAGCGATTCCAGCGCCCATCAGCCCGGCGCCAAGCACGGTTGCCTTCCGGAAACTGCGGACGGGGTGTCCAGTCGGCCGGTTGGCCCCGCTCTTGATCTCACGAGGCGACAGGAACAGCGTACGGATCATCGAGAGCGCCTGAGGCGAGCGCAACGTCTTGATGAATTCGCGCATCTCGATGCGCATTCCCGCATCGAATGGCACCTCGGAGCCTTCGTAAACGGCCGACAAGATGGCTTCCTGGGCAGGATAGTTGCCGTAGTACTGGCGAAGCGACATCGCCGCGGACATCGCCAGCGCCTCGCTGTTGGCCTGAACATAAGGGCCGTCCCCGGGCAACTTGAACTCCGGCTTGTCCCACGGCTGAACCGGGTCGCCCGTTTCGAGCACCCACCTGCGCGCTCGGGCCACGGCTTCGCCGGGGGGGACGACCTGATCGACCCAGCCAATCTTGCGAGCTTCGTCAGCGGTTTTCGTGACGCCCTGCAGCAGGATTGGCAGGGCGGCACGAATGCCCACCAGCCGCGGCAGCCGCTGCGTGCCGCCGCCACCTGGCAGCAGACCCAGCCCGCCCTCGGGCAGGCCCAGGCGAACTTGCTGCGAATCCGCCGCAACCCGGTAATGGCAGGCCATGGCCAACTCCGCACCGCCGCCCAGCGCAGACCCTTCAATGGCGCAGGCCACCGGCTTGCCGCAGGTTTCGAGGTCACGGAACAGCGCGGTGTCGCGCGTCATGCGGGCATAGTCGGCGGCCAAGGTCTCGGCCTCTTTGCCGGCGGGCGGGGGGCCGGCGATGAGCTTGATGTCTCCCAGGTCACCGCCGGCGCAGAACATGCCGGGCTTGGCCGAAGCCAGCACCGCGCCTTTGATCGCCTCGCTCGACTTGATCCGCTCGACCACCTCGCGGAATTCGGCGATGGTTTCCGTGCTGAGCGTGTTGACCTTGCTCCCGGCCATATCGAAGGTAACCAGCGCAACGCCGTCACCATCCACATCGATTCGCCAATGCTTCATCGTTCTCTACCTTGTTCCGTGATTTGAGGTCAGAGCCGCTGCACCAGCGCTGCCGTTCCCATCCCGCCGCCGACGCAAAGCGCCACGACGCCGAATTCTTTGTCCGTGCGCTCCAGCTCATCCAGCACTGTGCCGACCAGCATGGCACCGGTCGCGCCAAGCGGATGGCCCATGGCGATCGCGCCGCCGTTCACGTTCATCTTGTCGTGCGGGATGTCGAGGCGGCCCATCATCCGCAACACCACAGCGGCGAAGGCCTCGTTCAGCTCGAACAGGTCGATGTCCGAAACGGCCATGCCTTGGGCACGCAGCAGCTTCTGGACGACCGGTGCAGGGCCTGACAGCATCAGCGACGGATCGGAACCGATCGCGGCGGCCCCGCGCAGGATTCCGCGCGGCTTGAGGCCGGCGCGCTCGCCCGCCTCGCTCGAACCGATAAGGACGGCAGCTGCTCCATCAACGATGCCCGCGGAGTTGCCGGCGTGGTGGACGTGAATGACCTTCTCGACCTGCGGGTAACGCTGGCGCGCGATGCCGTCGAACAGCATCTCGCCCATCTGGGCGAAGGCGGGCTTGAGCTTCGCCAGCGATTCGGCGGTCGTCTCGCCGCGGACATGTTCATCGCGGTCGAGCGCGACCATGCCGAGCTGGTCCTTCACCGGCACTATGGAGCGTGCGAAGCGGTTTTCGGCCCAGGCCGTCGCAGCGCGCCGCTGGCTTTCGGCAGCGTAGGCGTCGACATCGGTGCGCGACAGTCCGTCAAGCGTCGCCAGCAGGTCGGCGGCAACGCCCTGCGGCAGGGTGTAGTTCTCGAAGAACGATGCAGGATCTGTGGAGATCGCTCCGCCCTCGGCGCCCATTTGGACCCGGCTCATCGAGGCAACGCCGCCGCCGATGGCAAGGTCAGCCTCGCCTGACAGGACTTTGGCGGCGGCCATGTTGCAGGCCTCCAGTCCCGAACCGCAGAAACGGTTGACCTGGACTCCGGCGACTCCCAGATCATAGCCGGCGCGCAGCACCGCGGTCCGCGGGATAACGCCGCCCTGCTCGCCGATTGCATCGACGCAGCCGAAAACCACGTCATCGACCTGCGAGGTGTCGAGTGCGTTGCGATCCCGCAAGGCGGCGAGGACTTGCGCGGCCAGCGATACCGAGGTGATTTCGTGAAGGCCGCCATCTCGCTTGCCCCGGCCGCGGGGGGTTCGCACCGCATCATAGATATAGGCTTGTCGCATGGGTTATTGGCTCCGATCCAATTTTGATCTAGCATTTGCTCGAATATGATTTCAACCGTGTCGATGGTTGCCATGCAAGGAAACTGCGGGCACGGTGCAGCCACGAACCTCACCCTTGGCCCACGGGAGGTGGCGGCAAAAATTGCGGATTGTCGCGCCTCGGCGCGGCGAGAGGCAAGGCAGTCGGCCGGCGGTGCTACCTTTCGCGCGGGATCGTCATGCGGCTGATATCAGGAGACGGATGGTGCTCGCGGGTGAAAAGATTCTGTTGACCGGGGCAACTGGCACCCTGGGCGCGATGATGGCGCGGGCACTGGCCCCGCACAATGAGGTGTGGGGTCTCGCACGCTACTCCGATCCGATGGCTGCCGATGTGGCGCGCCAGTCCGGGCTGGTACCGGTTCGGATGGACCTGCAAGCACCGGACTTCTCGAGCCTGCCGACGGATTTCACCTATCTGCTGCACTTTGCCCATACCCGCCGCGGTCCGGATGAATTCCTGGAATCGGTGCAGATCAACGCGGTCGGACCCGGGCTGCTGATGCAGCATTGCCGCGACGTGAAAGCTGCGCTCATCGTTTCGTCAACGGCCGTCTACAGCCCCCCGGTCGACGTCTGGCATCTGCTCGGCGAGCGCGATCCCACGGGCGGCGCCTTCGCTCCCTGGGCGCCGTCGAGCCCGGTGTCGAAGGTCAGCCTCGAGGCCACCGCCCGGCTCGCCGCCGAGGCCTTCGGGATCCGCACGCTGATTGCCCGTCTCAACGCCACCTACGGGCCCGGGCGCGGGATGAAAGGAGGCGGAATGCCCGTGGCGGACCTCGAGGCCGTGGTAGAAGGACAGCCGATCCGCACCTTCGCCGACCCCTATCCGCATTCGCCGATCCATTTTGCCGACATGGTCGATCAGCTGGAGGCCCTGCTTGATGCAGTCAACGTCCCGGCGACCACCG
>Ga0268264_10006292_pt1 | contig 10009 bp, 9 predicted proteins | sample KBSSwiS32_FD_190357 | JGI IMG/M metagenome (GOLD analysis project Ga0268264, IMG submission 190357) | Switchgrass rhizosphere microbial communities from Kellogg Biological Station, Michigan, USA - KBS Switchgrass S3-2 (SPAdes) (version 2) | ecosystem: Host-associated > Plants > Roots >... | reverse complement strand
AAGAAGCATTTCATTCTCACGCTGCCGCGCTTCATATTTTGCTTCCAGCTCAGCGATGGCCTTGTAACTCTCTCCATTGACAATAGCCGTGTCAAGCTCATACCATTTGGATTGATACTCATACGCTTTCTTATAATCTCCCTTTCGCTGAGCCAGTTTGGACAGAATCTGGTAAGTGTCCGACTGCTTCCCTTTGGAATTGAGCTCATTGGCCAGGTTCATGGCCATCGTGGCGTATTTGGTGGCGGAGTCAAGCTGTCCTTTTTGCGTGTAGGAATCTGCCAGGTTGAGCACATCGAACCATAGGGTCCATTTGGCATTCAACCCCTGTCTGGATAGGTGGCGCTTGTAATTGCCGGCGAAATACACGATCGATTTGTCATAATCTTTCAGGTAATAATAGGTCTGACCGAGATTATTATACAGGTTGGAAAGATCTTCTATCCCCTTATCTTCAAGCGGCTTGCCGATACGTAGCCCTTCCTGCAGAAAGAAAAGGGCGCTGTCATAAAGTCCTAAATGATTATAGAGAGGCGCCAGATTGATATAAGCAGTGACGAGGCTTCGGGCATCGCCTCTTTGTTTGTTCAGCGCAACACATTCCAGGTACACCTCCTTTGCTTTCTGTGGCTGCTTCATTTCCGTATACATGACGGTAAGGTCCGTCAATGCATCGATCTCATGATGGAGGTCGCCTATCCTCCTTGCTTCATCAAGGGTTTGCAGATAATAATCAATGGCCAGTTTGTAATCTGTCTTGTTCTCATAATAAAACCCGTGCAGACGCAAGGCCAGCACCCTTGCCTTGGGATAGTTTACCTTCTCTATGGCATGATCGATGAAATTAGCATAGTAGCTGATGGAGTCCGCCTGCGCTTCCGTAAAATTTATACCCTTCTGATACGCCGTAAGAATAGCGGCTGTGTCCACCTGTGCGAACAGCTTTGAGCAAGAGACAATAAGCAGTAAGATCAGGTATAAAGATCGATTCACGTATGTTGATAGTTCGTTAACCCCAAGGTAATCATCTTTGCCGGATACGTGAAATCATTTAGTACCCAGTTACCGGACCCCTCAATCAATCAGCTTATTGCGAAGGGCGAACTTTACGAGACCGACGGTATTATTTACACCCAGCTTGGCAATCAGGTTCTTGCGGTGGGTTTCTACCGTGCTGACACTAAGAAAAAGCTTATCGGCAATTTCCGCATTGCTGTATTCCCTGCAGATGAGCTTGAGGACCTCCAGCTCGCGCCGGGAGAGTATTTCATCTATCTGTTTGTCCTCGATGGTGATGGTATTGCGAAAATCTTCATCCCTGTCACCGATATTGATGTCCTTACTAAAATAGCTGCCGCCCTCATTCACCATGCGTAAAGCAGTCACCAGCTCATCCAGTGAAGCGTTCTTTAAAACATACCCCTGTATATTGTGACGGGTCAGCTTGTGAATATAGCGCGTGCCGCGCAATAAGGTGAGATAAATGATCTTCAGGTCCTGGCGAACGGCGCGGATCTCCTGCAGCAGCTCTTCTTCGCCAATGTCCGGCAGATAAACGTCCAATAGCAGAATGTCCGCCTGTATGTCTTTTACCCGCGATAGCAGATCCTTTCCGGATAGGGCAGTCCCAACCACTTCGATGCCCTCCTGCTTGCCTAAAAGTAAGGCTAATCCTTCCAGGTACATTTCATGGTCATCAGTAATAAATACTCGAATCATAGTTAAAAAAATGGATTCGTTTTTACGGAAAAAGGTTAGCTGCGGTTAAAAAGCCTATGACCAGTAAGCATTTAACATAACGAGCCGGAGGCACATTGTCCGGAACCGCAAGGTTCCGACCAAGAAGGACCGTGACGAAGCAGGTCCTGCGAAGGCCTCAGACATTAGACCCTTCCTGAAAATGGGCTATATTTCCCCAAGGCCCGTTTTCAGGACATTTAACAACGCAGCAATTTATAACTATTTATGATATGAGGACGTGAAAAAATGACGGGCATTCCCTCTTTTAATTGGGAAAGTGACCCCTAATCTTTTTGTAGTACAAAGACGTAAGAAGATAAGACAAAATATGACAGAGCGGATCCGATAACCTAGTTCAGGTTCTCGATGATCCCGGCAATACCCTGCCCTCCACCTACACATGCAGTAACTATGCCGTATTTTTTCCCAAGACGTTTCATGTCGTGAATAAGCTGGATGGTCAGCTTGCAGCCGGAGCATCCTAACGGGTGGCCGAGGGCTATGGCGCCGCCGTTGGTGTTAACAATAGAGGGATCAAGTTCCAGCTGGCGTATCACAGCCAATGACTGGGAGGCAAAAGCTTCATTCAGCTCCACCAGGTCGATCTGCCCCAGGTTCATACCCGCCTGTTTCAGGACCTTGGGGACTGCTTCTACAGGCCCAATACCCATGATACGGGGATGTACCCCTGCGCTGGCGCAGGCGACCAGCCGGGCCAATGGCTGCAAACCCAGCTCCTTCATCATTTTTTCGCCCATGACGATGACAAAGGCAGCGCCGTCGCTCGTCTGGGATGAGTTCCCCGCCGTGACACAGCCGCCCGCAGCAAATACGGGTTTTAGCTTGGCCAGCGCTTCCAGGGAAGTATCGGCCCTGGGCCCTTCATCCGTATCAACAGAAAAGTTCCTCTTTTGCTTTTTACCCTTTTCGTCGACATATACTTCGTCCACCTGCATGGGGAGAATACCCGCCTTGAAATAGCCATTCTTGATGGCATTGATGGCCTTTTGATGGGAGTTGTAAGAAAAAATATCTTGTTCCTCCCGGCTGACCTTATATTCCTTTGCCACGGCCTCCGCCGTCAGGCCCATATTGAGATAGTAGTCGGGGTCGTCGGATGCGATGGAATAGGCAGGCACAGTCTTCCAGCCCGCTGTTGGCACCATGCTCATGCTTTCAGTACCTCCGGCAATAATACAGTCGGCCATACCGGTACGGATCTTGGCAGTAGCCATGGCAATCGTCTCCAGACCGCTGGCGCAATATCGGTTGACCGTCACTCCCGGAGCATGTATCCCTACCGCCCTGGCGGCGATAATACGTCCAACCTGCAGCCCTTGCTCGGCTTCAGGTACGGCATTGCCGACGATGACATCATCCACACGTTTCACATCCAGCTGCGGAACAGACGCCAGCAGCCCCTTTATAAGGTCGATGGCCATATCATCCGGACGATAGAATCTGAATTTGCCCCTTTTGGATTTGCCTACTGCCGTGCGGTAGCCGGCTACGATGTATGCTTCCTGCATAATGGTACGATTTGGTTAGTTGTTTATGCAACTGTCATATTCAAATGTACGATTTTTTATCTTCGCGTCCATGTATAAGTTTTTCCGAAATCTGCTGTTCTTTTTTCCCACTGAAGACATCCATTATTTCTCGATGAACGTGCTGAAAATGCTTTGTGGATGGGGTCTCACCAGGAAATTAGTGGTTTGGGCATGCCAGCCGGAGGGAGAGGCGGCAGGCCGGGGACAGGCGGGGGCGGGTGATCCGTTGGCGCGCCAGCTGTTCGGTCTTTCTTTCCGCAATCCGGTAGGCCTTGGCGCCGGTTTCGATAAAAATGCCTTATATCTCAGGGAACTGGACGCCCTCGGTTTTGGATTTGTAGAGATAGGGACGGTGACCCCCCTGCCACAGGATGGCAATGACAAGCCCAGGCTATTCCGCCTGCCGCAGGATCAGGCGCTGATCAACCGGATGGGGTTTAACAACGACGGCGTAAAGGTCATCGCCGGCCGGCTAAAACAATGGCGCGCCGCTCACTCTTCTCTCCGTGACCCTCGTTCGCCCCTCATTATAGGCGGCAACATCGGTAAGAACAAGGTCACCCCCAACGAGGATGCCTGGAAGGATTATGTTATTTGCTTTAAAGAGCTGTTCGATCACGTGGACTATTTCGTCGTGAATGTCAGTTCGCCCAACACACCCGGCTTGCGCGCCCTGCAGGAAAAGGACGCCCTCCGCAATATCCTCACCCGGCTGCAGACGTTGAATACGGAACTGTCAGCTGCCGCCGGCATCCGGCCGAGACCCCTTCTCCTGAAGATCGCTCCCGACCTCACCGTGCAGCAGATCGACGATGTGGTGGACCTCGCCATGGAGATCAGGCTGGATGGCCTGGTAGCGACCAATACGACCGTCAGCAGAGAAGATCTTATCACAACCCCTGCCCGTCTGGAAGCCATTGGCGCCGGGGGATTGAGCGGCGCTCCCTTAAAAGAAAGATCCTCCGAAGTGGTCCGTTATATACATCAAAAGACAGGCGGCGCGCTTCCGCTGATCGCCTCAGGTGGCATTTTCACGGGCGAGGACGGCCGGGAGAAGATGGCAGCCGGAGGCTCCCTGATACAGGTATGGACAGGCTTTATCTACGAAGGCCCCTTCATCGTCGGACGCATCTGCCGGAAATTATAGCCTTCCGGCCATATCCCCCGGCAATTCCTCTTACACGCCTATTGCCCCAAATGACACGCCTGTTGTCCAAATGACACGCTTGTCAATTCATACCATTATTTAACGCCGGATAGATACTTTTTCCCATTCGGTTCACCGTTATTTGTGTTATCAAGCCCCTAATTCCTAACATCTTAAACATGAAAAAGACCGTCCTTTTCGTGGCGCTCATCAGCGCCCTCGTATCCTGTAAAAAAAGCAATTCCGGCTCCGGCGGCTACCACATGACCGCTACCATCGACAGCAAGGGAAAAAATTTTAATGCCACCCCTCCGATAGCCAGCAGGCTGATGAGCGGCAATGTGCTCAGCGACCTCACCATCACCGGCGTCCTCAATCCCTCCACGGGGGAGTCCATGATCCTGCAGATCGACAATAATTTCAGCGACAAGTCCATCGTTGCAGGCACTTATTCGGATACCTCGACCTCCTTTGGTATACAGGCCATCTATACGGTGAGCCTGGCTACGCAGTATTACGGAGGTTCCGCCATCACTGATGAGGCAGCCAATGCCGGCGCCCCCGTAAAAAATCACGTAAAGATCGTGATCACTTCCATCGACGACAAGACAGTAAAAGGAACTTTTAGCGGCGATCTGTATGCCAATGGAGATGTCAGCGGCACTCCTACGCCCATGATCAACGGCGATTTTTACGCCGCCTTTGGCAACTAACTCAGGCAGCAAACCCTGTAGGCCGGCTTCGTCCGGCCTTTTTTTATGCTTATGCATACCGGAAAGACCTTAATTTTGGCAACCTGGCGAGCCGCTGAGCGGCCCGTCGGACAGAACTCTTAACAAGCACAGCACCTATGGCCTCTCTTTTTAGCCTGGATTCGCTCATAAGCCTCCTGACCCTCACCGTACTCGAGATCGTATTGGGCATCGACAATGTCATTTTTGTATCTATTCTTATCGGCCGGCTGCAGCCGCACCAGCAATTACGCGCCCGCCGGATCTGGATGATCGCCGGTATCCTTATTCGGAGTCTCCTCCTGTTAGGTCTTGGATGGCTGGTAACCAACGGCAACAAAGAAATTTTCTTTCCCTTCGGCTATGGCTTCAGCATACGCAATCTCATCATGCTGGCAGGAGGTATCTTCCTCCTGTACAAGACGGTAAAGGAGATACATGCCAAGCTGGAAGGAGAAGGGCATGGAGAACTGGACAAAAAGGAGAAATTTGAAAAGGCTTTTGGACTCATCGTCGGCCAGATCGTCGTGGTAGACACGGTCTTTTCCTTTGACAGCATCATTACCGCCGTGGGACTGGCCAAACAGGTGGCCGTCATGATCACCGCGGTGATCATCGCCATGATCATCATGTTCTTCTTTTCCCAGAAGATCGCTGATTTTATCAACAAGCGCCCCACCCTCAAGATCCTCGCGCTGGCATTCCTGCTGATGGTAGGATTCAGCCTGTTTTTCGAAGGATTGGAGCCTGTCCACCACTCGCACATCGACAAAGGATATATCTATTTTTCCATGGCCTTTGCCTTCGGGGTCGAACTGCTGAATACCCGGTATAAAAAGAAAACGGCCCCCCCGAAAAAATAGGCCGTTTTCTTTAGATCGCCAATGTCTGAGGCCTTCGTCGGAGAACTTCGTCAGGGCTGCTTAGATCTTCGGCGGACCTGCTTCGTCACGGTCCTTCTCGATCGTAACCTTTGCAAGCTCGGTTACAGACAACGAACCTCCGGTCCGTTCTGAAAAGAAAACCGTCCCCCCCAAGGATAAACATTAGAATTTCTATAAATTAGGGGATATCAAATTTCTTTTATGGCCACCACAGACCCCCGCATAGACGCGTATATCCAAAAGTCGGCAGACTTTGCACGCCCCATCCTGGAGCACATCCGCAAGCTGGTGCATAAAGCATATCCCAAAGTAGAGGAAACGATGAAGTGGAGCATGCCTTTCTTCCTGAACAATGGCGCCATCATCTGCAACATGGCTGCCTTCAAGGAACATTGCGCCTTTGGGTTCTGGAACGCCTCCTTATTAAAGGACCCGGAAGGTATCTTACAGATAAAGGACAAAGGCGCCATGGGGCATCTCGATAGGATCACCTCCAAAAAAGACCTTCCCTCGGACAAGATCCTGACAGCCTATATACGCGAAGCCGCCGCATTGAATGAAGCCGGCATAAAAAAGGCAGCGCCCAAAAAAGCCCCGAAAAAAGAGCTGCCGGTGCCGGAAGAGCTGACAGCAGCCTTTAAAAAGAACAAAAAAGCACAGGCCTCCTTTGAAGGATTTTCCCCTTCTCACAGGAGAGAATACATCGAATGGATCACGGAAGCCAAAACGGAAGCCACCCGCGAAAAACGCATAGCCACCACCGTGGAATGGCTTACGGAAGGGAAATCCAGGATGTGGAAATACGAGAAGAAATGATCAGCGTATACACATAAGCGCCGCAGCTACTACCCCTGCGGTCTCGGTCCGCAGACGGGTCTCTCCCAGCGTGACGGGCAAAAAACCATGCTCCAGCGCCGCATCGATCTCTGTTTTCGTAAAGTCTCCTTCCGGTCCGATAAGGATCAGCTGCTCATTCCCTTCCGGCAGCGACTGTCTGCCCCCTCCCTCCAGACAATGCGCGATCAACCGCTGCCCTTGCTTCGCCTCTCTTACTACCTCTTCCACCTGAGTGGGCGGATACAGCACGGGCAGCCAGGTTTGCTGCGACTGCAGCAACGCACTCACCAGGATATTTTGCATCCTGTCCTGCCGGAAATGCTGTTTTTCCGTCCGCTCCGACAACAGGGGAATAATGCCGGTGACCCCTATCTCCGCCGCCTTTTCCAGGAACCATTCATAGCGGGAAGCATTCTTCAGCAAGGCCATTCCAATGGTGATCTTTTTGGCCCTCGCCGGCAGCAGCACGGAATCATCAACCCTTACCCTGCATTTTTTCTTATGGTCGTCCAGGATTGTGGCCGTCAGGAGCCGGCCGCGTCCATCGGTGAGCTGCAGCTGCTGCCCCTTCTGCATACGCAATACCTGTACGATATGACGGGAGTTATCCTCGCCCAGTACGATCTCGGCATCGCCGGGATCGTATTGAGATAAATAGAAAAAAGCTAATGCCATGATTGATCTTATCGGGCAAATGTATTATTTTGTTTCTATGGAAAAAGACGTTCTGTCAGAAGACGATATCCCAAAAGATGAATACCCTCTCCTGCTCGACAGGGTACAGTCCATTTTTATCGATGGTATCCTCATCATCGTGCTCATGTTCGTATTTGCCGCCCTGCTCAATGATGATGCCCCCAACTGGATCAGGATCGTCCTTTTCTTTGGCATCTGGGCGATCTATGAACCCCTGCTCGTCATCCTTGGATGTACGCTGGGACAATACATAAAGAAGATCAGGGTAAGGGATCACGCCAATCCAAAAAAACGCATCAATATTATACAGGCTTTTTTCAGGTACTTGTTCAAGGCGTTCCTGGGATGGTTTTCCTTTCTCACCATCAGCTTCAACCCCGAAAAGAGGGCGATACATGATTTTGTTTCCGGTAGCATCATGATCAAGGTGAAATAATAAAAGCCCCGAAGGGGCCCCGGATTGGCAAGCCAATCCGGATATGATGAAAAAAAAGCCGCCCCTGCTTTACACTTGTGGGGCGTTCTTTTTTTATTTGCTATGGATTAGCGAACCTCAGACATTGTTAGGGCCGGGGCCGTCAGGCCGCGACAGATCGCTTAGAACGGCACATCATCCTCATCGATGGGCAGGTCCTTCATACGGCTGCCGGCCTGGATATAGAGCTTGGCGCCGCCCCCTTCATCATCCTGCACAGGCTTCCAGCTGCCGCCGGACGGCAGTCCCATGCCAAAGTCGTCCTCCCCATATTCGGTGAACTTCTGTATATGCAGCAGCGCGCGGAGCTTGACAGTATCCAAAGAGCCGTTACGATGCTTGGCGATCTTTACGTGTGTCTCACCCTTATTGCTTTCCCCCATCTCATTGGCGGTAATACCATAGTATTCGGGACGGTACAGGAACATAACCATATCGGCATCCTGCTCGATGGCGCCCGATTCACGCAGATCGCTCAGCTGGGGTATCTTCTCTCCTTCCTTACGGGATTCCACAGCGCGGCTTAGCTGCGAAAGGGCGATAATAGGAACCTGCAGCTCTTTTGCAAGTCCCTTCAGGGCGCGGGATATCTGGCTGATCTCCTGTTCGCGGTTGCCGTGTTTATTGTCCCCCGCCCCGCTCATCAGCTGCAGGTAGTCGATGATGATAAATCCGATGTTATGCTTGTTCTTCAGACGGCGGCACTTGGCGCGCAGCTCGAAGATATTGAGAGCCGGGGTGTCGTCGATAAAGATGGGAGCCTTTGCCAGCCTATCGATGCCCTTTTTGTACAGCTGCTTCATCTCATGGTCTTCCAGGCGGCCACGGGCTATCTTTTCCATGAATATCTCGCTCTCGGCGCTGAGGATACGCTGTACCAGCTGCGCCGAGCTCATTTCAAGGCTGAAGAAAGCTACGGGAGTAGGCTTGCTGCTATTCAAGGCGGCATTACGGGCCAGGTTCAGGGCAAAAGCCGTTTTACCAACAGCCGGACGCGCGGCCAGGATGATAAGGTCCGTCTGCTGCCAGCCATAGGTGATCCTGTCCAGGGACGCGAACCCGCTGGGCACCCCCGTGATCTCCTCCTGCTTATGACGCATGTCCTCGATACGCTGTATCGTCTTGACCAGGACGCTGTCGATGCTGTCGAAATTCTTACGAAGGTGGTTATTGGTGATCTCGAAAAGCTTGCTTTCCGCGTCGTCCAGCAGATCAAACACGTCCGTGCTGTCCTCGTAAGCATCCCCGATGATCTCGCCGCTGATACGGATCAGCTCGCGTTGAATGAATTTTTGAAGGATGATACGGGCATGGGTCTCGATATTGGCAGAGCTGACGACAGAATTGGTCAGCTTGGTCACATAATACGGACCGCCGACAACCTCCAGCTCTTCCCGGACCTTTAGCTCTTCCACCACCGTAAGTATATCGATAGGCTGGCTTTTCTGCGCCAGGGACTGCATAGTCCGGTAGATACGTTGATGTCCTTCCAGGTAAAAGCATTCGGGTTTCAGGATCTCTACTACGGTGTCAAAAGCGCTTTTTTCCAACATTATCGCGCCCAGTACAGCTTCTTCCAGCTCTTTGGCCTGGGGGGGCACCTTCCCATATACCATGGTGCTGAGGTCCACAGAAGGCTTACGCCTGAATTTGCTGCGGTCCTTGTTGAGATTAAGGTTTGTAAGATCCATTGATTAATCCGTCCAAAAATTAAAAAATAGGGTGTCCAGCGCCTATCCCTGTCCAGGGGATCCACGCTCATTGGGTTAGTGTTCCAGCCGGGTCTGTCATTAAGAAATTGTTATGGCAGTATGAACAGAATGTTACCCCTTTGAGTCAGGAGGGCGAATATAGAATCTAAAATCACCCCGAAAAATTTTTTTCGTTTTCTATATTTTTCCTTTCATAATCCACCGTCCTATCCACCGATAACCCCCTGTTATCCACAC
>Ga0268264_10006282_pt1 | contig 10019 bp, 6 predicted proteins | sample KBSSwiS32_FD_190357 | JGI IMG/M metagenome (GOLD analysis project Ga0268264, IMG submission 190357) | Switchgrass rhizosphere microbial communities from Kellogg Biological Station, Michigan, USA - KBS Switchgrass S3-2 (SPAdes) (version 2) | ecosystem: Host-associated > Plants > Roots >... | reverse complement strand
TATCGCGACGCTCAACGTACGTCACCAGGCGCTCTTGGAACTCGGGGAAAGCTGCTTCGGCCCGGCCTGCGGCGCGTCGCTGGTTCAGGCGGATCAGTGGCATCACCAGCGCCATGCCTAGTGCGAAGGCCAGCGCCAGGAATAGCGTGATGCGCGCGACCACCAGGCTGGTGGGGGAAAAAGCGAAAGCGTTGGTAATCAACACCAGGGCCACGGTTGCACCCAGTGCGACACCCAGTGCAACAGCTGCGCCCTTCGAGACTACCTGGAGCCTAAGACGCGATTCCAGGCCACGCAGATACTGGTTCAGTTGTTCGCGCGTGTTCATGCCGCTTTCGTCTCCTGAGACTGAGCCGGCGGCCGCAAGTAGCGGTCCGCAATTACCGACTCCGCCAGTGCTACACCTAACAATAGCAACAAAATGATGGGCGAAAGGCTCCAGGGGGTGGTGTTGGCTTCGCCGCCTGTTCCCTGCCCCGCACCGGCCGACGATGCGCTTGCCCCGGTGCCCTTCCAGAGATCCAAAGTGTCCTGAGGAATCACCGCCAGATCGGACTCCATACGATTGGCGTGGGCCGCTACCTGGCTTCGTTTTCCCCCGGCAGTACGCACCTCGTAGAATCCTTCCCGCGTAAGCTGGAAATTCCGCGCCTGCGCCGATTCTTCGAGCGAAAGCACCCGCTGGCCATCCGGATCCTGGACCTCAGCCTGGGCGCCTTTCTCGTTGCCCGTCCTCAATTCGACGTACTCGCCTACGGAAAGGTTAGTAGGCTGCTCCGTGCTTCCACCTCCGCCCAGATACGCCACCGACTTCTGGACGAACGGCACCCAGGCCCCATGCTTGGGCATGTCATTGTTATCCGCATCGAAGGTGGACGTAAACGCCAGCACCTTGCCTTCGCCGACCTTTCGCTCCAGCACAAGCGGCGTCCCATTGTTGAGGCGAGCCAGAACCCGCGATTTGGTTGTACCGACGCTCACTGCTAGATAGATCCGGACGCCGTCGAAACGCTCCACACTCTTCATCACATCGTGGCCTGCATCCACGTCTGAAACAGAAAAAAAGCGCTCGCCTTCACGGCTGGCGTATTTTGTTCCTTCAATCGCCTCATCCAGTACCGGAGCGCGCGGCAGCGCCACTGAGCCCGGTCCTATCGATTCAAAAATCGAGCCACCCGCCGTCACATAACGTTCGAGCGACTGCTCCAATCCCTGCGGAAGCTGCCCCAGATTGTTGAGGACCACCACCGCATAGTTGGTAAGGTTCGACGTGGCGGCCACTTCGGGGCGAAGAGGTTCCAGTTGGAACGCAGCATCGGAGGTGGCGTTTAGCGCCGCACGGAAAAACTCCAGCGCTTGAGCCCGCCGGCCATCATCGACAAAGGCGACCTTCTTAGCGTCGGTTCGCTCCACAGAGAAAGCATAGCGATCGTCCGCAGGCAGCCCATCCGATGAATCGATCCGAATCTCACACTTGTTGAATCCGTAGGAAGCTTGATCCAGTCCAGTGAATTCAGCCGTGCCGCGTCCGTTCTCCGCCACGTTCACGCTCTTGGATTGAATCGTCTTGCCATTCATCAGCAGCGTCACGGTGCGCGTCGCCGCAGGCGCCGAAAAACCCGCGACGGTAGCGCTGATGCGGGCGCGTTTCGGATCGTAAATATGCTGTGGCGCGATCACCGTCTCGACAGCCCAGTTGGGCTGCAGCTTCCCGACCGTGTGGAAGTTGAGAGCGGTGTCTTCATCCAGCCGCAGATCGGTGAACCCAGGCGGCATGCCGGATTTTTGAAGATCGCTGATCAGGTGCACTTCGAGCGGCGTCTTGGTGCTTTCGCTCAGCGTTCGCAGATAGCGGGATAGCTCGCCGAAAGACGCCCGGGCGTCGCTTTCTTTAATCGCCGAAACCGCGCCGCGAAGTTCTCCTGGATCGGTAGTCTGCTGCGTCATGGCCTGCAGCGTGTCGGCCAGCGCAACTACTTGTGCTTTCTGCGTCGGAGGCAAACCCGATAAAACCTTCTGAGCTTCTTCCTTGGCCAGATCCAGCCGCGAGGCTGTCCCTTCTTTGGTGCGCATACTGAACGAACGATCCACCGCCACCACCACGATCTTCTGCCCGTTGCCTTTGGGTGTATTGCGTCTGATGAACGGATTCGCGAACAGCAGGGCAAGCAGCACTAGCATCAGCGTCCGCAGGATGAACAGCAAAATGTAATCCAGACGGCGATGCTGCACCGAGCTCTGCTCGCGATGCTCGAAAAACATGAGCGAAGGAAACGGCTGCGGATCCGTCTTGTGCCGCTTCAGCAGGTGCAGGTAGATGGGCAACCCGACCGCGATCAGCCCGCCCAGAAACCAGGGAGAGAAGAATCCCACCTATAACCTCCCCGCCCGGATCGCCAGATACTGCCGCAAGGCCTCATCCAACGGATGGCTGGTGTCCACCAGAAAATAATCGATGTCCGCGCCCGCGGCACGGCTCTTTAGATCTGCCAAATGCGCGCTCATCTTACTCTTGTACTCGTGCGTCGCATAGTCCGGAGACACTTCCATCTTCACGCCGCTCTCCAGATCCTCCATCAGCATGGACCCGCGCAGCTTAGGCTGAATCTCCTGCGGATCCAGAACATGAAACAGAATCAGCTCGTTGCCGCGTGCACGCAGCGGAGCCACAGTCCGGATCACGGCTTCCGGCTCTTCCCAGAAATCGGAAATCGCGACCACTAGGCCGCGCCGCCGGAGATAATCTGCCAGGTGGGCGAAGGGTTTTTCAAGAACCGTCTGCGCGCCGGTTTCCGCCTGATCGATGCCGTGCAGCAGGCGCATGATCTGACCTTGACGCGTGGACGGTGGCACGAAGTGCCGAACTTCGCTGTCGAATACGACTAAACCAGCCGCGTCCCGTTGCAAGTGCGCCAGGTAGCAAACCGACGCCGCCAGGAAGCGCGCGTATTCCATTTTTTCAAGGCCACGCGAGCCGTACTTCATGGAACGGCTGGTGTCCAGCAGCACCGATACCTGGCAATTGGTCTCGCCTCGATAGCGCTTGAGAAACATCTTCTCGCTGCGCGCGAACACGTTCCAATCTACGTGGCGAAGATCGTCCCCCGGTGCGTATGCCCGGTATTCCGCGAATTCCTGGCTGAATCCGAAATCGGGCGACCGGTGCAGACCGGAAATGAATCCGTCCACCACAGTCTTGGCGACCAGGTCCAACCCGGAGATGCCCGCCAACACCGACGGATCTAGGAATCGCTGCAGCATGGGGAACTCCTGACTACTCCCGAGGCTGCGGAATCGCCTCCAGCAGCTTCTTCAAGATGTCGTCCTGCGTAAGCTTGTCGCTTTCCGCCTGGAAGTTGAGCAGAATGCGGTGGCGCAGAATCGGACGCATCATGGCTTGCACGTCCTGGTAACTGACGCTCACCCGGTTCTGCATCAGCGCTCGCGCTTTGGAGGTCAACACCAGGTTCTGCGCCGCGCGGACACTGGCGCCGAAGTTGACGTACTTCTTCACGAAGTCGGGAGCCGTTGGATCCGTCGCACGCGTGGCACGCACCAGATTGACGGCGTACCGCGCCACCGAATCCGCGATCGGCACCATGCGAACCAGCTTCTGGAAATCCAGGATCTCTTCCGGAGTCGTCACCGTCTCGGCCACTGATTGACGCGTAGTGGTGGTCAGATCCAGCACCTGCATTTCGTGGTCGGCCGAAAGATAATCCAGTAGCACATTGAAGATGAACCGATCCAACTGTGCTTCGGGCAGAGGATACGTGCCCTCCAGCTCAATCGGATTCTGCGTGGCCAGCACAAAGAACGGCGGACGGATCTTATGATGATTCCCGCGCACTGTGCAGGAGAGTTCCTGCATCGCCTCGAGCAGCGCCGACTGCGTCTTCGGAGGAGTACGGTTGATTTCATCCGCCAACAGGATATTCGCGAAAATCGGACCGGGCACAAACGTCCAGGTGCGGCGTCCCGTGGTCGGATCCTCTTCGATGATGTCGGTTCCGGTGATGTCCGACGGCATCAGATCCGGCGTAAATTGGATGCGCCGGAAATCCAGGCCCAGAATCTGTCCGACGGTCCGGACCAGCAAAGTCTTGGCAGTTCCCGGAAGTCCCGTAATCAGGCAGTGGCCGCCCACGAACAGAGCGATCAAAACCTGTTCGATGACTTCGTCCTGGCCGATGATCACATTATGAATCTGTTGTATGATCGCTTCCCGCACTTGCCGGAATCGTACGATGCGCTCCTGGATCTGGCTTGCATCGAGGGTTTGAGTAGTAGTTGTCGACATTAGATTTGGTTTATTGTTTCACGTTTCCGGCAGGCTTTGGTGCAGACTGCTTGGCATTCAGTTCGCGCAACAGCGATTGGGCAGGCTTGAAGCCCGGAGCAGCCTCCAGCGAATTATAGACTTCATCCAGAGCTTCTTCGTTTCGGTTGGCGGCGGCCAGCGCTTGTGCCAACCCGAAGTGCGCGCCAGCTTTATCAATAGTTCCAGCAGCCAGCACAGCTTGATATTCCCGAATCGCGCCATTCGGATTCTTCAACTCGGTGTAAAGTTTCCCTAGCTTGTCGTGCGAGGCTTCATCCTCTAGATAAATCAGGTTCAGCCGCTCCAAGGTCGCCGCGGCCTCGCGCTTCTTGCCCGCCTCGGTCTGCATGTCGGCTAACTGTTCCAGGGCACGCGGACTGCGGCCGCCGACCGCCGAATAGCGTTCCAGTTCCGACATGGCCTTAGCCTTATCTTCCTTGGCCAAATACGCGTTCGCCAGAAATTCGTACACATTCCCGACTTCCACAAAGTCCGGATATACATCGCGAATGGCAGTGCCTTCCGTGATCACAGCGCTCCAATCCTTGTTCTTGGCGGCCTGCGAGACCATCTTCAACTGCTTTTGCCAGTCTTCGAATCCTTCCACCTGCTTCTTATACTTGGCGTCGATCCAGGGGAAGAACTGGGCATCGAACTCTTCAGGCTTGAGATTCAATTCCTTCTGAATGGATTCCACCGTGTCCTTGCGATCGGCAAAATCATGGATCATCGCCAGCACCTTGTCGTAGCCCCATTTTTCCGAGATGAACGTGATCACCTGCCCGCCCTGGAAATAAGAAACAATCACTTGCTCCGGATACGTCGGATGGATGAAGCCCCGATCCAGATCCGCGATCGGCAGGAGCTTCTTATCCCGCATGGCTATGATCGAAGGTGGATCCAGGCGGTCGCCCCAATCCGTCGCGCCCGAAGCCGCGGTCTCTTCATATACCGCCAGGCCTTCCGTAAACCACCGCGGCACGCGATGATTCGTCATGGAGAGCACGTAGACGTGACTGAACTCGTGCCACAGCGTGCTGGCCCAATGGAACTGGCCCGGCGGCCGGCCGCTAGGCGAATCCATGGCGACGTATTTGCCAAACGTCACTCCCAACGCGCCCAGTCCCGGCAAGCCCATGGTGCGAACTTCGAAATCACCATGGTCCGGATATACTTCCAGCTGCACCGGCTGGGTAATCTTAAACTTGTATCGCTTCTCGTACGTAGCCATGGCGCGATCGAGTTCCGCCTGGAAGTACGGCCGCAATAGAGTGGACTCTTTCTTGTCAAGCTTCAGAACAGTGGTGGGCGTAGTGAAAGTCTCCACGCGCTTGTCGATCGAATCCAGCAGCTTGAGAGTGTTGCGAACCAGCGGCGAATTGTACTTAGCGTTGAAACATTGCTCCAAATGCTCGCGAGCTTCCTTGTTCTGGCCGAAGCGCATCAGATTGACGCCCAACTCCGCGCGAGCGCTCCACAGATCCGGTTTCAGCTCCAGCGCCTTGCGGTAATACTGTATGCCTTCGTCATAGCGGCGATTGATCACGAAGAAGTGCCCGGCGGTAGAATACGCGTCGCCGTAGGCCGGATTGATCTTGAAAACCCGGTCGATCCATTCCTTCCCGGACTTGTCATCTAGCCAATCCACCGTCGCCAGGATCGAGAGTGCGTTGAGAGCTTCGCCGGACGTCTCGAGCGCCTTCTTGGCTTCTTCGACCGCTTTTTCCGGATGATTGTCTTCGAGAGCAATACGAGCCAGAAGCTCGCGCGCTTCGACCAGGTTGGGATCGGCCTTCAGAGCTTTCTCCGCGAAGTCCGCCGCATTGCCTTCGAAGGCGTCGCTCGCAACCAGCGCCATGCCGTACAGAGCCCTGGCATTGTTCGGGTCGATCTCAAGAGCCTCTTTGAACAGGTCCGCAGCATCACCGGGCAGTGAATTCTCTACGTACAACATTCCCCAGCGGACCTTTAGATTCGCGTCCTTCGGCTTGGCCTTCACGGCGTCGCGAAACGCATCGTTGGCAGGAAAGTAATCGCGCAAGCCCCATAGCCCCTCAGCCTTCAGCACTAGGTCTCTGGATCGCGACAACGCCTGGTAACAAGCCGTTGTGCCAGGATCGCCGTGCTTTCGCAGCGCTTCGCATTGCATCACTTGTGAAGAAGTCTGTGCGGCTACCGGCGTCGCGCGGAACATCCCACCGCGCTGGGCGAAGTAGATACCCCCCGACAGCACCGCCGCAACCAGGAGTGTCGTTTGCAGCTTCATTTGTCGAGCTCGTCTTGCACCTTCGCCAGATCTAACAACATCTGGCGCATTTGTTGCTGATATTCACGCTGTGGAACCGCCGCCTTGCGATACTTCAGTTCGTCGATCTGGGTTTCCAGTTCATCCTTGCGCTTCAGCAGCTTCTGCTTTTCCGGATCGTTGACGATCGAAGCCACCGATCCCAAGTGCAGCAATACCTGGCGGCCCGCTACTAATCCTTCGCCATTTTCCGCCGAAGGAGCTTTCACGCCTTCGCCCTTCCCCACGTCTTCGATGATGGCGTGTTCGGTGGCCAGACGTTTTTGCGCTTCGAAATACTTGGCGGTCTTCTCTTCGCCGTAGCGAAATGCTTCCAGCACGGAAATGGACTGGTTCTTGTCGGTATCGGCGGTCGGATCCCGCAGCGCCTCGATGAAGAATCGCGTAAACACAGTGGCGTTCTTCTCCGAGCCCGCCTTGGTCGCGGTGATTACCACCCGCTTGGGCTTTTGCAGCGTGGACAGCGAACCGCCGCTGGCACTGGTTGCATTGACGATCACTTGCTTCGCCGGAATCTTATCCAGCAGCGATGCGAGTTCCGTCGCCGCAATGTCCGGACCCGGAATATTGAATTTATAGTCCAGATCGTCGAAAGTTCCATGGCCGATCAGAACCAGCACGAAGGAATCGTCGGCTTTGGTCTGCGTCGCCAGGGCCTTCAACTTGGCTTCGATGTTGGCCTTGGTCGCATCTTTGCCCGAAAGTGTGTCCACCTTCGCGCCCGGCTCGCTTTTCAGCAGCTTGTTCAGATCCGAGGCCCATCCGGTGAAGCGCTGCTCGTATTGGGCTTCGCCACCCAAACCCGCTACGGTCAGGAAATAGCTGTCAGCATGCAGCGTCAGAGCGGCGACTGCGAGCAAAATAAGCGTCCTCATATAACTCCCCATTTGCGGCGCAACAGCCATTCCGCCGCACGGATTCCCAGGAACAGCAGGAAGATGGCCGGCAGATCCCACAAATCGCGCGTCTCGCGCACAGTGATACCAGCTGGCGAAAATATGATGTCCTTACCCAGCTTCTGCGCGTCGGCCGGCTTGTAGTACTGCCCGCCCGTTTCAGACGACAACTTTTGCAGCAGCTCGCGATTCTGCTCCACGTGGAAGTTTTCGGCGATGCCGTCCTCCCTCCGGAACGTAAACGTATCTTTGCCGATCTCTTCCGCGCCGCGCTTGGCCACTACTTCGACGATATACGATCCGCCCTGCGGAACCGTCCAATCCGCGCTATAGACGCCCTGCTCCAAAGGCGCGGGCGTCATGTTCACGACCTGCTCGGCCATGCCTTCGCCGGTGATATGGGCTTCGACATTCGCATCCGAGGCCGGTAGATACGTCTTGTCGCGAACGTCGGCGCGCAGTGTGATCCGCGATTCATCAGCCAGAAGCGTCTTCGGTGTCGATCCGGTGATATGCCGGGGCGTATCGCTCACTACCCAGCGCAGCAGCTGGCGATAGAACATCTCATGCGACATATCGGCCACAGGCTGCAGCATCTGCCAGCGCCAGCTTCCACCTGTTGCGAAAATCGCCGTTCGGCCGCGGCCGTAATTCATCGTTACCAGCAGCGGACGTTTGGCGCCGCCACCTTCGCGCGGAATAAAGTTAGCAAGCACTACAGCGCCCAGTTTGGGCTCGCCCGGATCCTGGAACGTCCGTATATAAGGAAGCTTCTTCCACCGCTCGACATTCTTGTTAGGATCTTCCTCTATGCGCGTGATCAGGCTGTCGCGGCCTTCAGAAGTAAGTTCCACATCGGCACCGGCGAACGAATAGGTGTTCTTGCGCTCCGGCAACGTGGTTGGAAGAATGTCGACGGCCGAAGACTTAGCCCAACCTCCGTCCGACAGCGAATCCCTTCCGCCTAGGAATAAAACTCCGCCCCCGCGCCGATCGACGAACTGCTTCACCATGTCCTGCTGGTTCTTGGTCAAGTAGGGAGCGTCCACGCTGCCGAAGATCAGGCCATCGAATGCGAATAGTTCTTCGATCTTGCTCGGGAAACCGTCTTTCAGCTCGTTGGAATTGACGACGCCTTGCTTGCCATCTACCTGTTCCTGCCGGTAAAGCTTGTTGGGAGCCGTACGCAGGATCGTAAAGAGGTCGATATTCTTGTCGTCTTCTACAGCGCGGCGCAGGAACTTGAATTCCCAGCGCGGCTCGCCTTCCATATAGAGGATGCGTGGCTTACGTGCATCCACGTTGATCAGGCGCGTCACGCGATTGTTACGCGGATTCTCCTCGTTGGGAAATGGTTCGATGGAGGCTTCCAACGTCTTGACACCCGCGGGGCCCGCGTTGAATAGAACCGACTCCACTTGTTCGGTGCCCTCAGGTTTTAACGTGATGTCCTGGCTGACGACGACCTTTGAACCTTCCTTCAGCGTGATCTTGGCTTTCTGGCCGGTGTATCCGTGCTGATGGAAACTAACGGTCGCTGCCAAGCGCGATTCCGGCAACGCGCGAGCCGCCACATCCACGTTGCTGATTTCGACGTCGTGGGTCATCGTTTCGCGGCCCAGCCCGATCGTATGAACAGGAATGCGTTGGCGGCGGATCTCGGCAAGCGTTTCCAAATCCACGCCGCCGGTATTGTCGGCCCCATCGCTTAGCAGAATCATCGCGCCGATCGGGAGACTCGAGGCGTCCGCGGCCACCTGCTTCAGGCTCTCACCGATGTGGGTAGCCGTTGCCCCGGCAGTGAGCTGCTCTAACTTGTCGATCCGCTCGGCATGGTCGCTCATGCGGTACAGGCGAACTTGAAATTTCTCCTGCAGCGCCTTGAGCAGACCGCCGTTGAGAACCTTCTCGACGGCCTCCTTGCGGGTGCTATTCTCGTCGCCCGTGGTCATGCTGGAGGAATCGTCGATCACCACCGCGACGATGTTCTGCTGCTCCTTCAGCGCCGACACACTCAACGCTGGATGCCAGACCAAAAACAGGAGCAGCGCGGCCAGCGTAATTTGCAGAGCCCAAATCGAGGCCCGCCGGACCACGCCCATCGCAGAGGTCCCCGAGCCTTGCCGCCAAATCAGAAAACCCAGCACCGCCGCTGCAGCAAGGATGCCCAAACCCATGAGCCACAGCGGCCAGCCGGAAAGGAAGATAAACGTCCCTTGGCGATAGATCGAGAGCGGATACTTAAAGAGAAACTCGAACATGTGGGAAGTAAGCTCTCATTAGTGTGTCAGATCATACATGACGTAGTTGGCCGAGATTCGATACGCCAGTGACGCATAATTCTCCGGATAGCGGGGATCGTCTGACCATTCGATCGCATCTCCCAGGTCGACGTTATGGCAGATCCCCACCATAACCCGGCCCTTGTCATCGTAGATTGCTCGAAACTTGGGGTCAAAGCCATCGAACTCCCAGGGGATCCCGCTGTAGATAAACT
>Ga0268264_10006279_pt1 | contig 10020 bp, 10 predicted proteins | sample KBSSwiS32_FD_190357 | JGI IMG/M metagenome (GOLD analysis project Ga0268264, IMG submission 190357) | Switchgrass rhizosphere microbial communities from Kellogg Biological Station, Michigan, USA - KBS Switchgrass S3-2 (SPAdes) (version 2) | ecosystem: Host-associated > Plants > Roots >... | reverse complement strand
ATCTCGTTGATCAATTCTTTTTCCATATCCCCAAAGCTAGTCACTTCACTGCTGAGAGAAGATGGTTAAAAGTGACAATAAAAGGGGGTATTTATGACAAATGCTATACTCCTTCAAACTTCATACGCAGCTTTTCCTCCTCCAGGTCCAGCATCGTAAGATATTTTCGTACGATCTCATCCTCTATCTCATTCTTTTTATTCAGCTCATGCAATACCTTGCGCTGCCGCTCCAATAGCTGCAGATACACCCGGCGATAATCTTCATGCACCTGGTCCATATTCTCTTCCACCGGCAGCTGATCATTCTCGAACCTCGCCCGAAGCTGCTGCAAGGCACGGTTTCCCTCGATAACCTCCCCATTGCCATCATTCAGGAACTGGAGACCATAATAGGCCAGCTTTTTTCTAAGTATACGTTCCTGCTCCTGCTCCGGCAGGAAAGGGTTCCTGTTCTCCGGATGCAGCCATCGGATGACCAGCGGCAATGTCAGACCCTGTACAACCAGGGTCACCAGTATGACCATAAAGGTGATGAACAGGATGAGATCACGCTGCGGAAAAGGAGCGCCGCTGGATAGATGTAATGGAATAGACAGCGCGGCTGCCAGAGAGACCACACCTCTCATACCCGCCCAGCCGAAGATCAGCGGTCCCCTCCATCCCGGATTGTTGTCCGCCGTAGTGATATATTGGCTGATCCATTTGGTAAAGGCCGATGCACTGAGCGTGCAAAGGATACGCGCCACGATCAGCACCGCAGAGATCAGCAGACCATAGCCTATCGCCTGTGATAATTTCACCGAACCCAATTGATCCACGATCACGGGCAGTTGCAGCCCGATGAGCATAAAGACCAGCCCATTCAGTACAAACCCCAGCGTGGACCAGAAATTGCCGCCCCGCAGACGACTTCGCTGGCTAAGGAACAGATGACTTTTCAGCGAAAGGAACAGCCCGCCCGAGACCACCGCCAGTACGCCCGAAAAATGGAACGACTCTGCGGCAATATACATGACATAGGGCGCCGTCAGGCTCAGCACAATATCCATATTCGTGCTCGTAGGCAGCCATTTATAGATGGCATAGTAGATCAACGCCACACCCAGGCCGATAAGCGTACCCATTACGATGACAAGCACAAAGCTGAGAGCCGCTTCATGAAAGACAAACCTCCCCGTATCCACAGCGATCAGGGCAAATCTGAAGACGATAAGGCTCGATGCATCATTCAGAAGACTTTCACCTTCTACGATGGCAGAGAGCGCTTTGGACACCGGCACATACTTGAGGACAGATGTGGCCGACACCGCATCCGGCGGCGAGACGATCCCTCCCAGCAAAAAACCAAGCGCCAGGGTGAATCCCGGTAGTACCGCACTGGATATCACAGCCACTACCAGCGAGGTGACCAGCACGATCAGGAATGCAAAACTTGCGATGACCCGTCTCCAATACCATAGTTTTTTCCAGGAAGTGTTCCACGCCGCCTCATATAGAAGGGGAGGCAGGAATATGATAAATATCAGGTCCGGATTGATGGAGATGACATGCGATCCGTCAAAAAAGCTGAGCACCAGCCCGCCCAGCACCAGCACAATGGGGTAGGCGATCCTGAGCTTTTCGGCCAGCATCACCAACAGAAGGATGACCAGTATAAGGGTAATGTATATGATAAAAGTGTGCAGCATAGTAAGGTCGTATTAGGGCCGTAAGATACCGATTCCGGGACGTATCTTTATCCAAAAAGATCATGAGAAGTCTCCTCCTTATCTTGTCCGCCTGCTGCGTACTGCACGCCTCCGCACAGACCTATCAGGTCAAAAAAGTACCGAAGGGCTCCGTACAGATAGATGGCAAAGGGACTTCACCTGTCTGGCACAAAGCCGACCCCCTCACTGATTTTGTTTATCCCTGGGACAGTGCCGCCGCTCCGGCAACTTCATTCGCCGCTGTCTGGGATGGGGACTGGTTCTACGGCCTCTTCCGGGCAAAGGACGACTCCGTGATCACTCTTGTAAAGAACAACAATAAGATGGAAGTGGGTGCCTCCGACAGGGTGGAGATCTTTCTTAAAAAGGACGATACGATGAACCCATACTACTGCCTGGAAATGGATGCAGACGGCAGGGTCCTCGATTACAATGCTTTTTATTACCGGAAAATGAACTACCCCTGGCACTGGCCCGATGGACAGCTGATCATAAAGACATCTCGCGTAAAGGACGGCTACATCCTCGAATTTGCCATCAGCATCCAGTCGCTGAAAGACCTCGGGCTGCTTTCGGACGGGCGCCTCCAGGCCGGACTGTTCCGTGCGGAATGTAAAGGATTTATCAATGGCAGGGCCGACCTCCACTGGATCAGCTGGATAAGACCCGGGACCGGGCAGCCCGATTTTCATACACCGTCCGCATTTGGGACGCTGGTATTTTCCCTCCGATAAAAGGAATAAAAAAATCCCTTTCCCCTGTGATTTTTTCAACCTGCCTGCGAATCATATTAATGAATGCATCCGACTGACAAAGAGCAAGATTTTCTGCAGCTGATACTGGCCAATAAAGGGATCATTTTAAAGATATGTCAGCTTTACTGTCCCGACAAAGTTGACAGGGAAGATCTTACGCAGGACATTATTTATCAGCTATGGCGTTCGGCCGACCGTTATAATAAGGAGTACCGCTTTTCCACCTGGATGTACCGGGTGGCGCTGAACACAGCCATCTCTTTTTACAGGGCCGACAGACGTCGGACTACCCTGCCCTTGTCCCCGTTGCATCTGACCATTGAGGAAGCTGACGATCCCGCCGGGGCAGAAAGGCTTGCCGGACTGCAGCGCTGTATACAGGGGCTGAAAGAATTAGACAGGGCATTGATCCTGCTCTATTTCGAAGAAAAAACATACCAGGAGATGGCAGAGATCATGGGTCTCTCCGAGACCAATGTAGCGACCAGGCTCAGCCGGATAAAAGAAAAACTAAAAAGGTGCATGCAGATAAATATGAAATGTATTTAAATCAATTGCACGATATCACTAATGACGGGCCTTCGGCCAACGAACCTCCGGTCCGTTCTGGCATGTTAAATAAAAAATGAACGTATGGACGACATTGAATTAACCAAACTTTGGAAACAATACGACCAGACATTGGAAAGAGCCAATATACTGAACCTGCAGTCCTGGGTGCTGCACCTGCAGACCATCGAGCTCTTAAAGACAGAGAAAGCCAAATCCAGGCTAAGAAGCCTGGGCAATTGCAAGAAGGGAATGATCGTTATAGGCATCCTTTGGGTAGCATTCCTGATATTTCTCTTGGCCAATTCGATAGCTATGTCGAAAATATTTTTTGCCTTGTCTGTCGCAGCTATTTTAGGTTTTAGCATTTACTCCGTCCTGGCGTATCTCTGGCATATAGTGCTCATCGGTGAGATCGATAACAGCGAAAGCCTGGTCGAAGTCCAGAAAAAAACCGCCACGCTGAAGGCATCGACACTGAATAGTACCCGCATACTGTTTCTCCAGACACCCTTTTACAGCACTTTCTTTTGGAGCTGGCAATGGATGAAGCAGGACCCTAAATTCTGGTATATAGCATTTCCCGTAACATTGCTGCTGACCGCTGCCTCTATCTGGCTGTATAAGAACATCGACATCCGAAATGCCGACAAGCGCTGGTTCAAGATGCTATTTAGCGGGAAGGATTGGACATCCGTCATACGGGCGATGAAGTACCTGGAAGAAATAGAAGAATATAAAAAAGACCTCCCATGACATGTACGGAAGACGGGGTTTCTGTTATAATGTACCCCATCTTCCGGAAAAGTCTAATGTCTGAGGCCTTCGTCGGACCTGCTTCGTCACGGAAGGACTTCGTCAGACCTGCTTTGACACGGTCTTTCTCGTTCGTGCCCTTCGCTGGGCTCGGGCATGCTCATTACCATCGTTGGTTCCAACACTGTTGGACCCGCCTCGGGCTTCGCCCATACCCTTCGTCGGACCTGCTTCGACACGGTCTTCCTCGGGTACCTCGGGTACCTCGGTCGGGACCTTTGGTCCTGGACAACGAGCCTCCGGCCCGTTCTGGTAGGGGAGGTCTCCGGGAGTAAGCTCCCATATTCTTAGTTGTTCTCCGCGTAATTCTTAAAGCTGTCCAGGATCGCCTGCCATCCCGCCCGCTGCATCTCGATAGGGTTCTGGCTTTCGGCTTCAAAGGTCTGTACCACTTCAGTAGTATCTCCTTTGGTAGTAAAGTGGATCACCACCTTTCTGCCATCCCCGATGGTGTATTCGATAACCTCGTTCTTTTGCAGGACATCAAATACGCCGCCAAAGTCGAAGCCAAAACTGCCGTCTTTTGCCTCCATACGATAGTTGAAGGTACCGCCCTCTTTCAGATCGTGCGTAGCGCGGACAGTATGCCAGTCAGGAGAAGGAGTGCTCCACTTGACGATGTCTGCCGGAGATGTCCAAAGGTTCCATACTTTTTCTACAGGTGCCTTGATGCTTGCCTGGATCGTGATCTTGGTCTTAGTTGCCGTTTCCATAACTTTTAGGTTTTATTAGCTTTTGTTGTTTGATTTGATAATGCAAACATACGCCCGGCATTCATCTTCGAAGCTATGGTAAAACGACAAACAAAGGTCTGTTTTACGACAGGCAGCTGCTCACTACCCGCGAACCTCCGTTTAACCGCTGGAAGCGGTTCGTCCGCCAGGACAATCATTAGCGTTTTGCGGGAATTAGGCTATTTTTTACTGAAGGCTAATTCACGCACATATAAATACCCCTATCTATAGTAATATTCAATCTTTTAAGCATTCCCGGCATATCGAAACCTTCCCTTTTATACTCCGCCTGTACCGCTTCTCTGGCCTTGTCGATGGCTTCTTTGCTCTCCCATTCTGCAACCGTGACACAGATAAGGTTGCCATCGTGATCCGTATATTCGTAGGCGTCCTGTTTGATCAGCCCCGGCAGGTTATTTAAGAAGCTGCGATTGATATGCATCCGCTCATAGAACTCAGCTTTGGACGCAGCCGGAACAAAGAACTTGTCGATCAGGCTGATCTTATCCTTGTTCGCGAGCTTGCTGATATCCGGAGGCAGCACATCTATCTGCTGCCAGAATCCGAGACGGTCCGTCTGTAGCACTCCCTTGACGATCTTCCCGTTCTTCAAAACAAAGATGGCCATCCCATCATTGGTGACAGTCTTACCCGTCTGTGCATAGCCGTTAAACGGGCCGGAGTGCGTACCATGCCATTTCCACCGGATGGCGACCTCATCGCCCTCACCGAAAAGGTCTTCTATCTCCCACTGGATGTCCGGAAAAGCCTTGACCAGTCCTTCAATTGGCTTTTCAAACCCCTTGGGGCCCTTGACACCCTGAAATCCGGGGTATTCATCGGACACCAGCTCGTTCAACAATTCGAAATTCCGCTGATTAAGGGATTGTTCGTATACACGGCGTACAATGGCTTCGTTGCGTTGAATAGTAGACATAGTTTCTTTTTTTTGATTGTTATGGATTGTTTGTGCGTTGGATATGCCGGCTGTCGCCAATAGGGCAGGCAGTAGGATATATAGCATCCGGAAAACGGGGGTTCGTAAAAATGTACCCCGTTTTCCGGAAAAATTTGATGATGGGCCTTCGGCCGACGAACCCGTGGTTCGTTTTGGGAGTTTCATTTGTTTATGTTTATACAAATGTACCCTGGGAGGGAGGCGAGAAAATTGTAAAAAATCAGCGATTTGGCCCCACCCTGTGGACGACGGGCGTCTTACTGTGGGCCGGTCAGGCCGTACTACCAATATTGGGGGCCGGAAAAGAAGTCTTTGGGCGTCTGCCCCGTAAAAAGCCGGAAATCTTTTATAAAATGAGATTGATCAAAATAGCCCGCTTCATAGGCCGCATCCGTAAGAGATGTATGGGAAGGGAATTTTCTTATCAGGTCTTTCATGCGGATGATAGAAGCATATTGTTTGGGCGTGGCGCCGACCGTAGACCGGAATCTCTTTTCAAAAGCATCCTGGCTGACATAAAGCGAAGCTGCCAGGTCCTTTATCCGGACGATGCCACTGTGCCGCCTTATCGACGTGAGGGCGTTGGAGATAAGGGGGTCGGGCCTGTTGCGGGCACGCAGCTTTGTCAACAAAAAAGTCTCTGCGACACCGATCCTGTCTTCGTCGGTGGCAGCTCCCGCCAGCTGTTCCAGCAGCCCATCCAGCTGTGAGGGAGGAAATAAATTGTCAGAGGAAATGTTCAGCTCGAATAGCTCATGGGCAGGTACTCGGGTAAAAGCATTCATCCCGCCCTCCTTAAAGACCACCAGCAGATTAGCCGTCTGCCTTTCATATTGGAAGAGACGTACCGACTTCCTCAGTCCCGAGATACCCGTCGCCGGAAGGGACTCTTCTTTTTCTCCTTCTCTCTTCCATACTTTCCCTTTATACCGAAAGGTCATTACCAGCGCCGTATCCGGTATCGTCCTGCTGTCGAAATACATATCGCTCTCCAGGATAAGGAACTCCCGGATATAAGGCTGCAGCACCGCAGAAGGAAGGAACTTGCTGTATTTCATCGATTACAAATTACCAAAAAATACGGGATATTTGCGTATGAGCATTATCCTTCAACGTTTGACACTTTCTATCCTGACCGCCCTCTCGCTGCTGGCAGGTTTCGCCCAGAACAAACCCCGCACGCTGAACTTTCATACCAGTAGGGGATTGGCTATCAAGGTCGATTCGCTCGGTGTCTATATCAACAACAAAAAGGTGCACAGGTTCGACACCGAAGACCTTATTTTCCACAGCCGCCGGAACAGGCTGATCGAGAATGGCGGAACCAGCTTTTTATTCCTCGAAATAGATGGAAGACCCAATTTAAATAGATTGGTTGGGTTCAGGATATCCTCAGGCAAGGCGGATTCGATGGTCGACGTCGTCAGCTCGGACATTGTAGACATGGATGGGGATGGATACCTGGAATTTGGAGGAAGAGATTTGACGGAGGGGTACCCTTCCGAAGACAGCATGTATTATATTCCTACCGAATATTATGAGATCAGGAATGGCACGATACGTTATGATTCGAGCCTTACAAAAGAAAGAGACATATGGATCAATGGCGTTTACCTTCCTCACCCCTTGGACACCGACCACAATTGCTGCAAGGTGATCCTCAAGCCCGGCAAAAAACACGTGGATAGTGTTCCCCTGATGCATCCCGCCATTCTCAGCGAAAGGGTGGACGGACCCGCCAACATCAGGGCTACCGCCAAAGGTCGGCTGTTGTTCACGCTGTATGACAACATACCCGTCTATACGATGGACAGCTCCGACAAATGGTGTGCCATGGGAGTATTCGTCGACCTATCAAAGGAAGAGTCGCACAAATTCATGATCCAGCAAGACAGGTATTTGTATTGGAAAGACAGGGAGATAGGCAAGACCCTGACCAAAGTATCCATCGACCCTATCGACATCATCGGGGAGGGCGACAAGGCCTATGCCATCCTGCGGGGATATACCTCCGTACAAAATATCAAGTCCCAGACAATGCCGGAGAACGCCCTTTACCGCCTCATTCAGCAGGGCACTCCCCTGACCCTGGTCCGGCTACACGATTTTCTGGAAGGCTTTCAATTCATCCCGACCCAAATGGAGGGATACAAAACTTTCCAGCTGGACGAGTTCTGTGAGCCAGGCCCCGCAGGCGCTCTGCGGCTCATCCTTGCATTGGATCATGATAAATTATTCGCGATAGTCCATCACCGTGCACTCGGCCCGCTGCCGAACAAGCCCTCCCCACTGGCCAGAGGATACCAGCTTACCATCATTGGCAGCCAGCCCGCCACCCTGGTCAGCGACTTTACCACAAAAGTCAATACCTTTATTTCACACGCCGATTAATACCATATTATGGCCAAACAAGATCGTATCATTCCAAAACCACAGCCCGACGAATACCCCGCCTACGCAGACATGTATATAAAATGGCTGCCCGATGACGGCAGAATACTGGAACATCTGAAAGAGCAGGTAAAAAAGACCCGGCAATTTGTAGACGACATCCCCGCCGAAAAATGGGATTATGTCTATGCACCCGGCAAGTGGACAATAAAAGAAGTGCTTGTCCACATCACCGATGACGAGCGGATCTATGCCTACCGCGCGCTGCGCTTTGGCAGGGGTGACACTACCCCCCTCCCCGGATTTGAACAGGATGGTTATGTGCCTTACTCAAAAGCCAATACCCGCACCGTCAAGTCCATTATGAAAGAATACGAGTCCGTGCGAAGGGCGACCCTGACCCTGTTCAGGTCATTTACAGAAGAAGACCTCCTAAGAAAGGGGACAGCAAACAATTATGTCTCCAGCGTGCGCGGGCTGCTCTATCATCTGGCAGGACATGAGCTGCATCATGTAAATATCCTTAAGGAGAAATATCTCGCCTGAACCTGACAGCCCAGGCCGGCCCCACTCCCTATTTCGCCGGCGCACAGTTGATCAACCCCCTCCCCGGCGTACGAAAATCCAGCCGGGCCAGCTTGTAGGTAGTGAACACACTATCTCCCTCGACGATCCTAACATTCGTTTCTATAGGCACCCCCCGAAACACCTGCACCCGCCCCGTTACTGGCCAGGTCACCTCCACCCGGTCGATACCCGTCGCCTGCCCAATACCTATATGCTGACGCAAAGGATTAGAACCAAAACTCCCGCCCGAATTCACATCCCTGAAAACAGACCGCTCCACACCATTCTCCTTAAATGTCACTTCCAGTCGCGCGCCAATGGCCGCCCGGTTCGACACAGTCCCCTGCAGCACCAGGTTAACCCAGTGATTGTTAGTTTCACCGGGGTTCAGATAAAATGAGCTTTCAAAAGCATCCGCTGTATACGCGCCTCCCATCTTGATATAGATATCTTCATTGCCGTCATTGTCCAGGTCGGCAAAAGCCACCCCATGCCCCTTCTGCAAATTACCCACCCGCGCGGAAGTAGTGACATCCAGAAAACGAACGCCGCCGATGTTTTTGAATAACTTGTTGGGAACAGCTGACCTTAGCTGCGGATTGCCTGTGCCCAGGAAGAAATCCAGGTAGCCGTCATTGTCGATATCTCCAAAATTTGAACCCATTGCAAAAGCTACCCTGTTCAACCCTACCTTTGCAGTCACCTCCTCAAAGGTCCCGTCATGCTTGTTCCGGAACAGGAACACCTTCCCCGTATTACCCAATGGCACGTCTGTTGCTTCCGCCGCTGCATAATAGGCCAGCGATTTATTAAATTCGTATCCACATACAAGAATGTCAAGCCATCCGTCATTGTCATAATCCCAAAACCAGGTAGGGAAGGTACGGGTCAGGTTATGAGTTAGCCCCGCCTGCTCGCTCACATTCTGGAATTTCACCACACCATCCTTACCCGTGATATTCTTTAATAATATCTTATCCCCGTTCAGCGTAGAAAGAAAAATATCTGTTCGGCCGTCATTGTCATAATCTCCCGAAGTAGCCCCCTTGACGAACTTTACCACGTCACAGCCCGCACGCGCCGCCATCTCCGTAAATGTGCCGTTCTTATTATTGATGAACAATTGACAGGGGTGGTTCTCATCGCCCGGCGTCGTCTCATTCCCTATGAACACATCCAGCCAGCCGTCATTATTGAAGTCAGCCCAGGTGGCCGTTTGGGAAGGATGAAAGGACAACAGCCCGCTGGCTTTTGTCACATCCGTAAAAGTGCCATTCCCATTGTTCCGCAACAACGAATTGGGGTTCTTCCCGAACTTTCCCTTCCATCCACCCCTCAATACGAATATATCCTTGAAACCATCATTGTTATAATCTGTCTGCTCGATGTGCAGACCGCCGGTGAGATAGCCCAGACCCGAAGAGTCCGATACATCAGTAAAGGTGCCATCCGCATTGTTCCGGTAATACCGCATAGGCTCCGTCAACGACCAGCTGCTAAGCACGATATCAAGATTGCCATCATTATTGAAGTCATCCA
>Ga0268264_10006278_pt1 | contig 10021 bp, 9 predicted proteins | sample KBSSwiS32_FD_190357 | JGI IMG/M metagenome (GOLD analysis project Ga0268264, IMG submission 190357) | Switchgrass rhizosphere microbial communities from Kellogg Biological Station, Michigan, USA - KBS Switchgrass S3-2 (SPAdes) (version 2) | ecosystem: Host-associated > Plants > Roots >... | reverse complement strand
CCACCAACCAGACCGGCGTGCTGGGCGGCCACGGCTTCCTGAACTCGCACATCATCGGCGGCTTCAACAGCGCCACCGGCACCAACACCGGCACCAACGACTCGCGCGGCTTCAACTACGGCGTGGGCATCGCGCCGTGGGCGCGGATGGGCATCACCGCCATCTTCGGCCCCAACGCGCTCTCCTCCACGGCGTTCGAGAACACCGCCTACGGGCAGAACGCCCGCATCTCCTCCAACTCGTGGGGCTACACCGGCGCCGCGGCCAAGAAGTACGACACGAACGCGCAGGAGTACGACGTGATCGTCCGCGACGCGCAGAGCGGCGTGGCCGGCAACCAGCAGATGATCGTGGTCTTCGCGGCCGGTAACGACGGCTCGGCGGCCAACACCGTCTCCTCCCCGGCGACCGCCAAGAACATCCTCACCGCGGGCGCCAGCGAGAACGACCGCCAGACCGGCTCCGACGGCTGCGCCGTCGCCAACAGCGGCGCGGACAACGCCAACGACATCATCAACTTCTCGTCTCGCGGCCCGGTGAACGCCACCGGCGGCGACGGCCGCGTGAAGCCGGACCTGATGGCCCCTGGCACGCACATCGAGTCGGGCATCCCGCAGTCGAACTACGACGGCTCCTCGGTCTGCAACCAGTACTGGCCCGCCGGCCAGACGCTGTACGGCTGGTCCTCCGGCACCTCGCACTCCTGCCCGGCCGAGGCCGGCGGCGAGGCGCTCGTGTACCAGGACTTCCTCAACAAGGGCCGACCTGCCCCCAGCCCGGCGATGGCCAAGGGCTGGCTGATGAACACCGCCTCGTACATGACCGGCGTGGGCGCCAACGACACCCTGCCCTCCAACAACCAGGGCATGGGCCGCATGAACCTGGGCCGCGCGTTCGACACCGTCCCGCGCGTTCTCGTCGACCAGACGCAGGTGCTGGGCGCGACCGGCAACACCTACCAGACCAGCGGCACCATCTCCGACACCACCCAGCCGTTCCGCGTCACCCTGGCCTGGACCGACGCGCCCGGCCCGACCACCGGCGCGCCCTGGGTGAACAACCTGGACCTCGAGGTCACCGTCAACGGCACCCTCTTCAAGGGCAACGTGTTCTCCGGCGCCAACTCGGTCGCCGGCGGCACCGCTGACGGCAAGAACAACGTGGAGTCGGTGTTCCTGCCGGCGGGCACCTCGGGCAGCTTCGTGGTCACCGTCAAGGCCACCAACATCGCCGGCGACGGCGTGCCGGGCAACGCGGACACCACCGACCAGGACTTCGCCCTCATCGTCTACAACGGCGCCACCGGCGCGGTGTCCCCGACCATCGGCGTCAGCCCGACCAGCTTCTCCTTCAGCGCCACCGCGGGCGGCGCCAACCCGGCCAACCAGACGCTGAACATCAGCAACACCGGCGGCGGCACGCTGACCTGGTCCGGCAGCTCCAACCAGACCTGGCTGAGCATCAGCCCGACCGGCGGCACCGCGCCCTCCGCGGTCACCGTCTCCGCGAGCACCGCGGGCCTGGCGGCCGGCACGTACAGCGGGACCATCACCGTCACCGCCACCGGCGCCACCAACTCTCCGGTGAACGTCCCGGTGACCCTGACGGTCAACCCGCCGGCGTCCAACGACTTCTCCATCAGCGCCTCTCCGTCCAGCGTGAGCGTGACGGCGGGCGGGTCCGGGACCACCACCATCAACACGGCGGTGACCTCGGGCAGCGCGGAGTCGATCAGCCTGTCCGCCAGCGGCGTCCCCGCCGGCGCCAGCGCGTCGTTCAGCCCGGCCAGCGTCACCGCGGGCGGCTCGTCCACCCTGACCCTCAACAGCGGCACCGCGGCGGTCGGCACGTACACCGTGACCGTGACCGGCACGGCGGCGAGCGCCACGCACAGCACCCCCGTCACCTTCACCGTCAACTCGGCGGGCGGGACCGGCATCACCAACGGCACGTTCGAGACCGGCAACCTGTCCGGCTGGACCACCACCGGCACCGCCGCGGCGGTCACCGGCGGCCACGGCGGCACCTACGCCGCGCGCGCCGGCAACACCACGCCGACCCTCGGTGACAGCACCGTCGCGCAGACGTTCACCGCGCCCGCCGCCGGCGGCACGCTGAGCGGCTGGTACAAGATCGTCTGCCCGGACAGCATCACCTACGACTGGGCGAGCGTGACCCTGCGCGACAACACCACCTCCGCCACCACCACCGTCGTGCCGAACACGTGCAGCAACAGCGGCGCCTGGGTGCAGTTCTCCACCACGGTCGTCGGCGGCCACAGCTACACGCTCACGCTGCTCAGCCACGACGACAACTACGCGTCCGACCCGACCTACGCGCTGTACGACGACGTCGCGATCAGCGCGCCGGTCGGCGGCGGCATCACCAACGGCACGTTCGAGACCGGGTCGCTCTCCGGCTGGACCTCGGCGGGCACCACCGCGGCGGTCACCGGCGGCCACGCGGGCACCTACGCGGCCCGCGCGGGCAACACCACGCCGACCAACGGCGACAGCAGCATCACCCAGACGTTCACCGCGCCGACCGGCACGACCACCGTGTCGTTCTGGTACAAGATGACCTGCCCGGACAGCATCACCTACGACTGGGCCACGGCCACCCTGAAGAACAACGCCACCGGGGTCACGACCACCATCCTGGCGAAGGTCTGCGTCACCAGCGCCGCCTGGACCCAGGTCACCTCGGCGGTCAGCGGCGGCACCTCGTACACGCTGACCCTGACCAGCCACGACGACAACTACGCCTCCGACCCGTCGTACACGCTGTTCGACGACGCGACGGTCCAGTAGTCGGTCGCCCGGGAACCAACTGAAGCTCACGCGGCCGGCGCCCTCCTTCGCGAGGCGCCGGCCGCGGCTGTTTCAACGCCTGGTAGAGTGCTCCTTCGTGAGCGCGTCAGACGAAGAGGTGGCAGTGCTGGCCGGCGGGTGCTTCTGGGGGATGCAGGACCTGCTCCGGAAGATCCCCGGCGTGATCGACAGCGAGGTCGGCTACACGGGCGGCTGGCTGAAGGACCCCACGTACCACGACACCCACGACAGCAAGTCCGGGCACGCGGAGTCGGTGCGGATCACCTTCGACCCGAAGCGGCTGAGCTACGCGGACCTGCTGGAGAAGTGGTTCTTCCGGATGCACGACCCGACCACGCTCAACCGGCAGGGCAACGACCGGGGGACGCAGTACCGGTCGGCCATCTTCTTCACCTCCGAGGCGCAGCAGAAGACGGCGGAGGAGGTGAAGGCGAAGGTCGACAAGTCCGGGCTGTGGAAGGCCCCCCTCGTCACCGAGATCGTCCCCGCCTCCACCTGGTACCCCGCCGAGGGCTACCACCAGGACTACCTGGAGAAGAACCCCGGCGGGTACACCTGCCACTTCATGCGGTAGCGGGCCGCAGCGCGGCGTAGTGCCTGAACACGAAGACCAGCGACGCCGCGCTGACCACGTGCCACACCGCGTGCCCCTGGAGGACGTGGTCCAGAGGGTCGCACCAGGCGCGGGTGAGGTCCAGGAGGGAGAAGGTCTCCGCCACCAGCAGCAGCGCCACCGCGGTGGCGAAGTCGCGGTACGAGGCGGGACGGGCGGCGCGCGGCATGGCCCAAAGCTCGCTGCCGACGGTGAGGGCCGCTCCCACCGCGATCAGCGCCTGGTAGGGCAACCTCCAGGCCCGCCCGGCGAAGACCAGCCCCAGCCCGACCGCGACGAACGCCGCGTACGCCGCCGGGCCGCGGGAGGGCGAAAGGGCGCCGCGGCGGACGAGGTTCAGCACCAGCGGCACGAAGAGGAAGCCGAACATCCCCAGGAAGTCGAAGACCTGGAACGCGAAGGTGGAGCTGGCGTGGTAGGCGAACGAGCACGCCGCCAGGAACGCCACCGCCACGGGCATCAGGCGCAGCGAGGTCCGCGGATCGCGCCGCGCCCAGGCGAACATCAGCAGCGCCGCCGCGACGTAGGCGAGGTTGGACCAGGTGTTCGCCGGCTCCGTCACCCACGCGCACTGCGTCGCCTCGCACCACTTGAGGTTCGGCTGGCCCAGGGAGTGGTTCAGCTCCGCCCAGGGGCACCCTGGCTGCAAAGGCTCGACGATGGAGGCGTTCACGGTGGCGGCCCACCATATCCTCCGGGCATGAACGTCATGACCGTGGTGATCGACGAGCTCGGCCGCCGGCAGACCAAGGCAGAGCTCATCGAGCGCCGCAAAGCTCAACGACCTCGAGATGGCGCGCGAAGCGACGCCGGAGTGAGGGGCTTCCACCGGCGGGGCGGCTGTGGTTCAGTGCGCCGCCGTTTCGTCGCCTGGTGGACCTTTCCCGCGGTTCGTTGGTGCCCCTCGATGACCAAGACCCTTGCCGCCGTGCTGTCCGCGCTGTGCCTCGTCGCGTGCGGAGGCGGCGCCGGCCGCCCCGATGACGCCGCCGTCCCCTCCGGAAGCGAGCCGTCCCCGGAGACGGTGGGCGTGCTGGACCTGAAGACCACCGCCCAGGGCGTGCAGGGGACGTACGTCTCCGGCGACGACCGGCTCTCCTTCCAGAGCACCGCCGTGGGCGGCGACATCGACCTGCAGGTGACCTTCAACGGCCTCGTCCTCGACGCCCTCGTCCGCCCGGCCGACGGCGTCTCCAGCCTCGACGGCTTCGCCGAGGCGAACGGCGCCGACACGCAGCTGGTCGACCAGGACCGCGCGCTCCTCTCCTCCTTCTACCGCGCGCTCAACCGCGTCTCGCGCGAGGAGCTGGGCGACGCCGGCCGCTCCCTGCGCCGCGCGGTGGGCCTGTGGGCCGAGCACCCCACGACGGTGGACCTCAAGCGCGTCGTGATGGGCGACGAGGGCCGCGGCTACACCATGCTCTGCAGCTACGCCAAGTGCGGCGGCGCGTGGACGGGGAGCTGCAGCTCGTACACCTGGTACTCGTACGCCAAGCACGACTGCAACTGGGGCAGCACGAGCGTCACCAACAACCAGCAGATCGCGCAGCTGGGCGACCACTACAGCTGCTCCGGCGACGAGTGGTACTGGAACAACGGCTGGGTCTGCGGCGAGCCCGACCACTGGTCGCGCCCCTACGTCGTCGGCAACTGCTTCGGCCGCTGCGGCGGCGGGTGCGGCGGCGACACCCAGTACACCCTGGACGCCACCAACCACGACGGCTGCGTGCGCAACGGCCACGCGCTGGCCAGCCTCTACTGCGACGACCAGTTCACCGCCGCGAGCGACGACGAGCTGTTCGCTCCGGACTGCTACTAAGTGCCGCGTCCAGGGCGTGCCGCGGTCGCGGCCCTGCTGTTGGTGGGGGCCGCCGGCTGCGCGAAGCATCCCCTCACGAACGAGGAGAAGCTCGCGCAGGCGCAGGAGACGGTGAAGCGCTTCTTCGCCGCCTTGCCCGGCAAGGACTGCGCCGTCCTCAGCAGCATGCTCGTGATCGGCCCGGGCGACGATGATTGCGCCACCATGATCGACCCGGTCGTGCAGCACGGCCTGCGGTTGGTGGAGGTGCTGGGCTCCGAGGTGGACGGCCGCAACCCGGAGGCGGTGATGGTCCGCGTCCGGCTGGAGCGGGACGGACAGCGGCGCGAGGTGTCGCTCCGGGTGGAGCACCACCCGGAGGGGTGGAAGCTGAAGATCTAGAGGCGACGATGGCGACGTCCTCGCACCGCCTCCGCTGGCTCCTGGGCACGACCGCGGCCGTGGCAATCGCCATCGGGCTGGCCTACCGGTGGAGAGACGGCGCGGAAGCTCCCGCTTCGACCCCGCCGCCGGCTGAGGAGGCACCGCACCGCGAGGCCCCCGCGCGCCCGCCGGCGGCGCCCGCGCCCGCGCCCGCCGCGGCGCCGGCTACCGCTCCCCAGGGGACGACGCCCGGCGCTCCGGAGCTGCCGCCCAACGTGAGCCCCACGCCGTCCGAGGACGACCTCGCCGTCCCGCCCGAGGCGCCGCAGACGGCGGAGTGGAAGCAGGGGAAGACCGGGCTGATCCTCGATTCGCTGGGCAAGCGGGTGCAGCGGCTGGAGAAGGAGATCCAGGAGGCCGAGGCGCGGGGAGACCAGGAGACCGCCAAGCGGCAGCGGATCCTCCTCGACCGTTCGAGGCAGCGGATCGCGGAGCTGAAGGCGGACGGGGGCGGGCGGTGAGGTGGGTGGGCGTCTTGGTCGCCCTGAGCGCCGCCTGCCGCGTCGAGCCGGTCGCGGTCGCCCGGGCGGGCGTGGTGGGCGGAGATCCGGACCCGGGCGACCCGGCGGTGGTCGCGCTGGTGGCGCGGCGGACGCGCTGCGAGGCGCAGGACCTGGCGCTGCTGTGCACCGGGACGCTGGTGGCGCCGAGGGTGGTGCTGACCGCGGCGCACTGCCTGGACGTCTTCGGGGAGGATGGCCAGTACGAGGTCTTCTTCGGCGCCCAGCTGGGGACCGGCCGCTTCGCCCTGGTGACCTCCGCCCGGCGCCATCCCGCCTACGACCCGGCGACCCACCAGCACGACCTCGCGCTGCTCCGGCTCGCCGCGCCGGTGGACATCGCGCCGGCCGCGTTGCCCGCCGCGCCCCTCCAGCCGGCCGCCGCGGACCTGGTCCGGGTGGTGGGCTTCGGCACGGAGACCGTCGGTCAGCTCGCGACGGGGGAGAAGCGCTCCGGGTGGATGTCGGTCAGCGAGGCGACCTCCACTGCCGTGACCGCCGTCCCCTCCCCGGCGATGAGCTGCACCGGGGACAGCGGCGGGCCGGTGTTCGCGACGGTGGGTGGCCAGGAGGTGCTGCTGGGCGTGTCCGCGAGCGGCGACCCCGGCTGCCGCGCCTACGCCTTCAACGTCCGGGTCGACGCCGCGCTGGGGGACTTCATCCAGCCCTTCCTCGCCGAGACGGACGCCGCCGCGGCGGGCTACGGCGACACCTCGGCCACGGGGTTCTGCTCCAAAGGGTGCCAAGGCCCCCAGGACTGCCCGGCCGGCCTGGCGTGCGACTCCGGCCGATGCATGCTGCGCTCCCTGCAGGACGGCGACTTCGGGGACGCGTGCGGCGCGGATGAGCAGTGCGCTTCGAAGACCTGCGCGCGGCTGCTCCCCGAGGGCGACGGCGCCTGCCGGTGCTTCCGCCCGTGCTCGGGCGGCGCCGGCGGCTGCGCGGCGGCGGGAGGAGGGGAACCGCGACTGGTCCTCCTCCTCCTCGCGCTGGCCGCGGCCGCGTCTAGACGAAGGAGTAGCCGATGGAGAAGCGCAGGCCCGCCGCCGGTTGCATGACGCCCATGCCCGTGAACCCGCCCACCACGTCGCCCGCCCAGGTCACCCCCAGCCCGGCGCCGAACGACACGGTGAGGCCGCTGTCGAAGACGGTGTTGGTCCCGATCTCGGCGCGCGCGGTGACGTCCCGCGACCCCAGCACGTGGTCCACTTCCAGACCGGTCCAGATCCCCTGGGGCGCATTCCCCGCGAAGTAGAGCCGGGTGCCCGCGCCGGCCGCGCACGAGAACGAGGTGGACCCCCGGTTCGCCACCGCCGGCTGGACCACGCCGAAGACGGACCAGCTCCGGGTCATCGACCGCTCGAGCTCCACCGGGATGCTGAACGCGCCCAGCGGTAGTCCGCCGGAGCTCGCCGAGAGGCTGGACGTGAACCCCAGCACGATCGCCCCGCTCACCGGATAGAGCACGTTGACGCTCACCACGTTCCGGCGGGCGTACCGCTCCCAGATCTCGTCGCGCCGCGCGGACGGATAACCGTCGAGGTCCAGCGGGCTCTCCGGGGCGGATTCGGTGGTCACGACGTTGGCCACGACCGGAGCCTGCAGAGGGAGGTCCACCAGCGGCGGAGGCGGCGGAGGGACGTCCACCAGCGGCGGAGGCGGCGGCGCGCTCTGGGCGAACGCGGCGAAGGGGAAGCAAACGGCGATGGCGGCGGCGGCGGCGGTGGCAAGCGCCTTCATTGGGGAAACCCTCCAGGCGCGGTGTGCGGCGCCTTGTGCCTCCTCGAGCACCGGAGGGTCCCGGACCTGTCACCCGTCTCAATTTCTCAGAGCGAGACCATCCGGCGGCGCACCTTCATCCACCCACAACTTCATCGCGCTCCGGCCGATAACGAACGGCGCGCATGTCGCTCAGCGCTCAGACTGGAGCTGTCCCGATGGCTGGCCCGACCGTTTCCTCCGTGTTCAATCGACTCGACGCTCGCCCCAAGGACGGGACCGTCGTCCGGGACGAGATGAAGCAGATGGTGAAGGACGCCAAGGTCGGCGGCGGCATCTTCGGCGGGACGGTGCAGAACATGGCCACCGACGCCCTGATGGACCAGTTCGACGCGGACAAGAGCGGGGCCATCACCCAGGAGGAAATGGGCAAGCAGCTCTACGGCTTCCTCAAGCAGGCCGTGGCCGGCGACGGCCCCGCCCCCGAGCCGGGCAAGATGGCGGACAAGGCGCTGGAGTGGTTCGACCAGGTGGACGCCAACCACGACGGCAAGGTGTCCACCGGCGAGCTGAAGGTGCGCGTCCAGGCGGAGCTGGAGAAGGCCGGCCAGTCGTTCCCCGGCACCAAGGCGGACGCGGCGGCGAAGATCGGCGTCTACCTCCTGGACGAAGACGGCGACGGCCAGGCCAGCCGCGCCGAGGTGGAGTCGCTCGCGCGCGACGTGGAGGCCAGGGGCGCGCCGCCTCCGCCGCCGCCGGAGCAGCTCGAGGCGGCGTGACCGCGCGAGCCCCCGACTACAGGCGCCCGTCGCGCCCGCCGATGTGCGGCGTCTCAGAGATGAGCAGGGTGTCGCTGGTGATGCTGCTGGCATCGCCGCACGTGTCCGTGCCCAGCGACGCCAGGCACGGCGCGTCCTCCGCGGTGAGGTTGAGCTTGTTCAGGCAGATGGCGCCGCTGGGATTCCACTGCGCCTCGCTCACCCACCGCTCGTCGTTCCGCTGGATCCCGAGCGGGTCGAAGAGGCCGATCTTGCGCCCGGTCACGGTGTGCGAGACCGCGTCGCCGCAGTAGTCCGCGCGCAGCATCCGCACGCACGCCTGGTGGTACGGGTCCAGCGAGACGCCGTCCTTCGACGCCCACGGCCGGTATCCGCCATTGATGCACTTCTCGATCGCCGAGCGCCGGCAGCCGATGGTGAAGACGGTCGGGTCGGCGATCTTCGCGCCGTCGCCGTGCACGCCCTCGTGGGAGTCCCACCGGCCCGAGACGACCACCGCCTTCCCGCCCTCGCAGAGGTTCTTCCAGTCGCCCTTGGCGTCGAGGTACCGGAACTCGTAGCGGAAGACGTCCGGCTGGTGATCGCTGGGGCGCTCCACGTGCTCCGCCCGCAGCGTCACCGCCGCCCCGCTGGTGGCGACGCCAGTGAAGCGCGCCTTCTCGAAGTCCTCGCCGCCGATCGCCGCGCCGTTGACCAGCCCGCTGAAGCGGGTGCCGGCCAGCGCGACGGAGCCCACCGGCGAGCCGTCCTCCAGGGTGACGCCGTCCAACCTCACCCACGCCAGCGGTGACGAGCGCAGCGGGCCGTTGTTGCTGCAGCCGAACGGGAGCGCCGTCCCCCGGAGGGAGGCGGTGAGATCGCACCCCTGGAGGATGGGCGCGTATGCCTCCACGGTGGTGCCGTTGAGCGACTGGCCCTCCCTCTGATCCGGCCCGGCGGTCGCGGCCTGCGACGACGAGCCCAGCGACGGCGGTTGGGGACCACAGCCAATGGAGGCGGCGACGGCGATCGCTGCGGCGAGGAGGGAGACGCGGTTCATGGGTACACCGGAGGGTGCGGCGTGGGAGAAGCACAGATGCGCAGCCCGACCGTCGGGTCGCGCAGGGTGGGTTCGGGGAGCTGCCGGTTCGCCGCGTGAGCGGTGCTGGCGTTGAAATAGTAAGCACCGCCGCGCAGGACCGGATCTGGCCGGCCGACCGAGGCGGTGGTCCATTCCCAGACGTTGCCGGTCATGTCGTCGGCGCCGAACGGGCTCCGCGACGCCGGGTGCGATCCCACCTCGTCGGGGCCGAACCCGTCCGGGGCCTTGCCGTAGGTGCCGTCGAAGTTGGCGTCGT
>Ga0268264_10006275_pt1 | contig 10022 bp, 11 predicted proteins | sample KBSSwiS32_FD_190357 | JGI IMG/M metagenome (GOLD analysis project Ga0268264, IMG submission 190357) | Switchgrass rhizosphere microbial communities from Kellogg Biological Station, Michigan, USA - KBS Switchgrass S3-2 (SPAdes) (version 2) | ecosystem: Host-associated > Plants > Roots >... | reverse complement strand
CGAGAAGCAATATGGAGCTTATTCAGAAACGGTCATTGAGAAACTTATACCAATTTTGATTCAGTATAATATTCTTGAAGAAAAAGAAACGAAACAATCGAAGCAATCGAATACACGAGCTTGGATACTTGCAATGGATTTAAATATCATTTATTCTTTTGATGGCACAAATACAAAAAATCAATTGTCTGAATTTTGGCAGAAAATCAATTCGGTTTCAATTTAGGAGCATGAGAAGTTTTGTATATTGCTTGCTCTCAAGCAATCGGCAAATTGATTGTCGGCTGGCTTACATTGTTCGCATGGCCTACAAGTAATTTGTTTAAGTTTATTAGCACCTATTTTTTCTCCATCATCTTCTCCAACAGCGCAATCTTTTCCCTTTCACTTTTTAGCAATGCCTCATACAATTCAACCATTTTTTCCAAGGGGTTAAATGAACACTGATAATTCATGTTAACAGCGTTGTCATGAAATGTATTTGAAATGATATTAATTGCTACTTCGTCACTAAAATTCTTTATCGCCTCAACCGGCACTTTCAATATCTTAGCCACATCACCTAAAATTTTATCATCAATCTTTTCTTTTTGTTCCAGGCTGGAGACAGCCTGCTGTGTAAGGCCCAGTTCCAGCGCCAGTGCATCCTGCTTAATGCCCAGTATTTCGCGTATGCGTTTTACATTTCTTCCTTCGTGTATTGTTTTTTCGGTCATGGCAGCCGGGTTTTTGGTAAAGATAATTTTTTTTCGTTTGCAGCTTTCATCAAAAAAAGGATAGGGCGTAAAGCACAAGCTATCACCGTGAGATACAAGTGAGTTGCGTAGGTTACATTGTTATACTGCAACAAATTGTGGGTGTAAGCTATCCTTTCACATTGTATTAAACCTTTATATGAAAAAGAAACCAAAGCCGGCAAACCGGCACAAAAAAAACATGCCCGCCATGAAATGGCAAACCGGCCAGTACAGCAGAACGCAGACGTTTAGATTTACATTGCCTTATTCCTTCCTGCTTTTTTGCCGCCTCTGCAACGAAAACCCCGCCAACCTGCTAACCGATTTTATGGACAATCTTAGTTGCGGCGCCTGGAAACGCGAAGGCCGGGATAAAGCCAAACAGCATTTAATTAACTATGCCCTGGAAATGGGTTATGGCAGCGAGCAATACACGCCTGCAGATTTGCAGGAAATGTTTAAAGAGCTGGATGCACTGGGAATGATGTGGCCGGCCAATGGAAAAATGAAAACCATTGATCAATTCTGCCGCTGGCGCGAAAGCTATCATAAGTACTGGTATAAAAAATGGCGTTTCAAATACCATTACAAACCCCGGACAGATGTGGGTATATGATTAGTTCGGTGTTAAACCCGCCATGTTCCGTATACACGCTTGGCACCATTGCGATGTTTTAGCACAAAACGTGCCTACGGCACGTAGCGTCCTTGCTGTTGTTTATCTACCCACGAAATGCCCCGCTGGGGCATGGCAATCTCTATAGCTAATAAACATTGAGTGTCTGTTTGGCCAGCTATTCATTATAAAACGCATGGGCCGCTTTGTTTATTAACTTCCTCCTATTATATTTAGGGCATGAAAAAATTAATTGTATTCGTCTTATCCGTTTTCCTGATGGCGTTTTGTTTTGCAAACGACACTGCCGTTGTTTATTTTGATCATGCCCATAAAATGACTTCAAAGAAAAAGGCCATTACCTGGGGCAAAGAATATAAAGTGGGTAACGCATGGGCGCTTAATAGTTATAATACAGATGGTGTTGTAGAATCTACCACTGGCTATCTTGACGAAGATTGTACAATAAAGGAAGGACCGAAAATGCTATACAATGAAAAAGGCAAACTACTGCAATTGATAACCTATACCGATAATAAGTTAAACGGTCCTTTCATTTACTATTATGAAAGTGGTGAAAAACAGATGGAAGGCAACTACAGCATGGATAAAAAAACCGGCGACTGGACAGGTTATTTTGCATCTGGTAAGATTGCCGGCAAGGCCCATTATGAAGACGACAACCAGGTTTCTGCCAGTTTCCTGAACGAAGACGGCACTGCAAGAGCGCCATTAGACAGTTTTTACCGGCCTGCATCTTATACCGGCGGCGACAATGCCTGGATACTTCTCCTTAGAAAGAATTTGCGGTACCCGCAAGAAGCGCAGGACAACGAAGTGCAGGGCAGGGTAACAATCCGGTTTACAGTTAAGGCAGATGGCAGGCTTGACAATTTTGCCATCGACTGGTCGATGCAGCCTTACCTGGAACAAGAGTCCCTGAGGGTAGTGAAGTTGATGCCGGATTGGATCCCGGCCATTATTGGCGGACAGCACATCGAGATTCAAATGAAAAAGACTATTACATTCAGGCTTGAAACCAGGTAAGTGCATTGGCAACAGGCTTCGCGATCAGACGCAAGCGTCCGCCTGTGTTGCCGTGAAATTCCTGCTGATCATCATTTCTTAACCAGTTCCAAATCATCTTCAGGAAAAACACCTTCCTTTATCATCCCGTTTTCTTCCCAGGAGCAATTAACCATTTTTTTGCTGGCTGCTGCCTTGCCCTGCAATGTAATGCCGTAATGATGATCGTATTCATAATTTCTCCGGCTAACCGTCAGGCTCTTACCACTTGTTTTTGACATTACTATATCACCGGCTTTAAACTTTGTGGTTTGGTTGTCTTTCATAATCGTGAAAGTTTATTATTATAAATGGACTGCAAAAGCCAATAAAATAACCCGCTTGGCAACACCCCGAACCTCACCGGTGGCGCAGGCGTTTGTGTAACAGGGAATCACCAACAGGAGCAGGAATAGGAACGCTTCGGGACCAGGCGCAAGCGTCTGCTTGTGTTGGCGTAGCACCAAAAATTTTTGCAGTTAATTGGCTATGGTAATTTTTAATGTAATAAAGCTGGTACCGGATGTTTTATTGTCGCTGCTGCCGGAACCACAACCACTCTCACCGGAACTGGAATAATTTGTAATGGTTTTAGATGATATCAATGATATTTCATCAACACCTGTATAGTCGGCTGCGGGAACATACCGGTAAGAAAATCCACCAGTTTCCGTATTTGCAACGGCTTCGCTGACTGAAAAATGCGATGCCTGCCTGTTGATACTTAGATTGCTGGCATCGGGCTCGTTGAATATATATGATTGGTTGGGCGTAATTTTTACAGCAATTGTTTCGCCCGTATTAACAGGGGAGGAAGACAACGTGTTGATGGATTCTTTTTTACATGAAAGAAAGCTTACCATCAATACCAATAAAAGCATGGGTAAAAAATGTATCTTTCTCATAAAATTAGTTTTACTAAATCTACTTCAATTTCAGGGGTATAAAAAGTTTTTTTCTGCACATATAAGCGCCCTCCCCGCAGACGCAAATGCATGGTTATTTCGGGGTCAGCTGCACACGGATGCTCAATGTCATTTAGCCGGGCCGGCTTTGTTCCGTAAGAACATTTTGTGGGTAGAAAACAAATCGACGTAGCATTGCGTGCCATAGGCACGCTTCGTGCCGTTGCGATGTTTTAGCACAAAACGTGCCTACGGCACGTAGCGTCATTGTTGTTATTTATCTACCCACGAAATGCCCCGCTGGGGCATGGCAATCTCTATAGCTAAATGACATCCCCCCAGTTGTCGGTCTTATGACCAACAACTGCGTGAACCCCGGATAGATGCGGACATATGAATACGCTGGGATCAGGCAAAGCGGAAGCTTGCGCCTGTCGGCGGTACAAGTCGTGTCTGTTGGTGTGGTGTTGTTAAACCCGCCATGTTCCGTAGAAACATTTTGTGGGTAGAAAGCAAATTTACGTGGCATTGCGTGCCACAGGCACGCTTCGTGCCATTGCGACGTTTTCGCATAAAACCAATCTACGGCACGTAGCGTTCTTGTTGTTATTTTTATCAATCTGCAAAATGCCCGGCCCGGGCAGTCAAGGATTGCGGAACACGCGGAAGTGAGGGGCACAAGCATATGCTTGCGCCAGATGCGACACAAGCGGATGCTTACGCCAGGTAAGAACGATATAAATGCTTACACTTACTGCGTAGCTGAAACGTTTTTTGCGTTTAACATTGCAGTATATTTAAACCAGTAATATAAAAACAGAACAATCACACATCCCATCAACCTATTTAAAATTTCATTTTTAACCAGATTATTTTATGAGAAAAATTTTACTTGCCACGCTTATCATTCTTTCAGGAATTACTGCGCAAACACAGGTTCCCGTTGTTTCCGGAGGCATCGGGCAAACAGATCCAGACCCACACGATGATGCTGATGGCGGTGCTGCCACCGGGCTGGGTTGTGGTGGTGGCGGTGCCAATTATTATGGTGGCGATGGTGGAAATGGCAAGTATGGCGGAGGCGGAGGTGGTGCATCCGGGTTTGGTGCTGTAAATATGGTGGGTGGTGCCGGCGGACAGGGTGTACTGGTGGTAGCTTTTTATAACGGCGCCAGTTTTTTAAATACGATTGTTTATAGTACTGGTTCTTCATTAACCATACCTGCGGGCGTTACATCTGTAAAAGCATGGGCCATTGGCGCCGGTGGTGGCGGTGCAGGTAGTACAAATAGTGATGGCACTGTTGGTGGCGGTGGCGGTGCTGGCGGAACTGCCTATTTTACGGCAACCGTATCGCCGGGAAATATTATTACTTATACTTTAGGAACGGGTGGCGCAGGTGGCATTGACGCCAATAATGGCAGCAGCGGTGGCAATACCACGGCCACTATTTCGGGTACCACCATTACCGGTAATGGCGGCGCCGGGGGCGAATTCAATACTGATACAGATGCTGCTGGTGGATCATTCAGCGGTGGAGACGGTGGCAGCGCCGGCGGAGACGGAAAAGGTGCTGCCGGCGATGAAGGCGGTGCTGGTGGTGGTGGTATTGGCGGGGTTATTGGCGGCACACCGCCGGGGGGAGATGGAGCTGACGGCGCTAACGCGGGCGATGTTTCGGGGTTGTTTGCTGCGCTGAACAGTGCAACCTTGCTGCCACTGACCTGGACAAGTTTTACCGTAAAAAACCAGGACGATGCGGTATTACTGCAATGGGTAACCGCTAATGAACAAAACACGCTTAATTTTACCGTGCAGCACAGTATAGACGGAACAAACTTCAGCAACCTGGCCGTTATGGCGGCTGCCGGCAACAGCAGTGCTGGTGGTGTTTATCAATACCGGCATACACAACCTGCCGAAGGTGTTAATTATTATCGTTTAAGCCAGGCAGATAAAGACGGTAAAAACAGTTTTAGTGCCATAAAGAAAATAGTGTACACAAAGAATACTGCCGGTTTTATTTTGTTTGCAAATCCCGTTATTAATGGCAATATATCCCTGCAGTTGAAAAATAATGCAGCCCTTATTTTATGGAGCTCCGGGGGAGAGCAGGTGTACCGGAAAAACCTCGAAAAAGGGATAAACAATATAAACGTAAGCAACCTGCCAAAGGGAAATTATATTCTACAGGTTGGCAATGAAATCAAAAAAATACTGATTCAATAAATTGACTCCATGGCAGGCACAAGTTGTCCGGCAGACAATGAGATCTGGTTACCCAATAAAAATTATATGAATGGAACACTTGCCGAGAACTGGCGCAGGAATGAGGCGTGGGATTGTGCGTGGGCTTCCTGTGCCTGAGCTGCCGGCACAAGTTGTCCCGCAGACAATAAGATCTGGTTACTCAATAAAAATGGTATGAATGTCTGCGGGAACACTTGCGCCAGTTCGCGGCCAGTTCGCGGATGCTTGCGCGAACTGGCGCAGGAATGAGGCGTGGGATTGTGCATGGGCTTCCTGTGCCTGGGATGCCGGCACAAGTTGTCCCACAGACAATAAGATCTGGTTACTCAATAAAAATGGTATGAATGTCTGCGGGAACATTCCGGTTAAAGCTCTCGTCACTGGTGCAGGAATGAGGCGGGGTAATGTGTGCATGGTTTCTTGTGCCTGCGTGCATCGCTGTAACTCACCCATCCACTAAAAAGCCCTTGACCATAAACAACAATTTGCGTGTTGCGGATTATAATATGCAGTAGAGTTATATATATTCCTTAGATTTAGTAATTATCCCACTCTTGAACTAACTGCTTGTCCACCCGCTTCATCCATCCATTCATTTAAAAAAAAATTATGAACCAGCAACTAAACCGCCGTTTTATTTTGGCATTGGGCATTGCCTTGTCTTTTATGGCCTGCAACAACCAGGGAGATAAAAAAGAAGAAGCCGCCGCAACTACCGACAGTGCCAGCAAAGCAGCAGACACTGCAAAACCAGTTGCCCCTGTAAAAGAAGCCGCTACAGATGATGTAACGGTGGCCCCGAATCTTTACAAAGTACTGGCCGACTCCGCAGGTATAAAAATTGTGGAAGCCACTTACAAACCCGGCGATTCATCTGCTATGCATTCGCATCCTGACTATGCCCTATATACCGTTGCAGGAGGTACCGCCGCTTTTTACACAAAGGATGGAGCCAGAATGGTCAATGAAATGAAAACCGGAACAGTAAACATACGACCTGCTGAATTTCACAGCGTGAAAAATATTGGTAAAACAACCATAAAAGTAATACTGGTGGAAGTAAGTCGTCCGCAGGGCGCCGTTGCGCTGGATGCTTCATTGGATGCAACAAAAGCTGCCGGCGCTCATTACAAATTACTGCGCGATACACTGGGCATTAGAATTATAGAAGCTACTTACAAACCCGGTGAATCATCTAACATGCATGGACACCCGGATGCAGCAGTATATGACATTAGCGGCGGCTTGGCAACGTTTACCCTAAAAGACGGCACAAAATTTACCAATGACTTTAAAACAGGCGTAGCGTTTGTTTCACCCGCTGGTACGCATACTGTGAAAAATGTTGGTAAAACAACTATGAAAGTATTGCTGGTAGAAGTTGCCCGGCCATTGAAATAGTTATTCGTTAGCTGCTTACTCACCCTGTATATATAGAAAGAGGGCTGTTCTGTGTTTTTCAAACCTGGAACAGCCCTTTTGATTTATTGTTATCCTAAAATCGGGGCACAAGCGGATGCTTGCGCCAGTTCGTAGAGGCTTGCGCCTGCAAGCAATGTCTATTTCGGGATCAGGCAGATAGTGCAGTTTACTTATTTTGGTTTTACAGGCTCCAGGCCATGACGCTGCATAACGGCCAAAATACGCTGCATATCAGGAGGGCCGCCGGCATTGAGTACTTCGGCTATCTCCCGGAAATAGGCAGGGCCAATAGACGCCGGCGAAAGGACACAGAGCACTTTGGCCGGAGTATCGTGCGCGTTGGTAAATCCGTGCACCGTGCCGCGTTTGATAAAACATTTATCACCGGCCTTTAGTTCCCGCGTTTCATTGCCAATAGTTTGGGTGAGTGTTCCTTCCAGTCCGTAAAGCACTTCATCTACTGCTACATGAAAATGCGGTGCAGGCATTTTGGCATTGGGAGGTACGATGAATTCAAACATCACAAGGGTGTCGTCGGTATCATCGCCATCTAATAAGAAATTTATTTGCAGTGGGCCGGCCTGAATGGTCTCTTTAATGGGCGGGGGCATAGTGTATAAGTTTACACGAATATAGGTTTTAAAATATATCGATAAGCAATACCATTCGATTGACAAATGTTCAAGTCAATCAAATATAATTAGGTACATGAATTATTGTTATGCTAAGATCGGGGCACAAGCGGATGCTTGCGCCTGTTCGCGGATGATGGCTCCGAACTGGCGCTGGAATGAGGCGCGGGATTGTGCGTGGGCTTCCTGTGCCTGGAATGCCGGGCACAAGTTGTCCCGCAGACAATGAGCTCTGGTTACCAATAAAAATGATATGAATGTCTGCGGGAACACTTGCGCCAGTTCGCGGACGTTGCGCGAACTGGCGCACAAAAAAGCCGCCCCAAATAAACTTTGAGACGGCTGCTTTAAATGGATTGATTTCAATTATTTCATCTTCACCAGTTTCAATTGTGTTTTTTGTTTGCCCTGTGCTAATTCAACCGTATAAAAACCGGTTTTTAAATTGGCACCAACCTGCAGGAACTGGCTGCCTGCCAGGTTATTTTTGAATTCAAGCATCCGTCCGTACATATCAAATAAACGCATACTGATTTTATCTGAACTGTTGGTTTGGATATTCAACGTAAAATAATTCCTGGCTGGGTTGCCCAAAATTTTTACTGACAAACCTGCCACCGCAGCGTCTGCATTTATGCCTTGTGCAATTCCAGGCATTTCCCTGTTTGCATTACCGGCATCATGCGGTACAGTAACAGTAGTAGTGCTATGGCTGGTGTTGCCATACTGGTCGTGGCAGGTAGTAGTTATGGTATACACCCTTCCATTTCCGTTACCTGCCCTTTCGGCTCTTAGTTGTATATGATGATCGTCTTTCACCATCCAGTCTGGTGCGGTATTGCCATCGCCCGGACCATTGATTGGTTCATTGCTGGTAACCCAGATACTACAACTTGCAGGCGGCCCGGGACAGTTGTCGGTAGTAGTATAATTAACCGCTATATCGTTCAGTTTATGATTGGGAGGCCATAGTGTGCCGGGACTTGCAGACAAGTTTTGAATAACCGGCGCTTCTGTATCATTCACCTTTACACTGAAAGTGCAACTGGCCGTGCCTGCTGTATTTGTAGCAGTTGCAGTAACCCAGGTTGTGCCCACAGGAAAAGTATGCGGTGATGAAATAACAGTATTTCCAATGGTGTAAACAATTGCTGGTGCAGGAATGCCTGTAGCAGTAGCGTTAAAACTTACCGATGCGGCGCACTGACCTGGATCATTGCCGGCCACCAAATTGGCAGGACATGTAACAGTGGGTGGAAGCTGGGGAATAATCTGTGTCCTTATCTCGCCACCGGGGTAAACAGAACTATGAATATTGGCATACCATAAATTGGAAAGGAATTGTGTTTCCCATGCATCCGTCAGCACGGCGGAACCGGAATAGGTACCTGAAGTAGCAGCAGGGAAACCGGTAAAGGGAACCAATACGGGGGCGTTGGTACCGGGGGTGGCGGGGCCATGAAAATGGGCGCCGCTGGCATTGGCCGATAACCCGCTGAAATTAATCGTATAAAATATCCTGTTGGTGCTGCTGTTGTAGGTGCCGATTACGGTGCCTGTGGCAGTAGATGCATTGGGCGGCACTTCATTTAAGCCACTATAGGTATGATTGAAAGAATAGATAGTAGTAGAGGCGGCGCCAAGAACCACCTGCACCCTGATCTCTCCTCCCGGATAAGTGGAGGAATGAATATTGGCATACCACAAACCGGCGAAGAGTTGTGTTTTTTGAAGATCGGTGATTACAGTAGAACCGGAATAGGTACCTGAAGTAGCAGCAGGGAATCCGGTAAAAGGGATAATGATACCAGCATTGGCGCCGGGAGGGGCAGGTGCATGAAAATGGGCGCCCGTTGCATTGGCAGATAGCCCGCTAAAACTAACTGTGTAAAATATCCTGTTGGTAAAATCATCAAAAGTGCCAGTAATAGTTCCTGTTGCCGTAGATGCATTGGGAGGGTTTTCATTAGCGCCGGAGTAAGTAAGTGAGAAAGGATAGATGCTGGCCCTGGCAGAAATACTGATGACAATAGAAAATAGCAGATACGCGAATAGCTTCATTCCCGGATAATTTTTTCTCATAACTGTAAATTTTTAGTAGTGAAAATTTATAGTTTCTCATTTGGATGTACCATCACAATGAGTTTAGAAGGGAAGGAAACATGAGTTATTAAAAGTAGGGTTTTTCTATTAGTTTTCATTTCATTTAAATAAAAATCAATTGTCCCGTATTGGGAATAAATCATTCGCTGATCATATCTATTGCTGATGTAAAGACATGATTGGTTAAATGCCGCGAACTGGCGCAGGAATGAGGCGTGGGATTGTGTGTGGGCTTCCTGGCCTGGTATGCCGGGCACAAGTTGTCCCGCAGACAATATGATCTGGTTACCCA
>Ga0268264_10006268_pt1 | contig 10031 bp, 8 predicted proteins | sample KBSSwiS32_FD_190357 | JGI IMG/M metagenome (GOLD analysis project Ga0268264, IMG submission 190357) | Switchgrass rhizosphere microbial communities from Kellogg Biological Station, Michigan, USA - KBS Switchgrass S3-2 (SPAdes) (version 2) | ecosystem: Host-associated > Plants > Roots >... | reverse complement strand
CGCCGACCGCAATCCTGGATGTGGCCACGATCCGCACGGACTTTCCAATCCTGCAGAGGTCCCTTCACGGACAGCCGCTCGTCTACCTAGACAATGCGGCGACAACGCAGAAGCCGCAGGCCGTCATCGATCGGCTCGTGCGGTATTACGCGGATGAGAACGCGAATATCCATCGCGGCGTGCACGTGCTCAGTGTCGAGGCGACCGACGCGTACGACGCGGCGCGGGAACGCGTGCGGCGGTTTCTCAACGCCGCCGAGGCACGCGAAATCGTCTTCGTGCGCGGCGCGACCGAAGCGATCAACGTCGTGGCTGCGACCTACGGGCGAACGCACGTGGGCGCAGGAGACGAGGTGGTGATCTCCGAGATGGAGCACCACTCGAACATCGTGCCATGGCAGATGCTCTGTGAGGAGAAGGGCGCTCATCTTCGAGTCATTCCGATCACCGACTCGGGTGAACTCCGCCTAGACGAGTACGAGCGGCTCCTGACGCCGCGCACGCGGATCGTCGCCGTCACGCATGTCTCCAACGCGCTCGGTACGATCAATCCGGTTGAGTTGCTCGTTCGGGTTGCGCACGACCGGGGCATCCCCGTGGTCATCGACGGCGCGCAGGCGGTCGCACATACGCCGGTGGACGTGCAGGCGATCGGCTGTGATTTTTACGCGTTCTCGGGACACAAAGTGTTCGGCCCGACGGGCATCGGCGTGCTGTACGGCCGCGCCCCGCTGCTCGAGGCGATGCCGCCCTACCAAGGCGGCGGCGACATGATCCGCTCGGTGACGTTCGAGCGGACGATGTACAACGACCTGCCGTACAAGTTCGAGGCCGGCACACCGAACATTGCGGGCGTGGTTGGCCTCGACGCAGCACTCGCGTATGTCACGGCCGTCGGGCTCGATCGCATCGCCAGCTACGAGCGCGATCTGCTCGCCTATGGCACCGACGCGCTCTCGGACATCACCGGCCTGCGGCTGACCGGCACGTCGCGCCACAAAGCCGGCATCCTCTCGTTCGTCATGGACGCCGTGCATCCGCACGATCTCGGCACGATCCTCGATCAGGATGGGATCGCGATCCGCGCCGGGCATCACTGCTGTCAACCGTTGATGGCGCGTCTTGGCGTGCCCGCCACGGCACGGGCCTCGCTCGCGTTCTACAACACGCGCGACGAGATCAATTCGCTGGTGACATCGTTACAAAAGGCCAAGGCGGTGTTCGCGTGAGCGCTGACCTTCAAGAGCTCTATCAGGAGGTGATCCTCGATCACAACCGGCGGCCGAGGAACTTCCGCATGCTCGAGGGTGGGCGCAAGGCCGAAGGCTTCAACCCGTTGTGCGGCGACCGCCTCACGGTGTACCTGCGCATCGCCGAGGGTGTGATTACAGACATCAGCTTCCAGGGATCGGGGTGCGCAATTTCGAAGGCGTCCGCGTCCCTGATGACGGAAAGCCTCAAGGGAAAATCAGTCGTCGAGGCGGCCGCGCTGTTCAACCGGTTTCAGCACATGGTCACAGCCTCGCCAGACAGTCCAATCGATCAACTCGGCAAGCTGACGGCGCTGGGCGGCGTGCGTCAGTTTCCGATTCGCGTGAAGTGCGCGAGTCTCGCGTGGCACACGATGCGCGCGGCGCTGGACGCGCGCGATGAGGTGGTGTCAACAGAATGAAGCCCCTACCCCTTATTCAACCATCACCGCCTGCGGCGCCTGTTGAACGTCGTCCGCTGCAGACTGCAGGAATGATCAACGATCCCGCGAGGAGCGCCGCGCTCATGCCGCAGATCGTGAAAGCGCTCTCGACCGTCTTCGATCCCGAAATCCCGGTCAACATCTACGACCTCGGGCTCATTTACGAGGTCATCGTGGACACCGCGAGTGCCGTGGGCATTCGGATGACGCTCACTGCGCCGGCATGCCCGGCGGCGCAGTTTCTGCCCGGGCAAGTCAAGAAAGCAGTTGATGCGCTCCCTGACGTCGCCGATGTGACGGTCGATGTCGTGTGGGACCCGCCGTGGACTCGCGATCGTATGTCCGACGTGGCCAAACTTCAGCTCGGAATGTTCTGACGGGCGTCTCCTTGATCGAAGCCACGCAGCGAGGCCAAGCCTGAGGCGATCACAACAGCAGGACGTCAGCTCAGGCAATTTTCAGGTGAGAGGTAAGCGAGAGAACTTCGACAGGGGCACGGCGTTCGGCCGCAAGTGACAATCGTTCGAGAAGTCCTCCGGACGACACCAGGACGTGCCATCGATCGTGGAAGACGTAAAGCGATCTCCAGGTCGCGCCCGCGAGCGGCGGGAGCAGTGTCCCGCGGCGTTATCGTCGCTTCAATGTGTTCGGAGGCACAAACATCTCACCGGTTGCTCCAATGCGACACGTCGTAGCCCGCGCCAGCCCGGTGCTCGATCAGCCACTGGCTGCTCACCTCTCCGAGATCGCCGCCGCGCCCGCGCTGCGATCGACGCACCACGAACGCCACGATCGAGGCGATTGCCACGGCGAGGATCCCGATCACAATGAAGGTGTTCACGAGGCGATCCGGTGGCGCAGGACGTTCGTCATGTCGACCTTTCTGTGGCAGAAGCCGGCGGCGCGTCGGAACGTGGCGCTTAAATCCGGCTGCGCGGCTGACGGTCGGGATGAACTCGCAGCGGGAGTTCAGGCTCGCTGGATCAGTGGCGCTGGAACACTTTCACTATACAGGCGATCGCGACATCCGCTCGAAGGCGACGGTGTGCGCCGACAGATTCGGCACCGCGGTCCGCCTCGCCGATTTCCAGGCATCCGCGTACGGGCCGGCAGGCGTATTCGGATCGGCCACCGTCCACCACGCGCGATCCGTCCGCGCCTGCGCCGGCGGCGCGAAGCCGAGGATGTCTTCGATTTCCGAGACCTTGAGGACGACCATTGTCGCGTACCTGTCCTCGAGGTACTTGTGCAGCGGCTGAAACTTGCCGCCCGCGCGAGTCGGTCGCGGTTCGACCGGGGGGACACTCACCATCGCAGGCTTTGCCGGCCGGGCCATCCTGAACCAACTCGTCCACTTTCACATGTGATCCCTACTCTATTCGGTAAACGAGGCAAGTGACCGCTCCATGTGAGTACACATTCAGGCTGAAATGGGCCGCACGCAAATTTCACAGATTGCGAGTTGGCGCGCCCGCCGCGACTCGAACGCGGGACCCCCGGCTTAGAAGACCGATGCGCTGTCCAACTGAGCTATGAGCACCCCCTCGATCGTTGGTCGGGTATGCTGCCTCCGTAACTCGGCGTCGGTGCCGAGAGTGCCGCAAAGACGACTTCGGCGCGACATCCGTGGGATTCTCGCTGGGGATACAATCCAGCAACGACGACCGAGCACAGAACTTAGGGGGATCGCTCTGGACAACATCAGTCAGCTCCTCCACGCCTGGAGCGACGGCGACCAACTGGCCCTCGGCGAGCTGACGCCGGTCGTCTATGCGGAGCTCCGCCGCCTGGCCCACCGCTACATGCGCCGTGAGCGTTCTGACCACGGCCTCCAGACGTCCGCCTTGGTCAATGAAGCCTATATACGTCTGGTGGATTACAAACGGATGCAGTGGCAGGATCGGGCGCATTTCTTCGCGGTCTCGGCGCAGTTGATGCGGCGCATTCTCGTCGAGCATGCACGACGTCACAACCTGAAACGCGGACGCGGCATCCAGCATGTCTCGTTCGACGAGGCTGTCGTCGTGAGCGCAGATCCCGGTGTCGACCTCGTGGCGCTCGATGACGCGCTGAAGGCGCTCGCGCGCGTCGATCCCCGCAAAGTGCAGGTGATCGAAATGCGCTTTTTTGGCGGCCTCAGCGTGGAAGAGACCGCCTCGGTGCTCAAGGTCTCGGCCGTCACTGTGAGACGCGACTGGAGCAGCGCCAAGATCTGGCTTTATCGCGAGCTCACCGGTGAAACCGACGATGAACTTGGATCACTGGAAACAGCTCGATAGCTTGCTCCAATCCGTGTTGGAGCGTCCGCTCGAGGAGCGCGACGCGTTTCTCCAGCACGCCTGCGCCGGTGACGAACCACTGGAACGTCGAGTCCGCGCACTGCTGAGTGCGGAGCCGGGCGCGAAACAATTTCTGGAACGCCCGGCTATCGAAGTGGCCGCGCTGTCGCTCGCCCGCGACGAGACCGACAACGCTCTGGAGCGCACCGATTCGTTGATCGGCCAGACCCTCTCCCACTACCGCATCGTCGAGAAGCTTGGCGGCGGCGGAATGGGCGTCGTTTACAAGGCGGAGGACGCCCGGCTCGGCCGCTTCGTCGCTCTCAAGTTCCTGACCGACGACCTGGCTCGCGACCGGGAGGCCTTGGGCCGGTTCCAACGAGAGGCTCGAACCGCCTCCTCTCTGAATCATCCCAACATCTGCACCATTTACGACGTCGGCGAGCAGGACGGCCGCTCCTTCATCACCATGGAGTATCTGGAGGGCTCGACGCTAAACGAGAAAATCACCGAGCATCGCGGCCTGGAGATCGACACGGTGCTGACGCTCGGAATCGAAATCGCGGACGCGCTGGATGCCGCGCACTGTGTGGGCGTCATTCACCGTGATATCAAGCCCGCCAACATCTTCATCAGCCCGCGCGGCCACGCCAAGATTCTGGACTTCGGACTGGCAAAGACGGGAGGCGCGATGACACCCGCTGCCGACGCACCGGCGTTGAGCTCCAACGCGACACACGCAGGCGTGATTCTCGGGACAGCGGCCTACATGGCGCCCGAACAGGCGTGCGGCGACACGGTCGATCACCGCGCCGACATTTGGGGTCTGGGTCTTGTCCTGTATGAAATGGCCGCGGGAACGCGTCCGATGGCTGCCGTCCGGTTCCGCGTGGACAAATGTCCCGAGCTGGAGCACATCGTCTCGAAATGCCTCGAGACAGACCGCGAGCTGCGCTACCAGCACGCATCAGACGTTCGCGCCGACCTTCAGCGTCTGAAGCGGGACTCGGGCTCCGTTCAGGCGACCGGCGTCACCACCACTCTATGGTCACGGCGGCAGATCCTGCTTCCCGCGGCCGCGGCAGCTGCGCTGGCACTCTCGTTCGCCGGTTACGTCTATCTTCGCCCGGCCCCAAGCCTCACCGACAAAGACAGCATCGTCCTCGCGGACTTCGAGAATACGACCGGCGATCCCGTTTTTGACGACACCCTGCGCCAGGGATTGTCCGTGCAGCTTCAACAGTCCCCATTCCTCGGCCTGATTTCGGACGAGCAGGTGCAGCAGACGCTGCCGCTGATGGGACAGCCGAAGGATGCGCGACTGACCGCCGAGATCGCGCAGCAGGTCTGTGAGCGGACCGCCAGCGCCGCCGTTCTCGAAGGGTCGATCGCCAGCCTTGGGAGTCAATACGTTTTGGGCCTGCGCGCCAAGAGCTGTAACACCGGGAGCATTCTCGACGAGGAGCAGATCCAGACGGCGAGGAGAGAAGACGTCCTGAACGCGTTGAGTGAGATCGTTCGTAAACTCAGAACTCGGCTGGGTGAATCACTCGCGACGGTGGAAAAGCATTCGACGCCGCTTGCCGATGCGACGACACCTTCGCTCGAGGCCCTGAAGGCGTACAGCACGGCCATGAAGGTGAACCTGTCCGCGGGCAGTGCGTCGGCCATACCCTTCTTCCATCGGGCAGTCGAAATTGATCCGAAGTTCGCCACGGCATATGCCCACTTGGGGCTTGCATACAGCGGTGTCGGAGAGTCGGTGCTGTCAGCCGAGAGCACGACAAAAGCCTGGCAGTTACGGGAGCACGCGAGTGAGCGGGAAAAGTTCTTCATCAGCTTTACGTATGATCGACAGGTCACCGGAAATCTGGAAAACGCGTTCCAGACCCTTGAACTGTGGGCTCAGACGTATCCTCGGCATGGGGCACCGGATCCGCGTGAACTGTTGGCGGGCCTCTCGACCAAGGGAACTGGGCGATTGGACAGAGCAATCGACGAAGCCCGAAAGAGGGTTGCAGACTACCCAGACGTTATCTTCGGGTATGAGAATCTGGTTGTCAGCAATTTCTTCGTGGACCGCTTCGGCGAAGCCGAGAGCGCCCTTCAGCAAGCCGCGGCGCGCAAGCTGGAGACACCGGTTCTCCTGGTCTTCCAATACAACATCGCGTTCATGAAGGGCGACAACGAGCAGATGGACCGAGCGGTCGCTCTGGCGAAGGGCAACCGCCACGCGGAACACTGGGTGACGAACTCCCAGGCTCTTGTTCAAGCTCGTTCCGGCCACCTGCAGGCGGCTCGGCGATTGTCCAGTCGGGCTGTGGATCTGGCCCGGCAGGAGGGCGAACGTGAAGCGGCGGCGGCGTACGAGGCAGCGGCGGCGGTGTGGGAGGCCCTGTACGCGAATGCCAACGAGGCGAGAACGAACGCCATGGCGGCTCTGGCGCTGACCAACGGCCGGGATGTCGAATACGCCGCGGCTCTTGCGCTGGGTCTCGCGGGCGATTCCTCTCGATCGGAAGCGCTCGCAGATGATCTCGACACGCGGTTCCCCGAGGACACCTTCGTCCGATTTACCTACCTGCCCGTTCTTCGTGGTTTGTCCGCACTGTACCAGGACCAACCCACGGAAAGTGTGCGGCGACTGCAAACCGCTCTTCGCTACGAACTGGCGGTGAATGGGGTGAACTTGAACCTATGTCTAGGTGGCCTGCACTCGGCCTATGCCCGTGGCGAGGCCTTGGTGGCCGGACGCCAGTATGCGGAAGCGACCGCGGAGTTTCAGAAGATCCTCGATCATCGCGGGATCGTAGGCACGGATCCGATTGGTGCTCTGGCACACCTGCAATTAGGTCGAACCTTCGCTCTCGCGGGCGACAAGGCCAAGGCAAAGCTTGCCTACGGGGATTTTCTCACCCTCTGGAAAGACGCCGACTCCGACATTCCGATTCTGGTGCAAGCAAAGGCGGAGTACGCCCGGTTGCAATAGCGCGAGCTTCCACACATCCGCTTCGCTTGCGCGTTCCATCAGTCGACGGAGCGGAGCGGGAGCACCGCGCCGCCGCGTCTGCATGCAAGGTCCAATGAGATCAGTGGCCCAGGTTAATCGTTCCGTCGATCGTGGCGGAATTGTTGTAAGGCATCGAGAGGCCGCGGGTCTGTACAACCGTGAAGGTGCCAGACGCGTTGGCAAATCGGCCGGTGCCGCCGGTAATGGTGTGGGTTTCCGTAAATGTGGCGGTGGGCGGCACGAAAACACCGTTTCTTGTAAAACGCGTGGAAAATTCATCGCCGTTGGCGGCCGTCCATGTGCTGGTCCCGGAGCCGCCCGTCGGACCGAGCGTCCATTCGGCCGTCACCGTGAATTGACCGAGATGGGTGGCGTTGCCTGTCACATCCTCGAGATGGTGGTGACCCGACACCGGGTCCACAGTTTCCAAGCCTTCGTACGTGCCCTTGAACGGCAACTCCGAAGCGCCTTCCGAGTTCGTAGTTACTCGCTGACTAGAGGAGAACGTCGTCGTGGAGGACGTCGGCGCGGACAAGGTCGGTGCGATAGGCGATGCGCCAGAGCAGGCTGCGGCGAAGACACAGAAACCAATTACTACGTATCGCATATTTTGCCCCCAGCGGGATTCCGTCTCGGAAGCCCGTCTCAACAAGGTGTTTGCCGTCTCGCGGCGTTGTGATCTTCCTCACCTGCTATAGGCGCAGACCGAGGGCCGAAGCGCTCATGCGAGGAACTGGCACCGAGAAATGGCGGTTCGGAGATGAAAGCAGGCTTCGGGCACCCGCGCGCGATGTGCGTTGGCGGATGCGTAGTTCGCTCGCCAGCTGATCGAGCGACAACAGCTCAGTGTCGTGCGGCAACGCCTCTTGGGTGAGGCCGACGGCGCGCCGAAGGTCAGGAGCTCGTGATCACGCCGGCACGATGCGATCCATTGGCTGAATCGCCAAGCGGACCTCCGGAATACCAGGCCGGTGATCACGACCGGATTGCAGCGGATCTGATCGAGCGATGAAAATGCGATGGTGAGATTTGCTGAGGGAATGGGCCGTTTCGAAATCGCGCATTACTGGCGCGAACTCGCAAGACTGATCACTTTTTTCGATGTGTGTTCGCAGAGGAATTTCTTCGCGATCGAGACTCGCAAATTCTTTAGGAAATGGCGCGCCCGCCGCGACTCGAACGCGGGACCCCCGGCTTAGAAGGCAGATCACATGTGACCGCAGTTTCTTCGATTATGTAAAGGCAATCGATTTGACCACTTATAGAACGGCGTTGTTGCGCGTGGCTCCTTGAGGCGCTGCCTTACTACAAAATCATCTACATCTCCGCGTGCGTTGAAATCTCGCCGACGGAACCTTTCTACGTCGAACGCATCCCGCCTTTCTGATGGACAACTGGGAGCAAGTTCGCTCGGCGCTGTCTCGCCATGTCACGCGACCGCACGACGCAACCGTCGTCGCGTACCTGCAATTGTCGCTCTGATCTTCGGGCAGGACGACGTCGTTTATCGGTTGTTTCGTTGGTCGCTCCCGACCTTACCTGCGACCGCTCGTGAAGGTACACGTTTCCACGATCGGAAAGCGGTCCTGAGCGTCCGGACAAGCTGCCTTCTTGAAGTACCACGCGTCACAAACGCGTCGATTCGCTGTGGGTCATGTCTTTTCTACGTCGATCGGTCTACCGGATGCTGATGGAGGGGGTCGCAGCGGTCCATATGTGGCCACCATTCCATAGGTCCACCAGTTCGCTTCGGCGATTTGTCTGCAGCGTTTTAGACCGTGAGAAATAGCCAGATGAATGCGGAAGAGAAGCCGCCTTGACGCTGCGATTCGGGCGCGAGACCTCGAGATAGTGAATTCCGCCTTCATCGAATGCTTGCCCAGCACGGGCGGGCGAAGACTCGTCAACCGTGTGACGTCCCTTCTCGATATGGTTGTCGCTCCGCGATCAGAACTGGTACTTAAGCCCGAACTGCATGATGCGCGGATCCGCCGCGGTCAGGATCTGTCCGAACGTCGCGCTGCTCAGCGTGGTGTTCGGATTGCCCGGCCGCAGCCAGTTGAGGGCATTGAATGCCTCGACGCGCGCCTCTACCCGCTGAGTACCGCCAACCCGGAACAACCGCACGAGCGCGAGGTCGATGCTCCGGCTGCCAGGGCCCAGGTAGGCGTTGTTGCCCGAATTCCCGTAGGTGCCGATCGCCGGCTGGGCGAACGCCGCCGGGTTGAACCAGTTGTTCAAGGTCTTGTCGCCGTAGACGTTGTCCAACACCTGGTTCACCCGCTGCGTCGCGGTCGTCAGGCCGTCGAGCGACCGGTCGATGCCGGTGACGATGCGCAAGGCGTTGCCGGACGAGGCGCGGAAGATGCCGGAGAGCCGCCATCCCGACGCGAGGACCCTCGCAGCAGTACTCTTGAATTGCGGCGTCTCCGCGCTGGCGGTCAGGTTGAAGATGTGCGTCGGCGACAATGTGCACGGCCCCTTGTCGAGATCGAACAACTCCTTCGAGTTTGCCGGCGGATTGATCAGCGACTGCGGCCGGGTGTAGCCGGTGCCCACGTTGAGCGGGTTGCCACCGGTGTTGCTCTGCGCGGTGCCCTCGCAGGTCGACCACGTGTAGTTGGCGTTCGCGCTCAGGCCGTTGGCCGCGCGCTTCTGGCCGGAGAGCAGCACGCCGTGGTAGCGCTGCCACCCCTGATCGGTGGCCCAGTCAAGATAACCGATGTACTGACCATCGACGGGATTCGCCTGCGCGATCTCCCGCCGGACGTTGATTGGCGCCGTGGAGCAATTCGCGAATGTCTGCGTCCCCGTCGTCGTGCGCAACGTGCACGGCCCGGTCGGGTTGGCTGGCAGGAGCGCGGGGTTGCCGTTGACGTCGCCCCAGATGTTCACCATGCGGTTGCCGAGGTAGGTCGCCGACACCGCGAGGGTGTCGGTCAACTGGCGCTGGACGCCGACGTTCCACGTGTGCACGCGTGTCCCCTTCAGATCGTGCGGTATCTCGATAAAGGGGGTGCCCGGGGCCTTCGCCAGGCCGGTGCCGAGC
>Ga0268264_10006267_pt1 | contig 10032 bp, 9 predicted proteins | sample KBSSwiS32_FD_190357 | JGI IMG/M metagenome (GOLD analysis project Ga0268264, IMG submission 190357) | Switchgrass rhizosphere microbial communities from Kellogg Biological Station, Michigan, USA - KBS Switchgrass S3-2 (SPAdes) (version 2) | ecosystem: Host-associated > Plants > Roots >... | reverse complement strand
GACGACGAGCAGACGGCTCGCCGAACGCCGCGCCAGCGGCTGTTGCGCGATCAGTTCGACCGGCAGGTCGTAGTGGAAATCCGATTTCTTCAAGCGCTCACCGCGGAAGAGAATACGCAATTATCGCCGATCCCTCGCGACCGCTGTAATCAGCGCCAACTGAAGTTGTACTACTATGGATACCAATTCCCGGGAGACGGCCATGTTTCGTATGTTCGAAAGGTTCGCTCTCGTGTTCGCGCTGGTGTCCATGCCGGCTGCTGCGCAGGATCTGCCGGTTTATACCGACAATCTGCAAAACGGCTTCGGGGACTGGTCCTATAACGGCGGCTCCAACTTCGCGAATGGCGCGCCTACGCACAATGGCAGCGCCGATTCGATCGCTTTCACCGGCGATGCAGCCGCGGACAACGCGGTGTCACTCGAACACACGGATGGAGGCGGAATCAATCCTGCCCCGTTCGCGGCGGGAACCTATTCGGGCCTGCGCTTGTTCGTCAACGGCGGCGCGACGGGCGGGCAACAGTTACGCCTCATGCTGCAGGTCAATGGCGGTACGCCGGTGCTGCCGAGCGCCGTAACACTTCCTGCCGCTCCGGCGAACAGCTGGTTGCAAATCGATATCGCATTCAGTTCCCTGGCTTTCAACAACGATGGCAGCTTCGATCGCATCGACCTGTCGCCGTCCGTGAGCTCACAGGCGACGGTATACATCGATGATGTTTCCCTCGTCGCGGCCGGCGGCGGATCGTCCAACTACATATTCGGCGACAGCTTCGAGCCGGAATACATGTTCGTGCCGCAATACAACCAGGGTGGAACTGGCGCGATCAAGGTTTACCAGCGCACGACCAATACCAGCGACTTCACCCTCGTGAATACCGCGACGCTGCCCGCAAATGCCAACCCCAATGCGGTGAGCATCGCCAAGGATGGCGGACTCTGGGTGGTCGACGACGGCAACCACAAGCTGCTGCGTTTCACGCTGCAGTCGGTGGTCGGCACCGCCAATCCCGCTCCGACCGCCAGCGTCGGCCCGGTAGCGGGCAGTCCCGGCTTGTATGACCTGGCATTTTTCGGTGATAACGCCTATGTCTCTTCGGACAATGGAATTCTGAAATACCCGGTCGCGGCAATGACTGCGAACACCAATCCGGTGCCGACGACGCTCAGCTCCGGCGTCGGCGCCACTCCGGTCGGTCTGGCGTTCGATGCGCAGGGGCATTTGTGGATCTGCAATTACGGGATTCCCGGCAATCTGGTACGGATGACCACGGCCGGCACGATAGAAGTCACGATCAACAACGGCAACATTATTGATGCCGAAGGCTTGGCGTTCGACGAATTCGGCAGCCTATGGTTTGGCAACAACAGCGACAACACGCTGTATGCATTCGGCAGCCAGCAGATCACCGCCAGCGGCAGCCCGAACCCGATCGGTCAGATCAACACGCCGTCCGGCGTGCCGATCGGCGGCGGCGTCCATCCGACCGGCTATGCAGGCGGCATCATCTTCGACCGTCGGGGCGACCTGCGCGCCAACTACGAATACGATTACACGGTGCGCGCGTACAACGTCAGCGCCGCACCGTGGGGCGGTCCATACACGTCGTACACCAGCATCGAGCTGACAGCCTTGCCGAACGCAACGACCGACCCCGGCCGCGGCGGCATCGCGATCTGGCCGGTGCCGCACACGGTGCATAGATAACGGGCGTCACAACCAGCCTTTCTGCCTGGCTAGCCGATAAGCCTCAATGCGGTTGCTCACACCGAGTTTTCCAATCGCTTCGGAAAGATAGTTGCGCACGGTGCCTTGCGACAAATGCAGTTGCTCGGCGATGTCGCCGGCGCTGAGTCCTTCGCCGGCGAGGCGCAGCACCTGACGTTCGCGGTCGTTGAGCGGATCGTCGCCGGACCAGGCTTCGAGCGCGAGTTGCGGATCGATCGCGCGGCCGCCTCGATGCACCTTGCGCAGGGCTTCGGCGAGTTGCTCCGCCGGCGCATCCTTGAGCAAGTAACCGCTGACGCCGGCATCGAGCGCGCGGCGCAGGAAACCAGGCCGCGCAAACGTCGTCAGGATAATCACCTTGCAGCCGACATCGTGCTCGCGAATACGTTGCGCGAGTTCCAGCCCGGTCAGCCGCGGCATTTCGATATCGGTGACGACCACGTCGGGTCCGATCCCATCGCGCACGCTGCGCTGAATCTGCGCCCAGGCATCCTCACCGTCGGCCGCAGTTCCGATCACTTCCAGATCCGACTCGAGCTTGAGCAGCGCCGACAATGCGCCGCGCACCATCGCCTGGTCTTCGGCCAGCAGGACGCGGATCATTGCAGCAAGGGCTGCGGATCGAGCACGTCGGGCGCAACGCTCGGCGCGATCGCCGGCGACGACAGGCTGACGAGAAGCGTGGTACCGCGTCCGCGCTGTGAGTCGACGCGCAGCTCGGCGCCGATCGCAGCGAGGCGCTCGCGCATGCCGGTGAGGCCGTTGCCCGGCACGATCGCGCCGCCGCGGCCGTTGTCTTCGATGCGCAACTGCAGCTCGCGGTTTTTTGCGAGCAGCGTGATATTCGCCGACGTGGCACGCGCATGCCGCTGGATGTTCGTCATCGCTTCGCGCACGGTCATGGCGAGCGCGGTTTCCACTTCAGCGGATAGCGGCGCGTCGGCCAATTCGTAGCGCAGAGTGACACCATTGGATTCCAGCAACAGCTTGCCGGACGCCAGCTCCGCCGCAAATCCCGCGGCACGGATGCCGGTCACGGCGCGTCGCACCTGCGCGAGCGCATCGCGCGCCACGCGTTCGACGTCGATCATTTCGCGTTTGGCGGCGGCAGGATCGCGATCGAACAACCGATTGGCGAGTTCAGATTTCAACGTGATCAAAGACAACGTGTGGCCCAACAGGTCGTGCAGGTCGCGGCCGATGCGCTCGCGTTCGGCCAGCGCAGCCAGACGCCGTACCTCGTCGTGGCTGAGCCGGATTTCCGCATCCTTTTTCTCGTTCAAACGGCGCACAAGGTTGCCGCCGCCGATGGCAACGGCCATCGTGACTATGCTGACAATCCAAACCCACGGCCACTGCAATGCATACGCTTCGACAACGAAGATGGCGCTGACAACGGCCATCGAGGCCAAACTGAAACGAATCGAACCGGTAAAGGCGACGAGGGCGCACGCATAAATGACGCAACACGTTCCACCGCTGTGATTCCACGGCAGAACTGCGTAGCCGAGCAAGGCCATCGCGGCGCAATAGTGCATCATCCATCGCGCGGAACGTGTCATCGCCAGCAGCCACAACACGACGATTGCCGGGAATCCGATCGCGGCCGAAACGATCCAGGCAGGATCCGGCGACCCGCCGTACATGAGATCGCCGAAAAACCACAACGACCAGATCAGATTGAGCAGGATCGCGGCATGTGCCTTGCCGTCCCTGTTCTTTTGACGGGCTATCGAATCCGGAGCCAGGCGCAGCAGGTTGCGAAACATGAACTGCATTATCGCTCAGTGCCGGCGGATAGGCGGAACGGTCATGTCCGTGCCAGCCAGCGGCGGGCGACGGCAAAGCAGATCGCCGTGAACGTCACGACGAGAATCACGTGCGGCAGCAATGGGCTGCCATCGCCGTGACCGATCGTCGTGAGCGCAAGCTGGCTCAAGTGATACGGCGGCCACAACGGCGCGATCTGGCTGAAAAACTTTGGCAGCAGTGACAGCGGCATCCACAATCCGGACAGAAATGCCATTGGTAGATAGATGAAATTGACGATTGCCGGCGCGCCCGCCGCATTGACGCGACTGCCGATCAACAAGCCGAGCGCGCAAAACGGCAGCACGCCGAATACGGCGATTGCGCCGAGCAGCAGCCATTGCCAGGCAGCGAGTTGCACCCCGCCGAAAAAACGGGCCATCGCCGCGAGCACGACATAGATGATCAGCGCGAACAGCGCGGCCATCGCCATCTTCGCGAGCAAGTAGGCACCGGGCGGCATCGGCGCGATGCGCTTGAGCGCGAGCCAGCCGCGCTCGCGTTCGATCGATACGCCGACACCGAAGCCGAACAGACCCGGTGCCATGACGCCGAATACGCTGTACGTCGCAAACAGGTAGTGGGCGGCGTTGGCGCTGTCGCGGTTGAGGATCAGGCCGAACAACAGATAGAACATCGGCGGAAACAGCAGCGTCGGCACGGCGAATGCCGGCGTGCGCAACACGCGCAGGAATTCGTATTTCGCTTCGAGTAGATAACTCGTCAGATTATTTCGCGGTAGCGTTGCGATAAACGTTGTCACTTTGGGCCTCCTAGGTTGACCTGAACCATCCTTGGTGTTCCTCCGTTCGGCATCCATGCCTCACCCTCGCCGATGCATGCGATGCCTTCATGGCATCGCCTACGCCGCATCGGCTGCGACCTTGGTGATTTCAACGAAGGCTTCGGCAAGACCGGCGCGACGCACTTCGAGTTCGCTCAGATTCGTATCCTCGAACAACAGTTGCCGCACGACCGCTTCGGCGGCATCGGTAACGATCTCGATGCGTTCGCCGTCGCGCTCGACGCTGCGCACTTCCGGCCACGCGGCGACAGTGGTCTCGGCCAGGCCCGATAGGCAGCGGATGCGTCGCTGCGCCACGCGTGCGCGCATCTGCTGCACGCTGCCGGACGCGACAATGCGTCCGCGCGCGAGCACGCTCACGCGATCAGCCAGCGCTTCGGCTTCCTCCAGATAGTGTGTCGTCAACACGATCGCGCAGCCTTCTCGCGCCAGGCTGCGGATCGTTCTCCACATCGTCTCGCGCGCTTCGATGTCGAGCCCGGTGGTCGGTTCGTCGAGAAACAATATTTCCGCCTTGCCCGCCAATGCCAGCGCAAACTGCGCGCGGCGCTGCTGGCCACCCGAAAGCTTCCCATAGCGGCGATTGAGCAGGTCGGCGACTCCGGCCAGCTCGACGATATCGGCAACGGTGCGCGGCGCCGGATAGTAGCTGCGGAACAATTCGATCAGTTCACCGATCGTCAGCGTCTCGGGCACGCCCGCGGTTTGCAGCATCGAGCCGATGCGCCGTCTCGCCGCGAATGTTTCCGGCGGCATTCCGAACAGGCTAGCCACGCCGGCGTCGGGTTTGAGCAGGCCGAGCAACAACGAAATCGCCGTAGTCTTGCCGGCGCCGTTCGGTCCGAGCAACGCAAACACCTCGCCGCGATGCACGTTCACGTCCACTGCATCCAGCGCGACCAGCTTGCCGTAATTTTTGCCGACCGCCGCGAGCATCGCGACCACATCCGCCTGCGCCATTCGCTGCTCTCCGAAATTGTGGAGCCCAGCTTATTGGGGCAGCGGCCGCCGCTTCAGTCGCCGCAATCACGACTTGCGCATGACACCTGTCAGCAGGGACCGGTACACAAGTGGCTCCATCGAATGCCGGCCAAAGCGGCCCCAGTGCCGGGCCGATTTCGCGTGGTAAAATGCGCGCATCTGCCCGGATTGCAACGCGCAGCGCGTCGTGCGCTGTGCCTTTTATTTTTTGGAGAACGTCATGTCCATCATCGCCAAACTCGAAGAATTGCGCCGCTGCGGCGGCAAGCTGCGCACCGTTGGACTGGCCGATGCCGACCTCGAGCGCCTTGCGCCGCAGTTTCCGGAACTCGTCGAAGCGGTCGACGCAGCCGTCGCGCTGCATCGCCAGTTGCGCGACGAGTTTGCCGACCTGCTGAATCTCGACGAAAACGAACAGCTCGCCCGTGTGCAGCATGACTTCGTCAATTTCTACGCCGACGACGCGGTCAATCCGTACGTGGCGCTGGCCGCGCGCGGGCCATGGGTCGTTACGCTCAAAGGCGCCGTCGTGCATGATTCCGGCGGCTACGGCATGCTCGGTTTCGGCCATGCGCCGAAAGCGGTCATCGAGGCAATGGCCAAGCCGCAGGTGATGGCGAATGTGATGACGCCGTCGCTGAGCCAGCTGCGCTTCACGCGCGCGCTGCAAGCGCACGTCGGCCAGAGCCGCGGCGGCTGTCCCTACACGCGCTTCCTGTGCCTGAATTCCGGTTCGGAATCCGTGTCGCTGGCCTGCCGCATCGCCGACGTCAATGCAAAGCTCATGACCGATGCCGGCGGTAAATACGCCGGGCGAACGATCAAGCGTCTGGCCGTCAAGGGTGCGTTTCATGGCCGCACCGAACGGCCGGCCGTCTACTCGGATTCATCGCGCAAGGCCTACGTGCAGCATCTGGCCAGCTTCCGCGACGAAAAAAGCCTGATCACGGTCGATCCCTACAACGTCGAGCAGCTGCGTCAGGCATTTGCCGACGCCGACAAGAACGGCTGGTTCATCGAGGCGATGTTCCTCGAGCCGGTAATGGGCGAAGGCGATCCGGGCCGCGCGGTGACGCCAGAATTCTACGCCGCCGCACGCGAGCTCACGCGCGCCCACGGCTCGCTGTTCCTCGTCGATTCGATCCAGGCGGGACTGCGCGCGCACGGCGTGTTGTCGATCGTCGACTATCCGGGCTTCGAGAAACTCGATCCGCCGGACATGGAAACCTATTCGAAGGCGCTCAATGCCGGTCAGTATCCGCTGTCGGTGCTCGCGGTCAGCGCCAGCACGGCGGCATTGTATAAAAAGGGAATCTACGGCAACACGATGACGGCCAATCCGCGTGCGCTTGAAACGGCCTGCGCCGTACTCAAGGCGTTCACGCCCGAGCTGCGCGCCAACATCCGCGCGCGCGGCGCTGAATTTCTCGACAAGTTCAACAAGCTCGCACGCGAACTGCCGGGATTGATCACCAAGGTGCAGGGCACCGGTTTGCTGTTCTCGTGCGAACTGGCGCCGCAGTTCAAATGCTATGGCGCGAACAGCACCGAAGAGTGGATGCGCGAGCACGGGGTCGGCGTGATCCACGGCGGCACCAATTCACTGCGTTTCACGCCGACTTTCGGCATCACCTCTGCCGAAGTCGACCTGATCATCGACGGCATCAAGCAGGCACTGCTGCAGGGACCACGCATCGCCGCCGACGCATCGAAGGCCGCCTGATCCAGCATCACATGCCTGAAGAAAAAACCGGGCCTGCCCGGTTTTTTTGTCTTCCAACTAAGGATGGCTCAGGCACGTTGGATACCGCGAGACCGCGTATTGCGACATCCGGCAAATCCGAGCTGAATCCCACACGCACCATGGCGCAATTCCTACAGCGCCGATTCAGCGGGCTGGCTACATTGTGCACCGCGACTACGCAGGCATGGCGCCGTGTAGACTCGCTCACCCGTCAACCACCCTCAGGAGATGCCATGAAGTTTGCCGCAACCATTCTCGCCATCACGTTCGCCACGGCAATGAGCGCGTCGTCGGCGTTTGCTGCCGATGCAGCAGCACCTGCCAAGGCGCTGACTCCGCAGCAGCAAAAGATGAAGGACTGCAACGCGCAGGCCACCGGGCAGAAACTCGCCGGCGAGGCGCGCAAGTCGTTTATGAGCACCTGTCTGAAGGCTGGCAGCACTGCGGAACCCGCCGCGGCTCCGGCCAAGCCGATGACACCGCAGCAGGAAAAGATGAAGGCGTGCAGCACGCAGGCCCGCGACAAGCATCTGGCCGGCCCCGAGCGCAGAACGTACATGAGTTCGTGCCTGAAAGGCGACAGCAACCCCGCACCCGCACCCGCTGCCGCGCACTGACAGCGTCGATACGAACAGACCGACCGGGCCGCATGGCCCGGTTTTTTTTATCGCGTAGTGCTCACTTGCCCGAACTGTTCACAGGGTTTGGAGCCCGGTCTGTCCTCACGCAGACGCGCCAGCGAATTGGCGGCACTGTTCGGTTCGGGCAGGCAGGCCGCCGCATAGCCTTCCGCGTAAATCTGTTCCGCGACCGGGCTCGGTTCCTTTTTTGCGAATGGCTCGCAGCTGAAACGCGACAAGGTGTCTGCCAACGTACCGATGCGCTGTTCCGGCGCGGCGTGGTCGACTGCGAGCACGATCGGTTCGAGTTGCTGGCTCTCCGGAGTGGCTGAACCCAGCGCGCGCGGGTGTGCGGCGCGCGCCAGAGACTCGGCGTAACCCGGCGCGTACGCATACGCGTCCCAGAAATATCGAGCTGGCGAATGCTCCGTGCCGATGGCGATATTCGTTGCCGCAACGGCGTAGCGTCCATGCTCATCGGTACGCACGACGGCCCGCGACAAACATTGCCCCTCGATCTTGCCGCCCGCCTGCGACTGCTTGAGCCAACGCACGACGACGTATGCGCCTGGCACCGGTTGCTGAGTCTGCGCATCGATCACGACGCCATTTTTTCCGACCTGCAAACCGGGCTCGACCATCGGTTTGGCTCTCGTCGCTGCGGCCAAGCTCAATCCACTCAACGCCGCGATCGGCACCAGCCACAGCAATGATCGGCGCAAGGTCATGAGGCTTTCCTTTAAGTTGGGAGGCAAGCCGAAACTAGCCGCGCCGATTGGAGCAAAGAATCTAAAACGATCGTTTAAATTTTCGCTCCCGCTGCGCAGACAAAGGTTCTAGCGGAACCGATCGGTCGCCTCGACGAGCTCGTGCGTATTGCCGGGCTCGAGCGCCGAATGCCCTGCGTCGGCGACGATGCGCAACTCGGCCTCGGGCCAGGCGCGATGCAAGTCCCACGCGCTGCGCAGCGGGCAGACCACGTCGTAACGTCCTTGTACTATCACAGCCGGAATGTGTTTCAACTTGTGCGCATCGCGCAGCAGCTGGTCGTCGCATTCAAAAAAACCGCCATGGACGAAGTAGTGACATTCGATGCGCGCGAACTGCAGCGCGAATTCATCCGCGCCGGTCGAGGCGATGTAGTCCGGATTCTGCAACAGGTAGCTCGTGCCGCCTTCCCAGGTTGACCACGCCTTGGCCGCGGCGAGACGAACCGCAGCATCGGCACTGGTCAGGCGACGGTAATACGCGCCGATCAGATCACCGCGCTCCCCCGCCGGGATGTGCTCGATGTATGGCTCCCACGCATCCGGATAAATCGAGTCACACCCTTTCTGATAGAACCATTCCAGCTCCCAGCGGCGCAACAAGAATATTCCGCGCAGCACGAGCTCGGTCACGTGCTGCGGATGCGCCTGCGCGTACGCGAGCGCGAGTGTGGATCCCCACGATCCGCCGAACACCTGCCAGCGCTCGATATGCAGATGTTCGCGCAGTCGCTCTATGTCGGCGACGAGATGCCAGGTCGTATTGTCGGTGAGCTCCGCGTGCGGCGTCGAACGCCCGCAACCGCGCTGATCGAATTGCACGATACGGTAATGCGCGGGATCGAAAAACCGTCGTGTCTTCGGATTGCAGCCAGCGCCTGGGCCGCCGTGCAGGAACACCACCGGCTTGCCGCGCGGGTTGCCGCACTGTTCGTAATACAACGTATGCAGCGGCGATACGGCCAGCGTGCCGGAGTCGTACGGTTCGATTTCGGGATATAGCGTGCGGCGGGTTGCTGCGCTCATGTCGGCTCCGGGCAAGTGCGCTGATTTTCGCGGTTGCCGACACGAATGTCATGCCGTGCTGCGGCGCCGCATCCTTTCATCTTGTTGGCACGCGGCGACAGGCATAGACTTCGCTGAGGAACCGATGCGAGCTGCGAGAGCAGCGGATAGGCCTTCAGGTTCCCCACTGCCATTCGGAGAATGTCATGGATGTAACCCGGCGCCAGTTCCTCAAGGTGACCGGTGCGACACTCGCGGTATCAAGTCTCGCGCTGGTCGGATTCTCTCCCACTCCCGTTCTCGCCGAAGTGCGCCAGTACAAGCTCGCGCGCGCGACTGAAGTGCGCAACACGTGTCCCTACTGTTCGGTCGCGTGCGGCATTTTGATGTATGGCTTGGGCGACAACTCGAAGAACGCCGAGTCGAGCATCTTCCACATCGAAGGCGATCCGGATCATCCGGTCAATCGCGGCACGCTGTGTCCGAAAGGCGCCGGACTCATCGACTTCATCCACAGCAAGAGCCGCCTGACGCATCCGGAATACCGCGCGCCAGGTTCGGACAAATGG
>Ga0268264_10006265_pt1 | contig 10038 bp, 11 predicted proteins | sample KBSSwiS32_FD_190357 | JGI IMG/M metagenome (GOLD analysis project Ga0268264, IMG submission 190357) | Switchgrass rhizosphere microbial communities from Kellogg Biological Station, Michigan, USA - KBS Switchgrass S3-2 (SPAdes) (version 2) | ecosystem: Host-associated > Plants > Roots >... | reverse complement strand
TTCCTGAAGGTTCTCGATCCCGAGAGTCCCATCGCCATTTATGCACTGGGCAACAACTTGCGCATTCTCCACGATTTCACGCAGGATCAAGCCAGCTTAACGCGTGCGCTCGAACGCTACCGTAATTCCACCTCCACGCAACTGGCGAACTCTCAGCCCGAGCCAACGGCGGATATTCTGCAGAGTCCGGCGCTACCGGGGCCTCCCAATCCCAACCTTCCGGATAACGTGGATTTGGTGTCGCAAATCCTCGAGCCTCTGCAGGAATATTCCATCGACCGCCGCGTCGCCATCACCCTCTCCGCGATGCACGCCATCGCGAATCGTATGGCCGGAGTGCCCGGCCGTAAAAATCTCATCTGGATTTCGAGCGCTTTCCCCCTGAATCTGGGCTTCGACCGCAGCGGTCTGTCCGGCGGCGGGCAACGCTTGAACACCTATGCCGGGCCTATGAAGGACGCGGCCCAAGCGATCGATCACGCCAACGTGGCCGTATATCCTGTGGACGCCCGCGGGTTGCTCGTATCGAATGCCGTCAGAACCGAAATGCCCGCCTTGCGAAACCAGACCGGACTCGGCCAAACCAGCAACATGCCCACTCCCGAAGACATGGCCGGCACCCGGGAGATCGAAACCATGCAACTCCTGGCCGATTGGACCGGTGGCAAAGCGTTCTATAACAGTAACGATATTCACGGCGCCGTCAAGCAAGCGACTGAGGACGCCGAAGTCACCTACACCCTGGGTTTCTACGCCGAAGAGAAGGACCTCGACGGCAGTTACCGCGAACTGAAAGTGAAGGTCGCGCGCAAAGGCACCGACGTGCGTTACCGCAAGGGCTACTTCGCCACTCCCCTCACCGCCGTCGATTCTCAGCCCGCTGGCGAGATTCTCAAGAACGCGCTGTACGGCCCTGCCGACGCCACCGGCCTGGGGCTCACCGCCTCGCTCACTCCCGACGCCGCCCACGCTGGGAGCTTTATTCTCGCCCTCGGCATGGATATGCAGAACCTCAGCCTGGCCGCGAAAAATAACCGCTGGGCCGACATGTTAAATTTCGTCATCGCGCAACAGGCAGCCAGCGGAGCGGTGCTGGATGCGGTCCAGAACTCGATCAAGATTGACGTGACCGATGAAAATCGCGACAGGCTGCTTAAGGAAGGATTAACGCTGAAGGTCGCCATTACCCCGGCGCCGGGCCTGGGCCAGATTCGCGTCGCGGTGATGGATCAAGCCACCGGCAACGTCGGCTCGCTGCGCATCACGCCTCCTGCCAAACCTTAGCCGTTGTGGCATAATCTTACTAGAGTCTTACCATGGAGAACACCCGGCTCTCGACCAAAGGCCAGATCATCCTACCTAAGAACATCCGCACGTCCCGCGCCTGGGTGCCTGGTACCGAGTTCACCGTCGAAGAAACCGGCGATGGAGTTTTGCTGCGTCCCACCGGCCGCTTTCCTGAAACCAGTCTCGATCAGGTCGCCGGCTGCCTGCGTCCACGGCGCAAATCGAAGACTGTAGCGCAAATGCATGCGGCCATTCGGCGCGAGGTGATACGGCGTCATGACCGCGGTCGATACTAACGTAGTCGTCCGCCTTCTGACTGCGGATGACCCTAAGCAAGCGGCCGCCGCGAAATCTCTGTTTCAGCGTCAGCCGGTGTGGATCGCAAAAACAGTATTGCTCGAAACCGGCTGGGTCCTACGCAGCCTGTACGGTTACGAGGAGAGCGCCATCCGCGAGGCATTCATCAAATTGCTCGGCCTCAAGAACGTGCACGTCGAAGACGAGCCAGCGGTCGCAGCTACTCTCGCACCGACGACCCAAGGAATTGATCTTGCCGATGCACTGCACTTATGCAGCCGGCCGCCCGGAGCCGTGTTCGTTTCGTTTGATCGATCCTTCGTTCGCCGCGCGAAGCGTGCAAGCGTGGCGCGCGTCTCTGCGCCTTAGCCTTTCTCCACGCGCCCCGTCGCGATCTGATACGCCCAATCGCTGCGCCCTAGTTCCGCCGCCGTCCGCGCAGCCTCCCGCGTGTCGTAAGGAACTTTGCGAAACGTCACATCCCAACCCGCCGCCGTCTTTTCCAGAATCGCGTAAGAAGTATCTGGAGAATACGTCTCCATGGAATGCGGCACCGGTGAACCGTCGCTATAGGCCGGGAGCCCCACGCTCCCCGGATTCACAATCATCTGCCCGTTCGCCAGCCTTACCAATCGCGGAATATGAGTATGCCCGCAAACGATCACCGGTTGCGCAGCGCCGCTCAGCAATTCGACAATCTCCTCCTCTTTGCGCACCACCGGGTGCCCGCTCGACACATCCTCCAGCAAATAACAACGATCGTCCAAGGGCGAGCCATGACAGAGCAACGCTTCATCTTCAAAAACCGCCGTTGCCGGAAGCCCGCGCAGCCACACGACCGCCTCCGGCCCCAGGTCGCAAATCATCCAGTCATCCAACTCCCGGTCCTGATTGCCGCGAATCGTCAGCGCGACGTCCGCGTCCCGCAGCAGTTCGTAAGTAGCGCGCGGCTTCAACGCGCCATGCAGGATGTCGCCCAAATTCCACACAGCATCGCAGCCGTGCTGGCGAACATCCGCGAGCACCGCCTCGAGCGCCCAAACGTTGGCGTGAATGTCCGCCAGCACCGCGATCCGCATAAATCAATTTAAGCGCACGCCGGATGGCCAGCCCGCATTTCAGATAAACTCATATTTTTATATGATCTATTCCCGCTCCGCCGAATACGCCATTCGCGCGTTAGTGCAAATAGCCACCCTCCCGCCCGGCGAATACACCATGGCCAAGACCATCGCCGCCGACGCCAACATCCCCGCGCACTTCCTCGCCAAGCTCTTGCAGGACCTGGCCCGCGACGGCTTCCTCAAATCCAACAAAGGCCCGCGCGGTGGATTCCGGCTTGCGCTCCCCGCCGAAGACCTGTCTATGTTGCGGATCGTTGAAGCCGTCGACGGCCCCGGCCGCTTCGAGCGCTGCATCGGCGGCGCCCCGGAATGCAACGACCGCGCCGCCTGCGGCATGCACGACTCGTGGAAAGCTCTGCGGTCGCGTATCATAGAGTACTTGGGGGGTACATCCGTCGCCGACTTGGCGAAGGCCCTGGGGGAGAAGCGCAAGTTACTCGCCCGCTCCCGCCGTAAGTGAAGGAGAGTTTAGTTTATGCAGAATTCCGTCCTGGTCCCGATGGTGGTCGAACAGACCTCTCGCGGCGAACGCGCCTTTGACATTTACTCGCGCCTGCTCAAGGAGAACATCATTTTCCTGGGCACGCCCATCGATGACAACGTCGCCAACCTGGTGATCGCGCAGATGCTGTTCCTGGCCGCCGAAGATCCCGAAAAGGACATCTCGCTTTACATCAATTCGCCCGGTGGTTCCATCACCGCAGGCCTGGCGATCCTGGACACCATGCGCCTGGTAGAGCCCAATATCGTGACTTATTGCGTGGGCCAAGCCGCCTCCATGGCCGCCGTTCTGCTAGCCTGCGGCACCAAAGGCAAGCGCTACAGCCTGCCCCACTCGCGCATCCTGATCCACCAGCCGTCCATGAGCGGACTGGCCGGCCAAGCCACCGACATCGACATCTACGCCCGCGAAATCCTGCGCATGCGCGAAACCCTGAACCAGATTCTCGCGGACGCCACCAGCCAACCCGTAGAACGCATCGCCCGCGACGTCGACCGCGATTACATCCTCGAGCCCGACCAAGCCATGCAATACGGCCTGATCGATCACATCATCTCCAGCCGCGCCTTACAACCCGTGGCGAAGTAACTGTGGGGCGGACCTCCGGTCCGCGGACGACCTCAGGTCGTCCCGTTTTCTTCCCCAATGCGCCAAGCGCAGCCGCGCCCGTCCTGCGCCCAACCGTTCGCTTGATATAATCGGTACCCGAATGACTCCCCAATTCATCGCGCAAAATCGCCGCCGCTTTTTAAAGTTCCTGGCCGCCAGTCCGTTAGCCACCCTCCCCGCCTCCGCTTGGCAAAACCAACTGGTCCCCTTCGAAATGAAGGACGCCAAGGACGCCATCAGCGTCGCCGATTTCGAAGAAATGGCGCGCCGCCTGCTGCCACCCGCGCATTGGGGCTACATGGCCTCCGGCGTCGACGACGACCGCACCTACCGCGCCAACATCGACGGCTACAAAAAAATCGAGCTGCGCCCGCGCCGCCTGGTAGACGTCAGCAAACCCGACCTCAAGGTGGATCTCTTCGGCAAAACCTACGACTCGCCCATCTTCATCTGCCCCACCGGCGGCCACAAAATGTTCCACCCCGAAGGCGAAGTCGCCACCGCTCGCGGCGCCAAAGCCAAAAACGCCCTGCAGATTCTTTCCACCGTCAGCAGCTCCTCCATCGAAGACGTAACCCAAGCCCGCGGCGAGCCAGTGTGGTACCAGCTCTACGTGCCGTCGAAATGGGAGAACGTCGAAACGTTAGTACGCCGCGTCGAAGCCACCGGCACCCCGGTCATGGCGGTCACGGTCGACCTGCTCGCCGGCCGTAACACCGAGACCTTCCGCCGCTTCCGCCGCCAGGACACGCGCGATTGCACTGTCTGCCACGGCCCCGGCGAGCCCGGCACCAACCTGGCGGAGCGTCCCATGTTCAAAGGCCTGGACATGAAGGGCTTCGGCATGAACCCCGCCTCGCTCGACTGGGCCTTCGTCGACAAGCTGCGAAAGTTCACCAAGATGAAGATCGTGCTGAAGGGCATCGAAGCCCCTGAGGACGCCAAACTCGCCGTCGAGCACGGCGTAGACGGCGTTCTAGTTTCGAACCACGGCGGCCGCGCCATGGAGACCGGACGCGCCACCATCGAAGATCTGCCCGAAGTGGTGGACGCTGTCAATGGCCGCATCCCAGTGTTCGTCGACGGTGGCATCCGCCGCGGCTCGGACGCGCTGAAGGCCTTGGCACTAGGCGCGAAAGCCGTCGGCATCGGACGCCCCTATTTGTGGGCCCTGACATCCTTCGGACAATCCGGCGTCGAGCGCGTGCTCGACATCTTAAACGCGGAACTCCGTCTAGCGATGCGCCCAGTGCGGCATGCCCACGCTCGCCCGCATCAACAAGTCCGCCGTGATCGTGCATGACTCGCGGTCCTAGCGGGCTCCGCTTGCTATCGCGCGCGGTTCTGCGCCGGCCACAACACTCCCGCACAGAACCGCGACCGCAGGGAGCGGCTTAAGACATGAAACAACTGTTCGCATCGTTCCTCCTCGCAGCGGCTTCCGCCGCCTTGGCGCAAGCGCAGAACGTCGAGAACGGTAAGAAAGTTTTCGAGCGCCTGATGTGCTCCGCGTGCCACGGCCATGAAGGCCAGGGCGGCGGCGCCGGCCCGCGCATTGGAGTGAAGCCTCCCCCGCTGCCCGTTTTTCTCGCCTACGTCCGCCACCCTGCCGCCAACATGCCGCCCTTCACCGCGAAAGTGGTTTCCGACGCCGAACTAACCGACATCCACGCGTATCTTTCGAGCCGCCCCGCGCCACCGCCGCCTAAAGACATTCCACTACTGACTCAATGAGTCATCGTAGGATTGGGGAAGAGGTGACCGATGGCGTGCAACCCCGATTCCCTAAGAAACGTTCCCCTGTTCGCTCTGCTGGATGACGACGAGTTAGCGGTGCTCGCCACGCAAGTGGACATTAAGCATTTCGCGGCGCGCCAGCGCATCTATAAACGCGGCGACCCCGGCGGGCGCGCGTACGTGCTGGTATCGGGCCAAGTCAGCGTCAGCACCGTCGATGAGGATCAGCAGGAAGTGGTAGTCGCGGAACCGATGCCCGGCGAGTTCTTTGGATTCGCCTCCATGTTCGAGGAAACGCCGCACCACACCAGCGCCATCGCCCTAGTCGAAACCGTGTGCATTGAAACAGACCGCCATGACATCGCCGTGCTGATTGAGCGTAAACCCCACGCCGGCTTGGATATTCTGACGGTGATGGCGCGCCAGGTGCACGCCACCCAGGAACTGGCGCGCAGCCGCTCCATGCGCAATCCCAACGAAGTGATCGAAGAGGAATCAACTTTCGGCGAACGTCTGGCCGACGCCGTCGCGCGCTTCGGCGGGTCCTGGTTTTTCATCATTGCTTTTGGACTCGCCATCGTCACCTATTCCTCCACTAACATTGCCCTGGGGAAAAGCGCCTGGGATCCCTATCCGTTCATCTTGCTCAATCTGTTTCTTTCGATGCTCGCCGCCATACAAGCACCGGTGATTATGATGAGCCAGAACCGCCAGGACACGAAAGACCGCCTGCGCGGCGAGCTGGATTATGATGTAAACCGTCGCGCGGAGTCAGAGATTCAAGGTCTGTCGCGTAAGCTGAATCTGCTGGGCGAGAAGATGAACGACATCGAGGATCTTCTGCGCCAGCCGCGCTAAAATCCGGTTATGGCTAACGATAAAGCCCTGCGTCAACACCTGCTCAAGCTGCTGGAAGGCAAGGGAGCCCACGTCGATTTCGAAACGGCAGTGAAGAAAGCGTCCGCAGCCGTCAGGGGCAAGCGTTCCAAAGGCGTGGCGCATTCTCCGTGGGAAATCCTGGAGCACATGCGTATCGCCCAGTGGGACATCCTGGAATTCAGCCGCGACGCCAAGCACGTTTCCCCCGCGTGGCCCGCCGGTTACTGGCCCAAGACCGCCTCCCCGCCCAATCGCACTGCGTGGAACCAGAGCGTACGCGCTTTCCGAGCCGATCACGCCGCGATGTGCGCGCTAGTGGCCGATGAATCCACCGACCTCTACGCCACAATCCCCCACGGCGACGGTCAAACCATCCTGCGCGAAGCCCTGCTGGTAGCCGATCACAACGCCTATCATTTAGGAACCCTGGTGACTACGCTCCAGCTCCTGGGTGCTTGGTAGTAGGGCAGACCTCCAGGTCTGCCGCCAAGGTTAGTGCCCGCCCCGCGCCTTCACACCCTTCTGCGGTTTCTGCATCAAAAACGCCGCCGGAGCCATCACCAGACAAATCATCGAAAAGATAAAAATCGCGTCGATGTACCCCAGCAACGCCGCCTGCCGCTGCATCGAAGCGTAAATCATCTGATGCGCCATAGTCGTGGCCCTCGTGACATCCGCGCCCAAAGTCTGGAAAGTCTGCGTCAACCCCGCCACGCTTTGTTGAAAAGTCGAATCGTACTGGCTGGTATGCGAAGCCAACACCGTCTGATGATATTGCGCGCGCCGCGAAACGATCACCGAAATCGCCGAAATCCCCAGACTCCCGCCTAAGTTGCGCGCGAGGTTCGTCATCCCGCTGACGTTGTTATTCTTCTCCTGCGGGATACCCACATAACACAGCGTCTGAATCGGCACAAATAGGAACCCCATTCCGATCGCCTGGTACACGCGAAACATCATGGCCGTCTTGAAATCGATGTCGAGCGTCCAGTTGGTCATGTAAAGCAGAGCCAGGCCAGTGCTAGTGAACCCGAACACAATCAACCAGCGCCCGTCCATCTTGCCGAGCAGCCTCCCGATCAAAGGCATGGTTGCGATGATCACCAGTCCGCCCGGCGACAGCACCATGCCAGCCTGTTGCGCCGTGTAGCCCATCAGCGTTTGCAGAAGCTGCGGGATCAGCACTGTCGCCCCGTAAAGCGCCGCGCCCAGCATGAACATCATCAAACATGCCACCGAAAAATTTCGACTCTTGAACAGACGGATGTCGAGCACCGGATGCGGATGATGATACTCCCAGATAATCGCCGCCACCAGGGTAATCACAGCGATGGTCATGAAGCTGACGATAAAGCTGGAGGAAAACCAATCCTCGCGCTCGCCCTTATCGAGCGCCACCTGCAAGCAGCCGATTCCGGTCGCCAGCAGTCCCAGCCCGATGTAATCCACCGTGAATATCTTCTTGCGCATCTCTTCGAGGAACGGCGGATCTTCCAGCATGCGCGCGCTCAGCACCAGCGACACCACCGCCACCGGAACGTTGATCAGAAACAACCAGCGCCAACTGAAGTTGTCGGTGATGTAGCCCCCCAGCGTGGGCCCGATCACCGGCGCCACCACCACCGCCATGGCGTAAACCGAAAATGCCTGCCCGCGTTTTTCCGCAGGGAAGGTATCGGCTAAAATAGCCTGCTCCGTGGGCGCCAGGCCGCCGCCCCCCAATCCCTGCAAGACGCGGAAGAACACCAGGACCGGCAAATTCGGAGCTAAACCGCACATCAACGAACTGACGCCGAACATCACCACGCACGTCATGTAAAAACGCTTGCGGCCAAACTTTGTAGAGAGCCACGCGCTGATGGGCAAAATGACGGCGTTCGCCACCAGGTAGGAAGTGAGCACCCAGGCGGCTTCATCCTGGCTGATCGAAAGATTACCCGCGATGTGCGGCAGTGCGACGTTGGCGATGCTGGTGTCCAGCACCTCCATGAACGTCGCCAGCGTCACCGTCATGGCGATCGCCCACGGATTGAAACGTGGGCGCCATTCGGCCTTCGCGGGAACAATAGGGTCGACTGCTGTACTCATGCGGGGTGCTTATTTCACTCTGACCGATGGCACCACCGACATACCGGGACGCAGAATGTGATCCGGGTCCTGCCCGGGATCGAAAGCGATGCGCACGGGAATGCGCTGCACTACCTTCACGAAATTACCAGTAGCGTTTTCCGGAGGCAGCAAGCTGAACTTCGCTCCGCTGGCCCCCGCGATGCGCTCGACCGTTCCCGTGTAATCGCGCCCGTAAGCGTCGACTGTCAGTTTCACTTTCTGCCCCGGCCGCATGATCTTGAGCTGCGTCTCCTTGAAATTCGCGGTGACCCATAGGTTGTCCACCGGCACGATCGCCATCATCTGCTGGCCCGCCGACACGTTCTGCCCGACATTAATGTTCTTCTTACCGATGATGCCGCTAGCCGGCGCGAAGATGGTGGTGTATTGCAGATTCTGCAGGGCCTGATCGAGGTCCGCCTGTCGCTGCGCCACTTTCGCTTGCGCCACCGATACTTTGGTCTGCGTGATGGTGACCTGCTGCGGCCCGGTCATGGCGCCTTCGACGTCCGCGTCGGCGTGCGCCAGCTTCGCGCGCGCCTGCGAGATGGATATTTCCGCGGCGGCGACCGCATGCTGCGCTTCGACCACGGCCGCCTTCTGCGCGTCTACCGTCGCTTTGGCCGCTTCGGACGCCGCCACCGCCTGATCGTATTGCTGTTTCGAAATCTCGTCCTTGGCGACCAGCGCCTGGTAGCGGGCGACATCCTGCGCGGCCTTGGTGGCGTTGGCTTCGGCCACTTTTACGTTGGCTTGCGCCAGACTCAGGCGAGCCTGTGAGACATTGCGCTGCTGCTCCGCCCAGGTGATGGCTTCCGCCGCTTCCTGCCTGCTCGATTTCGCGCCGTTGAGCGCGCTGCCGGTAGTGGCTGCGGTCAGCGGCACGTCGCCACGTGAAGTCTGCAGATTGGCGATTTCATTGTTCAGATCGGCCTTCGCGCGTTCCACCGCGATCTCGAAATCCCTGGGATCCAGCTTCACCAGAACGTCACCCTTGTTCACCGTCTGGTTGTCCTCCACCATCACTTCGGTGACATGGCCCGGCACACGCGCGCTGATCGCGATCACGTCGCCGTCGATTTCCGCGTCGTCCGTCGTTTCGGTTTTCTGCATTTCCTGCCAAGTGTAATAGCCGCCGCCGACCAGAATCACGCACACGATCAATCCGATAATCTTCTTCATCTATTTGTTCCCCATAAACTGCTTCAAATTCATTTCCGTCATGCCGACGGCCCGCGCCAGCGCCACTTTTCCCAGGTTGTGCGCGTACATGCTGGAGATCAGCGCCTCCTGCGCATTCGCGACCGAGTCCTGCGCCTGCACGACCTCAATGTTGTCGGTGACACCCGCCGCAAAGCGGTCGCGCGCCTGTGTCAACGTTTGGTTCGCGACATCCAGGTTGTCTCGCGCTACCGCAACTTGGTCCGCCGCTGACTTCAAATCCAGCAGCGCCGAGCGGATATCGACCTCAATGTGTTGGTCGAGCGATCCCAA
>Ga0268264_10006264_pt1 | contig 10038 bp, 9 predicted proteins | sample KBSSwiS32_FD_190357 | JGI IMG/M metagenome (GOLD analysis project Ga0268264, IMG submission 190357) | Switchgrass rhizosphere microbial communities from Kellogg Biological Station, Michigan, USA - KBS Switchgrass S3-2 (SPAdes) (version 2) | ecosystem: Host-associated > Plants > Roots >... | reverse complement strand
GGGTTTTCCGGCTTCGCCGCCTTCGTGGGCACCATGGCCGAGGCGCTTGCGCTCTGCGCCCTGGGCGGCCTGCTGGGCATCGCGCTCGCCTTCGCCGCCTTCAACGGCCGCACGACATCCACCTTGGGGTCCGGATTCACCCAGCTTGTGTTCAAGTTCGACCTGTCGCCGCAGGTGGTGGCCTCCGCGATCGTGATGGCGGCGGTGATCGGCTTCCTGGGCGGCGTGCTGCCAGGCGTGCGGGCGGCGCGGCAACGGCCGCTGCTCGAACTCGCGGGTCCATGACCTCGGCGGCAGGATGATCGAGGCGTTCGTCGAAGGCTGTCGCTAGAACTTCCCCCCAATCCGGCCGGGCGCGAAGGGTTCGCCGGCCCGGAAATTGTGCAATAGCATCGGCGCCGGGCGGCTCGCTCCGCCTGCTCGTTCAAGCCTGCCCGAGGAAACGCCGATGCCCCTGTCACCCCCACCGCCGCTCGGCGCGCGCATGCTTCCCGAGGACAGCTACAAGGGCCAGGTGGTGATGGTCACCGGCGGCGGCACGGGCCTTGGCAAGTCCATCGCGCTCGAGTTCGCCCGCCTGGGCGCCAAGATGGCCATCGTCAGCCGCAAGCCGGAGAACTGGCGGCAGGGGGTCGAGGCCATCCAGGCGATCGGCGGGATCGCGGCCGGCGCCAGCATGGACGTGCGCGACGCCGCCTCCGTGGGCGCCTGCTTCGACGCGATCGAAGCCGAGCTCGGCCCGGTCGACGTGCTGGTCAACAACGCCGCCGGCAACTTCGAGGTGCCGGCCGACCGGATGAGCCCCAACGCCTGGCGCACAGTCACCGACATCGTCCTGAACGGCACCTTCTACTGCACCCGCGAGTTCGGGATCCGGCGCCTGAACGCCAAGAAGGGCGGGGCGGTGCTGAACATCGGCGCGCCCTATGCGGCGACCGGCGGGCCGTCCACCTCCCACTCGGCCGCCGCGAAGGCCGGGGTCAACAACCTCACCTGGTCGCTGGCGGTGGAGTGGGCGCCCGACAACATCCGCATCAACGACCTGGCGCCCGGCTTCTTCCCCGAACGCGACCGCTCCACCCACGCTGTGGAGGCGGGCGCCAGCGCCGCCAATCTGGACGAACAGATCGCCAGGCGCCTGACGACCATCCCGGCCGGCCGGGTGGGTTCGGCCCGCGAGCTGGGCTGGTTGGCGACGTTCCTGTGCTCGGGCTACGCCAACTTCATCACCGGCCAGGTGATCGTGCTGGACGGCGCCAACTGGCTGCGGCGCTGGCACTCCCAGCCCTTCGAGAACATCCGCGAATCCTACGACCGCCGCGCCGCCGCCGCGCAAGCCGGGAGCCAATGACCATGTCGCTCGCCCCTTCGCTCCCGCCCGGTACACCGATGCTGGCCCCCGACGTCTTCGCCGGCCGCGTGGCGCTGATCACCCAGCCCGGCGACGTCATCGGCGCGGCGATCGCCGCCGAGCTTGCCCGCGGCGGCGCCCGCATCGTGCTCGCCGACAACAAGGCCGAGGGCTGCGCGACGGCCGCGGCGGCCGTCGCCGAGGTGGGCGGCTCTGCCAGGACCGTGTCCGTCCGCCTGTCCGACGCCGAGGCGGTGAAGCGCGCCTTCGACGACATCGAGCGCGAATTGGGTCCGGTCACCATCCTGATCAACAACGTGCCCGACCGCGCCGACATTCCTGTCGAGCTGATGGCCGTCGACCGCTGGCGCGACACCACCCAGGCGGTGCTGGACGTCACCTTCACCTGCACGCGCGAGCTGGGCCTGCGGCGGATCGCCGACGGCCAGAGCGCGGTCATCGTCAACAGCGGCACGCCCTACAACATCACCGGCGGCGCGGGGGCGGCCGACATCACCGCCGCCAAGTCCGCGATCATGAACCTGACCACGTCGCTGGCCGTGGAATGGGCGCCCTACGACATCCGCGTCAACGGCGTCGCCGCCGGCTATGTGGCGGGCGCCGAGGCGGGGCCGGCGCCGGAAGGCGAGCTGGGCGCCACCACGCCGGCCGGGCGGCTGGGGTCGCCGCATGAAATCGCCTGGTGCGTGGCCTATATGTGCTCTCCGTACGCCGCCTACCTCACCGGCGCCACGATCGTGGTTGACGGTGCGAGCTGGCAGCGGCCGGGTCGCAGCCCGCCCCTGTTCGAACCGATCCGGACGCGCTACGACCGGGTCGCGAACAGCGGCTGACAGGCCTGTTCCAAGCGCGCGCGCGAAGGCGTTCGCTCTTGACATAACCATATAAACATATCTTTATATGGTCCATGACGCTGAGCATGGACCAGGCGGTCGATCTGCTGCGCGCGGCGGGCGAGCCAACGCGGCTGCGCATCCTTGCGCTGCTGCAGCGCGAGGAGCTCGCGGTGCTGGAGCTGTGCCGCATCCTCGATCAGAGCCAGCCGCGGGTTTCCCGACACTTAAGGCTGCTGGCCGAAGCCGGCCTGGTCGAGCGGTTCCCGGACGGCGCCTGGGTGTTCTACCGCCTGGCCGCGGCCGGCGAGGCGCGGGAGCTGGTGGGCGAGGTCTTGGGCCGCGTCCAGGCCGACGATCCCGTGCTGGTGCGCGACGCGGGACGCCTGCAGGCCGTGCGCGACGAGCGGGCCGCCGACGCCGGCGCCTACTTCGCCCGCAACGCCGCCCTGTGGGACGAGATCCGCTCGCTCTACGTCTCCGAGGCCGACGTGGAGACCGCGATCCTGGCCGCGGCGGGGCAGGGGCCCTTCAAGCGGATGGTGGACTTAGGGACAGGCTCGGGCCGGATGCTCAGCCTGCTCGCCCCGCGGGCCGACGTGGCGGTGGGCTTGGACCTGTCGCAGCAGATGCTGAACATCGCCCGCAGCCGGGTGGCGGAAGAAGGCCTGGAGCGGTGCGAGCTGCGCCACGGCGACATCTTCGGCACGCGCCTGCCGGCCGAGAGCGCCGACCTGGTGGTGGTCCACCAGGTGCTGCACTACCTGGGCGACCCCGCGGCGGCGCTGAAGGAGGCGGCGCGGCTGGTGGCGCCGGGCGGGCGGCTGCTGATCATCGACTTCGCCCCGCACAAGCTTGAGTTCCTGCGCGAACAGCACCAGCACCGGCGCCTCGGCTTCCCCGACCCGGAGATGGAGCGCTGGCTGTCCGAGGCCGGCCTGTCGCAGGTCCGGGCGACCGCCTTGCCGCCGGCCAAGGGCGAGGGCCTGACCGTGAAGATCTGGACCGCCGAGCGCGGCCGCGAACCGCAGAGGAGCGCCGCATGAGGTCGGTCGAAACGGCGCTCGGTCCCGTCGCCCGCGCGGCGGCCGGCAGCGCGCCGCGCCCCAGCGTATCGTTCGAATTCTCGCCGCCGAAGACGCCGGAGGCGGAGGAGGCCCTCTGGCTGGCCATCCGCCGCCTCGAGCCGCTCAATCCGGAGTTCGTCTCGGTGACCTATGGCGCCGGCGGCTCCACCCGCGACCGCACGCATCGCACGGTCGTGCGGATGCTGCAGGAGACGACGCTCAAGCCCGCCGCCCACCTGACCTGCGTGGAGGCGAGCCGCGACGAGGTCGACGAGGTGGTGCAGGGCTACTGGAACGCCGGCATCCGCCACATCGTGGCCCTGCGCGGCGACCCGCCGGGCGCGATCGGCGGCGTCTACACGCCCCGCCCGGACGGCTACCGCAACGCCACCGAACTGACCAAGGGCGTGCGCGCCATCGCCCCCTTCGAGGTCAGCGTCGGCCTCTACCCGCAGATCCATCCGGAGAGCCCCAGCCTCGAGCACGAGATCGACGTGCTGAAGGCCAAGATCGACGCCGGCGCCACCCGGGCGATCACCCAGTTCTTCTTCGACATCGACGCCTTCCTGTCGTTCATGGACCGGGTGCGCAAGGCGGGCGTGACCATCCCGATCTCGCCGGGGATCATGCCCGTGTCCAACTACAACGGCCTGCGCAAGATGGTCGGGCCCATGGGCGTCACGTTGCCGGCCTGGCTGGAGAAGCTGTTCGACGGCCTGGACCGCGACCCCGACACCCGACGCCTGCTCGCCGCCTCGGTGGCGACGGAGATGTGCGCGCGCCTGGCGGAGGAGGGCTTTTCCGACTTCCACTTCTACACCCTGAACCGCGCCGACCTCGTCTACGCCATTTGCCGCGTGCTGGGCGTGCGCGAGACCCCGAAGCCCGAGGAGGCAGCGGCATGACCCGCCAGGACCGCATCGCCGCCCTGAAGGCGGCGGCCAAGCAACGCATCCTGATCCTCGACGGGGCCTGGGGCGCGATGATCCAGAAGAAGGGGTTGGTGGAGGCCGACTACCGGGGCGAGCGGTTCGCCGACCATCCGGGTCAGCTCAAGGGCAACAACGACATCCTGTGCCTGACGCGGCCTGACATCGTGGCCGAGCTGCACGACGCCTATTACGCCGCCGGCGCCGACATCTCCGAGACCAACACCTTCTCCTCCACCGCCATCGCCCAGGCCGACTACGAGCTGCAGGGCGCGGTGCGCGACATCAACCTGGCCGGCGCCCGGCTGGCGCGCGAGGCGGCCGACCGCTGGACGGCGAAGACTCCGGACAAGCCGCGCTTCGTGGCCGGCTCCATGGGGCCGTTGAACCGCATGCTTTCCATGTCGTCGGACGTGAACGACCCGGGCGCGCGGCTGATCACCTTCGACCAGGTCTACGCCTCCTACCGCGAACAGGCGCTGGCGCTCTACGAGGGCGGCGTCGACATGTTCCTCCTGGAGACCATCACCGACACCCTGAACGTCAAGGCCGGCATCAAGGCGATCCTCGACCTGACCGACGAAGGCTACGAGACGCTGCCGATCTGGATCTCCGGCACCATCACCGACCGCTCCGGCCGCACCCTGTCGGGCCAGACGGTGGAGGCGTTCTGGAACTCGGTGAAGCACGCCAAGCCGTTCGCGGTGGGCCTGAACTGCGCCCTGGGCGCGGAGCTGATGCGGCCGCACATCGCCGAGCTGGCGCGCATCGCCGACACCCTGGTCTCGGCCTATCCCAACGCCGGCCTGCCCAACGCCATGGGCGAATACGACGAGACGCCGGACCAGACCGGCCACTTCCTGCACGAATGGGCCGAACACGGGCTGGTCAACATCCTGGGCGGCTGCTGCGGCACCACGCCGGCGCACATCGCCCACGTGGCCGAGGAGGTGTGCGACCTGAAGCCCCGGGCGATCCCGGAGCGGCCCAAGGCTATGCGGCTGGCCGGGCTGGAGCCGTTCGAGCTGGTGTCCTGAGCTGATTTCGATGTTGCTTCAAACTCCGCTCACCCCGACGAAAGCCGGGGCCCAAGCCGAATCCGCGGCCGTTGTGGCGAGCCCGCTTGAATCCCGACTTTCGTCGGGAAGAGCGGTCGTTTGCTCAGGCCCGCACGGACAGGGCGTATCCGTTCGGATAGAGAACGCCCCATGACCGCCCCGCGTCCCACCTTCATCAATATCGGCGAGCGGACCAACGTCACCGGCTCGGCCAAGTTCCGCAAGCTGGTGGCCGAGGGGAACTACCCCGAGGCGCTGTCGGTCGCCCGGCAGCAGGTCGAGGCCGGGGCGTCGGTTATCGACGTCAACATGGACGAAGGGCTGCTGGATTCCGTGGCGGCCATGCGCACCTTCCTCAACCTCGCCGCCGCCGAGCCGGACATCGCCCGCGTGCCGGTGATGATCGACAGCTCCAAGTGGGAGGTGATCGAGGCCGGGCTGAAGTGCGTGCAGGGCAAGGCCATCGTCAACTCCATCAGCATGAAGGAAGGCGAGGCCAAGTTCATCGAGCAGGCCAAGGCCTGCCTGCGCTACGGCGCGGCCGTGGTGGTGATGGCCTTCGACGAGCAGGGCCAGGCCGATACGGCCGACCGCAAGGTGGAGATATGCGAGCGCGCCTACCGGATCCTGGTGGACCAGGTCGGCTTCCCGCCCGAGGACATCATCTTCGACCCCAACATCTTCGCCGTGGCGACCGGGATCGAGGAGCACGACAACTACGCGGTCGACTTCATCGAGGCGACGCGGCGGATCAAGGAGCGGCTGCCCTACGCGCGGGTCTCGGGCGGGGTCTCCAACGTCTCGTTCTCGTTCCGCGGCAACGAGCCGGTGCGCCGCGCGATCCATTCGGTCTTCCTCTACCACGCCATCGCCGCGGGCATGGACATGGGGATCGTCAACGCGGGCGACCTGCCGGTCTACGACCAGATCGAGCCGGAGCTGCGCGAGGCCGTCGAGGACGTGATCCTCAACCGCCCGCAGCGGACCAACGTCACCAACACCGAGCGGCTGGTGGAGCTGGCGCCCAAATACAAGGGTGGCAAGAGCCAGGCCAAGGGCCCGGACCTGGCCTGGCGCGACGGCCCGGTCGCCCAGCGCCTGGCCCACGCCCTGGTCAACGGCATCACCGACTACATCGAGGCCGACACCGAGGAGGCCCGGGCCGCCGCCGAGCGCCCCCTGCACGTCATCGAAGGCCCGTTGATGGACGGGATGAACGTGGTCGGCGACCTGTTCGGCTCAGGCAAGATGTTCCTGCCGCAGGTGGTGAAGTCCGCCCGCGTGATGAAGCAGGCGGTGGCCTACCTGATGCCGTTCATGGAGGCGGAGAAGGAAGGCAAGCCCCGCGAGGCGGCCGGCAAGATCCTGATGGCCACCGTCAAAGGCGACGTCCACGACATCGGCAAGAACATCGTGGGCGTGGTCCTGCAGTGCAACAACTACGAGGTCATCGACCTGGGCGTGATGGTGCCGTCCGAGCGCATCCTCGACGAGGCCGTGGCGCACAAGGTCGACATGATCGGGCTCTCCGGCCTGATCACGCCGTCCCTGGACGAGATGGCCTTCGTGGCGGGCGAGATGCAGCGGCGCGGCATGACCATGCCGCTTCTGATCGGCGGGGCGACGACCTCCAAGACCCATACCGCGGTGAAGATCGCCCCGGCCTATGAGGGCTCCACCACCTATGTGCTGGACGCCAGCCGGGCGGTGGGCGTGGTCTCAAACCTGTTGTCGCCCACCGAGCGCGACCGGGTGATGGCCGAGACGAAGACCGAGTATGCGCGGGTGCGCGAACAGTTCGCCCGCGGCCAGACCAACCGCGCCCGCGTGGCGATCGCCGACGCCCGCGCCAACCGGTTCCCCATCGACTGGGCGGGCTACGAGCCGCCGCGCCCGAGCTTCCTGGGCACGCGGGCCTTTTCGCCCTACGACCTGGCGGACCTCGCCCGGCATATCGACTGGTCGCCGTTCTTCGCGAGCTGGGAACTGGTCGGCCGCTACCCGGACATCCTGAACGACGACGTGGTGGGGGAGGCCGCGCGCGCGCTCTTCGCCGACGCCGAGGTGATGCTGAAGAAGCTGATCGACGAGAAGGCCCTGGAGGCGCGCGGCGTCGTGGGCTTCTGGCCGGCCAACGCCGACGGCGACGACGTCGTCCTCTACGCCGACGAGACCCGCACCACCGAGATCGGCCGCCTGCACAGCCTTCGCCAGCAGATGGTGAAGTCGGGGGAAGGCGCCAACGTCGCGCTCTCCGACTTCATCGCGCCGGTCGGGACCAAGCCGGACTGGATCGGCGGCTTCGCGGTCACCGCCGGGCATGGGGAGTTGGAGATCGCCAAGCGCTACAAGGACGCCGGCGACGACTACAACGCCATCCTGTCCACCGCCCTGGCCGACCGGTTGGCGGAGGCCTTCGCCGAGGCGCTGCACCGGCGGGTGCGCACGGAGCTTTGGGGCTACGCGCCGGACGAGGCTTTCGACCTCGACCTGATGCTGGCTGAGAAGTACCGCGGCATCCGGCCGGCGGCGGGCTACCCGGCCCAGCCGGACCACACCGAGAAGGCGACGCTGTTCAAGCTGCTGGACGCTGGCGCGGCGACCGGCATGGCGCTCACCGAGAGCTTCGCCATGACCCCGCCGGCCTCGGTCTCGGGACTCTATTTCGCGCACCCGCGGGCGCATTACTTCGGGGTGGGCCGCATCGAGGCCGACCAGGTGGCCGACTATGCGCGGCGCAAGGGCTGGGACCTGGCCAAGGCCGAGCGCTGGCTCGCGCCCATCCTGAACTACGATCCGGGGTCGGCCCGCTGAACGGTAGGTCTGTTCGGCCTACTTCATGCCCGCCAGGTTCGACAGGCTGGGCAGTCCGGCCGACTTCAGCACGTCGTTGGTCATGCTGGCCGCCGCCTGCGGCATCGGGCCGTCGAACTTCAGCGCGCCGGTGATCTGGTTTGAGTCGATCCCCTGGGCCTCGAGCCCGCCCGGGTGTCCATGGTCGGCCAGATCCTTGTTGGCGGCCTTGACCGCCGTCTCGCCGGCATAGCCGGTCACCTCTTCGATGCGGCCGTCGGCGTCCACGCTGGCCGGCGCATCGGTGGTGGTGTTCGTCAGGTCGGTGAGGCCCAGAGAGGTCTGGGTGGTCTGGGCGGCGTTGTGGGCCGCGCTCTGTTCGACGTCGGCGGCCGCGGCGGCGTTCGCCGCGAGGGCGGAGACTCCGGCGATAAGGCCAATCAGCAGCCAGCGCATGCGCTTCCTCCACGGGAACATCCCCGACGCATGGAAACCACCCGGTGCGGCAAAAGGTTCGCTCGACTCCATGGCCTTTTTTTCGCCTCGCCTAGGGTGCGCCCAATACAGACTTCAGGCAGAATCGCTCGGCGCGCTCCATGGGCGCGTCATGGATTCGAAGCCAGAATTTCGACGTTTTAGTTTGGACGAGGCCGCGCGAACCCCATGAATGTCACAGAGTCGCCGCAGTCTCGCACCACTCGCGAGCCGAGCGGCATGGGAGGATTCGAGCAGCACCCGATGCGTACGATCGCGGTCATCGCCCGCAAGGGCGGCTCGGGTAAGACGACGCTCGCCGTCCATCTGGCGATCGCCGCCCACCTGCGCGGCCGCAAGACCATACTGGCGGATTCCGACGCCCAGCGTTCGGCTTCCGAGGTGCTGCGCGGCCGCCAGGGTCCCGGGCCGGAATGGGTCGAGACGTCGGGGCAGAAGCTGTTCGCCGTGCAGATGGCCGCGGTGCGCAGCGGCGCCGACGCCATGATCATCGACACGCCGGCGGTCCTGGAGGAGGAGGTCAGCCACTCCATCGTGGTGTCCGACCTGTCGCTGCTGGTGATCCGCCCGACCTTCCTCGATATCGCCGCCGCCCTGCGCACGGCCGAAATCATCCGTAGGCTGCGCAAGCCCGGCCTCATCGTTCTGAACCAGGCGCCGCCGGCCCGCGAGGGCGTCGAGCCGCCGGCGGTGAAGCGGGCGCTGGAAGCCCTGATGCTGATGCGCCTGCCGGTGGCGCCGATGATCCTGCGGGCGCGAGCGAACTACCAGTCGGTGCTGGAGGCCGGCCGCTCCGTCGAGGAGCTCGATCCGACCAACCCCGCCGCACGCGAGATGGGCGCGCTCTGGGACTTCATCGAGCGGCTGGTCTACGGCGCCGCAAACGGCGCGCGCAAGGGCGCGGCGTCCTGATCGAATTCAGGAACGGACGATCGCCTCAGGCCCGCTCGCTCGGCGGGACCTCGTAGACGACGTTCGAGTAGACCTTCACCTTGCGGTCCAGGCGGCGGTTGCGGGTGTAGTAGCGGTACGCGGCATAGGCCATCACCAGGCCCAGGATCACCGGGCCAACCACCTCCATGATCACCCACTGCGCGCCGCCGGAACGCACCGCTAGGTCCGAAGGAATGGGCGGCGACGGCTGGGCGATGGCGTGCAGGATGCCGCCGCCCGTCGAGACGGCGAAGGCCGAGAACCAGGCGAGATTGACCAGCAGGGCGATCCACAGGAACGCCACGCCGGGCCCGACCGGGGCGCGCTCGCCGTCATCGCGGGAAGAAGCGGGATAGGAAGGCTCGTCCGCGCGCATGGCTGCAGCTCCTTGCGACCGCCGAGGAAACGCGTCTCCCAGGTCAACCCGCCGCCGCGCGGCCGGTTCCCGCGAGCGGCGGCATTGGCATTCGCCTCCGCTCCGGGTATCACCCCGGCGTAGCTTCCCGAGCGAGCCGAGAGATGAGCGACGCGCCCCCGGACCGCTTGGCGGTCGACCCT
>Ga0268264_10006256_pt1 | contig 10042 bp, 4 predicted proteins | sample KBSSwiS32_FD_190357 | JGI IMG/M metagenome (GOLD analysis project Ga0268264, IMG submission 190357) | Switchgrass rhizosphere microbial communities from Kellogg Biological Station, Michigan, USA - KBS Switchgrass S3-2 (SPAdes) (version 2) | ecosystem: Host-associated > Plants > Roots >... | reverse complement strand
AGGGGCACACTTTGTATAATGTCGTAAGTGATTTTATGATAATATTCGGCAGTAAAAGAAACTCGATTGTGAAACAACTGAGCATCGAATCCCGCCGTGGTGGTTTTTAATTTCTCCCAGGTAAGTTCTGTGTTTGCAAAATTAGGAAGCGAAACCGCCTGAACTTGCGTACCGAACGGATTGCCATTGCCAGAACCTATGGGATAATCCGGGCTCGAAGAGATTCCGGATAGAAATTCATAATATCCTGCAGATTTAAAATTGCCTAATCTGCCCCATCCTCCTCTAAGTTTTAAATCACTGATAAAAGTATTTTTTGGGAAAAAGTCTTCTGCGCTAATCCTCCATGCGGCAGCAAAAGATGGAAAGGTTTCCGCTTTATGGCCCGGAGCTAATCTTGATGATTCATCACGGCGTAAAGTTCCGTCAAGATAATATTTGTCTCTATACTTATAACTAAGTCTTCCGAAATAACTAACGAGTGCATCTTCCTGTAATATGCTTGCAGAAGCCGTCGTATACGGGGGGATATTACCTATGCTTCTGTATTGAGGATCTGCATAGTCTACATTGCCGCTTGCATCCGTCCAACTCCATCTTGCAAATTGCTCAGAAGCTCCTGCTATTATATCAATGTTATGATCCTTAAAATAGGTATGAGTATAATTCAGCGTTATGTCCTTATTTAAATTATAAGTTCTCCCTTGCCTTTCGCCGTACTGGCCAACAGCCTTTCCATCCTGCCGTTCATAAGGATTACCCGGTGTTTGTGAAAAGCGCCATTGATCAAAATTTGTCCATGATTTTCTTAAGTTAAAATAATAATCTCCACCCAAAGTTCCTTTCAGTTTTAACCCGGTAATAGGTTCTATTTGTGCATACGCACTACCAATCGCTCTTTTCAAATCATATGCATTATTGTTTAGTTGTTGAAAAGCAAATACATTAAAACGGGTTTGGTCTCCCCATAATAATTGCGGATCGCCATCGAAAATAAATGGGGCTCCGGCATTTAATAAGTTTGGATCGTAATCAGGGTTTGGTATAAAAGTGGCGCTTGTAACGGGCGCAAATCCAGTCGGGTCACTTGGATCATAGATGGGCTGAAAAGGAATAGTCGACATCATGGTACCGAGATCAGCTTGTGTATTTACCAACGCATTTTCCTGCACTAATCTTACCGTTATACCCGCTTGCACAAACTTTGAAATTTTGGAATCTATATTCATTGCAAATGAATAACGTTCGAGATTATTGGATTTAAGCGGGCTTTCTGTTTTTGCATACCCCGCAGAAAAATAATAAGTTGTGCCTTCGTTACCGCCACTCACACGAACGCTGTGCTCCTGCAAGGCAGCATTCTTATTCAACAATGCTTTCTGCCAATCATAAGTAGGAGAATTGCCTACATATTGTGAATTGGCTGCGTCATACAAGGGACCATTTTGCTCTTCAAAGGTTTTAAATCCACCTGTGCCATTGGACACAGGATTATTTGCATACGCTTCTCTTAATAAAGTAAAATATTGCTGGGTATTTAAAACAGATAATGTTTTAGGAATGTTCTGAGTTCCAAAGTAAGAAGCAACTTCCACCTTTGGGCGACCAGCTTTCCCTTTTTTTGTGGTTATTAAAATCACTCCATTCGCTGCTTGTACACCATAGATAGCCGCAGCTGATGCATCTTTCAAAACTGATATTGATTCAATATCCTGTGGATTGATCATGCTCAATATATTTATTGGCGATCTTATATCTCCAATTCCTCCAGTGGTAACGCCGCCCCCACCTTCATATAAAGGCACACCGTCTATTACATATAAAGGCTCTGAAAAACCAAAAGTATTTAACCCCCGAACCAGTACCGTTGGTCTTGCCTGAGGATCACCACCACCAGACCCTACCAACACACCAGCAGCTCTGCCCTGCAACGCAAGCTCCGGACTAATTGCTGTACTTTTTTCAATCTCCTTTGAACTAACTGATGATACCGCACCCGTCACATCTTTTTTCTGCCGGCTTCCATAACCTATTACTACCACGTCATTCAATGTTGAGCTTTGTAGTTGTAGCGCTACGTCATAGGTATTTTGTGAACCTACGGTTACTTCTTTGGAAGCATAATTTATAAAAGTAAAAATGAGCACCTGCCCTTTTGTAGCATTTATATTATATTCTCCATTCGCATTTGTTGCTGTTGCTTGCCTGGTACCTTTAATGGAAACAGTAACTCCTTCCATTGGGTCACCCTTTTCATTTACAACACGTCCTCGAATATCAGGTGGCGGTAACTGGGTTAGCAGAGCCGGCGATATTTTTTCCGCCGCTACTTCTTTTAATTTTAAAACGATTGTGTTATTAATAACACGATAGCTAAGCGGCTGATCCTTAAAAATAATATTCAGCGCACTTTCAATTTGCATATCCCTTACATCCACAGTAACGGCGTTGGCCTTTTGAAGCCAGGCAGCGTTGTAGAAGAAGGAGTAGCCAGTCTGTTTTTTGATGTCTTTGATTACCTTTTTAAGCGGTGCATCCTTAGCTGATAAGGTAACATTTTGAGAATACCCAGTAGCGTTTACGTGCATGCAAATCGTTAGTAGTAAAAAGGCGGTTAACTTCATAACTCGCAATGATTTAATTAGTGTCTCCTGGCGGAGGATGAAAAGAGCTTTCAAATGCATAACTTTGTTATTTGGGTTAAACGTTAATAAAACAGTTCACGAGATTGTATTTTTAAAGAAGTTAACCCGAAATACCGGCCAGGAGTGTCACAACCACTACTGGCTTTTTCTTGGATTAACTTTGAATTTACTTTAAACAGATCAGGGCTTAACTATCACTTTTTTCCCATCGAGTATAAACTTTACTCCACTGGTTCTTAATATCTCCAATACCTGTGAAAGATTACTACTCATCGGCATTTCTCCACCAAACATTTGGTTAAGTTCTCCGCCTTCATATTCCACATCTACATCATACCATCTTGCAATCTTTTTCATGATAAGATGTAGATCAGCCTGATCACCAAACTGGAATTTGCCATTTTTCCATGCCATCACCTCTTCAATATTAGCTGCCTGAACCATGATTTTTGGGATTGAATGATTGCCCTGATTTTTGTCCTGTGCTGATTGAAGAATGGCCTGTTGCCCCGGTTTGATTATCACTGAGCGTTGGCCGTTGTCTGCAGACATTTTCACGCTTCCTTCAAGCAATGTCGTCTTTATCATGGCATCATCTTCATAAGTATTAATATTAAAATGAGTGCCCAATACTGTCACTTCCATCGCATCTTTTTTCACTATAAAAGGCATTGCGGTATTATGCGCTACTTCAAAATAAACTTCACCCGTAATTTCTACTCTTCTTTCAGTTCCTTTGAATGAAGCAGGATATTTCAGTGAACTTTCGCTGTTCAACCACACCTGCGTACCGTCTGATAACCTGATCGTAACCACCTTGCTTCCCCTTGGAACATTTAGCGTATTATATAATTCTTCGCTACTAGTTCCGTTATAAGTAATCTGTCCGTCAGCCTGCTTAATTACCTGTACATTTCCCTGCCGGGCCAATATTCCATTACCGGTGCTATCCAATTCAATTTTGCTGCCATCGGCCAGGATGAGTACAGCCCTGTTGTTTGCAGGCGCAGGTACATCATTAATTACAGGCTTTGGTTTCGCCTTAGTAGCAATATCTTTTTTTGCTGAGGAAGAATTCAAATACAGATAAGCACCTGCTCCAAATAAAAGAATTATGGCAGCAGCCGTAAACCAACGAAGCCACGACATTTGGTGTACGACTGAATCTTGTTTTTGTATAACGCACTTATCAAGAATCTGTTCATATAAGTGCTCCCAATCTACTGGTGTAATTGACTCTTTGGAATTATATTGCTCAATTAGTTTTTCGATATGTTGTTGAAGAAGGTCGTGGTTATGGCTTTCGTTTATCCACGCAAACAATTCCTGCTCCTCGGCTTCTACAGCCTTGTGGCTGGAATAGGCATTGAGTAAATAAAGTATCCTTTCCCTTGATAGAGGCATTTGTCTTTTTTAAATCTTTATAAAAATTAATGTTGGAGGAGTAGACTTATAAAGATGATTGGAAGTACCAGAATGTACTATTGAAGCAAAAAAAAGTATGAATTTTTCAAAGGCAGTGCCAAATGGCTACCCAAATAAAAGCTGAAGCATCTGCTTTATAACAGGTACGAATGAACCGTATAGCTTGTTGCAAGTGATTTTTTACAGTATGAGGCGAAATGTGAAGCTCGCTGGCAATTTGTTCACGGCTTAATCCCTGCTGTTTGCTTAATTTATACACAACTCGTTGTTGAGGAGGAAGCTGACTTATGGTAGCTTCAAACATTTCCCTGTTTTCCTTGGCCAATAATATATCCTCAACAGTGCCTGTATCAATATCCTCCGATTGTTGCTCTATCTTTTTTTTCAACGCTTTTTCCAAAGCGATTTTTCTGAAGTGGGTATAGATACTGTTATGCAATATGGCAAACAGATAGCCCTCCCGGTTAGCGGCTGCCGCCACCTGAACCCGTTTTACCCAGAGGCTAACAAAAACTTCCTGAACAACCTCCTGAGCCATATCTGCTGAATGCGTCATTTTTAAAGATGCCGCGTAAAAGCGTTCTTTATAAAAATCAAAAACTGTTTTAAAGGCAAATTCATCGCCTTGTCCGACTTGAAAAAGCAAGTTATTAATATCATATCGGGTGTCTTCTGGCATAAGTAATATGACTCCTCAATCAAAAAAAGAATCTTATCAGATAAATCTTACGAATTAAAATTATTTTAAGCGTGAACCGGCAATCGTTGTATCTCTGTAAATTTTAGCCTAAAAATTTGAAAAGGAATTTTCCTAAAGCGTAGCTGGAAAATAAATTTACGGACCATAGCAATCATTTTATTCTGAAATTAAATATACGGGTTGCCTCAGAGGCAACTAAAAACCAAACACAATTTATAAGTTGCTAAAACTTTTTCTGTACTGTACTATGCTGAATGTTTTTAAAGTATCTAACGCGTTTTAGTTAAGTAATATGAAAAATATCTCTCTTAGAATTTAGATATCTTTTGCCGTTAAACATTGGACAATGCTTTGGCTCAGCGATGTTGCATATAGAATAAAAAATATTTTTTTAAGAATTAAAACGCAATAAAAATGCGATAAAAAATAATGTTTAAAATGGATCAACGGTGCAATTTCAATAGCCAGCATTTTGTTTCAAATTAGTATTTAAATCTAATTCACGCTGAGGAATCGGCTTCAATAAATTCTTCTCACTCCAATTAGCATTTGCTAATGTCCTTCCAAAATTAATATCCGTTTTAATGTTTATCAGCTTTGCTAAATGCCATCTTACCAGGTCATCGTAGCGGTGACTTTCAAAGCTGAGCTCAACCCTTCTTTCATGCACCAGGTATTTGAACATCTGCGCCTGGGTTGAGGCTGCAGATCTTGGCAAAAGAATGGCTGCCGATGGGTCGGCACGTTTTCTTACCTGGTTGATTAATGCGGCGGCCCCGGCGAGATCGTGTGTTGGTCCAAGAATTTTGCACTCTGCCGACATTAATAATATATCAGCGTACCTAAGAACACGTTCATTATTTACATCGTAATTGGGTTCCCCATTTGCTCCTCCTTCGATATCTCTTTTTATATATTTTGCGGGAGTAGATCCGGTAAGAGACCACTGCGCACTAAAAACAGGAGTCTCGCTGGAAGGGAATGGATCTCCTTCAATAAAGATGGACGCAACCCTCCGCGGATCGCCGGCCTCGAATTCGTTTTGTAATGGTTTTACGACATTCACTTTTCCATAGGCGTGCCCATCATTTGCGCCGCCTGCACAATGGCCTTGCTCACACGCTGCCCGCCACATGATATATCGTCCTGTGCCCGAACCGCCTCCATCTTCATTTGGAAACCAGTTATTGCCGCGGCCTACAGAAAATTGAATTTCAAAAAGAGACTCAGCATTATTCTCATTGTTCAAATCAAAATTGTCTGAATAATCGTCCATTAGTTCATACTTGCCTGACGTAATTAAACTTGTAAACTCGGCATCTGCTGCGGTATATAGCTCCGGCTTATTTTGCCATTGGGCCCGAAACAGCAATGCTTTGCCAAGGAAACCAGCTGCTGCACCACTTGTAGCTCTTCCTATATTATCCACATCCCATTGGTCAGGCAGATTTGCTTTTGCGAATGTAAAATCTGAAATAATAAGATCCCATATTTCACCGGGCTGTGAGTTGGGTAACCTCGCTTGGTCTGCAGAAGTGATGACCGAATCGGTAACAGGTGGTGTTCCCCAATTAGTTGCCAGTATAGAGTAGTAATAAGCCCTCATGAATTTTGCTTCTGCTTCATAACGTTTTTTGTTAGACTCATCTTTAAACTGGGTGGCTTTTGGCAGTTGATCTAAAACAACATTTGCACGTTGAATTCCTTTGTAACAAGTTTGCCAGACAAGTTCAAAATCGCCATTGGATGGCAGCCAGTTAAAATCCTCTATTACATCTGCACCTTCCGGGTTACTGCTAACCGTGGCATCATCATCAGGGAAAAGTGCTGTGCGATACCATCCTTGCCCGGTCTGACTATAATACATTGTCAGCAAGGTGGCATAAGGTGATAAAGAAGCTGCATCAAAATCTTCTTCGGTTTGATAAAACGTTTCGGTGTTTAATTCACCGAGTGGCTTAAGATCCAATTGCTTTTTACAATTAATAAAATTGAGCGTTAAAAATAAAAGGATCGAAAAAAATAAAGTACACCTTTTCATATAAATAGTTTAAATATTTAATTAAGATAGAACCCGGTATTATTCATGATTAAAAAGTGATTTGTACTCCGGCTTGTAATGTTCTTGGCTGTGGAATAACTCCTTCATCTGTTCCTGCGCCTAACGGGTTATCATTACCATATTTACTGTTGTTTCCATAGGTCATCACTTCAGGATCGAGCCCTGTGTATTTTGTAATCACAAACAAATTTGTAGCGGCAATATAAATACGGGCGGACTTAAATGCCTTTAAACTGCTTAATGCAGAAGCTGGTATATTATAGCCAAGCTGAACATTTTTAAATCTGAAGAATCCTGCGTTCTCTACCCACCTGCTTGAGAAGCGATTGTTTAAATATGGGTCTTCCGCAATTGCCCTTGGCATTGTATTGCTGGTGCCTTCGCCTCTCCAACGATTCTGTGTAGAAGTTGATTGGTTTCTTCCGACACCGCTCATATCTTCAAGGCCGGCCCTGTTTTCATTATAAACCTGAACACCACTTACACCCTGGAAAAGAATGGAGACATCAAAGTTCTTGTAATTGGCTTCAACACTAAGACCGTAAAAAAAATCGGGTATGGTCTTGCCTAAATAAGTTCTGTCTTCGGGCCCAATTTGTCCATCATGCTCTCCAGAAAACTGTTGGCCTGCTGGCGATCCGGACTTTGCAGGACCATTGTTATCCTGAAATATAACATCACCGGCATGCGGCGCAATTCCAGCTTCGTTATCCGGCAGAGCAGAGGCGGACTGCGCTTCTGTCTGATAAATGCCTACCATTTTGTAGCCGTAGAAATAGCCAATGGGATAGCCCACTGCTGTTCTATATGTCCCATCAGAATTATATTCTTCCACGCCTGGAGCAAGAGCAACAAGGCGGTTTTTTATAGTGGTGAGATTGCCTGAAACTCTTACGTCCACAGTCCGGGCAACTGTTGTATTATAGCTCAGATCAAATTCGAAACCGGTATTCCTTACATTTCCAACATTCACATCCTGGCTGCCGAAACCGCTGATGAAAGGAATTGGGACAGAATAAAGAAAATTCTTAGTGCTCCTGTGATAATATGTGGCAAGCAGATTTATTTTGTTGCCAAACAGCGAAGCATCAAATCCCAAATCGGTTGATTCTATAGTTTCCCATCCTATATCACGATTGGGTAATGACGGAGCAATTGGTGCTTGTAATGGAATATCATTTAGTGTATACTGCGGTGTAAAAATTACCCTGGCGATGTATGCAAAATTGGAAGTATTTGCGTTACCTAACTGGCCCCAGCTTCCGCGTAGTTTCAAATCAGAAATGATTCCATTTTTCGGGAAGAATTTTTCTTCGCTAATTCTCCATGCTGCAGAAACTGCAGGGAAAGTGCCGAACCTGTTTTCCTCAGCGAATCGTGAAGTTCCATCCCGGCGCACCGTTGCAGTAACGAGATATTTATCTTTATAATTATAACTTAACCGTCCAAAATAACTGGCAAAGGCTTCGTTGCCCAAAGATGAATTGGCATTGTTGTATGTACCTCTTGGAATGCCCCGCCCATTACCTACACTTGGATAAAATAAAGGCGAGGAGCTTGAAAAATCATTACCGGTATAGGATAGATTGTTGTCTCTTATTTTTTGATATTCGATGCCAGCCAATATATTAAAACTATGGCCGTTAATTTTCTTATCATAGTTCAATGTGTTTGTAAATACCTGTGTATATCCTTCTGACCTGGTGTCTGTGAAGTTATTGATCTCCCTGCCATAACCCATTTCAGCGGCTGTAAATCCTGGCTGCCAATCTGAATTTCTTCCATACCCGAAATCAACCGAAGCAGCAGATTTAAATTTGAGACCGTTAATAATTTCCAATTCTCCAAATACACCTCCTACTACCCTATAGGTACGATAGAGCCGATTAACTATTGCGTTTATGCCCATCTGATTGCCGATGCCTAAACCTGCAACATTTGAATTGCCGTTGTATCCATAACGATTTCCAGGTATCGAATGATCATCATCATATATCTTAAAGAAAGGAGGCATGGAGATGTTGTTGGAATATAAAAACCCATCACCTTCGCCATTCATTCCCTTCCTTACACTCTGATAAGATACAGCCAGGGTTTGACCAATTCTGAAACGTGTTCCTATTTTATGATCAGAATTTAACCGCACGCTATAGCGATTAAGATTGCCTACCTGCGTGATAGATTCCTGACCGAAATATCCCATGGAAAGATAAAAGCTGCTCTTTTCCGAACCGCCAGATACACTGACATTATAATTTTGAATGGGCGCATTTTTATTAATTGTCGGAGTTTGCCAGTCAGTGTTTACACCCAGCACATTGTCAGGGTTTGAGGCAACAAGATCAGGATGCAATACTCTGAATTCGGGATCACTTGGCTGTAGTCCGTCTTGTACGTTTGCATTGGTGAGAGCTTCCTGCGCAAGCTCTACATATTGAGCGGTATTATTCACAGGCAATTTTTTTGGAAATTGCTGAATGCCATAGTAGGCGTCTAATGTTACTTTTGGCGCACCGGATCTTCCTTTTTTTGTGGTGATAAGAACAACACCATTTGCTGCCCTCATACCATAGATAGCGGCAGAAGAAGCATCTTTAAGAACAGAAATATTTTCAATATCAGCTGGATTAATAGTAGCCAGTGGATTGGTTCTTCCTCCCGAATTGTTGCCTACAGGTATTCCATCAATTACAAATAAGGGCTGCGTATTACCAACCGTTCCAATACCTCTTATTCTAACTGCAACAGGCGAACCGGGCGTTCCATCCATATTGGTAATCTGCACACCTGATACACGTCCCTGTATAGCTGCATCACCGCTGGGAACAGGAAGTTTTTGTAGCTCCTTTGCTGTTACTGTGCCGATAGATTCTGTTAGCAATCTGCGGCTTTTTTGACCATATCCCACCACAACTACCTCATTCAGATTTCTTGTTTTTAAACCAAGGGAAACATTTACGGTTCCCGGTTGCAGTACTTTTATTTCCTTAGGAGTATTGTTGAGATAAGTAAATACTAAAGTAGTACCAGCGGGAACTGAAATGGAATAATCTCCCGATTCATTAGTTGTTACTCCTGTGGTAGTTCCTTTTCTAACAACACTAACATTTAAAAGTGGATTATTTGTTTCAGGATCTGTTACTTTACCTGAAACAGTTATGTCACCCTGTGCATAGCTGCAATTGACATAAAGTGCCGACACCAATAATA
>Ga0268264_10006255_pt1 | contig 10043 bp, 8 predicted proteins | sample KBSSwiS32_FD_190357 | JGI IMG/M metagenome (GOLD analysis project Ga0268264, IMG submission 190357) | Switchgrass rhizosphere microbial communities from Kellogg Biological Station, Michigan, USA - KBS Switchgrass S3-2 (SPAdes) (version 2) | ecosystem: Host-associated > Plants > Roots >... | reverse complement strand
CACGCTCGCCTTCCTGTCCGTGAGCGGCAGGATGACGATCGCGGACAGGTAGGCGAGCGTGACCCCCAGCGACAGGCCGAAGCCCGGCAGGATTGAAGGGGTGCGCCAACGCGAAAGCGGGGGCTTCCAAAGCCCCCGCCCGCGCGGATCGATAGGTCGACGGGCTCGCGCCTCGTCGAAGGGTCGGACGACGTCGGTCACGGCTTATAGATCTTGTCGAACACCCCGCCGTCGGCGAAGTGCGTCGCCTGGGCCTTCTTCCAGCCGCCGAAGGTGTCGTCGATCGTCACCAGCGGGATCTGTTTGAAGTTCGAGGCGTACTTCGCCGCCGCCTGCGGGTTGCGCGGCCGGTAATGGTTCTTGCCGATGATATCCTGCGCGATCGGGCTGTAGAGGAAGTTGAGGTAGCCCTCCGCCAGGGTGCGGGTCTTGTGCCGATCGACGTTCTTGTCGACCAGCGCGACCGGCGGCTCGGCCAGGATGGAGATCGACGGATAGACCACGTCGAAGTTCGGGCCGAACTCATCGATGGTCAGTTGAGCCTCGTTCTCCCACGACAGCAGGACGTCGCCGATCCGGCGCTGGGCGAAGGTGGTCGTGGAGCCCCGCGCGCCCGTGTCGAGCACCGGCACGTTCTTGTAGAGGCGGGAAATGTAATCGCGAGCGCCCGCCTCTCCCCCCCTCTTTTGCGCGTAGGCCCAGGCCGCCAGATAGGCCCAGCGCGCGCCGCCGGAGGTCTTGGGGTTGGGGGTGATCACGCCCACGCCCGGCTTGATGAGGTCGCCCCAGTCGCGGATCTTCCAGGGATTCCCCTTCCGCACGAGAAAGATGATCGTCGAGGTGTAGGGGCTGGAGTTGTTCGGCAAGCGCGACTGCCAGTTGGCCGGCAGCAGCTTGGCGCGCTGGGCGATCTCGTCGATGTCGGCGGCGAGCGCCAGGGTCACCACGTCGGCCTGCAGGCCGTCGATCACCGAACGGGCCTGTTTGCCTGAACCGCCGTGGCTCTGCTTGAGGTCGAGCACCTGGCCCGTCTTGCTCTTCCAGTAGGCCGCGAACGCGGCGTTGATGTCCTTATAGAGCTCGCGGGTCGGATCATAGCTCACGTTGAGCAGGCTGAGGTTTCCAGGCGCCGCCAGCGCCGAGCCGCCGGCGAGCGCGGAGACCCCCGCCAGGCCCGCGCCAGCCGCGGCGGCGGTGATCAGAGTGCGGCGGGTCGGAGAGAAGGATTGGGTGTCTTGGGTCATCGGTGTTGTGCTTCCGATCAATCTTAGAACGCGACTTGGGAACGCAAAGAAATGACGTTCGCGTCCGTGTCGAGGTTGCCGCCGGCGGCGGACAGACGATTCACTTTGATCCACTGGTAGTCGAGCAGGAACCTGACGACGCTGTTGGGGTACCAGTTCAATCCGAGAGTGGTGATCTTCTGCTCGCCGCCGCGGATGCCGCCGGCCGGCGTCGCCGCGCCCCCGACGCCCTCGTGGTCGTTAAGGTTCAGCACGCTGTAGCGTCCGGCGACTTCGAAGGCGCCCCAGGTCCCCTTGGACCGGTCGAAGGGCTTGTCCGGCTTGATGCCGCGGAAGCCGCCGTTCTGCGAGCTCCAGACGTGGCGCTCGCCGGTCAGCGTCCAGGCGCCTTGCAGGTACCAGCCGGAGAACTCGGGATCGAACCGCGACGGCGCGGAGCGCTGAACCTTGACCTTGAACCATTCGCCGGCGGCGTAGAACTGCCTGAAGCTGGCGCCGCCTTCCAGGCCAAGCGCCCGCAGGCCGCCGGCGTTGATATTGCCGGTGTCGACCAGCCGGTTGCCGTCGACGCGGATTTCCGGCCGCTCGCGCAGCCGGAGCCCCTGGGTGCGGACCGGGCCCGCCGCCGTGTCGGCCGCCTCGAGGATTCCCTGGTAGCTGGCGCCGATGTGCACGTCGTAGTCCTGGCCCTTCAGCGGATTGAACGCGCCGCGCAGAAGAAAGCCCGACTGCTGGTCGAACTCCGCCGTGGCCGGCACGCCGACCGTCTTGCCGGTCCAGACCGCCGAGGCGTACCAGCGCTGCCCGTTGGCGAACACGCCGACCCCCGTCCGGCCGTCGCCGCCGGCGAAGTTGCGAACCAGCTCGGCCGAGGCCGCGCGCTCCAGGAACAGGCTTTCGGTGTTGCTCGTGGCGTCCTCCAGCCCGGTCGGCGTGGCCCAGGCGCCGCCGCGGATCCGCAACTGGACGTCGGGCCCAAACGGCTTCAGCCCCGTGTACTCGATGTAGGCCTGGTTCAACGCGGGCGCTTCCCCGCCCGAACCGCCGAACTCGCCCCACAGGGAGTAGTTCCAGTCCTTGAAGGCCGTTCCGTCGAAGCCCAGCCGGGCGCGGCGGAAGTTCGTCCCGGAGCCGAGGTCGTTGTCGGTCCTGAGCGGGCTGACGTTGTAGCTGGCGGCGTCGAACTGGACCACCGAGCGCAGGGCGAACGAGAAGTTCCCGTCAGGCGTCGTGATTTGCGGCCGCGCGTTCGACAGCGTGACCTTGGGCTGGGCGGCGATGTCCTGGCGGATCGCCTGCTCCCCGCCCGCCACCTGCGCCTTCAGGTCATAGACCTGGGCTTCGAGCTCGCGGTTCTGCTGCTCCAGGGCGTCGAGCCGCGCGGCCAGCGCGAGCGCCTGCTCCTGGCTGACGCCGCTCGAGGCCGAGGTCGGCGCGGTGGCCACCGCCTGAGCGAGCGCGGGAGCTGAGACGCCGCACAGCAGGCCGCTCATCAAGATCGTTCCGGCGATGCGGCGTGGCGCGGTCGTGCTCATCTCGAAACCCCCGTTTTGAAGTGGGGCGACTTCTAACGTCATCTTTTCCTATTGGACTAGTAGGATAACGGCCAGGCTTACTCAGAAAAACTAAGGCCGGACCTAGACGGACTGCACGGCCTCTTCGATGCTAGGCGGGCGCGCGCTTGACGCCATGGGCGCGTCCGGCCATTTGGCCCCATGGCCGATATTCGCCGCCTCACGGCAGATTTTCCCGCCGCCACGCCGGAAGCGTGGCATGCGCTGGTCGCGAAGACCTTGGGCGACAAGCCCTTCTCCACACTGGAGAAAGGCACGGCTGAGGGCCTGCCCGTCGCGCCGCTTTATCCGCCCGGCGACCTGCCGGGCGCCCAGCCGTTCCCGCCCCGGCCGATGGGGGCCGGCGCACCCTGGGACCTGCGCGTGCTCACCGCCCACCCCGATACCGCACGGGCCAATGTCGAGATCCTCGGCGACCTGGAAGGCGGGGCGGCCTCGGCCGTGCTCAAGATCGACCCGACGGGAGCCGCCGGCGTCGCGATCGGCTCCGCCGACGGCCTGGCGCTGGCGCTGAAGGACGTGGTCCTGGAGATGGCGCCTGTGGCGCTCGACGCCGGTTTCCTGGGCGCGCGAGCGTCCGAATGGCTGGGCGCCGTCGCCAAAGCCTCGCCCAGCGCCCGGCTCGACTTCCACATGGACCCGCTGAGCGCCTTCGCCGAGACCGGCGCGAGCCCAGGCCCCATCGAAGCCCATCTCGCCGAGGCCGCCTCGGTCGGCGCACGCCTCGCCGAGACCTATCCGCATGCGGAGCTGTTCCTGGCGTCGGGCCGCGTGGTCCATGAAGCCGGCGGCGGCGAGGCGCTGGAGCTGGCTGTGGCGGCCGCCGCCGGCGTCGCCTACGCCAAGGCGCTCAGCCAGGCCGGCTTGGGCGTCGCCGAGGCGCTGGGCCGCGTCACCCTGGGGCTCTCGGCCGATGCGGACTATTTCCTGACGATCGCCAAGCTGCGCGCCGCGCGGCAGGTCTGGGCGCGGATCGCCGCCGCCTGCGGCGCCGATCTCCAGGCGCGCATCGAGGCGCGCGCCTCACGCCGGATGCTGGCCCGCCAGGACGCCTGGACCAACATGATCCGCCTCACCGCCGCCGGCTTCGGCGCGGCCGTGGGCGGCGCGGACGCGGTGGTGCTGGGCGCCTTCACCGACGCCTTGGGCCTGCCGACCGCCTTCGCTCGCCGGCAGAGCCGCAACACCCAGCTCGTCCTCATGGAAGAGGCGCACGTCGGCCGGGTGGCGGACCCCGCCGCCGGCTCCGGCTATGTGGAATCGCTCACCGACCAGATCGCCCGCGCCGCCTGGGCCAAGTTCCAGGAGATCGAGGCCGCCGGCGGCCTGGCCGCGGCCTTGTCCTTGGGCCTCGTCGCCCGCGACGTCGCCGCCGCCAACGCCGCCCGGCCCGAGCCCAGGCTGGTCGGGGTCAACGCCTTCCCCCCGGAAACAGACACGCCCGTCGAGGTGGAGCGCGCCGAGCCCCGTCTGGTCGCCGCCCCCGCCACGGCCCTGCCGGGCGCCGACAGTCATTGCCCGCCGCTCCACGCCATCCGGCTGGCCCAAGCCTACGAGGGCGCCCGATGAGCGCGTTTCCGAATTTCGCCGACATCGCCTTCGACGCCCGCCTGCCTGTCTCGGCGGCCCCCAAGGGCGAGGCCTGGGAGACGCCGGAAGGCATCGCGGTGAAGCCGGCCTACGGTCCGCTCGACATCGAGGGCCTGGACACGCCTAGGGGCGCATATCCGGGCGTCGCGCCCTATCTCCGCGGCCCCTACCCCACCATGTACCTCACCAACCCGTGGACCATCCGCCAGTACGCGGGCTTCTCCACGGCCGAGGATTCCAACGCCTTTTATCGGCGCAACCTGGCGGCGGGGCAGATGGGGCTTTCGGTAGCCTTCGACCTGGCCACCCACCGCGGCTACGATTCCGACCACCCAAGGGTGAAGGGCGATGTCGGCATGGCCGGCGTGGCCATCGACTCCATCCTCGACATGCGCACGCTGTTCGACGGCATCCCGCTCGACAAGATGAGCGTGTCGATGACCATGAACGGGGCGGTGCTGCCGATCCTGGCGCTCTATGTCGTGGCCGGCGAGGAGCAGGGCGTGCCGCACGCCAAGCTGTCGGGCACCATCCAGAACGACATCCTCAAGGAGTTCCTGGTCCGGAACACCTACATCTATCCGCCCGCGCCCTCGATGCGGATCATCTCCGACATCTTCGCCTACACCAGCGCCGAGATGCCGAAGTTCAACTCCATCTCGATCAGCGGCTACCATATCCAGGAAGCCGGGGCGACGCTGGACCTGGAGCTGGCCTACACCCTCGCCGACGGCGTCGAATACGTCCGCGCGGGCGTCGCCGCGGGCATGGGCGTCGACCAGTTCGCGCCGCGCCTGTCGTTCTTCTGGAACGCCGGCATGAACGTCTTCATGGAGATCGCCAAGCAGCGCGCCGGCCGCCTGCTGTGGGCCAAGCTCATGAAGGAGAACTTCGACCCGAAGGACGCCCGCTCGCTGGCGTTGCGGGCCCACACCCAGACCTCGGGCTGGAGCCTGGCGGCGCACGACGTGTTCAACAACGTCGCCCGCACCGCGGTCGAGGCCATCGCCGCCACCAGCGGCCAGACCCAGAGCCTGCACACCAACTCGCTGGACGAGGCCCTGGCCCTGCCGACCGACTTCTCGGCGCGGATCGCCCGCAACACCCAGCTCTTCATCCAGCTCGAAAGCGGCCAGACCCGGGTCATCGACCCCTGGGGCGGCTCCTACTACCTGGAGCGCCTGACCGCCGAGCTGGCCGGGCGCGCGCTTGGCCACATCGCCGAGGTCGAGGCGCTGGGCGGCATGACCCGCGCCATCGAAGACGGCCTGCCCAAGCGCCGCATCGAGGAGGCCTCAGCCCGCACCCAGGCGCGCATCGACTCCGGCGAGCAGAGCGTGGTCGGCGTCAACCGCTACAAGCCCGACGTGCCCGACGAGATCCCGATGCTGAAGGTGGACAACACCGCCGTGCGCGAGCGCCAGCTGGAGAAGCTGAAGGCGCTGAAGGCCGAGCGGGACGGCGAAGCCGTGCGCCAGGCGCTGGAGGCCCTGACCAACGGCGCGGCCGGCGGCGGCAACCTCCTGGAGCTGTCGGTCAACGCCGCGCGCGCCAAGGCCACGGTCGGCGAGATCTCCGATGCGCTCGAAAAGGTGTTCGGCCGGCACAAGGCCTCCGCCGACGCGGTGAAGGGCGTCTACCTGCGCGAATCCGGCGACACGCCGGCCGCGCTTCGCGCCAAGGCCATGGTGCAGGACTTCGTCCAGACCGATGGCCGAAAGCCGAAGATCATGGTCGCCAAGATGGGCCAGGACGGCCACGACCGAGGCCAAAAGGTGATCGCCTCGGGCTTCACCGACCTGGGCTTCGACGTCGAGATCGGCGACCTCTTCCAGACCCCGGCCGAGGCCGCCGCCCAGGCGGTGTCGGAGAACGTCCACGTGGTGGGCGCAAGCTCCCTGGCGGCCGGCCACCTGACCCTGGTGCCGGAGCTGAAGTCCGAGCTCGCCAAGCTTGGCCGGCCGGACATCATGGTGGTCGTCGGCGGCGTCATCCCGCCCGAGGACTTCAAGGCGCTCACCGACATGGGCGTCGCCGCCATCTTCACCCCCGGCACGGTGGTCCCCGAAGCCGCGGTCACCGTGTTGGAGCGGCTGAACGCCCTGATGGGCTACGCCCAGGAGCGGGCGTAGCCGCGCTCTATTGCTGGGCGGCCTGGGCGGAAAGCGTCGAATCCGGGGCGTAGAGCGCCTGCATGTTCGCCCGCGCCGTGGCGGCTTCGTCGGCCGCCCGAGCCGCAGCGGTCCGGGCGGGCCGTGACGGGCGCCTCGTCTCGCGTGGGCGCTCGGCGACCCTGGGCTGGGGTTCTGGCGGAGGCGCCTCGGCGAGGGCGGGCGAAGGCGACGGCGGCGGAACGGCCTCGGCGACCGGCCTGGCGGGCCGGGCCTCCACCTGCGGCGCGGGCGCAGGCGCAGCCGGTACGGGCCCGCCGCTCGGCGCCCCGCGTTCAAGCGCCGCATAGCCGACCAAGGCTGCGGCCACGCCCAGGCCCAGGACTGCGGCCAGGCCGACTGTCAGGAGTCCCCGGCGCGAGCCCGCGCGGCGGCGAGGCGGCGCGGCCGGACCTTCCGTAAAGCCCCCGTAGGTGGTTCCGGCGAGCCCGCGCCTGGGCCTCTCGCCAAGATGCAGCGGATCCTCGCCAGCGCCGACCTGCGGGCGGGAGGCGGCGAAATCGAGGTGCAGCGGCTTGTCGGGCTCACGGCCCGGACCAGAGGTGACGTCGGGCTCGGACATGCGGCCTCCTGCTGGGCGACGCTGAAAGCCTCCCACCGCTTGGCGCCATCAGTAAGGCCCGCGCGGGGCGTTTTCCGGCGCGCCGCGGCCGAAGCGTGCTAAAGGCCGACGATGAGCGATCCTTCTGACAAGCCCGCCGAAACGCCGATTCAGCGCGCTCTTCGCATGAAGAAGGCGGCCCAGGAGGCCCAGCCGAAGACGCCGGGCTCGGATTTCAAGCCCGAGCAGACGGCCCGCATGCCGGCCGGCGCCTCCAAGCCCTGGATGAAACGCTAGCCGGGAACGGGGCCATGGCGGGATTGAAGGACAAGCGCGGCTTCATCGACAAGGAGCGGCTGGACCTCTCCGAGCGCAAGGCCGTGGAATACTGGATGAAGCGCTGGGGCGTGACCCGCGACCAGATCACCGCGGCCCACCGCAAGGTCGGCCGCCTCACCAAGGACATCGCCGCCGAGCTCGGCAAGAAGCGGTAGAGCGCGTCAGGGTGAAGTGGATACCGGTTCACCCGCCCGACGCGCTCCAACTCCAGAAAATCAGCCGCGTTTGCGCCGAGGCGGCGCCCCGCGCCCGGCCGGGCGCTTGCGCGGGGGCGCGGCATGGCGCGGGCCCGGCGCCTCCGCAGGCGTGATCGGAACGTCGCCGTCCGCAGCCTTGCGAAGCGCGTCGCGGAAACGGCCCTCAACGGCCGGATCGATCTCGAAGCGGGTCTCCCGCGCGGAGATGCGGATCTCGCCGATCTCCTTCTTGGTCACGTGGCCCCGCCGGCAGATCAGCGGGATCAGCCACTTGGGGTCGGCCTTGTCGGCGCGGCCGATGGGGATGCGGAACCAGGCGCCGGCCGTGGGCTCGCCGCCTGGCGGCCCTCGCCTGCGCTCCGGCTGGGCGCGGGGCGCGGGCTCGTTGGACCGCCCGTCGTCGAAGACATCCTCGGGCTCCGGCAGTTGCGAGCGGTAGAGGCGCACCAGCGCCGCCGCCACCACCTCCGGCGCGCTGCCCATCAGCAGCTTACGGCCGAGCGCCAGGTCCTCGTCGGCAGGCGCCTCCTGCAGCATGGGGCTTTCGAGCAGCCGCTGCTGGTCGCGCTCGCGCACCTCCTCGGCCATCGGCGGGCCGGACCAGATCGCCTCGATCCTGGCCGAGGCCAGGAGCTGCTCGGCCTTGCGCTGGCGCGTGTAGGGCACCAGCAGGATCGACACGCCCTTGCGGCCGGCGCGCCCGGTCCGGCCGCTGCGGTGGAGCAAGGTGGGCTTGTTCTGCGGCAGCTCGGCGTGGATCACCAGGTCCAGCGCCGGCAGGTCCAGCCCGCGCGCGGCCACGTCGGTGGCCACGCAGGCGCGGGCGTGTCCGTCGCGCAGCGACTGCAAGGCGTCGGTCCGCTCCTTCTGGCTGAGCTCGCCGGAGAGCGCCACGGCCTGGAACCCCCGCTCGCGCAGCGCGGCGTACAGGTGGCGCACCGCCTCGCGCGTCGCGCAGAAGATCAAGGCGCTCGGCGCATCGAAATAGCGCAGCACGTTGACCACCGCGTGCTCGACCTCGTTGGGCGCCACGCGCACCGCCCGATACTCGATATCCCCGTGCGGCTCGTCGCGCCGCACCGTGTCGATCCGCACCGCGTCGCGCTGGTAGCGGCGCGCCAGGGTGGCGATCTCGCGCGCGATCGTGGCCGAGAACAGGAAGGTCCGCCGCTCCGGCGGCGTGGCGTCGAGGATCTCCTCCAGGTCTTCGCGGAACCCCAGGTCGAGCATCTCGTCGGCCTCGTCGAGCACGACGACCCGCAGGGTCGACAGCTCCAGGTTTCCCCGCTCCAGGTGGTCGCGCAGCCGCCCGGGCGTGCCGACCACCAGGTGGCAGCCCGCCGCCAGCGCGCGCTGCTCGCGGCGCGCGTCCATGCCGCCGACGCAGGTGACGATCCGCGCCTCGGCCGCCGCATACAGCCAGCCGAGCTCGCGGCTGACCTGCAAGGCCAGCTCCCGCGTCGGCGCGATCACCAGGGCGAGCGGCGCGCCGGCCGGCCCAAACCGCTCCGCCTTCCCCAGCAGGGCGCCCGCCGCCGCCAGGCCGAACGCCACGGTCTTGCCCGACCCCGTCTGGGCCGAGACCAGCAGGTCCACCCCGCCCGGCGCCTCCAGGATCGCCGCCTGCACCGCGGTCGGCTCTTGATAGCCCTGCCCGGTCAGGGCGCTGGCCAGCGAGGGATGGATGGTCGGCGGAAACGGCATGGTGCGCTCCATAGCCGATCTTCGGGGCGTGGGGTGGTTTTTGGGCGAGCGGTGCTCGGGTACGGGAGCTGGCTTCGCTTTAGCGTGAGCCAAATCCGATTGGCGCCGAACGAGGTTTCGTGCGAACCCGCATGCGCTCCCAAGCGAACGCAAAGGAATCCCCGGATGCGCGCGATGCTGGCTCGTCAGCCGGGCGGCCTGGACAAGCTCGAACTCGTCGATCTGCCGGAGCCCGGCGCGCCCGGCGCGGGCGAGATCCTGGTGCGCCTGCGGGCGAGCTCGCTCAACTACCACGACTATCTCGTCGCCGCGCGCGGCCTGGCGGAGGACCGGCGCGTTCCGATGTCCGACGGCGCCGGCGAGGTGCTGGCGGTGGGCCAGGGGGTGAGCGAATTCGCCGTCGGCGACCGTGTCGTCTCCACCTTCTTCCCGACCTGGATCGACGGCCCCGGCCGCCTCGACGACATGGCGAGCGTGCCCGGCGACGGCGTCGACGGCTACGCCCGCGAACTTGCGGTCATGCCCGCCGCCGGCTTCACCCGCGCGCCGGCCGGCTACAGCCACGCCGAAGCCGCGACTCTGACCTGCGCCGGCGTCACCGCCTGGCGGGCGCTGGTTCCCCACGGACCGGTCAGCCCCGGCCAGACCGTCCTGATCATGGGGACCGGCGGCGTTTCGATCAT
>Ga0268264_10006250_pt1 | contig 10047 bp, 6 predicted proteins | sample KBSSwiS32_FD_190357 | JGI IMG/M metagenome (GOLD analysis project Ga0268264, IMG submission 190357) | Switchgrass rhizosphere microbial communities from Kellogg Biological Station, Michigan, USA - KBS Switchgrass S3-2 (SPAdes) (version 2) | ecosystem: Host-associated > Plants > Roots >... | reverse complement strand
CTCTCACCTGTATCGCCCAGGGTAGCGCCATGATCGCCCAGGCGACCATCACCACCTCCGAGTCGCCGAAGTTGTATTCGGAGAGGCCTCCAACGAGAAAGCCGGTGATGGCGGCGAGGGCCCCCATCGCGAGGGTCCGCTCGCGCACCGCCTCGACGGGCAGCCGGCGCAGGCGCCCGATCGCATGCGCGTAGAATGCGATCCAGAGCCAGAGCCAGGCGGCAAACCCCAGCACCCCGCGCTCCACGAGGATCTGCAGCGGGGTGTTGTGCACATGACCGGTGCGCTTCTTGACCGCCTCCGGCAGCGCGTAGCGCACATATTCCCGCTTGACGCCGCCGGGACCTACGCCGAGCAAGGGGTGCTGGCGCCACATGGCGAGTCCGCTGCGCCACATGTAGACCCGCTCCCTCACGGTGGGATCGTCGGCATCGCCCATACTGCGGAATCGCTCGCGTAGGTGCTGGGGGCCCGACAGGGCAGCGAGCCCGAGCAGCACGAGGCCGCCCACCAAGAGCCACCGCCCCTTCCGGGTCCCAGGAAGCAGCCCTAGCACCCCCGCTGCGAATCCCATCCAGGCACCGCGCGTATAGGTCGCCAGCAGGCCAGCGAGAGACACCAGCCAGGGTAGAGCCAGCCATCGGGTGCAAGCGCCTCCCGGCAGGAGGCGGGGTACGTTGGCCAGCAGCACGAGGTTCAGCACTCCCGCCAGGGTCATGTAAATGCTGAAAAAGCCGCGCGCCCGGTAGCAGCGATGATAGAGCCAGCCGGGACGGCCGTAGTCCGGGGCCGTCCCCGGGCAGACGAGCGTCTGCAGCAGTCCGACACCCGCGGCGATCGTCACCACCACGAGCAGCGCAGAGAGAAACCGGGACGCGTCCTCCGGTCCGGCCAGCGCATCAGCGGTCACGTAGAGAGCGGCGACGAGCAGCAGTCCCTTGCATGCGCTCAGTGCGGGGAGGGACGGGTACTCGGCGGCCACCGCCGAGATCAGGCTCACCGCGCTAAATGCCAGGACCGGCTGCCACAGCGGCCAGCGCGCCGCCGCGCGTACCTGCGGATCGCGCAGGCGCCAGAGCCAGAGGAGCGTCAGGAGCGTCAGCGCGGTCTCGGACAGGGTAATGGAGAGCCCGAGGCCGAGGACGAAGGCCCCGAACCCGACGCGGCGGAGCGCGGTCACGTCAATAGGCGTTGCGATCGAAAACCACTCGAGAGAGGGTCAGCACGATGATCTTCAAATCCAGCCAGAGCGACCAGCGCTCGATGTACTCGATGTCACGCTCGATGCGCTTTTCCAGCGAGGTGTTTCCCCGCAACCCGTGCACCTGCGCCCACCCCGTGATACCGGACTTGACTTTGTGACGGAGCATGTAGCCTGGCACGGTGCGCCGAAAGTCCTCCACGAAGACGGGCCGCTCCGGTCGGGGACCGACCACGCTCATCTGCCCGCGGAGCACGTTCACGAACTGCGGTAGCTCGTCCACGCTGAAGCGCCGCAGGAAGGCCCCGAGGCGGGTCCGCCGCGCGTCCCCCTGCGAGGCCCAGACCGGCCCGGTGCTCGCCTCCGCGTTCACCCCCATGGTCCTGAACTTGAGCATCTGGAACCGCTGGCCGTCCAGGCCCATGCGGTCCTGCCGATAGAGAATCGGACCCGGCGAGGTCAGCTTCACCGCGAGCGCGATCCCGAGCATCACGGGCGAGAGCAGCACCAGCACCGCGGCCGCGAAGACCACGTCGAACGCGCGCTTCGCGATCCGGCTCCAGCCCTGCAGCGGCGAGTCCCGCAGATGGATGAACGGAATGCCCTCGAAGTCCTCGACCCCGCCGCGCAGCGACGTGAACCGGACCAGGTCGGGCACCACGTGGATCGTGACGGGCTCGTCTCCGATCGCGTCGAGCAGGCCGGGGAGCCGAGCGTAATCTTCGTGGGCGAGTGCGATGATGACGTGATCCACCTCGTGCGCGTCCAGGACTGCGCGAAGATCCGCGTAGCCGCCAAGCCACCGTGTGCCGGCGTGGTCCTTGTCGTCCCCTATCAATCCGAGGACGTGCAGGCCCACGTCGGGTCGCGACTGGATCCGCTGGAGCACGGCCGTGACCGACTCGCCGTCGCCGATGATCACCGCGCCACGGAGGTTGTAGCCGCGGCGGCGCGCGAAGCGCAGGGCCTCGCGGAAGGCGGCGCGGGAGAACCAGACCAGACCGATCGAGAGCAGCCAGAAGTACACGATGACGACGCGGGAATACTCGTACCCCTTGAAGAAGAAGGCCATCACCGCCACCAGCACGAGAGCACCCATGGTGGAGGCCTTGGCGATGTCGGCCGCCTCCGAGAGATGCGATCCAATGCGTCGCGGCCGGTAGAGATCGAACGCGCGGAACGACACCCCCCAGACGAGCAGGATCGGGATCAGCATGAGCAGGTACGGGCCGAGCGGTGGAACCTCGCCGCCGGTGATCGGCGGCACGATCACGTAGAAGCGAACGCCGTAAGCGAGCAGCCAGCAGCCCGCCACCAGCAGCAGGTCGGACACGAGCATGAGCTGCTGGAACAGGCGCGAGTAGGCCTTCAGCACCCGCCGTGCTCCGCGAGCTTCGCCGTCAGGTAGGCGTGGATCCGCTCCTTGAACAGCGCGCGATCGAAGGCCGCGGCGCGGAGCCGGAGGGTCTTGGGCTCGAATCGGTACTGGCCGGACTCGAAGCGACGGATCCCGTCCACTAGCGCGTCCACCGTCTGGTCGGCGAAGAAGAGACCGGTCGGGGGCTCCGCGCCACCCGGCGGAACCACGGTCTCGAGCGCGCCCCCCCGCCCGAAGGCGATGACCGGCCGTCCCGCGGCCATGGCCTCGAGCGGAGTGATGCCGAAGTCTTCCCGCGTGGGGAAGATCAGCGCGCGGCAGCCGGCGTACAGCTCCGCGACCGTGGAATCGTCGCGCCACCCGAGGAGCTCGACGGTGGGCCCGGCCAGGGCCCGGAGACGACGCTCCTCCGGCCCCGTCCCGACCACTAGCAGACGGCGGCGCAGGCGGGTGGCCGCCTCCACCGCGAGGTCCACGCGCTTGTAGGGCGTCAGGGCGGAGACCACCAGGTAGAAGTCTCCCGGCGGGGACTCGTCGATCCGGAAGCGGGACACGTCGACCGGCGGGTAGATCACGTCGGACTCACGGCCGTACGCCCGCCGGATACGATCGGCGATGAAGCGCGAGATGGCCACGAAGTGGTGTACGCCGGCCGCGGTTTTCCGGTCCCATCGTCTGAGCGCCGCCGCGACGGCCGGCATCAGCAGGCGGGTCGGCCAGCCGGCCCGGGGCCCGAAGTACGCCTCGTAGAGGTCCCACACGTACCGCATCGGGGTGAAGCAGTAGCAGACGTGGAGCGCCCCGGCCGGCACGCGCACGCTCTTGGCCACCGCGTGGCTCGCGGACAGAATCAGGTCGTAGCCGCGGAGGTCAAAGCCGCGGATGGCGGCGGGAAAGAGCGGGAGATACTGGCGATAGCGGCGTTCCGCGTCCGGGAGGCGCTGGATGAACGAGGTCCGGATGGGCCGACGCTCTATGGTCGGTGACACCGAGCCGGGCGCGTGGAGCAGGGTGAAGATGGGGGCCGTAGGGAACAGTTCGCAGAAGACCTCGAGGCACCGCTCGCCACCCCGCATCCCGGTGAGCCAGTCGTGGACCAGCGCCACGTTCATGGTGGGCCGCCGCCCCGCGGCGTCAGCGGGACGACGACATCTTCCGCTGGCGCCAGTACGCGAGGAGATCCTCGAGAGTCCGCTCGAAGGGAATCTCCACTTCCCACCCCACGGCCTTCTGGATCTTGGACGGGTCTCCCTCCAGGATCATGACGTCTGAGGGCCGCAGCCGGGCCGGGTCGGTCTTGACGACGATGTTCTTGATCCGGGAGTGTTCCAGAAACAGGTCGAGCACCTGCTGGATCGCCCATGAGCGTCCCGAGCACAGATTGTAGACCTCTCCCGCCTCCCCGCGTTCCAGGAGGAGCCAGTAGCCCCGGACGATGTCGCGCACGTCCGAGAAGTCCCGCCGAGGCGTCAGATCACCAACCGAGATGACCGGCTCGCGTAGACCGGCCTCGATCTCGGCCACCTGCTTGGCGAAGTTCGAGGTGACGAAGACCTCGCCGCGACGCGGTCCTTCGTGGTTGAAGGCGCGCGTGCGGATGATCGGCAGGCCGTAGCTCATGAAGTACTGATAACCCATCATGTCCTGAGCCACCTTGCTCACCGCGTAAGGAGACAGGGGCCGTAGCGGGTTGCTCTCACGAATCGGCAACTCGTCCTGGTGCACGAGACCGTACTCCTCGCTGCTCCCCACCACCAGGACGCGCGGCGCGATCGGGAATCGACGGATTCCTTCCAGCAGGTTGGTCTGGGAGATGATGTTGTTCGACAAGGTCTCGGCCGGCATTTGCCAGGACGCGCCCACGAAACTCTGCGCGGCCAGGTGGATCACGTGGGTCGGCTCCGCCACTTCGAGCAGGCCGCGCACCGCGGCCAGGTCGCGGAGATCGCACTCGATCAGCTTGATCTGCGAGCGCAGGTGCTCGATGTTCTCCGTCCGGCTCCGCCACCGGCTCGAGCCGAAGACCGAGGCACCGTGTGCGAGCGCATACTCCGCCATGTGGCTGCCGACGAACCCGGTGATCCCGGTGATGAGCAGACGCATTCTGCAGGATTATACACGAGCCTCCGGGAACTCCCGCATCATCGGGGCGCCGGCGCCCGCCCGGCGCTCAGGTCTTGGCGCTGAGAAGCAGGGCGGTCCCCAGACCGGTGAAGATGATGTTGGCCGACCACGCCGCCAGCGCGGGGGGCAGCAGGTCCGCCCGGGCGAAGGCGAGGGCGACCGAGTGCACCATCCAGTAGGCCACGGCCACCACGATCGCGACGCCGATGCCGACCGCCCTGCCGCCGCTCCGGGGCGTCGCGAGGGCAAACGGGATCGCAACCAGCGCCATGATCAGATGAACCAGCGGGAAGGAGAGCTTGGAGTAGAGCTGGACCAAATACGTCCCCACCTGATGCCCCCCGTCGCGGAGCTTCGCCACGTAGGCCCGCAGCTCCCGGAAGCTCATGGCATCGGGCAGCTTCTGGACCCGGATGAAGTCGTCGATGTGCTCCGGCAGCTCCATCACGCGATGGTCGAAGCTGCGCGATTGCACCTGCTGAGACGCACCGATCTGGCGCGCGATTCCCCCCCACATCTCCCAGCCGTCCGAGACCCATTGGGCCCGGCGGACGTCGAGTCGACCGATCAGGCGGAAATCCGGCGACAGGTCCAGCACTATCAGTCCGTCCAGGGACCGCGCCACCGGATCCAGCAGCCCGATCTTGAGGAAGCGTCGATCGGAAGACCGGAACCACATCTGGCCCTGCTGCTGCAGGTGTCGGGGGGGAAAGCCTCGGATCTTGACGCGATCCACCTCCTCGGCCTTCGCGGCGATCAGCGGCAGCGCGGTCTCCTGGAAGACCAGGGCGCCCACGCTGATCAGGAACGCGATCACCAGGATTGGAGCGCACGCCCGGTACAGGCTCATGCCCGCCGCCTTCAGCGCGTCGAGCTCCCGCTGGCGAGTCAGCGAGACGAACAGAAAGACGGTCGCGACCAGCACGATCAGCGGCAACCCCTTGTAGAGCTCCCGGGGCACCAGATAGAGAAAGTGCTGAGCGATGTAGATCCAGGGGGGCTTGGCGCGAAGGAACCGGTCCAGGCTCTGAATCAGATCGACGATCACGCTGAAGGCGGCGCCGATCAACAGCCCGATCCCGATCAACAGCAAGTATTGGCGCATCAGATACCGGTCGATGATGAAGCTCGACCCGCGCGGCCCCCGCATGCGGAGCCCGGCGGTCCAGCCGGGCCCGCGCGGGCCCCGCTCTCGACGGCCCTGCGGCAGCCAGCCCGCCACCCGCCAGACGAAGCCCAGCCATCCGGTGGGTATTCCGGTGGTGACGGCCCGTAACAGTGCCAGGCCGATCACCATGAAGATCGCGTTCGGCAGCCAGATGGCCAGCCAGACCGGCAGGCGCCCGCCCAGCGCCGGACCCTCGAGGGCGGTGGAGAGGATGTAGTAGCAGATCACGATCGCGAAGCTGGAGGTGATCGCCACCGCACGCCCACCCCGGTGCGACCGGATGCCCAGCGGGAAGCCTACCAGCACGAAGACGACGGCCGCCACAGGCAGGGCGAACCGCTTATGAAGCTCGACGAGGAACGGCGCGGCCTTCCCTCGGTCCTTCCCCTCCGCGGCGGCGGTCAGGGCCCCCAGCGGCATCTCCTTCTCCGGCTTCGCTTGCTGCTCGGCCGTTGCGGTCGGATTCGAGAGCGGCAGATTCAGGTCGTACAGGGTGAAAGTGGTGAACCGGAAGCGCCGCGGATCCGCGGCGTCGCTCTCGTTGATGGTCCCGTCGATAAATCGGAGAGTGAGACGGCGGCGCTCGCTGTCGGATAGTACCCGTCCCTCGCGAGCCACGATGATCCGCGACAGGGCCGGGTCCCGCTCGTCGGAGGCCAGCAGCCCTTTCAGCGCGAACTGCGAGGGGCTCACCTCCTCCACGTAGAGCACGATCCGGCCGAATGTGCTGACGAACGCACGCTCCTGAATACCGGCGGTGGCCTGCGTTTCCGCGATCCGGAAGAGCTGCCGCTGGAAGGCGGCGCTCGCCCATGGGTTGACCGCCAGGGTGAGCCAGCCAATGAAAACGCTCGCGATGATGCCGACGGCAAGGAACGGCCGAAGGAGCCGGGCGGGGCTGACCCCGGAGGCCTTGAGGGCAGCCACCTCGAGATCGGCGCTCAGCCGCCCGCCCGCGATCAGCACCGCCATTAGCACCGCGATCGGCATGCTCAGCGACAGCAACGGCGGCAACAGGTAGAGCAGCAACGCTAGCACCAGCCGAGCGGGCACCTGCTTGCCGATCACCAGATCGGTCAGCTGGTAGACACGGTCGATGACCAGGAAGAAGGTGAACACCGCGACGCTGATGACGAACGGCGGCCAGAGCTCGAGGGTGACGTAGCGATCGATAATCCGGATCATCCCGTGCACATTGTACGCGCCCCGGGCGGGGTCGCCCCTTTCCTGCTACACTGACCCTCGATGCGAAGGCTCCTGCGGGCCATGGTGCCCGAACCCGCCCGTACCCCGGTCGATCGACACGCCGATATGAGCGACCGATCGCGTCACGCCGCGATTGGCCTGCTCCTCGCGCTGGCGGCCTGCCTCGCCGCCGGCTGCGGGTACGGTTTCCGCGGCAACCTGCCCGCCCACATCAAGACGGTGGCGGTGCCCGTGTTCAAGAACAGGACGCAGGTGGCCGGCCTCGAGAACACCATCACCTCCGCCGTCGTCTCCGCCTTCTCGAGCGGAGGCCGGCTCCGCGTGGTCCCCGTGGAGCAGGCCGACTCGATCCTCGTAGGCGAGATCGTCGGTTACGAGGTGGACGGGGCGGGCTTCGACCGCAACGCCAACGTGCAAGCCTACCATCTGCGGGTCGTCCTGAACGTGGCTCTCCGGGACGTGCGCGAGAACAAGCTGCTGTGGCAGGAGACGGGCCTGACGCAGACCTCCGACTTCCAGGTGCAGGGCCAGGTATCGGATACCCTTGCCCAGAGTGGCGGCGCGGCGAGCCAGGCGGCGGCCGACATCGGCCGCAAGATAGCCAACGCCGCCGTGGAGCTCTTCTAGAGCCCCGGTCGGGCCGAGGTACCCACCTGCCCGATCCCGAGCAGATTCACCGAGAAGCGGAACTCGCTGTCGCTGTGGTGCCGGTTGATATAGATCGCCGAGATCGACCAGCAATCGAAGCGCCACTCGAAGCCGCCACGGACCTCGACCGACGCGGTGCCATTGACGAGCTCCCACGCGGCACCAGCCCTCACCTCGAAGTTAGGCAGGATCCGGGCCGTCCCCTCGGCGGTCAGGGTGCGCTGGGTGCCGGTCGGCGCGATCTGAGGGCCAAAGAGGACAGCGGAGCCCTGCTCGTTGAAGCGGGGACCGGCCGCGAAGGAGAATCTCGGGTACACGACGCCGACCGTTCCGGCCGCTTCGCGGAGCCCTAGCCCGTACATGTTGTAGCGGGCGTAGCCGGCGATGCGGATGCGCTGGTTCGGCTGCAGGGCCAGGTCCCCGTACAGATCGCCGACCGGCTCGCTGACCGGCTTGAAGTTGTAGGTCTGGCTCAGGGTGAAGCGCGCCAGGTCCCAGCGCACCGCCTGCTGGTCCGGCCCCGCCACCGTCTTCGCTCTCAAGACGTTCGACACGGAGTACGTCACTTCGTTCGCCTTGCCGAGCCGGTCTATCCCGTGCGCTCGCTCGTAGCCCGGGTCGATTCCCGTCGCCGTGTTGTAGCCCGGGTCGTAGGTCGGCATGTCCTTCTGATCCAGCCCGCGGATCTCGATGAACGTCGCGCGGGGCTCGATCGAGTGCTGGAGAGCCGCGATGCCTCCGGCGCCATTCGTGCTATAGACCCGCGTCATCTGCGTCTGCACTTCCACGCCCGCCTCCACCTGGCGGCGCAGCCGCGGATCGTAGACGGAATCTTGACTCAAGATGCCGTCCACCCCGGTGTGAAACCCGGTCACGCGCTGGTCGTAGTATGTGAGGCGTCCCCCGGCAAACGGCGTGACGGTCACGATACCCGCGATCGGGATCGGCACGAAGAAGCGAGGGTGAAAATCCGCCCGCATGCCCTCGGGGCCGTCCACCTCCCGGATGAAGTTGACGAAAGACGCATTGGTCTCGTAGAGCAACCAGGGAGCCCCCGGGACGGCCTGGCGGACGCCCGCGAGCTGGATATCTGGCACGCGCTGCAGCTCGATGGGGCGGAGCGTTGTCAGGTCCTGGTACCACCGCACCCGCCCGAGCAGGCTCCAGCTGGGCCAGGTCTTGGTGAGCGAGACATCGGTGATGGCCGCGAGTCGGGAGCGCTCGGTCAGTCGGTCGGCGTAGTCGCGGAAGATCCGGTCGTCGCTCGTGACCGAGGAGTCCACCTTGAAGGCCAGGCTGGGCGTGATCCGCCAGTCGTGCCGAAGGGAGGCCCATCCTCGATTCTCGGGAAGCCCGGGGTCTCGACTTCCACGGAAGGCCTCGGTGATCCCGAAAGCGGACAGCTCGCCGCGCTGGTCCCGCGACAGGATGTAGCGGTAGTCGGCGTCCAGACCGACGCCCCGCGCGCTGAAGGTGTCGAGCGACACCGTGAGGTCCTGGCTGTCGTTGATCGCCCAGTAGTAGGGAACCTTGGCAAAGTAGCCCCGACGGCTGGACTGGCCGAACTCGGGGTACAGGAAGCCGGACTGCCGCTCGCGGCGCAGGGCAGCCGCGAAGAACGGGACCCAGGGCAGCAGAGGCACGCTCTTGACCCAGAACGAGGCGTCCCGGCCGTAGACAATGTCGTCCAGGTCCGCTGTTCCCGACCCGAAGTGGAACGACCAGGACGGGTCGTCCCCCTCGCAGGTGGTGAACACTCCGCGCTGGATGTCGTAGACGCTGTCACCGATGCGGTCCATCCGCTCGCCGGAGAGGTGGTAGTAGGGGGCCGAGAACCCCGAGCCGTTGTAAACGACCCCGGTGCCGGTCTTCAGGTTGTAGTCGATGCGCTCGCCGACCAGGCGGTCGGGCCCGTCGTAAAAAACCACTTTCCCCTGGGCCACCGCCTGCCCGGTATCGCGGTTGATCTCGACGCGGTCGGCGAGCAGGCGACTCTGCCCCCGGGTGATCTCCACGTCGCCGACGGCGATCATGAGATCGGTGGATCCGCCCACCTGGATGATCTGGTCGGCCAGGACGGTGGCCTGCTCCTCGCCCGCACCGATTGCCACACCTCCCGAACGGGGACCTGGGCTCATCGGCTGGGCCCAACCGGGCCCCGCGGCGAGCAGCGCGAGCAGAACGCTCCCGAGAAGAAGGAGGAAGGTGATGGGAGGCGGGGGCGCTCTACGAGCCCGCATGATGGGGGCAGGAGACGGAGCCGGCGGCACGGGGCCATGCTAGCAGCGATGCGGACCAATAGAAAGAGCGCTCGCGCCGGAG
>Ga0268264_10006247_pt1 | contig 10050 bp, 7 predicted proteins | sample KBSSwiS32_FD_190357 | JGI IMG/M metagenome (GOLD analysis project Ga0268264, IMG submission 190357) | Switchgrass rhizosphere microbial communities from Kellogg Biological Station, Michigan, USA - KBS Switchgrass S3-2 (SPAdes) (version 2) | ecosystem: Host-associated > Plants > Roots >... | reverse complement strand
GTGGGACCTTGCCTTCCACTGCGTGCCGCTGGCGCTCGTCGACTCCGATTTCGCCAAAGAACAACTCATGCTGATGGTGCGCGAGTGGTACATGCACCCCAATGGACAGCTTCCGGCATACGAGTGGGCTTTCGGCGATGTGAACCCTCCGGTCCATGCGTGGGCGGCCTGGCGCGTCTACAAGATCGAGAAGAAGCGTCGAGGCGTTGGCGACCGAGTCTTCCTCCAGCGGATTTTCCACAAACTGCTCCTCAACTTCACCTGGTGGGTGAACCGAAAAGATGCCGAAGGCCGCAACGTCTTCCAAGGCGGGTTTCTTGGTCTCGACAACATCGGAGTATTCGATCGCAGTGCGCCGCTGCCCACCGGAGGGCACCTCGAACAGGCGGACGGCACCGGTTGGATGGCGATGTACAGCCTTAACCTGCTGGCAATCGCACTCGAACTCGCCAAAGAAGATCCGTCTTACGAAGACGTGGCAAGCAAGTTCTGGGAGCACTTCCTATACATCGCCAATGCGATTAACCACCTTGGCAACGATGGCGTCGGCATGTGGGATGAGAAAGACGGCTTCTTCTACGATGTGCTGCATACGCCAAGCAACGGACACCTTCCGCTAAAGATTCGTTCCATGGTGGGCCTGATCCCACTCTATGCCGTTGAGACGTTGGACTCCGAGGTCATCAATCGACTGCCCGGCTTCAAGCGGCGCCTCGAATGGTTCATCGCGAACCGCAAGGATCTGACAGCCAACGTGGCCTGCATGAACACTACTGGTATGGAGGAGCGCAGGCTGCTTTCCATCGTGAACGCGGATCAACTCCGCCGAGTCTTGCGGTTCATGCTCGATGAAAACGAATTCCTTTCGCCCTACGGCTTGCGAGCCCTCTCGCGCGTGCACAAGGACGAACCCTATCGCCTTCCTGTTAACGGAATGGAATATCGCGTTGGCTATGAGCCTGCGGAGTCCAGCACCGGCCTTTTCGGTGGCAACTCGAATTGGCGTGGGCCGATCTGGTTTCCGGTGAACTATCTTCTGATCGAATCTCTTCAGAAGTTCTATCACTACCTAGGAGACGACTTCAAGGTGGAATGCCCTACCGATTCGGGCGTCTACATGACCTTATGGGAGGTTGCCGCTGAGCTTTCTCGCCGCCTTACTCGGATCTTTCTCACGGACGATCAGCAATCACGCCCGGTGCATGGGGGCTACGAACAGTTCCGGAATGATCCCCACTGGAAGGACCTAGTGCTGTTCTACGAATATTTCCACGGAGACGACGGATCGGGCGTGGGCGCGAGCCATCAGACCGGTTGGACTGGTATCGTCGCAAAGCTACTCCAGCAGAGCGGGGAGAGCGATTCTGTAGCGTCAGTGCCTCAAGTTCAAGAAGAAGCCCTAGCCGAGGTGTCGGCATGATCCGCATCGATCAGAGCACCTGCCAGGATCTCGACCAGGCACGGAAGCTTGAGTGGCTGGAGACCAATGGACTCGGCGGGTTCTCTTCCTCCAGCATTGTCGGCCTGAACACCCGCCGCTATCACGGCCTGCTGACCGCAGCGACAAAGCCGCCCGTCGGTCGCCTTGTCCTCCTTTCGAAGATCGAGGAAACGTTGGTCATTGACGGCAACCCCTACGATTTCTCGGCTAACCAATATCCCGGTGCGGTACACCCGCAAGGACACCTCTATCTCAAGGAATTCCGACTCGATCCGTTCCCGACCTTCGTCTATGACGTTGAAGGAGTCGAAATCGAAAAGCGCGTCTTCATGGTTCATGGCGAAAACACGACGGTAGTCGAATACAACATCCACTCGCCGGGCAACGCTTCAGATTGCGTCCTGGAACTGCGACCTCTCATCGCTTTCCGGGATTATCACGGGACCACGCACCAGAATGGTTCTCTGAACCCGACTGTTCGTTCGGCCAACGGCGTGGCGAGCATTGCGCCCTACGACGGCCTGCCTGAACTCCATTTTGGCCATAATGCGGACGTTCTGGAGCGGACCGGAAACTGGTACTTGAACTTCGAGTACGCCGCCGAGCAGGAACGTGGGCTCGGCGCGCGCGAGGATCTATTCAATCCGCTTGTCCTACGCTTTCCAGCGCGTCACGGCGCGACGGCCACGGTAATCGCGTCCACGCAACTTCGACCGGCCGCGTTGGCTCCCGTGCTCCGCGATCAAGAGATTGAACGGCGGCGAGCGATAATTCAAAGGGCCCCTTCAACTGACCCGCTGATCCAGCAGCTGACCGCAGCGGCCGACCAGTTCATCGTACAGCGCGGTGACTTGAACACGATCATAGCCGGCTACCACTGGTTCGCCGACTGGGGTCGCGACACGATGATCGCGCTCCCAGGGATAACGCTCGTGACAGGTCGCCCGGACGTCGCTCGAAACATTCTCGAAGCGTTTGCCCAGAGTGCCGATCAGGGCATGCTTCCCAACCGCTTTCCGGACGCAGGCGAATCGCCAGAATACAACACCGTCGACGCAACTCTCTGGCTCTTCGAAGCCGTCCGCTCCTACCTGCAATACACAGGCGATTACGACTTTGTCCGTACGCGACTCTATCCAAAGCTAAAGGAAATCATCGACTGGCATACTCGAGGCACCCGTTATGGGATCCGCCTGGATAGCGACGGCCTGCTGGCATATGGTGAAGCTGGCGTCCAGTTGACCTGGATGGACGCTAAGATCGGCGATTGGGTCGTGACTCCCCGGACAGGGAAACCCGTCGAGATTCAGGCGCTGTGGTACAACGCACTGTGTATTCTGCGCGATCTTGCGCACGAGTTCGGCGACTCGGGACCCGAGACGTTTCTCGGCGAGCTTGCCAGGGAGACGAAGGACAGCTTCAACGCTCAGTTTTGGAATGCGGACGCTGGTTGTCTGTACGACGTAATTAACGGTGAGCATCGCGACGCCACCATACGACCAAACCAGGTCTTCGCGGTCAGCTTGCATTACGGCATGCTGCCCGCAAAGAAGCAGCGGCAGATTGTTGAAGTCGTTCAACGTGAGCTACTCACTCCGCTTGGACTGCGAAGCCTGTCTCCCAGTGATCCCAGCTATCGGCCTCGCTACGAAGGCGGCGTCCTCGAACGGGACTCCGCGTACCATCAGGGAACCGTTTGGCCGTGGCTGATCGGTCCCTATATCTCGGCCTATGTGAAAGTCCACAAGCAAAGCAAGGAAGCTCGCCGTCAGGCCGGGTTATTACTGAGACCGTTCGAAGAACATTTGAGAATGGTCGCCCTCGGGCAGATCTCTGAGATTGCCGACGCCGATTTGCCAAATGAACCCAGGGGATGTGTGGCCCAGGCATGGAGTATCGGCGAGCTGCTGCGCGCGGCCGTCGAAGACGTCTACGAAATCCCGCTCTCCGCTGGTGCGGAAGCTATTCTCACTAAAAGCTGATTCCGCGGAACAAAATCTCCTTCGAACTGCATTAACAGGGCGAATAGGAGATCCCAATGAAGATTTTCGGCCCTGGTCTTATCGCACTACTAAGCCTGGCAACGCCATCGCAGGCTCAATTCGCGGAGACGAAATCCCTCACCATGGACGGCGCGCGCCGTGTTATCGCTGCCGCGATTGCTGAAGCGAATGACAAGAAGACAACCGGCGTGATCGCCGTAGTAGATAGCGGTGGCAACCTGATGGCCCTCGAACGGATTGACGGCACGTTTGCCGCGGGAGCGAACATCTCGATCGGCAAAGCGCGCACTGCGCTGCTTTTTCAGAAGCCGACCAAAGTTCTTGAGGACATCGTAAACAAGGGCCGTACCGCAATGGTGGCTCTGGATGGTTTTACTCCGCTTCAGGGTGGCGTCCCGATCACCGTCGACGGGCAGATCGTCGGCGCTGTCGGGGTCAGCGGCGCGGCGAGCGCGCAGCAAGATGAAGAACTCGCGATGGCCGGGGCCAAAGCGTTTGAGGCTGGTCCTCTACCCGTCAGCTACTTCCCGAAGGACCAGGTCAAGGCGGCTTTCGCCAAAGGCTCAGTGCTGTTCGATCACGGCGATAAGTATATGGTCCACGCCAGCCGGCGGGAACAATCTGGAATGTCGGAAATCCACACCAAGGACGCCGATATTGTTTACGTCCTCGACGGCACGGCGACCCTGGTGACCGGCGGCACACCAGTCAACTCTAAACCGATCGCCGCGGATGAATTCCGAGGCGAAAGGATCGATGGAGGCGACGCAAGACTACTTTCCAAGGGCGATGTGATCATCATCCCCGCCGGCGTCCCGCACTGGTTCAAGGAAGTAACAAGTCCGTTCCTCTATTACGTCGTGAAGGCCCGCTAGGGATTCCAAAGGAGAAATGCCATGAAATCGTTACGAGCCCTTCTATACTCAGCGCTTCTTGTGACCGCCCCGGTCGTTCGCGCGGAACTGCCGGTGAAGCGAGTGATTACTCTGAACGTTGCCAAGAGGATCGCTGCTGCCGCTGAAGCCGAAGCTAACCGCAGACATCTCACCGCGGTGATTGTCGTGGTCGACGACGGAGGTTATCCTCTGCTGCTCCAAAGACTCGACAATACACAGGTGGCAAGCGTCGAAGTGGGCATTGGTAAAGCACGGACTGCCGCAATCTTCCGGCGCCCCAGTAAGGACTTCGAGGATCAGATCAAAGAAGGCCGGGTTGCGGCGTTGGCGCTGTCCGGCGCCACACCGTTACAGGGCGGAGTTCCCATCATCCTCGATGGGAAGGTGATCGGAGCCATTGGCGTGAGTGGCGAAAGCCCGAAGGACGACGAAGACGTAGCCAAAGCTGGAGCGGCAGCCGCCGCTGCCGCCATTGCGGCCGAGGGAGCATCACATGACTAGAACGCTTTCTCAATTGATGTTAGGCGGAGCTGCGATTTGCGCTCTGGTTGCGCTGACGGCGGCCACATCCCAGCGGGCGGAGAATCCGACGGGTTCACCCGACGCCACCATCGATTTGGCGACCGACGCGGGGGTCAAGCTGGTAAAAGGACAGTGGCGCTACAGCGACACCAAGATCGTAGAGACGGATTTTCGCAGTCCAGGACCTGAGGGCCAACCTACGGGCGGGCCTGTGAAGACTTACGACTACACGCCTCACGCTGGTGGCGTAGATTTTGACGACTCGACGTGGGAAAGCATCGGTGCCACCACGCTCGAACAACGTCGCGGGCACGGCCGACTTGGCTTCAACTGGTATCGCATCGGGCTGACTGTTCCGGACAAGATCGGAGAGTTCGACCCCAGCGGCTCAACTGCCGTCTTCGAAAACTCCATCGACGATTATGCCGAGATCTGGGTCGACGGGGAACTCACTCGTGCGCTCGGCCAGAGTGGCGGATCGGTGATCAGCGGTTGGAACGCCGGCAATGGGTTGGTGGTGGGACGCAATGTGAAGCCTGGGCAGAAGATCCAGGTCGCTGTGTTCGGCATCAATGGACCGATCTCGAATCCCCCGACCAATTACATCTTCATGCGAAGCGCGAAGCTGTCTTTCTATCGAACGGCTCCCGGGCCAGTTGCGATTACCCCAAGCGAAGTCAACGTAGAGGTGGTTCGCCTCGATCCTGCGATCGACACAATTGTTCCCCCAAATCCAAAGATCTACAAGCTGGCCGATGGGTTTCAATTCACCGAAGGGCCCATCTGGGTCCGTGACGGCGGATATCTCCTCTTCAGCGATCCGAACGCCAACACGATGTATAAGTACAAACCCGACTCCGGCAATTCCGCGGGTGAGCTATCGGTCTTCCGGCAGCCGAGTGGTTATTCCGGAGCCGACGTGGCCGAGTACGGACAGCCCGGTTCTAACGGCCTAACTCTCGACCCGCAGGGACGTCTCACGATCAACGAACACGGCAATCATCGTGTCAGTCGCCTCGAGAATAATGGTTCGCTGACGGTCCTGGCCGATAAGTTCGAGGGCAAGCGCTTGAATAGTCCGAACGATCTGGTGTACCGGTCTGACGGAACTCTATTCTTCACGGACCCACCGTTCGGCTTACCGAAGTTCTTCGACGATCCGCGGAAGGAGCTCCCGTACAGTGGTGTGTTCTCTATCTACAAAGGCAAGCTGCAGCTGGCCAGCACGGATCTCAAGGGTCCCAACGGACTTGCGTTCTCGCCCGATGAGAAGTACCTCTACGTCACCAACTGGGACGAAAAGAAGAAGGTCATCATGCGGTATCAGCTTCAGGCCGACGGCACGCTAAGAAACGGCAGCCTGTTCTTCGACATGACCAGTGCGCCGGGCGAAGATGCTCTCGACGGCATGAAGGTAGATAAGCAAGGAAATCTTTACGTGTCCGGACCAGGCGGGCTGTGGATTCTGTCGGCCGCCGGGAAACACCTCGGCACAATCGTCGCCCCGAAGCAGCCTCACAACTTGGCTTGGGGCGACGACGGCAAGACTCTCTACATCTGTGCCCGGAGCGGACTCTATCGTATGCGGTTGAACATTGAGGGAATTCGACCCTGACACTATGAGTCTCTGTCTTGTTAAGAACGAGATCGAGTCCCTAGCCTTGTCATAGAACTGCGGGGTTACATGACAATCGAGTCGCGCAGACGGGCGTTTATTCGAGAGTAATTCTTAGCGCGCTTTTGGCTTGGCAGTAGTATAATCCACCGCAATCTCAGTTGAAAACTATAGGTCGGCGCGAGGTGGTGCCGAGATCGGCAATACTGGCCCTTTAGGTCCCAAACAGGATGTCATCGATGAATCCGGGATGGACAGAGCCTGAGGCTTAAGCGTCCGACCGCGGCGCATGGCGACGCCCAACGCCACTTGCGGCAAGTAGGGCTTCAGCAGTGGAGCGAAGAAAGGAACCATATGGCGATTAAACGGATGGACAACGTTCTCATCGTTGTCGACGATCTCGAAGCGGTCAAGTCCTTTTTCCTCGAATTGGGCCTCAAGCTCGAGGGCGAGTCGACAGTCGAAGGCCGTTAGTCGGGAGCCTGATCGGGCTCAAGGATGTCCAGGTCGCCCTCGCGGTGATGCGGGCTCTCCACGGAGAGGGCATTGAGCTGGACAAGTTCCACACGCCCGACGCGATCAGGTTTGGGGCCGTGGACGCGCCGGTCAACACGTTGGGTTTCCGGCGCGTCAGCGTTTAGTAACGATCAACGCCACAGCGTTGACCGGTCAGCGCCTCAAGGTGCCGACGTACTCCGGCGATGACTTCACGACAGCCACACTGACCGTCTAATCCTGCTCGGCTTGGATCTTCGTGCGCCATGGCGTCGGCCTGCTAGCTATTCAAACGCGTGCTGCCTTCTTGCCTCCGCCTAGCGCCCATTTCTCAATCATTGTGAGTACAGCGTGCCTATAGGCCTCCAGCCCAACTGGCTTGTGAACAAACTCGCGAGCTCCGAGTTCGAGGGCTCGCTTAGCATCTGCCTCGTTTGACGATACGCTGAACATCACCACAGGTACACCCGTGGGAACGCACTGTTGGAGCAAGTAATAACCCGAGAGGCCAGGCAGATTCAGATCAAGAATCACCAGATCAAACGCCGTTTCACCCAACATCTTGAGACCTTCTATGGCATCTTTTGCTCGGTGGAGTTTTACTGGCTTCGGCGAATTTTCTAGGGCGTACAAGACCAGGTACGCTTCCGCAGCGTTGTCGTCAACAACGAGTAGTTCTATCGGTTTCATCGCGGGGAGGGCCCTCCTCCGAATCTGTGATTCCCTTTAGGCCCCTTCGATTGTCTAATTTGCGTCTAGATGAGTATGCCGGTTTTGCGTTCCACAAACGTGAAGGTTCCGTTGAGTTGCCGTTCGGTCTGCGTGAAGTCTTGTCTCCTGCGGCCAGGTGATATCAACTGGTCGGCAGCTTTGGCCTTGGCAGCATCCCCGCTTAGACGCAATTTCCTTCGTACTGCCCTCGGAGGTGGGCCAGTCCCACACCGAGGATCGTTTTCTTTCCGATAGGTGTGGCGCGCAATAACGCGGTCGGCGCTCATGCTAATCACTGACACGACTACTGCTTACAGGTCGTACAGACTTTTGCGCACCACAGCCACCCGGCTTCGATCCCGTTCGGGCGATACCGAGTTCGATCGATAAAAGGAAGCGGCTGGTCCTGGGTCTTCAACCTATTGAGATTGGACGTCAGCCTTACTTGTTCACCTTGTGCCCCTCAGCATCCCAATCCTCGATGGGACCAAACTTGGACAAAACGTCGCGGATCTTAGTTGCGTCGCCCACAGCTACGATCTGGATATTGTCAAGGGGAACATACTTCCGGGCGACACGCTGAACGTCCGCCGAAGTCACGGCGGAGATCTTTTCGGGATAAGTATCCCAGTAATCAAGCGGGAACCCGTACTCCTTGATGGTCACCGCGTTCCGAAGTGCAGTGGCAGGGCTTTCGGTGCTTAGGGCAAAGTTGGCGACTAATGCCCGCTTCGCGTCTTCCAGCTCCTCGGCGGGAACGGCGCGATCACGAATGTCGCGAAATTCCTTAAGCAGCTCATCCAGCGCCTGTCCGGTAACTTCCGTTCGCACGTTCGTCGATGAGACGAAATGGTTGTAGTAGTAGCTAGCGGAGAACCCGCTGCTGATGCCGTAGGTGTAACCCTTGTCTTCCCGAATATTGCGGAACAGCCGGGAGGCGGGTCCTGAACCCAAAATGTGGTTCATCACCTGAACGGCGATGTAGTCGGGGCTCATGCGGTTGATGGCATGGTTTCCGACATACAGCGTCGTCTGTACCGAGTTGGGCCGGTCAATCAGATAAATCTTCTTCTCCGCAATGACGCCGTTAACAGGGAGGTCGGGCGGTTTAGGTGCGGAACCTTTCCAATTGGCGAAGATCTTCTCGAGCTTAGGGGCGATCTGACGCGTGTTAATGTCCCCCATCACGGTCACTCGGCCGCCTTCCGGCCGGAAATTCGTACTGAAATACACGATGAGTTGTTCGCGATCGATTCTCTTGATTGCGTCCGGCGAAGACAGGACTCGCGAGCGATTATCGCCCGGATAAAGGACGGCCTGAAAGCGCTCGGTTGCCAAGAAACCCGGAATAGTTCGAACTTGTAGCAGCTGGCTCAACTGCTGGTTCTTCCACTTATCAAGCTCGTCTTGCGGGAACGTAGGATTAAACAGCATGTCCATGACCAGGTCGATCACTGGATCGAGATTCTCCGTCAAAGTCGAAAAGCGAATCGAGGCGTTACGATCTCCGATGCCGAATCCGATTCCCGCGCCCAATTCGGCGATGGTTTCGGCGATTTGGCGAGAATCCTTAGTCTTGGTCCCCAGGCGCGGCATGGCTGCGGCAGCGTCGCCGATGCCCGCTAGCTCAGCGGGGTCGTTTAGGTTCGAGGCGGGCATATCGATCGTTACCTGGATCGTTGGAGACCGGTGATCTTCCAGAACCAGCAGTTCCACGCCGTTCTTCAATTTGCTCTCGACAGGTTTCGGGAACTTGACTTTGAGGACCTCGTTCGAAACCGGAGCGCGCTTCTTGAGCGTCACGCCCTTGAAGTCCGTGGCCTTTGACGCGGGAGGGGCTTCCTGCGCGAAGACCAAGCCCAGCAAGAAAAATGGGACGAGAAGACAATTGAGCGTCATATAGAAATCCTTCTGTTTCACTGAAATTTCGGCTTAGCTGCGGCGGGTGGCGATGCTGAGGCGCCTTCGGGGAATGTAGCCATGACCACGCGATTGTCGTTTCGGAGATACGCCTTCGCCACCCGTTGAATGTCGGCCGGAGTGACGGCGGCCAGCTTGTCGGTGTTAGTGTTAATCCGGTTGGGGTCGTCATACATCGAGGCGTTGTCGGCCAGCGAGATGGCTCGGCTGAGCGCACTTTCGCGCATCAACACGGCTGACCGCCGGGCGTTTATTTGGACGCGTTTCAGTTCTTTGTCCGTCACCGGAGCCGCGTGCAGCCTGGCGATCTCCTCTGAGATCACGGCTTCTGCCTGCTCAGGAGTCTTGCCCGGGCGGAGGGTACAGGTGATCTGGAACAAACCGGGACCCATGCGCGCCCCGCCGCCCGCGCCAACGGCAGAACACACTTCCTGATCCTTCACCAGC
>Ga0268264_10006242_pt1 | contig 10057 bp, 13 predicted proteins | sample KBSSwiS32_FD_190357 | JGI IMG/M metagenome (GOLD analysis project Ga0268264, IMG submission 190357) | Switchgrass rhizosphere microbial communities from Kellogg Biological Station, Michigan, USA - KBS Switchgrass S3-2 (SPAdes) (version 2) | ecosystem: Host-associated > Plants > Roots >... | reverse complement strand
CGATGCTGACAATGCAGACTGAGCAGCGGACAACGCGCGTTCAACCATCCATCGCCAGCAAGTTGCCCGACGCCAGCCGCGTCGCCATAGGGACGTGCATGGACGACAACACCAAGGCCCGCATTCTCGGCGTCATCGAACGCGCACCGCAGTGGCTTCGCAACGATATGGCCGCCAAGGATCCAGCGGCTCGCGCCCGCGCGGAAGAAGCGCTGGCTGCGATGCTGGTCGATGCGATCGATGAGGGCAACAAGGCAGCCGGTTGACGGCCAGGGACAATACCGAGCGGACTGGCAGAACTCCACGGCATGGCCATCCCGAAAGGCACAATTCGATAGGCGAGGTGTGATAAGCAGGCGCTTACGACACCCTGAATAAGCAGGGCTGCAATGGCACTCCCGAATCTGGTGGTGAAGATCGGCGATCTTCGCACCCGTTCAGGAGTTTCCACATGACGATTGCCCTCCCGAGACCACCGCGCAACTGGGACCCGGTGGTCAAGCTGACCCACTGGAGCATCGCGGCGGCACTGCTGGCCAATGGCGTCTTCACCGAAGGCGGGTCGTGGCCGCATATCTGGGTTGGTTATGCCCTGGCGGGAATGCTGGCGCTCCGGCTGCTATGGGGAATAGTTGGACCACGCGAAGCGCGCTTCTCGGCTTTTCCGCCCAGCCTGCGGCGGGCGATGGCCCATATTCGCGAGATCAAGGCTGGCCAGGTCCACGAGCAACCCTCGCACAATCCGCTGGGTGCCTTGATGGTCTATGCCATTTGGGGCACGCTTGGCCTTGTCATCGCCAGCGGCATCGCGATGGCCGGCCTGCCGCCCAAGGCGGCGACGCATCCAGATCATGCTGTCGAGCAAGCCGCATCACCTGACGAGGACGAGCGCGAAGGCGAGGAAAGCCCGCTGGCCGAGATGCACGAGACCGCCGTCAATCTGCTCTATGTGCTGATCGTCTTGCATCTGGGCGGGGTCATGTTTGAAACACGGCGCTCCGGGCGCGGGCTGGTGCTGGCCATGCTGCCTGGTCGGCGGTAAACCAGTTCCATGCAAGGCATCGCCGGATCTCTGGCCAGATCACTCGAACGTAAAGCGCTGATCCTGACAGTGGTGCTCGGGTGTCAGGTGCTGGCGGCGATGTTCTTCGCGCTCGATGTGGCGGGTGACATCGCCGACGCCGGGCTGGGCTGGCACCTGTCGATCGAATTGGGAGCGACGCTGGCGCTGGCGGCCGGCGTGGTGGTGGGCGCCATCCATGTGCGTTCGCTGATCGAACGGGCGCGGCAGGATCAGGCGCTGCTCGCCGCTGCGCGCGGGGCAATGGGCGCCTTGATCCGTGCCCGTTTTGCCGAATGGCATTTGACCGCAGCCGAGGCCGATGTGGCGCTGTTCGCCATCAAGGGGCTCGATGTGTCCGAGATCGCGGGCCTGCGCGGGTCGGCACAGGGAACCGTTCGAGCCCAGCTGACGCGAATCTATGCCAAGGCGGGCACCACATCGCAAACCGGCCTCATCGCGCTGTTCATGGACGAACTGATCGATCCCGCCGCAGCGCTGGAGGGCCAGGGTGACCATGGCTGATATCGGCTTGTTGCACCATCTGCTGATCGCGTTGGGCATTGGCCTGCTGATCGGCGCGGAGCGGGAGCGGCGCAAAGCCCAGCGCCCGTCTTCGACCGGGCTGCGCTCCTTCACGATTGCCAGTGTGATGGGCTGTGCCAGCGCGTTGACACCATGGGATTGGATGGTTGCCGTCGTCCTCGTCTGCATCACCGCGCTGGCGCTGTTCAGCAACTGGCAGCGGCGCTCCTCCGACGATCCCGGCATCACCACGGAGATCGCCCTGATCGCCACGCCCCTGCTCGGCGCGCGATTGGGCGTGCCGATGCTGGGACTGGTGTCTGGCTTCATTTCCAGCTCGGCCACGATCGGCGCGATGGGCGCCTGGGTGCGCGCCAATCCCGCCTCCGTTGCAGCCGGCGTGGCAGCAGCGGTGCTGTCGACGGTGGCCAATTATGTGCAGATGGCGGTGGTCATCAACCTCACCGATCACCGCGCATTTCTGGCAACGGCCGCGCCCGTTGGCGCCGCGGCCTTGGCCGCAGCCTTGTCCGGCGGTTGGTTCATGCTGGCAGCATGGCGCGAAACGTCGGCAGAACCACCCACGCTCAGCCGCTCTTTCAATGTTATGATCGCGCTGGTGTTTGCCGCGATGCTGGCGGGGATGTTAATCCTGGTGGCCGCGATGGAGGCATGGTTCGGGACCATAGGAATTGCTGCTGCCGCCGCCATCGGCGGCGTGCTCGACGTCCATGCAGCCGTTATTTCTATCGCCACGCTGGTGGGTGAGCAGGCAATCACGCCAGCCCAAGTCATCGTGCCGGTCCTGATCGCATGCACCACCAGCAGCATCGCCAAGATGCTGTTTGCGGCCACGGCGGGAACGAAAGCCTTCGCGGCGCGGGTCATCCCAGCGCAAGCCGGCATTGTCGTTGCATCCTGGCTAGCAGGGCTCGCAGCTTTGCAGATTCTCTAAACCCGCCATGATCGGCAACGGTGCGGGCAAACTGCCTGCGGTCCGATAGTCACCTGGCTTGCCGCGCCGTCGCCTCCAGCCGCGCGATGCGCTCGGAACGAATGGCATGAACGACACCACTTCCGCCATCATCCTCTGCGCCATCGAGCGCGCACTGCGATGCATCCGGCACGATCTGGATGCCAAAGTCGATGTCATTCGCACTCGTGCTGAAGAAAACCTGGCGGCGATGATTGCCAATGCGCTGCACGAAGAGCTGGGTGAGGCGCGCGCGGCCTAGAGCCGCCCCCCGCATCGGGGCTTTCATGATGTGTCGTCGGCGCTGGATCGGCCGCGCCGGAACCTTTTGAGGATCCTCGCCCGAGAGCTGAAGGTATGCGCCCCGCTTTTCCATAACTCACGCAAAAACTTGGCGCACGGATTCGCGTCTGGTATCGTGATGTCGCGCTGCGCAAAGGGCAGCGCCGGGACTGGTAATCCCGCCTGTAACGCAAACTCGGAAAACTCGGTTTTCCGGGGTGTCGCGGCGTATGTCCAGACCTTCGGGTTAAAGGCGGCGACGCATGTCACAGGCATGTTACCAGCTCCGGCGGCTCCCGCGCGCAAGCGTGCGGGAGCTCGGGTCGGTCCGCGTGATGACCTGAAGCCTTCCGCTCCCCGCTTCTGACGCGGACCGGAGGTACATATGGACACGACCGTTCCTGCTACTTCATCCAACCTTGGCGCCCCTGTGCTGGGTGCTGCCATCATCACTTTGCCGAGCGAAAATTCCGAGCTCGGCGCGCTGTGGCGACGTTACGACGCGCGGCCCGTTCGGCTCCTGCGCACGCGCGAAGGCCGTGCACTCAGCCTGGATCGCTACCAGCGCGCCGGCGAGTTCATGGGATCGCTAGCCTCGCCCATGGCCGATGACACTGCCTATCTGTTCTACTCGGCGGGTATCGTCGCTCAGTTGGCGATGTCGTCCCACCTGCTCGACGTGGGTTTTCCAGACGCGTGGTGCGCCAAGTACATCGGCCTCCATGTCGACCGTTCCCTGGCCTATTCCAACGCCACTGGCTTCGGCTGCGAGGATGCGGAGACCGAGCGGCTGATGGAGGTGCTCTCGCCCTACTGGAAATGGAACGACCTCAGCCGCGCGCACGGCATCAAGCCTGACACCGAAGGCTTTGCCGCTGACGAGGTTCGCGACATCATTGTCGCACTGGTTGACCACGTCGCGGAGGTGACCGGGCACGGCCGACGGAAACTGCGCCGGGCGCCTTCCTGATCGGTATCGCCGCGCGAGAGTGATTCGCGCGGTGAGGCCGATTGGGGGCGCTAGACTGCATGACACCCCCGAACTTCGCGGCCTGCCAGCCGCGCAGCCTCTGCGCGCAAAATTTTTTTGAGTTCGTGCGCGGTCGTATCGGTGCGCTCGGGGGTACCGGGCAGCGTGCTCGCGGCAGATGCCACTTGCCTTGGATTCTCAGGCGCTTGCGCTTTTCCCGCAACGCCCCAATTCTACTCGTGGCCGGCCAATCCAACCCATGAAACAGGAAGGATGTGCCATGAATTCTACCTCTCCCAATTCCTTCGTGCGTCTGCCCCAGGTGCTCAAGGAAACTGGGCTCTCGCGCGCGACGCTCTATCGCAAGGTCCAGAATGGGACCTTTCCCAAACAGTCGCGCATCGCCACGCGCTGCGTGGGCTGGCGCCGCAGCGCGCTCGATCAGTGGCTGCAAAACCCCATGTTCTATTCCGTCGACGACTTCACCTGATGGGACCCGCACGATGGTGCCGCCCGATGGCTTGCCATCGGGCGGCCTGAATTTTTCACCACGGCCACCAGCGCTGCCACCAGTGCCCATAGACCGCGCGGGTGAGCGTGGAGAGGGCCTTGGCCAGCTCGGCCTGCACCGCCTCGACACTGATGCCATAGCGCTGGGCCAGCTCGGCATAGCTGGCACCCTCGAAACGCACGGCCGCGAAGATAGCCCGCTGCCGCTTGGTCATCCGGCGCAGACCACGCTGGCCCCGGCGCCAGAACGCCCGCGGCGACAAGGTCGGCAGGACGGGCGTGCCCCATTCGGGCGGGAGAGGCCGGCTCATGGCCGGTCCTCCCCGCAGGCCAAGAGGAAATCGGCGGCCTTGCTCGCCGCACTGGCCGCGCGGAAAATCGCCTTCTCGTCGGCGCACAGCACCTCGAGCCATGCGCCGATGTAATCGGCGTGCCGTACCGTCGGAACAATGCCCAGCGCGGCGCAGACAAAGGCACTGGCCATTTCCGCAACAAGTTCCTCTTTCGCGTAGGACGCAGAACCAAACTCGCCGGTCTGATCGCGGTCCAGCCGGCTATTGTGGCCTGTGGCATGGCCATTATGCCGATATCGGCATAAGGGCCATAATGCCGCGACCCGGATTATGCCGTGCGGCCTCTGGTTGAGGGTAGTTTTCTGGCCTTCGGCCGCGCGGCGGTTCGGCATAATCAGAGCCCTTCCAGGAACGCGAGGAGTTGGTCGTCGGGACGGAACCGGCCTGGCGGCGTGGGCGGAGCAGCGACGCGGGCGAGCGCCTTTTCCTTCATCCGCATGTCGGCGTGTATGTAGATCTGGGTGGTCTCGACGTTCTCGTGACCAAGCCAGAGCGCTATCACCGCTGGATCAACGCCGTGATGCAGCAGGTCCATCGCGTTGCTGTGGCGCAGCGTATGTGGCGTGACCCGCTTCGTGCCGATGCTCGGGCATGTCCGCGCAGCCGTCAGGCAGTGCTTGCGGACCAGATGCTCCAAGGCATCCCGGCTCAGTCGCTCACCCCGGATCGACGGGAACAGCGGCCTACATTCATCCTTGTCGGCGCCGATCCACGTCGCCAGCAGCTTGGCCGTATCACGGCGAAGCGGTGTGGCACGCTCCTTTCGGCCCTTGCCCAAGCAACGGATGTGCGCGCCGGTGCCGAGCACCACATCGCCCAGCGTGAGGCCGACCAGTTCGGATGCCCGGAGGCCAGTCTGCACCGCGAGCAGGAGCAGCGCATGGTCGCGACGTCCCACCCATGTCGAGCGATCTGGCGCTGCCAGCAATGCGGCCATCTCGTCAGCATCGAGGAACGTCACCGTGCGCTTCACGTAGCGCTTGTTGGGCATCGCGAGCACGCGCTGGCAGTGCAGCAGCCAGGCCGGGTCGGTCATCGCGACGAAGCGGAAGAACGACCGGATGGCGGCGAGCCGGGTGTTGCGGCTGCGCGCAGTATTGCCCCGTGCCGTCTCGGTGTGGACGAGGAAGTTGGCGACCAGATCGGCGTCGATGTCCTCGACCGTCAGCTTGACCGGCGGCTTGCCAAGCTCAGCACTTGCATATCGAAGCAGCAGCCGGAACGTATCGCGGTAGCCCGCGACCGTGTGGCGGCTCGCTTCCAGCTGGATGCAGAGCCGATCGGTGAAGAAGCGCTGGATCAGCGCGGGCAAGGCGGCGCTCATCGTGCCAACTCTCCAGCGGTTGCGCGCGCCATCGCCAGATCGAGCAGTTCCGGCACCGCTTCCAGATACCAGTATGTGTGGGAGGGGTTGGCGTGGCCCAGATAGGTCGTCAGCCGGATCATCTCGCGCGCCGGGTCTTTGCCGGTGCGATACCACTTGATCATCGTGCGCACCGCGAAGGTGTGACGCAGGTCGTGGATACGCGGTCCACGGCCATGTCGCTGATACCGTTGATGGGATCGCAACCCGATCCGCTGGCAGGCCTGCGCGAAGTTGTAGCGGGCCGAGCAGTCGGTCAGCCGCGCCGCCTTTTCGGTGACGAACAGCGGTTTCGCCGCGTGTCCGATCAGGCGGTCCCGCTCGGCAAGGTAGGCATCAAGATGTGCCACCACGCCCGGAGCGAGCGGCAGCAGCCGCTCGCGGCCAAGCTTTCCACGCCGGACCCGCAGCACGCCCTGATCAAGGTCATCGCGGTCGAGCGCCAGCGCTTCGCTGATCCGCAGGCCAGTGACCGCGATCAGCCCGAACAGCGTCGAGCACGTGTATCCCCGTAGGCCGTAGACCGACGGCAGTTCACGGGCGGCTGCAACGATCTCCACGATCTCTGCGGTGGTATAGATGTGCGGACGAGGTCGGTTGGAAGAGTCCGGCAGCAACCCTTGCGGCGGCACCTCGTGCGCGGGATCGAAGCCGCTCAGCCATTGCGCGAACAGGCGCACTACGCGCAGCCTCGTAGCTCTGGTCGACCCGTTCGCGTCTGCCAGCGTTGCGTGCCAGCGCAGGAACAGCGCCGTGCCGATGTGGGCCGCACCTTCGGTGTCGGCATAGCTGGTGAAGCGGCGCAGGATGCGCTCGCTCGTGCGCAGATCGTAACCGAGGCTGCGGCGAACGCTAAGATAGCGATCAAGCTGGGGCATGAGGCTCATTGCTCGCCTCCCGCCACCGGCCAAGGCATCGCAATCGATCGCAGCCCGTCGATGTCGAGCCGGGCATATATCATGGTCGATGAGCGCGAGCGGTGCCGCAGCACGTCGCCGACCTCGTCAAGCGATGCGCCCGCGTTCACCAGTTGGGTCGCAAGGCTATGACGCAGCAGGTGCGATCCCACGTAGGGCGTCACCGGCTTCTGCCCGGTCGCCTTCAATGCGTCCTTGAGGATCGCGTTGACGATCTGCCCGTCCTTGAACGGTCGATAGGGTGCGCGCTGCGTGACGAACAGGGTGCGGCAGGTCGCCGGGCCACGTTCCTCGCGCAGATAGGTGCTCAGCGCGTCGCCGATCTCCGGCGTGATTGGCATCCGGTCGTGCAACTGGCCTTTGCCGCGCACCGTCAGTTCGCCAGCGCGCCAGTCGATGTCGTCGAGCTGGATCGCGATGACCTCGACCGCGCGCAGGCCGAGCCGCGCCATGATCAGCAGCATCGCGTAGTCGCGCGCGCCATATCGCGGATTACTGCGCGCCGAAGCGAGCACCGCCTCGACCCCTTCCGGCGACAGATGCCGGGGGAGCCGCGCATCCCAGCGCTTGGCCGTCTTGGGAAGGCTCAGCGCCAGATTGCTGGCCGTCGCACCACACCCGAACAGATATTGGAGGAAGATGCGAATATGCGTCGCAACCGTCTTGTCGCGGCGTGCTGCCGCCAGAACATGCTCGATGAAGCCGATGACATCGGCGGGTCGAAGGTCCGCGAGACTGATCGCGCCGTCACCGAAGCGATGATCAAGGAACCGGTTGGCGAACCGCAGCGTGTGATAGATCGTTCGCGCGCTCAGCCCGCGCTGCTTGACGAGGTAATCGTCGAAATTGGCGAGCAGCACCGCTCGCGCGGTTCCCGCCTCAGTAAGCATGTCGGTCATAATCGTGATGCTCCATGTTGCTGGAGCACGGAAGATTATGCCGAACTGGAAGCGCGTGATCATGCCGCTGACCGCGCCATTCCAACGCCGCACGGCATAATCCGGGTCGCGGCATTATGGCCCAGTTCGTGGAGCGCCGTGCGGAACCAGTTGATCGGCTCGAGGAAGGCAGCCTGGGGTGGCACCTGCACCACGTCGTGGGTGGGGGAATAGAACGCTTCCCCGCCACCGATGCGGAAGGTTACCCCGCTGCCCTGGATCACACGATCGGCACCGGCAATGGCCAGCTCGGGCGCAATCGGCGCCACGGGCTGCACCATGTCGTCGGGCAAGTCCTCGCACTGGTCGAGGTTGAACACGGTAAAGCGTTTGAGAAAGGCCACGGTGCGCGCTTCGCGATCTTCGTTCCTGGCTTTGGTGGCTTCCTCGCGCGGGGTGAAGCGATCAGCATAGCAGACCACCGTACCCTTCTCGCCGCGCCGGACATGGCCCCCGGCTGCTTCGGCCTGGCGATAGGTCAGCCAGCGCTGCGAGGAAAAGCCCTGCTCGATGGCAGAGGTCCAGAGAATGAGAAGTAGGGTGGGCTGGCCCCGTCTCAGTGAGAACATGGCTCAGCCTCCCTCCGAACCGGACGTGCGGCTTTCACCGCATCCGGCTTTCCACTTCCTATAGCCCTCGGTGGGCGGGTGTAGGGCCGATAGCTGTGGACCTTTTCGTGGCAGTCCACACAGAGCACGATGCGCTTGCGCGAGCGCGCGGCACGCATGTAGCTCAGGTAGTCTTCGTCTCGACGGTGGTCGTTCAACCTCCGGACGTGATGGACCTCGCACGGTTGGTCATCCCGCCCGCAACGCTCGCAGATTCGGGCATTGAGGCGTTCGACCAGCTCCGTTTGACGGTATACGAACGGCGTGTGCGGGATGGCATCAACGACGCCATATCGCTTAACCGTTTGCACCAAGTCTTTCAGCTTCCAGAGTTTAATCGACCGGGTTTCGCCCTGCACCTTGTAGGCGACGTAATAATCCTGCCCCCTTCGCAGCCTTCGTGCGATACGCGTCGTCGTGCTCTTATGCTTGTTGGCAAGCGTGCGAAGGAAGCTTCCGAAGGCCAGATATTCGGCCTTTTTCAGCTTGCGCTTCACATCATGCGCCAAGGCATAATAGTTGGCGAAGCCACGCAGTTCGGCATTGTAGGCGGCAGCGATCTCTACATCGCTGGCGTAGAGCAGCGCGGGCCGGTGGGTTGGTTTGCAGGCGTCGAAGCGCCCCCACTTCTTATCTTGGACGAACCGCAGCACCCGCTCACGAGGCACGTGCAACTGCACCCGGTCCCGGCATCCCCTTCGCGTGACCCGGCGGGTGCCGAAGTTCGCGCGATAGAAGTTGGGATTGGTCCGTGTGCAGATGTCGTAACCGAGGAAGCGCGCCCCGTCCGAAGCATGCCGGATACCGCTCTTGGCTTCAGACACCTCCAGTCTCAGGTGCTCGGACAGGAAGACCCTGACCTCCTCCATGATCTGGCGGGCCTCGGCCTTGCTGCCAGTCACGCCGATGAGGAAGTCATCAGCGTAGCGGCAGTAGCGGAGCCTGCGATAGTTCGGATCGAGGGCGTCGGTGGCCGGGATTGTCCGGCTTTCCGCGCTTTCACGACTGATCCTTTCCAACAGGGATTGGATCACGACCGAATCGGGATTCTCGCTTGCGCGAAGCTTCTCGACCCGGCGACGGAGTTTGCCGATACGCCCCTTCATCCGGCGATAATCCGGATGCGTGGCACGTTTTACGCCTTTGTCGAAGGCCGCGATCTTGCCCTGCATCCACTCGTCGAGTTCGTGCAGGTAGATGTTGGCCAGCAACGGCGAGACGACACCGCCTTGCGGGGTGCCACTCATGGTCCGATGGAAGCGCCAGTCCTCCATATAACCCGCCTTGAGCATCCCTCGGATCAACGCGATGAAGCGACGATCCTCAATCCGCTTTTCGAGCAGGCGCAGAAGGATGGCATGATCGATGTTGTCGAAGAAGCTGACAACATCGACGTCCACCAGCCATTTGACGCCCGTCCAGACCGCGCCGATGGTCTTCAGCGCGGTATGACAGGAGCGGCCTTCCCGGAACCCGTGGCTCGCATCATGGAAGATGGGCTCGTAGATCTGGTTGAGCACGATCCTGACCACTTCCTGGACGAGACGGTCCTCCGTGG
>Ga0268264_10006229_pt1 | contig 10066 bp, 9 predicted proteins | sample KBSSwiS32_FD_190357 | JGI IMG/M metagenome (GOLD analysis project Ga0268264, IMG submission 190357) | Switchgrass rhizosphere microbial communities from Kellogg Biological Station, Michigan, USA - KBS Switchgrass S3-2 (SPAdes) (version 2) | ecosystem: Host-associated > Plants > Roots >... | reverse complement strand
CCAATACAATTTCTGCAGGTGTGTGTACGGGTCTTGGTATTGCGCCTCAAAAAATAAAAGAAGTGCTGGGAGTAACTAAAGCTTATTGTACCAGGGTTGGAAGCGGCCCTTTTCCTACAGAATTAAATGATGAGACCGGCGAAAAATTAAGACAATTGGGTAACGAGTTTGGCAGTACAACAGGAAGGCCACGACGTTGTGGATGGATTGACCTGGTAGCTTTGCAATTTGCCTGTATGATTAACGGCGTAACTCAACTAATAATGACAAAGGCCGATGTTATGGATTCGTTAGATACCTTGCAAGTTTGTAACTTATATAAAATAAATGGTAAAGAGCAAAGTCAAATTCCATTTCAAATTTCAAGGATGAATATAGAGCCTGTATACAAGGCTTTTGAAGGATGGAAAACTGATATAACTGGCTTAAAAACATTTAACGACCTGCCACAAAATATGAAAACATATATTGACTATCTTGACAAAACATTAAAAGTTCCGGTTAAATATATTTCCAATGGCCCCGGAAGTGATCAGATTATTGTGGCATTATGATTGTGGTAGGCACAACATGAAATATTCTTTACTTTTTATTTGGTCAAATAAAAAAGTCTTAGAAATTTTACAAACTAATTGTTTATAATATGAAATCAAAACCCGGCAAAGAAAAAAAAATACCTGCAAAGAAAAATTCATTAGAAGATGATGAACTGTCTTCTAAAAAACCTTCTTCAAAATCAGACGTAGATGATGACGATGATGACGATTTGGATGTTGACGATAAACCTACCAAGAAAGTAAAAGCTTCTTCTTCAAAAAAAGGCCGGAAAGATGATGATGACGATGATGATGTTGAAGATGACGAGGTGGACGACGATTGGGAAAAAACGCCCGATGATGACTTCGATCCGGACTTTGAAGAATTTGACATTCCTAAATCAAAAATAAAAAAGCCATCAACCAAAAAAGGAAAAGAGGAAGATGATTTTGATTTAGACGATGACTTCAAAGAACTTGATTTGTTTAATGACAGTGTAACAGACGATGACGATGATGATTTTTAGTTCTTGTTGGATAAACCGGAGGTGATGATAAAAAATTGGTGAAACGAAAATTTACATCTTATCCTGTCCATAACTTTACCGAGACAAAAACACAAATGCTGAATTGGGCCAACGAGTTCGGCGTTTTTTGTTTTTTAGATAACAACAAGTATAATTTTTCTGCTCCTTCTTTTGAATGTTTGCTGGCTGCAGGTACATTAACAATACTTGAATCGAGTGCCGGCAAAGCATTCAACTCCTTGCAACAATTTAAACAAAAAAATGACGACTGGCTCTTTGGTCATCTTTCCTATGATCTTAAAAATGAAATAGAAAATTTATCTTCTGCAAATATTGATAAGGTTAAGTTTCCGGACATTTTCTTTTTCGTTCCCCAGGTTCTGTTATTGCTTAGTGATAATGAACTAAAAATTGGCGTAATTGATTTTGATGCGGATAAAATATTTGACGCAATTTCTTCTTCACCAAAAAATATCACGCCGGGTGAAATGAAAGTAACCGACATAAAAAGCCGCTTCACAAGAGAAGAATATTTTTCATGTCTGGATCAATTACATAAACATATAGTAAGGGGCGATTGTTACGAGGTAAATTTTTGCCAGGAGTTTTTTGCGGATAACGCTATAATAGATCCGTTATACGTTTATCATGAGTTGGGTCAGCTTTCCCCTAATCCATTTTCCGCATTTTATAAAGTTGAGGGCAAGTATTTGTTGTGTGCCAGCCCGGAGAGATATTTAAAAAAAACAGGTAATAAAATTTATTCGCAGCCAATTAAAGGCACTGCTAAAAGGGAACTTAATAATTCATTTGAAGATGAAAACAACAAAAGGAATTTATTAAGTAGTACTAAAGAAAGATCGGAAAACGTGATGGTTGTTGATCTTGTAAGAAATGATCTCAGTAAAGTTTGCATCGAAGGATCTGTGAAAGTTGAAGAACTGTTCGGCGTGTATTCTTTTCCGCAGGTGCACCAGATGATATCTACAGTGAGTGGCGATTTAAAAAATAATGGCGATGATTTCACCCACATATTCAGGGCAACATTTCCTATGGGCTCAATGACCGGCGCTCCTAAAAAAAGAGTTATGGAGATTATTGAGTTGTATGAAAAAACAAAACGTGGAATATTTTCAGGGGCCTTGGGTTATATAACTCCTGAAGGGGATTTCGATTTCAATGTGGTTATCAGAAGTATTATTTATAACGCCGCGGGTAAATATTTATCTATTCAAGCTGGCTCTGCCATCACGTTTAACAGTAATGCCGAAAAAGAATATGAAGAATGTTTATTGAAAATTGAAGCAATGAAAAAGGCGTTGCAATAACTATTTTGTTTTAAGAATCTTATTGTTGTTTCGTTTGTAGAAAGTTGTTTTTGTAGGTGCATTTACATCACTCAATAATAACTGAACACACTCATTAAGTATCACGTATTTATTAGCAACAAACAGATCCATTTTATCGGGAGTTAATCTGATATCATAATTATTACCAGAAGATAGCATTGCATCAAAATCAGGGTTTAACCGATTGAAATCATTAATGTCTATTTCAAGATTTTTAGCAATAACGACGGAGTTATATTTACCGGAAATAGTTAAAGTGTCGGTGCCGCTTATTTCAGCTTCTGAAAGCTTAGTCGCTGTTGCCGGCTTGCCGTTTAAGGTTGTATAATCAAAATTTGGTGAGTCGGTATTTACTGCCTCCATAATATAATGAGTCGCAATAAATTTCTTTACATGGTTTCTCGATTCCATTGGTAAGTAATATTGCAACGTCCAAAAATTTCTCGATCCACTTTTTCTTATGGCGCTATACACATTTCCAGTTCCACCGTTGTAGGCGGCAATTACCAGTAACCAATCTTTTAAATCTTTGTATAGTGACAACAAATACCTGGCTGCAGCATTTGTGCTTTTATAGTAATCAGTACGCTCATCAATATACCCGTTTACTAATAATCCATAACCCTTGGCAGTATACGGCATAAATTGCCACGGGCCTCTTGCGCCTTTCCATGAAAGTGCTTGCGACTTTAGATTGCTCTCGATAACCGCGAGATATTTTAATTCTCTTGGGAGACCATACTGAGAGAGTATATTGTCAATGAGATTAAAATACATTTGGGAAGTGCCCTTCATTTTTTGCAAAGAACTGCCATGTGCCTGCAAATAATCCTGCATATAAGTTTCAGCATATGGATTTACCTGTGATGAATAGGGCATTGAAGAATTGTAAGAAAAATTTTTAAACAGACTTTTAAAACCATATTTGGTAACCTGGTTTACATATTGAACCTTCTCAGGTTTAGGTGGTTTTGCCGACTTAATCACTTCATCAATTGTCGCATTAACTGAGTCACGAATCTTTGCGGTAGTATCTTGAAAATTGTTTGTGGGTGCATTATTGATAATAAAGTTTTTGCCAGAAACTGTGTGCTGTAGGGTTAGAATAAAAAGGAAAAGTATAAGGAAGAGTTTCATTTTTTCAATAGCCTTTTAAACAATTGCCTGATATCGTTTATAGCCAGTCAACAACCGGTCAGATAATTGGAGCAAAGTTAATTCATTGAATTTATCAGACATAATCTGGAGCCCAAACGGTAATCCATTGCTATGCTTGAACAAAGGAATTGAAATACCGGGAATGCCCGCAAGATTGGCAAACACCGTATAGATATCTGCTAAATACATTGCAATCGGGTCCTTTGAAATATCATTAATCTTAAACGCGGTTGATGGCACTGTGGGCAATATAATGGCATCAAATTTTTTAAAAATGGCATTTGTTTCTTCACAGAGAATTCGCCTTACTTGCTGAGCTTTTGTAAAGTAGGCGTCATAGTAACCGGCACTCAACACAAAAGTTCCTAACATAATTCTTCGTTTGACTTCTTTACCAAAACCAGTGCTACGGTTATTGGTATAAAATTTTGTCAAGTCAGCTTGATAAGATTGATCTGTGTGTCCAAACCGAATTCCATCGTACCTTGAAAGATTGCTTGACGCCTCAGCAGTTGTAAGTACATAATAGGTCGGCACTACATATTCGAGCAATTCAAAATCCAGTGGCTCCACAGAGTATCCATCAGTTTTCAACTGTTCTATTAGTGAGTAAATTTGTTGTTTTATCTCAGCGTCTAATGAATGATGTTCTAATGCATTTTTAAAATAAGCTAAGACGGGTTTTCTAGATTGATCAGTATCGTTACTAAATCTTTGTTCTCCATTTAAAGAAACTGTACTATCATAATCATCAGCACCACAAATAATTTTCATAACTAAGGCAACATCCACTACCGTATTGCCAAAGATTCCTATTTGATCAAAGGAAGATGCATATGCAATAAGCCCATGCCGGGAAATTTTACCGTAGCCCGGTTTAAAACCTATTATTCCACAAAAATCCGCCGGCTGGCGAACAGAACCTCCTGTATCGCTGCCAAGGCTAAGCATGCATAAACCAGCTTGCACGGCTACGGCCGAACCTCCTGAAGAACCGCCGGGTACCTTAGTTTCATCAATCGTATTTAATACCTTGCCATAACATGAGTTTTCATTTGTGCTGCCCATGGCAAACTCATCACAATTGGTTCGGCCTATTATAATGGCGCCTGCCTCCAACAATTTTTTTACCGCAGTTGATGAATACAGAGATTTAAATCCCTTTAAGATATTTGATGCTGCGGTCACATGGTGATCTTCGTAACAAATGACATCTTTAATAGCAATAACAACTCCGTGAAGTGGGCTTAAAGGTTTGCCATTTTTGCGTTCCTCGTCTAATTGCTTCGCTCTGAGAATACTCTCCTCTGCAAATACTTCTACAAATGCATTAAGTCTTTGTGCATCTTCAATTGCTTTCAAATAGTGTGTAACGGCAGTAAGACAATCTGTTTTATTTGAGGTCAGATCATTTTGATATTGCTGGATATTATTAAACTGAAACAAAATAGAAATATTTAAACGAAGTAACTTTTATTTGCTTTATAAAAAAAGCTGAAGTGTACACCTCAACCGATGGAGTACACTTCAGCTTTAATTTTTTAAATCAGAAATTACTTAGGTAATTCTGTTTGCATTTGCGCAGTCTGGGCTTTTTCAAGTTTTTGTTCGGCCTCTAAAAGTTTTTCCCTTGCCTGCTTTAATTCCATTTCGGCGTCTTTTTCTTTCTTATCTTTCTCAGCCATACCTGCCTCAATTTCATTTTTCACATTTGTCTTTGCGTCATTAAATTCTCTTACGCCACGTCCGATCCCTCTCATAAGGTCAGGGATTTTTTTACCTCCAAAGAATAATAAAACCACCAAAAGAATTAATATCCATTCAGAGCCACCAGGCATGGAAAATAGCAAAAAGCCATTTAAAAAAGTAAGTATCATAATTTTTAAATTAGGACATCAAAGATACGGTATTATACATAATATGACTACATGGGATACCTCAAAACAAATTTTTTTCTAAACATTATAAATCAGAGTCTTTGGAAAGGAGTCGGGTGCAAAAATTACCTTACGTAACGGTGGCATTTAGCTTTTCCGTTAGCAGCTTCATAAGGAGAAATGCCTCTTGCACATGAAGAAAGAATGACGGTGAGTAAACAGGCGATTAGCAAATTTTTTTTCATGGTAGTAAAATAACAAGGTAAACAATGAAAGATTAAACTATACACCATAAAACGTAATGATTTCCAAAATATTACTTTATTCGTTTTTCTTTTATGCGGGCACTTTTGCCGCTTCTCTCACGGAGGTAATAAAGTTTAGCCTGGTTAACTCTGCCGACTTTGTGTAGTTGGATACTGTCAATATTAGGAGAAAATAGCGGGAATAAACGTTCAACGCCAACACCGTCACTTATCTTGCGAACAGTAAAAGTTGCAGTTCCACCTTCGCCCTGGCGTTTAATTACATCACCTTTAAAACTTTGAATGCGTTCTTTAGTGCCTTCCTGTATTTTATAATTTACAGTAATATTATCACCTGCTTTAAACTTAGGCAGTTCTTTTTTTCCGGTTAATTGTTCGTGAACAAATGCAACAGCGTTCATAGCTTTAAAATTTAAGGTTGGCAAAAGTACGAGAAAATTTTAGATTTTTACCTGCGTCATTTAAAGAAGTTCATTTCTAATTTTTAGACTTGAATAATCTTCAATCCTCTATGACTGCCAAATTTTTTACCTAGCCATATTCACAGCTCTCTTCTCTCTTATCACAGTTACTTTAATTTGGCCTGGATAAGTCATTTCAGTTTGGATTTTTTGCGCAATTTCAAAACTTAACTTGTCACTATCAGCATCTGAAACCTTATCAGCCTCAACAATAACCCTTAATTCACGGCCAGCTTGTATGGCATAAGCTTTTTCAACACCAGGATATGCTAAGGCAAGGTTTTCAAGATCTTTTATACGTTGGAGATATTGCTGCATAATTTCCCGACGGGCACCGGGTCTTGCGCCGCTCATTGAGTCGCATGCCTGAACTATTGGAGAAATCACATATTGCATTTCAACCTCATCATGATGAGCGCCAATAGCATTGCAGACTGCCGGATTTTCACCATATTTTTCCGCCAGTTTCATACCTAATAAGGCATGGCTTAATTCAGTTTCTTCATCGGGTACTTTACCTATATCATGCAGCAGGCCGGCACGTTTTGCCAGTTTTGCGTTCATTCCCAATTCTGCCGCCATTATACCGCAAAGATTAGCCACTTCCCTGCTATGCATTAATAAATTCTGGCCATAGGAAGAACGAAAGCGCATTTTACCAACAATACGAACCAGCTCTTTATGAAGGCCATGAATGCCCAATTCAATTACAGTACGTTCCCCAATTTCAATTATTTGTTCTTCCAATTGTTTACGGGTTTTTTCTACCACTTCCTCTATACGGGCAGGATGAATACGGCCGTCCGCTACTAAGCGCTGAAGTGATAACCTGGCAATCTCCCTGCGTAAAGGATCAAATGAAGAAAGAATAATTGCCTCCGGGGTATCATCAACAATGAGATCAACACCGGTGGCTGCTTCTATTGCACGAATATTCCTTCCTTCCCGGCCGATTATAGAGCCTTTTATCTCGTCACTTTCAAGGTTAAAAACAGTAATCGCATTTTCTATTGCCTGCTCGGCTGCCGTTCTCTGTATAGTTTGAATAATTAATTTACGGGCTTCTTTATTAGCTCTTAGTTTAGCGTCATCTACAATTTCCTGTTGAATTATTAGAGCCTGTGAATGTGCTTCCTGTTTAAGGCTTTCTATTAATTGAGATTTGGCTTCTTCTGCAGAGAGGCCTGCTACTTTTTCGAGTCTTCTTATATGTTCCTCCTGGTGCTTTTCAAGCTCTGTTCTTTTAATGTTCACCACTTCAATTTGGCGGTTGAGCGTTTCTTTAATCGCATCGTTATCCTTAACCTGCTTATCAAGATTCTGTTCTTTTTGATTAATGGATTGCTCTTTTTGCTTGATCCTGTTTTCAGCTTCGCTAAGTTTTTGATTTCTTTGAAAAACTTCTTTATCATGCTCACTTTTTAATTGTACAAAGCGCTCCTTCGCTTCGAGTAGTTTTTCTTTTTTAAGTGTCTCTGCCTGTATTTTTGCGTCTGCAATTAGTTTTTGTGATTGTTGTTCGGCTTCTTCGACCTGCTTTTTTGTGTTTTTAGAAAAAATCACTTTTCCCAGTATAATGCCGGCTATTAAAGCGACGACACCAACTATTATCGGTATTATTTGTTCCATAGTAAGTTTAATGATTTAAAATTGTTCGCAATCTTGTAAAGTCTCCCTGTGCACATATGCCCTTTATTGAGAGGGGGTTACGAAGATAAGCAAAAGTGGTGGAGTGGAAAAATGGCAGAAGCCCATGAAACTATAATCCTTTGTCAATTTGCTGTTCGATTTTTGAAAGTGCGGCAGACAATTCTTTTTCAAGTTGCTCATTGTTCATAGAACTTGCTGGTTGCGTTGCAAACCATATCAATACCATGGCTATATAATCCTGCATATCCTTACCGGCAAACTGGGTTTTGAATTCAACAATTTTATCGTTTATAGTCTTCAAGGTTTTGCGTATGACCTCTTCATCCTGTGGAAGGCTTTTAATGCGATATGTTCTATCGCCGATAAGAATATTTAATGGGATTAATTCTTCAGCCATAATTAGTTGCTTAAAATGCTAATACATTTATCGATCTCCTTTACATATCCGTCTATACGTTTCTCAAATTCTTTTTGTTCTTGTTCGCTCATATTACCACTTGCAGCCTGCAAAATATTTACCTTTTGATTAATAGTGTCGATGATTGTTTTATAATCCTTTTCTTTTTCTTTTAAAATATTAAGCTGTGCATTAAGCATTTCATTTTGCTTTTGTAGAGCAGTATTTTTCTTCAATAACTGCTGAAGTTTTTCATTGATGATTTTGATATGGGTATCCAGTGTACTCATTAAAATTATTTTCTTATTTCAGCATTTAAGTGTGTTTCTAATTGCACAATAATCTTATTCATCATTGCATCAGTTTCTTTATCTGTAAGTGTTTTTTCTTTGTCAATAAAAGTAAAACTAATGGCGTATGATATTTTATCAGAGCCAATTTTTTCACTCTCAAAAACATCAAATAATTTCATGCTAACAAGCTTATTGATCTTCAAATTTTTTATCAGATTTTCAATTGGAGAGTAGCTTATATTTTTATTTACCACCAGAGATAAATCTCTCTGAACCGCAGGGAATTTAGGTATCTCAATATATTCTATGGATACTTTTTTAGAAGCCTCCAAAATATTTTCCCAATCCAGATCAATAAATAAAACCGGTTGCTTAATGGAAAATTTATCCAGAATACTTTTATTAACCAGGCTTATTTGTCCAATTGATTTATCATTAAAAGAAACTGTCAGACCATACTCAAAGCGATTATTTTCAGCCGATGAATATTCAACATCATTCAATCCACATGCAATAAATATATTTTCGCAAATTCCTTTTGCAAAGAAGAAATCAGCCTTAACTGGTTTCGCTTTCCAGCTAAATTCATTTTTGTTGCCGGAGATGTATAAACACAAATGTTCTTTCTCATTATAATGTTTGGCTTGCGTGATTGAGTAGGAATTTCCAAATTCAAAAAATAACAAGTCGTTATTTTTCCGGTTAAGATTGTAAGCGACACATTCCAATCCGGTTTCCATTAATGAAGGACGCATAATATCCAGATCAACACTAAGGCTGTTTATAATTTTTACCGAGTTTATCAAAGCAGCTTCATTATAATAAGTACTGTTAGTAATTGAGTTTGTAAATATTTCTGAAAAGCCCGAACTAATTAAATAATTGGCTGCTTTTTCTTTATACGAAGCCTTTAATACACCTGTTTCAATTGAAGGCACAATAGTTATTGCAGGCGGAATTTCAATATTATCATAGCCATCAATTCTCATCACTTCTTCTGCTATATCGGCGGGTAAAGTAATGTCGGGCTTACTAAATGGAACAGCAACATCTAAATAATCCACCTCTTCTTTTTTAATTTCAAAACTGAGACTTTGTAAAATATTTCTTACTGTTTGCCGCGTAAAATCTTTACCACTTATTTTTTTCAAATACTCATCTTTTAGAGTTACGGATGTTTTTTGTTTTGGATTCGGATAAACATCAATTATATCCGATGCGATTTCCCCGCCTGCTATTTCTTTTATCATCATTGCGGCTTTCTTAAGCACCTGCACCGTTTGGCTTATGTCAACGCCTTTTTCAAACCGGGCAGCAGCATCTGTTCTTAACGAATGATAAATAGAAGTCTTTCTTACTGAAACAGGATTGAACCATGCACTTTCAAGAAAAATGTTGTTGGTAGAATCTTTTACTCCGGTAAGTAAACCGCCAAACACGCCTCCAAAACACGTCGGTTCATTGGCCCCGTTACATATCATAATGTCTTCCGCGAATAATTTCCTTTCCTTTTCATCAAGCGTTACAAAGGGGGTTCCTTCGGGCAGATTTT
>Ga0268264_10006225_pt1 | contig 10069 bp, 10 predicted proteins | sample KBSSwiS32_FD_190357 | JGI IMG/M metagenome (GOLD analysis project Ga0268264, IMG submission 190357) | Switchgrass rhizosphere microbial communities from Kellogg Biological Station, Michigan, USA - KBS Switchgrass S3-2 (SPAdes) (version 2) | ecosystem: Host-associated > Plants > Roots >... | reverse complement strand
TGTCAGGCACTACAAATAGAGGTATTGACCTAGAAGGTCGCGATGATTCAAGACAAGACTTGACAGGAGATTGGAAAAACTAATGCCAGTCACACAAAATTTCTCCGTGCCAGCAGGCGACGCAGCCGAGTTAAATTTCGACTGTAGTCCCGATGATGTCGGTACAACTCTATTAGGTTCAACTGTGTACTGGTGTGTTTATGAACAAGAGTGTGGTGTTGCATCTGGCGACGCTATTGTCAAAAAAGTCTTGGACCACGGTCTTCAAATTATAGACCCTACTGATCTGACATTTCAAGTTATACTGAGAGAAATTGATACGGTTGACTTATCAGGAAACTACTATCACGAAGCATTTATCGTTGATGAAGACGAAGCTATCATAACAGTCACCATTGGCATCATGACAGTAAATTCAAATCCAGATAGAGACTTGACTATTGAGGAGTTACCGGCATGACCATAACAGCACAATCAATCAAACTGAGGTTTCCAGAATTTGCTGAGCTTGACGACAGTGTTGTGCAATTCGCCGTCGATGAAGCTGCACAAGGTGTAGATGATTCTTGGATCGAGACGGACAAAGCTTTGGCACAATCCTACCTTGCCGCTCATTTCCTTGCCGTGTCTGAATCGTCCTCTGACGTCGGTGGTCGCACCATAACGTCAGAGAGTATCGGTATTATTTCAGCGTCTTACGGCGCTGTTAGTGGAAATACTGGTTCGTCAACACTGGTTGAGACGACATACGGCAAGCGTTACCTCTCGTACGCGCGTCGTAGTAATCCTCCCGTGGCTATCGTTTGAACTTCCTCGACTGGCTTTTAGTGTTTACAGTTTTACTGATAGTTTTTGCACATGGATTGAAAAATGAAAAACCTGATCTTACTAAACATGGCTTGGAACGGATTTTTCATCCTAATGGCTGCAAGTGAAATGTTAGGTTTAACTGAAGTGCATGAAGGTTTACCTTGGTGGTTCAAGTGGTGGTGGATCATGTTTCTAGCTGGTGGAAACTTGGTAATCCATCTGATTCAGTTGAGTAAAACTTAATGGGTATCAACTACACAGGTGTCCGCAATCGCGCTGACCGCATGATAAAGCGGTACGGTCAGACTGCATTGTTGCGTCGTGGTGAAACTGGTTACGAAATAGATCGTGAATGTACAGCGCTTGAAATAGCTTACACACCTAGTGAAAAGCGACGACTTCAAAACCTTACTGACCGCAAAGTGTTGTTGTCTGCACGAAATCTAGATATACCACCGGACAAAGAACTAGATACCTTGGTCATGTTAGATCAAACAACACTCGACAACACAGAACCAACAGAACTTGAAGTGCTGAAAATAATCGCGCCTCCTGGTAAACTTTCTCCTGGCGGTGTTGTCGTGTATTGGGAGTTGCAAGTACGTGGTTGATATACGCGAACAAATTCTGGTGCGCATCCTAGCCGTACTTGCAGATATGAGTGATATCGAAGCTGCATACCGCAACCGTGCAGAGTTTCCATCAACCAAGATGCCGTTAGCTGTGGTCCTGGATGGTGTAGAACGCTCCGTCACGCAAACGCGCGGGCGGGGGCGCCCCCCGGCTATTGTACGATTGTTGCCGCAAATATTCATCATCATTAAACCACGTACAGATGCCAATAACGACGGTGCTGGTGAAGAATTATCGTTGTTGCGTGTGCATGTACTGGCTGCACTTAACACTGATCAGCAGCTCGCTGTGTTGCTTGGGGAAAATGGATCAATTGACTACCTAGGGTGCGAAACCGACATGCAAACCGGGTCGAGCATGGAAGGTCAAATGAAAATAGACCTAGCTTTTGAATACATGCTCGACATGAGCGACTTGTCATAAAGGAGAAAAGGTATGACGAAATCGGTAGGCATTACCGCACCTGATGTCAGAAATTATCTAATTGGTAAGGGATTCTGTGTCTTCTTGCCGTCAGGTGAAACTACACCATTTCATATGGGTAACGCTACGTCTCTTGAACTCACGCCAGCTGTTGATAAGCTGGAACACTTTTCCAGTATGGAAGGCACTAAGACCAAAGACGATACGGTCGTTACCTTGAAAAAGGGTACACTCAAAGGCACCTTTGAGGAAATGACGGCAAGAAATCTTGCGTTGTTGATGCTGGGTGATGTTGATGAAGATGGGTATGGTGGTGCAACAATTGACTTGTTTTCTCGTACATCATTCACTGGTGAATTCTGGTTTTACGCATCTAATGATAAAGGACCACGCTGGAAAATTCATCTTCCAAAGGTAACGTGGAATCCATCAGGTGCCTTTAATCCTATCAGTGACGCCTATGCCAATATTCAGTTGGAAGGTGACTGGGAATCGTCTGATGGTGACTTCGGTACTATGGAATTGATGGATGACGCTGGCACTGTTGTTCCAGATAATGTACTCGATCCATTCATTACTGGTAGTGCTGTTGAAGATGAAACATTGACAGCGTGGTTCGGTGGATGGGTAGGTGCATCAGGTTATACTTATGTCTGGAAGGCTGATGCCGTAGCTATCGTGGGTGCTACATCAAAGACTTTTGTACTGACTGCTGATGAAGTCGGTGCTGTTATCACTTGCACTATAACTGCAACCAACACTGTTGGTTCTGCTTCAGCTACCACTGCGGCAACGGCAGCTGTTATTGCAGCTTAATCCTGGAGAAATAGGGAGAACAACATGAATACACTACTTGACTTAGGACCACTGACTGAGAAGGTTGAGATACGAGGTATTGAAATAACTGTGTCAGGTCTGACAGCACTGGATATCTTCAACCTTCTTGTGCGGTTTCCTGAAATACGTACTTTGTTTGACAGTAAAAATAGTTCTTGGACAGCAGCTGAAATGATGAAGTCAGCACCAAAAGCTATTTACTCAGCGTTGGCAATTTGCACAGGAGCAAATACACCAGAGGCGGAAACAGTTGCTTCGATGTTGCCTGTAGCTTATCAAACCAAGCTACTGAGTGCAGTGTTGCGGCTTACTTTTCCTCAGGGTGTCGGCCCTTTCGCGCAGGAGTTTCGGCAGATGATCGACGGTCTGACAGCCGAAGCCGAGGAGTTGCAGAATCTATCGCAGAGTGCGTCACTCGCGTCGCTGCAAGTGGATATGCCTCCAAGGACGAAACGTGGCGTCTCACGCCGCGTCAACTAACAACTGTGGTGCAGCAATTAGAAAAAGACAGACTAAGAAATCTGTTAGATAATATGCACGCTGCACGTATGGCTCAAGCTGATGATACACAATATCGTACAGAATTCAACCGTATAGATGGACTAATCTAGTGTCCACTGTACGGTTGTATTTTAATGAACGTGTTGGCCCTAAGTTTGTAAAAGCCATCACCAAAAATAAAAATGTTCGTCTTGCTGCTGTGCGTGGTGCAGCGCAAGACGTAGCGTCTGAAATAGAAAGCGAAGGACGTGATAACATATCGAACGCTGGTAATTTTGGTCAGCGTTGGACACAAGGACTTCACGTCAAGGTCACCGAAGGTGGCGGCAATATTCGTATCGCGATCAGCCATGACCTAGCAAACGTTGGATTTTGGGTTCATCAAAATGGTGCAATCATAAGAGGCAAGCCGCTGTTGTGGATTCCACTTAGTTTTGCAGATGATGCACAAGGCTTGCGCGCGCGAGACTTTCCAGGAGGGTTGTTTCGTGTTGATCGTAAGTCGGGTGGAGCACCTTTGCTGCTGGCCATTAGTGATGGTCAGCCGAAATATAGCGGTCACGAATCAGTAACAATACCTAAACGATTCAGAATAATTGAAATAGCTAGAGAACAGATGCGCAAGATGAAAGATTTCTACAATCAGCGAGTAAGAAATGGCTGACGATATTGTAGCAGCACTAAAGCTTGCTGGAATTGATGAAATCATTGCACAGCTTGAGCGCCTTGGTGATCAAGGCGAGAAGTCGTTTAATAAGCTTGAAGAAGCAACTAAGGCTGTTAAATTTACGGCGTTTACTTCAGCAGTTAAAGATGTTGGCAGTGCTTTTGAGGGTGTCAACAAGTCAGTTCTAAATCTTGTCAATACAGTTGGCAGTCTTGTTGGCCTCAATTTTGGTGGCAGCATTGCCGACACTCTTTCTCAGATAACTAAGTCAGGCACTAGTGCAGCAGGAGCAGTTGGGTCGTTCTCGCGCGCGACAGGTATAGCATTTGAAGAAGCATCCAACTTTGTAGCGGCACTCGGTAGCTTTGGTGTTAAGGCTGACGACTTATCAGGTGCCATGCGCAGGCTATCGACACGGATTCAGTCTGAATGGCCGCAAGTTGTTAAAGCAATACGAGATGCCGGTGATGCTGCGATCAAGACACAACTCGATGTCCAGAAATCAGCTATAGGTATTCAGTCTGCCAATGTCGCATTACGTCAATCATACATTGGTGTTCAAACTGCGGTAAAAGACTTAGCTCGGTTTGATGAAGACGCGGCAAATAAAAGAAAACAGGCTGATCAATCCGTACGTAGCGCTGAAATTGGTCTGATCGAGGCTCGTACTCGACTAAATCAATTAACAGGTGGTCCTGAACAAACTCAAGAACAAAAAGAACGTCTTGATATTGCTAAAGCCAAACTGGCAGTTGAACAGGCAGAAGTTGCGGTTACAACAGCACGTCGTGCCAAAGAACGTCAGGATGCGGATGAACAAGTAGAACGTGAAAACAAACTAACTGCAATTACTAAAGCACGGATTGAGGTGCAGAATGCTCTAATCCAAGCGCAACTCGCTCCACTACAGTTGCGTGAGGCACAGAAAAAACAACTCGAGGATTTATCAAACTCGGTTCCTCGACTTGTTGAATTTATTCAAGTACTAACAAAGGGAGGTGACACCACCAATTTTGATAATTTGAATAAGAGTGCCGATAACCTTGTTAAAGGTATCCTCGGTTCTATGCCTAACGCTACCAAAGCGTTGCAGAATTTTGAAGGTGGCATAGGTGACATCACAGCGCAGGCTCCTGAAGTTCAGGAAGTTCTATTCAAGATCGGTGATGTTTTTAGAAATATTGAGGATGCCTCAACGCGTACAGCATTGAAAATGATGCTGTTCGGGCGTAATGTTCCAGAAGCATTCATAAAGTTTTTGTCTCAAGGTAGTGAGGCCGTTAAAAAGCAGGTTGCAGACAACGAACGCCTTGGACTCAGTTTCTCAGAAGCGGATGAAAAAGCATCCAAAGCATTCAAGATCGCTACTAATTCACTCGATACAACAATACAATTGATGCGTGATAAGGTTGGTGTGCTGTTTGCACCACTATCGACTAGTGTTGCATCAGCACTTAATGAACGTCTTAAACAAGCATTGCCGACGATTCGCGCTTTTTTCGAGGAGGCCGTCAAACAAATACAGCCATTTTTCACTGCACTTGGTAACGTTATTAGGGGCGTAAACTTTGAAGACTTCAAGAAAAGTGCAAAGCTAGATGATAGCACTATCCAAAAAATTAAAGATTGGCAAGCATCGCTCGAACAATTCAGAGACAAACTTCTAGTCGTTGGAACTCAGCTTAAAAACTTCTTTCTTGAAGTATTGCCAGCAGCGATTGGTGTTGTTTCCATAGCACTTGAACATCTGGCTGCTGCTTTTTCCAAACTCACTGGCGTCAAAGTCTCAGGCGAGCAGATGGGACTACTTGTCCTATTGGGAAATATTACAGGCATCAATGCAGCCATAGTTGATCTAATTAAATCAGTTGGTCTATTGGTTATAGCGTTTGGTGCGTTAGCATTTATCAATCCTTTCGCGGCCGCACTTGTTGGTATAGCATTGCTGATCACTGCTATTGCGTTTGTCCCTGAAGCAGTTCAGGAAATGTTCAAATCGATTGTCTCGTTTGTGTTAGGACCTCTCCGTGCTGTATTTGAACTATTGCCTGATCTAATCGGTAAACCTCTAATAGCTGCACTCGACTTTGTTTCGTCTACTATTGAAAAACGGTTTAATGACCTGGTGCACATAATTCGAGCAGCAATGCTAACAAGCATTGGTGACTTTAAAGGTGCATGGGAAGAGTTAAAACAGATTGCGTTTGAAAAGCCAAAAGAAACCAAGCCGGGCTTCTTTGAAGACATTAAAAAGGGCATTGACGATTTCCTAAAAACCGTCGAAACCAAAACGGGAGAATCAACTAATAAGACTGGCTCAACGCTCGACAAATTAAAGAATAAATCAAGGGAAGCTTTTTCTGGCATAAGTGACAGTGGCACACAAGCAGCTAAATCTATTGAAACTGCTTACACCAAAACTGCTGACGTAATAGACACAAAACTTGGCAACTCACAAATAAAACTAAAAACCGTAGCCGATACACTTAAAAACTTTCGATTTGCACCTGGTGTTATAACCGATCCTGATGCTCAAGACCCAAGTGCTGCGATTAAAAGAACTTTTCGCCAAGCACCATCTACACCTGCTGTTCCAACTAACGATCTATCGGCGGCTGAGGTTGCCAATGCACAAAAAATAGTCGAGGCCGTCAATCAAAATACCGAGGCCACCAGAGAGGTCGTCACAGCGACAAGAGAGGAAGTTGCGGTCACGACTGCAGAAGCTGGCGGCACTGACCCAGGTACTGAAAAAGTAAATGAAAACCTGTCCACAATCCAGACAGAAATTTCCACTGGAAATGAAAAAGTAACCAGTGCCCTTGATCTTCTTAATTCAACATTCTCTGCCGGATTCGAAAAACTCTTTGGTGTGCTTCAGTCAGGTATAGCACCGCAATCAAGTGGCAGCAGTGGTGGTATCGGCAGCGATGCCCGATTCGCTTTGGGTGGCACCATCCCTGGCACTGGATCGCAGGACAACGTGCCTATCTTGGCCACACCGGGCGAGTTCATGCACCCAGTCCGGGCTGTTCAGCACTACGGCATAGCCTTCATGGAGGCCATTAGGACGCTCAAGCTGCCCCGGTTTGCCTTGGGGGGCCTTGTCATGCCATCCTTCCAAATACCGCACCAGCGCCTTTCCCTGCCCTCCCTGATGGCCGACCTGCCGCAACGCTACGCCCTCGGGGGCCTGATCGAATCCCCCCGCTTAATGGCCTTCGCCAACGGGGGGCAAGTTCAGGTGCAGCGCTCCAGCGCGATATCTGGCCGCCCTGTTCACCTGACGTTGCGAGATGGCTCGACATTCAACCTGTCTGGCTCTGCCAGCGAGGTTAGCCGACTAGAACGCAAGGCACGATTCGAGGAAATAACCTCGACAGGACGACAACCCAACAGGGTTCGATAATGGCATTTGACCACAACACACTGTTGATACTAGATGATATTGGTGTACCGTTATACTCAGCACGAGGTCTGAAACAAACATTGTCATTTATTGATAGTGCGAAACAGTTAAGGCGAACAATCAACGGTGTAATGGTCGATTTATCGCGACCTCAGTTTCGATTGTACAAATCAACGATCACTTGCACGGATATCGAGGCACCAGCCTTTGATGGTTTAACAGTTGGAAAACTAGTGACGGTGTCATGTGTCTGTGAACTTGTTTACCCAGCGTCAGGTTCACCGAATCGTCCCGTGGTGTCTGGAAGTGAACGAACTATTGGAAGTTACATATCCTACAGACCAGTTCTTAATATGATCGTAACTGATTTCAATCAAGGTTTCGCTGAGTGGCCACACGATAACGACTGGACACTTGATTTGGAAGAATTGGCGGCAACCTAAATATGGCACCTCCTACCAGACCAGTTAATCCAGGTCCGTTTTACTTTGCATGGGTAGAATCGACCGAAACGACGTTTGGTGTCGAGCATCTTGTAGAAGATGAGTTGATTTTTGCTGCACGAATAACCCACACAGAAAATAAAATACCGTCACTTGAAATTGACATTCAAAATCCAGGCAGCGGCCTATTAAATGCTCTACGCAAACGCTGGGCATGGTTCTCATGGAAAGATGAAGCCGATGTAGTGTACCCACTATTTTTTGGTCAAGTCTTGGGCTTACCGACAGACATCTTTGGTGAAGTGGTAACAATACAGTTACTGGCAAAACCTTCTAACTTTGGCTTCAAAAAACGTGCGGCCGTTGAATCGTTACGTGTTCCACCATACTATGACTCAATATTTATTGAACTAATAAAACAAGATGATCCTGATAGTGTGCTGAATGGATACACAAGATTGTGGCACGTTGATCGCACAACACTAGATGTGACTTTATCGGATGAAATCTTTGGTGAAGATGGGACTGAAATCTTTACTGAAGACGACGTATCATACACTACAGTCAAGATGAATCTATCTAAGCCACAAAAGGCAGTACGGGTTGAAGCCGATGTAGGTTGGACTCAAGTTTACACTGGATCACTACAATTCAAACCGCAAAATATCCTAACCATGACGGGCGGCTCATTCATATCAAGTTGGCCTAAGCCAGGTACATCGGTAGGCGATGGGTGGACCGTTATTTCATCAGCAATCACTGATGGTGGTGTGAATGACGCGCAAACAACGACATTCAGTTTTTCATTTCAAAATAAACGCAAGACGCATATGCTGGGCGACACCATGTCCATCAATATCAATTGGACAAAGCCGGATAATGTGGGGGCTACTGACCGCGGTTATGTGATCAGTGAGTTCTTTCAACCTGGAGTTCTAGACCCTTATACAACTGACGGTGCAGGAAACCCGAAACCAACTAACATACCGACTGTGTATCGCTACAACTCGGTGTATGTTTTCACGTCTCAATTTACTGGAAGCACACTCGCATTCAGATACGATGCAAAGCGAGAACGTGTTGAACACCTGACATTTCTATTGCAGGCTGATGTTCAAGATATCATTTTATCAGATTCGGAGACTGACGATTCAGGCGATAATATCATCACATTGTCAGGTAATAACGTTGACAGGCCAATACTTAATCTATCGAGTTGGTTAAGCGTACAAGGTCAAGCTGTTGCATTAGACAAATTCATTTTCCCTTCGCATCCGAGATTCCCAGGTGCTAAAACAATTCAAATTTGCACGACAGCAGGCACGGCAGGCACCGAGGAACCGGATTTTTCTGAAATCCAAGGCGTCACAACGGTAGACGGCAGCGTCACATGGACAAGCCTTGGTGTCACTAACATTACCATTACCGATGCAGCCGAGTGGTCAGCACTGACTGAAAAAGCAGTTGGCGCTCTGCTGCTACCAGGCAATCAGTTTGTTATATCATGGGCACAATTGACACAAGAAGGACTCTCAAAATCACCAAGAGCCGGAACCAACGCCAGTGAAGGCCAGATTATCAGCACGACCAACGGCACATTTCAGCAATGCACACTTGATGGCGTAACAGGCGTCAGTGAGCCAAATTTTTCGTCCATCTGGGGAACCATCACAAATGATGGCACCGTGCAATGGACCAGTCTAGGAACACGACTGCCCAATGGCCACACTTATTATGTCTGCGTTGACACTGGCGAAACTGGCTTAGTCCTCCCACCATTTGGTGAAGCAATCAATGTAGGTGACACAGTAACAGATGGTGGTGTAATTTGGCGCTGCTTAGCAGTTGGTGAAATCCCGATTGGTGGCAGTGTAGGGATGATACCGGCATCGGTATACTGGCCAACTGATCGAGGCATACAGTCACTTGAATATTGCCTATGTGTTGCCAGCGCTGATCTATTGAGAAAATCTCGTGTTGTTGGTCTCGACTTCGAAGCAGAATGGGAACGCGGCATTAACCTATCGTGCCGCAAGAACGCAATCCTACAGGACCCCCGTTTGCCGGGGGGCGAAGTGGCTGGCAAGATAGTGCAGTATACTCTTAATGTTGATGGTGACAGTGGTACACAGGATTGTAACCTTTCATTAGCAGGCTGTATCGGTAAAGGATTAGCAATTGAAGAAACACCAGGTGAACCTGTATATGTTGACGAAGATGTAATTGATCCGAGCATTCAGGTATATGAAGGTGAGTTGTCACTGATTTCTGTGGCTGAAAATGTGGGATATGCAAAACCGATAGGTGGACAAGTTGATGATGGTCTTGTTTTTCCTTTGACTATCG
>Ga0268264_10006219_pt1 | contig 10077 bp, 10 predicted proteins | sample KBSSwiS32_FD_190357 | JGI IMG/M metagenome (GOLD analysis project Ga0268264, IMG submission 190357) | Switchgrass rhizosphere microbial communities from Kellogg Biological Station, Michigan, USA - KBS Switchgrass S3-2 (SPAdes) (version 2) | ecosystem: Host-associated > Plants > Roots >... | reverse complement strand
ACCGGCAAATGGAAGATGGGGTCACTGACCTTCTCAACATTACTAAGGCCAGTTAAAATGAACAATAACCAGCAGCACTAACGCCACTCTCAATATATGAATCAACGTAACAATGTTATAGCCACTAAAGTCTTTAAAAAGCCCGGCTAATTATTTATTATTTAAAATTCAAATTGATTCCAATATTATTTGCCTGCAAACCTGTTGTTTGTTTGTAATGTCCATATCGTATTTCAACTGTATTAAACAATGGAATATTAAATACGCCATGCTTCGGGGTAACTTTTACATCAACACCCATAAATTGCGAAGTGAACGCCGATAGCTCGTAATTACTGGTATAATATTGTTCGCTAAGCTGGTGTTGTTTATAAGGCGCAAAATAATTTGCAGCGGTTTGTATGTAATACCTGTAAAAAGGACTCACAGACAAGAACGGTGAAATTTTATATGGTACCTCGAGGCTGGCGGTATGCGATTGTATGCCCCACGAGTCAGTGTAGTAGCGGTAATAAGTGCGGAAAATAATTTTATCACCCAGGAAGTAATTCAAACGCAAACCGAGTGGAAACTTGATTCTGGTGCCTGGGAGATTTTCAATCTTCGCCGAATCTTTGCCCTCAAAATAAACGCGGTGAAAGGGAAGACTTAAGAAACCATTTTGAGCAACAGCATCGGTGATAAAAGCTACCTGCATATTCTTATTAACCACCTGTGATAAAGTAAGTGAGCCAGCAAATGTGTTGCGTGAAGATTTGGGGATAGAGACTTCGTCTTCTCCACCTCCTGACGATACTATCCTTCCGCTTGCGGTAGTAAAAGTGGTAATGGTGCTTTGTGTTGCTTTTGGAATAAGTTCCGCAGGTTCCAGCATGGTTACTTTATCTAAAAATGCCGTTGCTTTAAAATTAACTTCAGTGTTTTTGTTTGCCGAAATTTTGCCAACAGAAAAATTTGCACTGAGAGAATGATAATTATATTCGCCCGACATAGCGGCGCCAAAGCCAAAATTGAAACCATTGTTTTTTTCTACCTTCCAATTTATTGAAGGATATATTCTTGTTCCGGTAGGGCTGGAAGCGCCAGTGGTAGAAATGTATGCCTGTGAGGCTGCGGTGTGATGATCTACACCTAATTCAAGATTCCAGGAATATTTATTATTTGATCCATCCCACTTTACAAATTTGAGATCAATAACATTTGAAACGTCATTCAATTTTTGAGTGCCTATGCCCCCGGTCACTGCTGAGTGATTACCATCCTGGCTGTAATATCCCGATACTAAATTCACTTCCTCTAAATTTAATTTCCTGTTTTTATAAGATGCAGTATCAGCATTATTCGTTTGAGAAAACGCAGATAATATCATCAAATAAAAACCTACTACTGTAAGACAAATTCTTTTCATTGCTTGTTAGTTAAATGTATTTATTAATTGCAGCCGCAGCCTCCGCCTACTTTGCCGCCATTTGCTCCACTTGCCCCCTCACTGTAACTCTGAAAATTACTTTCAGGCTTCTCTGCCTTCTTTGCGTTCAGCTCCATTTCGGAATCATTTATTTTACTTTTCTGATAGGCCTTTACACTACTGCACCCTGTCGCCATACCAAGCAACACAATGAAAGAAAAAATGATTTTTATTTTTTTCATGTTTCAATATTTAATTGCAATTAATATTTTTTGAGGTGTATATTTTATTGCTCTCATCAATAATTACACACTCTACTTGCTTAAGATGATTGATAAGATCAAGTCCCGTTTTAATTCCCATTATCATAACAGGTGTAGCTAATGCATCGCATATTTCTGCATTAGGAGAGATAATGGTAACGCTTTTAATGCCGCTTACAGGCAAGCCTGTTCGTGGATCAATAGTGTGAGAATACTTCTTCCCATTTATAGTAACATATTTTTCATAGTTGCCTGATGTGGCTACCGCCTTGTCGCTAATACTCATATAAGAAAAGGGCTGTCCTTTTTGATCAGGATGAATAATTCCCACAGTCCATGCACTACCATCAGGTTGTTTACCCCACGTAGTAAGATCTCCCGATGCGTTTACTATGCCGCTTTCCACAGATCTTTTTTTCATTACTTCCTTTGCCATCTCGGCTGCATATCCTTTGCCAATGCCACCAAAGCCAATGCGCATGCCTTTTTCACGCAAGAAAACAGTTTGCTTTTCTTTATCAAGAAGAATATTTTTATAGTTGATTAACCTTACCATTTCTTTTGCTTTTTTCGGTGATGGCAACGCTTTCATGTTCTGGTCAAAATTCCAAAGGCTCTTATCGATGCTGCCATAAGTAATATCAAAAGCTCCCTGCGTTACTGAAGAAATGCGAATGCTTCTTTCAATGATGTTGAACATTTCAGTACTTACTCTTACAGGTTCAATACCTGCATACCGGTTTATGAGATTGGTTTCGCTGTCGTCACTGAAGGTTGTAAGAAGCTTCTCAATTCTTCTTATTTCATTTACTCCTTCATCAATCATTTCATACGCCCACTCCGGGGTATGAGCAACCACCGTGATTTCAAACTGATTGCCCATAAGCTTCATTGCTTTTTTAAAGGCTTGTGGCTGCATAACTAATGGGTTTCTTTAATTGATCTAACCGCTTCTATTTCATTTACAAAGTTTTCTGCGCCACTTTTAAAGAAGCCATCCCATACTTTCAATTTATTTCCATCAGCATCAAGTAAAACAGTAAAAGGAAAACTGCCTTGTGGATTATATTTTTCAGCAAGAGCGTCATTTGATTTTTGCAGTTCTTTTGAAAGCTGGTTTTTTTTCTGACGGGGAAAATCAGCATTTACCAAAATAAGATGATCAGCAGCGTACCTGGTAAAAGCATCGGCATCAAAAACCTCCTCCCGCATGTGCATACACGGTATGCACCAATCAGAACCTGAAAAATTAAGCAGGATGAGTTTGTGTTCATCCTTTGCCTGTTGCTTTGCGTTATCAATGTTGTTTACCCAGCCAGGCAAAGCTGCAGCAGCAAAGAAAAAAAAGAGCGCAAGAATTGATTTACTCATAATATTATTTCACAGATTTTTATCCAGTTATTTATGCTACCGTAAATGTGAATACGTAAAATTCTATTGAAGGAAATGTATTTTGTAAAAAAAAGAGTAGATCAATATATCATCCGTTATTTCTTTGTTGATCAAAAAATGGATACTGGTAATCATAAGATTTTGAATTGCAGGTAAAATTCACCTGAAAATTTATTGAGAAAAGTTTGTATAGATGAATACCGTAAATGTACCGATGAAATTAGAACATTTAAACTAACCGTTTGTTAAAGATCAGTTATAGCACGGCTTAAAGAGTTGTTATTTCTTCAAAATATTTTCAGCAAGGTTTATCTAAATAAATAAGTTGAACATTTCTTGCACGGATGAATAGGAATAAATCAGCAATAGTTATTAATAAACGCTAAGCTCTTTAATATAACTTGCACTATCTTTAAAAGTATCCAAATCCATCTCTACAAAAAAGTTCTTCACGCCACCTTTTTCAGCGGCAACAAAAAATTCTTTCCAATCGATGATCCCCTGTCCAATGGGCACTTGCTTTTTATCGGCGGTCCAGTCCGATAAGTGTGCGGAAATAAATCTTCCCGGATATTTAGTAAAATAAGTTGAGGCTTTAAAGCCCAAAGTAATTACCTGTGTTTGAAATTGCATCTTAATTAAATCGGGATTAAAACGGCTCATCAGCACATCATAAATAAGCTTGCCATCTAACTCCTTAAATTCCATATCATGGTTATGAAAACCGGTTTCCATCCCAGCTTTTTTTATCTTCTCGGCAGCCTTGTTAAGTTTATCAAGAGGGCCATAATACTCGTCTAATGACTTAGCATTCGGCAGCCAGAAACTGGAACAGATCATTTGTGAAAGCCCTAATTGTTGTGCAAATTCAATCCGGTCATCCAGCTTGGTATCAAGCTCTCCAAAAGTAAAATGGCAACTCGGACAGGTAAGACCAGCATCATTAATAATACGCTTCATGTCAGGAGCCTTCATATCTGCGAGTGGCCCAAAACCTGAACTCAGATAGCCGGGAGGGGAACACATCTCTACTACCTGGTATCCTAAACCTGCCATCATTTTTAACGTGCCTGCAAAATCTTTCACTAACATTTCTCTGATAGGATAAACCTGGAATCCTACAGGCTGTTTGATAGCTTTTAAAAATGTTTGTGCATAAAGCTGCATTGGCATCTGTGACAATGCTACAGCTCCCAATCCTATGGCGCCCTGGCCAATAAATTTTCTTCGGTTTATTTTTTTCATCGCTAATATTTTAGATAGACAGGGATATTTTGAGGAGATAACATCCTTTAAAATGATGTCATCTCTGTAGCTTTTTTTAGATAGATGCAGGATCCCATCCCGTTCTGTAGTCACGGGTTAAATATTTATTTGCCTCAGGTACATTCGTGATCTTCATACTCGCCGCATCATATTTCAATAACTTTCCTGATCTCAATGCTGCGGCATATAAATTTACCGCTTCTGTTAAGTGTTCTGCTTCTGCAAAACTTCCCGGATATTGCTTACCGTTTTTGCAGGCATTAATAAACAGTTGTAACGCTGACGTAGCTCTTTCTCCACGATCTGTTGGTTCATTTTTAGGCTGCTTGATTTCTTCCATCTTCTTTCCAAGAAGCCTCGGATTTTCTACATTGAATCCTGTAAGGATTTTTCCTTTGTCTCCCACGAACATCATTCCTTCGGCGGGCAATTCTTTATTTTCTTCAAGGAGTTCGGCAGGTATAGCTGGTCTCATGCCGCCATCGTACCAGCATAAATCTACAGCAGATCTTGAGTCTTTAGCCGGATATTTAAATCGAACAGAACTTGCCATTGGAAATGAAAAGTCGTTACGAATCTGGAACGGAACAGGATCATGCATACCGCAAACATGACTTAAGTTCGGTTCAATAACCGTTGGAGCTCCTAATTGCAATGCATTAAAAACAGTCCATAAACTGTAGTGACCCATATCTGCCATAGAGCCTCCACCGAAATCATACCAGCCTCTGAATACCATATTTGTATAATTTGGGTGATAGGGACGATTGGTTTCAGGTCCGAGCCATAAGTCCCACTCAAGGCCATTGGGAATTGCAGGTGTATCAACAGGAAGTGTAGGATACTGAGGCCAAACCGGGCGGTTCGTCCAGTTATGAACTTCGGTAAGTGTTCCGATCTCCCCTCCATTAATCCATTTCATTATAGGTTCCATAGAACCATTTGCATCCCATGGAATCAAGTGTGTTATTGCTTTTGATTTGTTTGCTAATTCAATAACCTTTTTTCCTTCCAGCAATCTGTTGGAAAGTGGCTTGTGCATTAAGATGTGCTTATTTCTTTTTAAAGCGGCCATAGCAATAATGCCGTGAAGATGATCCGGTGTCATCACTTTAACTGAATCAAGGTCTTTTTCTTTTTCAAAAAGTTCGCGGAAATCTGCATAGGCATTGCAGCCATTAAATTTTCTCTCGGGCCGAACGTTTGCATAATAAGTATCAACGATCGACTTTCCATTTTCTCTTCCCCCGGGGATAGTATTGTCTCCACCTGGCTCCCAATCCGGCTTTTTAATCGTACTGCGGATTTCATTTTTAAGTCCATCTTTTGACCAGTCTTTATATCCTATTGCTTCTTTGTTAGGGTCACAAACTGCTATAACCTGGAATTGCTCCATGGTTAACAAAGGCAACAATTCCCGGGTGCCCTGCGTTCCCGTGCCAATGTAAGCCAGGGTAATTTTATCGCTCGGCGCAACGAAGTTTTTTCCACCAAGTACATGCCTTGGCACAATGGTAAAAGCTAAAGCACCGGATGCAACAACTTCAACAAATTTTCTTCGATCCATTTGTTGATTGTCGTCAGGAATGGATAGCGTGTTTGCATTCTCATTTTGTGAGTGAGTAACACTTTGGGGAATTTCTTTTTTCATATAGCAATATTTATCGTTTTTAGAGGAGATAAAAATAAATAAATTGTATGGCAAATTGATTAAAAGCCGGGGGCGTTAATTTTATTTTTCGGTAACCATTACGATCCTTTTTGCGTGCGTTATCTATTAGCAAAAAAGTCTTCTTTAATAAGGTCCGCGCCTTTTTCTCCTATCATTATACTTGCTGCATTAGTGTTGCCTGAAATGATTGTTGGCATAATAGAAGCATCAATTACTCTTAATCTTTTTAAACCATGAACCTGTAGCCGTTCATTAACCACAGCCATGGAATCATTTCCCATTTTGCATGTGCCAACGGGATGATATAATGTTTCAAGACTTTTGCAGATGTGAAACATCAATTCTTCGTCGGTTGCATCACGACATGGGTGATATAAACCATCTTTCGAAAAAGGCCTGAAAGCTTTTGTGTCTGATACTTCCATTGCTTTCTTTAAGCCTTTCAATAATGTGCTTCTATCATTAACAGATTGAAAAAAACAAGGTTGTATTACGGGTGGATCAAAAGCATTATTTGTTTTCAGGGTAACATGTCCTTTGCTTTCAGGATGGAGAAGAATTGCTAAAATTGAAAAGCCATTATTGTGCGGATAGGTTTTAATGTTATAAGGATCGGCTTTGTAATCATTGCCCAAATGAAAGGGTGCAAAATGAAATTGAATGTCGGGTTTTGTCAGAGATGAATCCGTCTTTATAAAAGCATTGGCCTCAATAGGCGAATTGCAAAATGGCCCTTTATTAAAAATTAAATATTGCAATAATCCTTTAACCATATTGATTGGCTTTATGGTATTATTGGATGTAGGGATGCTACATAAATTGCTGGTATAGCTGAGGACATGATCTTGTAAATTTTTGCCTACTCCCGGCAAAGACAACTTCATGTCAATACCAGCATTTGCTAACGTTTCTTTATCTCCAATGCCCGACAATAATAAGAGATGAGGTGATTGAATTGTTCCGGCTGAAAGAATGACTTCTTTGTTGCAGTACGCTTTTTCAATGGTTGTACGGCCAGTGAAAAATTCTACTCCAACAGCATTATCATTTTCTATTAATATTTGTTTTACTATAACCTTAGTACGCACGGTAAGATTAGAACGCCGCATCGCAGGAGCTAAAAAAGCAGTAGCTGTACTGTGCCTCCGGTTATCTTTAATTGTGTACTGAAGCAGGCTTGCCCCTAATTGAACTTCACCGTTATAATCTTCATTATATTGAATGCCTGCTTCGGCACATGCTTCTGTAAAAACTTTCGTAAGAGGTGAAGGGTATTTTGCAAAGCTCACATTTAGTAATCCTTTTTTGCTATGATAAGGCTCATCAAACCGCTCGTGATGTTCTGACTTTTTGAAGTAGGACAGTACTTCTGTATAGCTCCAGCCATTGTTGCCAAAGGAAGCCCATTCATTATAATCTTGGGGGTTACCTCTTACATACGCCATGGCATTGGTGGTGCTGCAACCGCCTAACACTTTGCCACGTGGCACAAATAGCCTGCGATTGTTTACATATGGTTGTGGTTCGGTGAAGAAGGCCCAATCAACTGCTGTGTTGTGAAGCGTGCCATAAGCGCCGGGAATATTTATTGTACGATTGCCTTTACCTCCAGCCTCAAGAAGCAGGACGTTGTATGAAGAGTCTTCTGTTAAACGATTGGCCAGCACACAACCGGCAGAGCCTGCTCCTATTATGATGTAGTCAAATTGCATAAAGCATTTTTACAGGTATTATGTTCTAAGGAGTTTGATAAAATTTAAGGTAATAAAAAAAGACTAAAATCTTATTCATTAAGGTGGGTGTAGCTATAAAGTATAAATAATACAAGAGAATAAAAATTTATTAATTGCAATGGACGAGTCTTGCGTTGTTGTTTGCCTCATCGGGAGAGAAATATCATCATAAGTTTTAAAAAAAATTGCCATTGCATTTTATCGAATTAATAATAAATTCGCACACACTAAAAATCTTATATGATGGCCAAGAAATCTTCCGGAAGTATTGTTAACCGCAATCATACCGGTTCCAGACCTGTTGTAAAAAATGAAAACGAAACTGTTAGTCCAATTGCGATTGCTGACCGAGAAATTCCTGTAGCACCCTCAAAACAAAAAATGTCGTTCAAGGTTGCGGTATTAAAAAGCAGGCACTGATTATTAGTCGGGAACATTACCCGCAACAATAGCACTTGCCGAATGATTTTGGTATAACTTTTTTTGTACATTGCCCCTCTGCGTTTTTAATCAAAACATTAACCCAGAATATTATGTTATCTGCAAAAAAAATTCTCATCATCACCGGGGATGCCGGCGAAAGCTTTGAAATTCTATATGCCTCTCATCGCCTGCGGGAAGCGGGTTATGAACCGGTGATAGCTGCGCCTGCCATAAAACGTATGAACCTTGTTATTCATGATTTTGAGCCAGGCTGGGATACTTATGTAGAACGAAAAGGGTACCTGGTAGAAGCTGATATTTCATTTGATGAAGTTGATATAAATGATTATGAAGCCGTATTGTTTCCCGGTGGCAGGGCGCCGGAATATTTGCGTAATGACCTTCGGGTAATTAACATCGCTAAAGAATTCTACAATAGTAATAAATATGTTTTTGCTATTTGCCACGGTGTTCAGATATTGGTAACTGCGGGCTTGGTAAATAATAAAAAGATTGCCTGCTATGAGCATGTAAAGTTTGAAGTTGAATCCTGTGGTGGCCTTTATGTTACTCTCGATGAAGCTGTGAAAGATGGTAAAATAGCTACCGGTAAAACTTGGCAGTCTCACCCCGAATTTTATAAACTGGTTTTTGAATGTCTCAGAGAAAGCAAAAAAGCAGTAGTGGAAAATTAGCTTTCTGATCCCCTTGATGGTAATCTACAAGCAATACACCCGGGCCGCCCTGGACAGGCAATACAATAACCGCCTGCAAGTGCCTGAGTACGCAACTCATTTGGAACGTTGGGAATTAATGAGCAGGCAAGCTGAAAAGAAGTATTCAGTTATTAAAAATATCCCCTATGGTGATCAGTCACTTGAGTTATTGGATGTGTATCCTTCTTCTCAACCTTTGTCCAAAACATTAGTTTTTATTCATGGTGGATATTGGCAAAGATTCGACAAGTCAACCTTCCATTTTGTTGCGGAGGCGTTCCATTCTTACAACATTACTACTGTTATTTTAAATTACCCGTTGGCGCCTGAAGTTTCAGTGGATCAAATTGTTTCATCGTGCCGGAAAGCGGTGTTTTGGTTGCTTGACAATCTCTCTTCATTTAATGGGAACCCTAATGAGGTATATGTTGCAGGACACAGTGCTGGTGCTCATTTGATGGCAATGTTGATGGCTACCAATTGGCAAGGGGTTAATGATTCCGGTGCAGGTGTATTTAAAGGAGCCTGTGCTATGAGCGGATTATTTAACCTGGTTCCAATTCAACTTTGCGAGGTAAACGAGGGATTGCAGATGGATGCCGGAACTGCTTTACGAAACAGTCCTGCAAAGTTGAAGCCGGTAATTCAATGTCCTTTAATTGTAGGGGTGGGGAGCGAAGAAACAGAAGAATTCAAAGATCAAAGTAATGAGCTATATAAATGCTGGAAAAAAAATATTCCCATACAACTTTCTCAAATAACCGGGCTCAATCATTTTTCTATACTCGAAGCGTTTTGTGATCCGACATCGGTACTTCACATGAGCATGTGCAAGCTGATGAAGGTATGATAAACATTTGACGAACCTGGACCTAATTTTTTAGCAAGAGGCCTCGCTGAAAGCGAGGAAATAAAATTTGCGGATAACACAATCCCCGTTAGTGTTTATTTTTAATTTGATACAAGAGATATCCTGCTGTTTCTTTCAAATAGATCTCCCAATCAAAGAGAGTGGAGAATCGTGGCAACAAAGAGGAGAATTTGAAATCTTCTCCACCTCCTGAATAATTACATGGAAATGGAACCGTAGGTACTCCTGCATTCTTAAATAAAAGCGAAGCTCTTGGTATGTGATATGCGGAAGTGATCAGCAGAAATGGAGGCTTTAAACGAACTGAGTCAAGAATTTGCTTCGCATAGATGG
>Ga0268264_10006218_pt1 | contig 10077 bp, 9 predicted proteins | sample KBSSwiS32_FD_190357 | JGI IMG/M metagenome (GOLD analysis project Ga0268264, IMG submission 190357) | Switchgrass rhizosphere microbial communities from Kellogg Biological Station, Michigan, USA - KBS Switchgrass S3-2 (SPAdes) (version 2) | ecosystem: Host-associated > Plants > Roots >... | reverse complement strand
CCGCGCCAGCACGCGGTCGCCGACGCCGAGCGCCGCCGCACGCGGCCCCTTGCGCTCCATCACCCTGAGGCGCGGCGGCTCGCCCTCCGCCTCCCAGCGCTCCGGCACCGCCCAGGCCCTGCCGCTGTCGTCCACGTCGACGATCCGCAGCACCGTCACCTTGGGCACCCCGCCGAGCCTGTGAAACGCATGCCCCGGCCCGGCGTCGATCAGCCCCTCGTCGCCCATATCCCTGAGCAGCCGCTTGAGCGCGATCTTCTCCTCGCCCTTCAGCCCGAACGCCTTCGCGATCTCGCGCTTGCCAGCCGGCACGTCCGAGCGCTGGATGAACTCCAGCACCTGCGCGCGGGTGGGCAGGCCGCCTTTGACCGGTTTTTTCGCCACGTCGCTCCTATTGCCCCGCCGGCGCGGCAGGCGCGGGCGGCGGCACCGGTCTGAACGCCCCGCCCGGCACTGCGGACGCAACCGGGCTCTCCGACCCGTCCGCCGCGACCGAGGACACGCCGAACACCCAATCGTCGACGCGAACGCCGCTTAATACAGTCATACATCCTTCGCGGTGGGAGCTGCGCCAATCGGGCGTAGAGCACGGACTCCGCCGGCTCTGAGTCCAATTTGAGGCATCGGTCGACCGCCACCTGACCATGTATCCGATGGCGCCAGGAACCTCCGGCCAAGTCAGCATTGTATTGGTCGACACCGCCCCCTCCACAGTGGGCTCCGGCGGCTTCGGCGCCCGCGCCATCGCGGCCAAAGCCGCCACGTTCAGCTGGGTCACCTTCCTGAGATAGGGGAAGTCCATATGGTCGATCGTATCGCCATAGATGGTGCCATTCTCGGTCCGCAGATCCTGGTGCTGCCAGTTGTAATTCTCGACCGCGACGGTGAAGCGCACCGCCGGGAAGCCGGCGTTCAGGAACTCGGTATGGTCCCCGCCCCGCCCGAAGCGGTCGTTGCGCCAGACCTGCCGCACGTCGAGCCCGATGTTCAGGCTGTCCGCCAGCGTGTCGAGGAAGCGCGAGAGATTGCGCGACGGCGAGTCATTCTCCCCGCCAAGGCTCCGCACCAGCGCCCGAATCTGGTCCCCGCCCTGCCAGCGCAGCCCTTCCGAGAATATCCGCACATGCGCGTTGTCGCACACCCTGTCCGACCCGCACGAACTGCCGACGATGTCGTTGTTGAGATTGGCCTCGACCTGCCAGCCCTGCGCCCGCGCATAATCGGCCAGGATCTTGCCGCCGTTCAGCCCCTGCTCCTCAGCCGAGAGCGCCGCATAGACGATCGTCCCGGCAAAGCGATAACGCGACAGTACCCGCGCGGCCTCGATCACCGCGGCGGTGCCGGAGCCGTCGTCATTGGCGCCCGGCGCGTCCGACGTCGCGTTCATCACGTCCGTCACCCGGCTGTCGATATGACCGGTGATGATTACCACCCGGTTCGGATCGCCGGTGCCGCGCTGGATCGCGACCACATCCTCGACCAAAGTCGGGGTCGGAATCCGCCTGTTCGTCACGGTATCGTGCGGCCGCACGATCGTCAGGCAGCCGCCGCACTCGCGCGAAATCCGCTCGAACTCCGCCTGCGTCCAGTTCAGCGCTGCACCGATCCCCCGCGTCGGATTATCGCGGACCGACATCGTATGCCGCGTCCCGAAGCCCACCAGCCGCCGCACGGTGTCGCGCAGTCTCTGTTCGGACACCTGATTGGCGATGGTGCGGAGCGGGGTTGGCGCGGGCGCCGGCTGGGCGGACGCGGCGGCGGCGAGCAGGAGCAGCATATTCATGCGCGCCTCGATACGCCTTTCCCGAGCGATTTCCAGCGCCTGATCGAACCACGACCCGCCTTCGTCGAAACCGCCGCGCGAGCCAGCGCCGCGCCCCCTAGCCGAAGATCATGATCCGCATCCTCGCCGCCCTCGCCTTCCTCCTCGCTGCGCCGGCCGCGCGCGCCCAGTCCGCGCAGGCGAACGCCGACTCCCTGCTCGCCGCCGACCGCGCCTTCTCGGCGGCCGCCGCCGGCGCCGCGACGCCGGCCGACGGCCTCGCCGCCATGTTCGACGCCGAGGTGGTCCTTCCCGGCGGGCCGGAGCTCAGCGTCGGCCGCGACGCCGCGCTCGCCCGCTTCCGCGAGGCCCCCGCCTGGCAGACCGGCGCGGTCAGCTGGCGCCCGGTTCGCGGCGGCGTCTCGGCCGATGGCACGCAGGGCTTCACCTGGGGCTACCTGACCGTCACCGCCGGCGACCCCGCCCGGCGGGAACGCAAATATCTCGCTTACTGGGTCCGCCGCCCCGAAGGCTGGCGGGTCGCCGTCTACCGCCAGGTCCCGCTCCAGCCGGGCGGCGACCCGACCGCAGCGCAGCCGCCCCTGCTCCCCGCTTTCGCCGCCGCGCCGGCCGCCGATCCCGCCGTCGCCGCCCGCCACCAGGCCAGCATTGCCGCCGCCGAGCAGGCCTTCTCCGACCGCGCCCAGGCGATTGGCCTCGCCGCCGCCTTTCGCGAGTTCGGCCGCCCGGACGCGGTCAATCTCGGCGCCGGCCAGACCGCCTTCGTCACCGGCGCCGCCGCGATCTCCGCCAGTGTCGACAATGGCGAGCCGGTCAGTCCTCTCCACTGGTCCACCACCCGCGCGATCGCCGCCTCCTCGGGCGACCTCGGCGTCTCGATGGGCGTGATCCACCGCAACACGCCCGCCACCGACGGCCGCCCGGACAGCTTCTCCTTCTTCACCATTTGGCGCCGCGACACGCCGGACGGCGAATGGCGGTACCTCGCCGAGTAAGCCTCAATCGGCCGGCGCTGCCACCCGCGTCGCCGGCAACTCCCGCCCGTTCTGGCGGATGACCAGCCGGTTGACCGCCGTCCCCTCGCGCTGGAAGACGATGCTGGCCGGGACCCCCTCGACCTCGAACTCGGTCTGGCTGATCGCCCGCAGACGTACCGGCCGTTGCTCGCCCATCTGCGCGGTGAGCCCCCCGTCCGCGCCGAGCGCGATCGCCACCACCGGCCCGCCCGTCGCATAGCGCCCGGCATAGAGGGCCAGGGTCGCGCGCGGCACCGCCACCGCCGGCGCCTCGGGCGGGACCGGGCCGGTGCGCAGCGACCGCTCCGCCGTCACCGCGCCATTCTGGTGCATCTCCATCGCCACCACCCCGGCGGCGTCGCGCGACGCCGTGAACCAGGTCAGGCTGTCCGGCCCGTAGAAGAACCGGCCGCCGCCCGCGGCAAAGGCCTCGAGCTCGGGCCCGCCGGTCCGCCGCGTGTAGAGCTTGCCGTCGCGCAGGAAGAAGCGGCGCTCGCCGCCGCCCGGCAGCGCATAGACGCCGAGCAATGGCTCGACCGCCGCCGCATCGACCGGGACGCGGCTGAATTCCGGAAAGGGGTCGCCCAGCGCGAGCGCCGCCAGCCGCCGCAGCGTGAGCCCCGGCGGGGAGGCGGGCTCGTCCGAATTGGCGAAGACGGCGATGAAGATGTCCTGGTCCGGAAGATAGAGGCTGTCGGTCGAGAAGCCGAAAATGCCGCCATTATGGCCGATCGCGCGCCGCCCGCGCACATCGTCGGTACCGATCCCGAAGCCGTACTTCTCGGTGCTGCCGTCCGGCAGGCGCGTCGGCGCGATCATCTGCGCATAGCTGGCCGCGCTGATCACCCGGCCATGATGCAGCGCCTGCGCCCAGCGGGCGAGATCGCCGACCGTGCCGATCAGCGCACCCGCGCCGCCCGGCACGCTCATATGGATGCGGTTCGCCGGCCGCACCGCGCCGTCCGGGCCATTGGTATAGCCGTGCGCCATCAGCGGCACCGCCTCCTCGCCGACGCCGTAGCGGATGCTGGTCAGCCCCAAAGGCCGCGCGATCCGCTGCCGCACCGCCTCGTGCCAGGGCATGCCGGTCACCCGCTCGATGATCGCGCCGAGCAATATGTAGCCGCTGTTGTTATAGGCCCAGCGCGTGCCGGCCGGATAGGTGACCGGCCGGTCGCGGAACACCGCGATCAGCTGGTCGGTCGTATAGGGCCGGTTGGTGTTCGCCTCGACCATCCAGCCCGGAATGCCGGTATAGGACTGGATGCCCGACGTATGGTTGAGCAGCTGCCGGACCGTCACCGCCGCGCCCGGCGGCGGATAATCGGGGATGAAACGCGACAGCGGGTCGTCGAGCGAGATGCGGTGCTCGTCCACCAGCTGCAGGATGATCGCGGCGGTGAACTGCTTGGTGATCGAGCCGAGCCGGAAGACAGCGTTCGGCGCGACCGCCCGCCGATGCTCGACATCCGCAAGCCCCCGCCCCGCCGTATAGACGGTCCGCCCACGCTCGGTGACGATCACCGCCACGCCGGGCCGGTCCGCCGGCCAGGCCGCGGCAAGCATGGCGTCCGCCCGCTGCCGGAAATCCGCCGGCACCGCCGCGGCGGGCATCGGGGCGACAGCGACGAAGGCGGCGACGAGAATGACAGGCGCGAACGCGAATTTCATGAGTTTCCCCCAATGGTTCACAGCTGTGTTATAAAGATAATACAGTCCGGTCAATCGGTGATCAGCGACAGGCGCCCCATTCGGGCCGGCCCGGCAGGGAGATCACCCGGTCGGTTTCGTCGCGCATCGCCTCGGGCTCGCCCTGCATCATCTCCCGATAGGAGCTGACGGCCGCGCGCGTGCAGAGCCTGGCCCGGGCCGTGCCGGCGATCCGCCGGCCGCGCTCCCCCATTTGCGCCCGGACCGCCGGCGCGCTCTGCCGGGCCCGGGTCTCGATCCGCAAGACCGAGTCTTCGAGCTCGGCCTGGAACCCCGCATTGCGGGGGACGCGACATCGTCTGCCGACTTCGGCGGCGGTGCGGAACATGGTCCAGGCGCAGGTCAGGTCTGTGCGGTTCTGCGCGCTTTCGGACTTTGCGGTGGACGGGGCGGTCGTTCGGGCGTTGCCGGAGGTCGCGCTCATCGCGCCGGCCAGCAGGATCAATATCAATGCTCTCATGCCCATGCTCCCCCCTCAGGCGGCCGCGACGACCTCCTGCTCGATCGCCCCGAAGATCGAATGCCCGCTCGCATCCTCCATCCAGATCCGCACCCGGTCGCCGGCCTTGAGGAAGGGCGTCGCCGCCGCGCCGTCGAGGATCGTCTCGACCGTGCGCACCTCCGCCAGGCAGGAATAGCCCCGCCCGCCGCGGTCCACCGGCTTGCCGGGTCCGCCGTCCGCATCCTTGTTGGAGACGGTGCCCGAGCCGACGATCGTCCCCGCGCCGAGATTGCGCGTCTTCGCCAGATGCGCGACCAAAGTGCCGAAGTCGAAGGTCATGTCCTCGCCCGCGTCCGCACGGCCGAAGGGCTGGCCATTGAGGTCGACCTTCAGCACGCCGGACAGCTTGCCGCGGGCCCAGGCCTCGCCCAACTCGTCCGGCGTCACGAACACCGGCGACAGCGCCGAGGCGGGCTTGGACTGCAGGAAGCCGAAGCCCTTGCCGAGCTCGGCCGGGATCAGGTTCCTGAGGCTCACGTCGTTCACCAGCCCGACCAGCTTGATATGGTCCAGCGCCTCCGCCGCCGAGGTGCCGCGCGGCACGTCGTCGGTCACCACCACGATCTCCGCCTCGAGGTCGCAGCCCCAGGCCTCGTCCGCCAGCGGGATCGGGTCGCGCGGGCCGAGCATCTCGTCGGAGCCGCCCTGGTACATGAGCGGGTCGGTCCAGAAGCTCGCCGGCATCTCCGCCCCGCGCGCCTTCCGCACCAGCTCGACATGGTTCACATAGGCCGAGCCGTCCGCCCACTGATAGGCCCGCGGCAGCGGCGCGTCGGCGGCGCGCTCGTGGAAGCGGTCGCGCGGGATCACCCCATGCTCGAGGTCGGTCGCCAGCAATTCCAGCTGCGGCGCCAGCCGGTCCCAGTCGTCCAGCGCGGCCTGCAGCGTCCGGGCGATATGGCCGGCGTCCGCGCACCAGGCGAGATCGCGGCTGACGACGACCAGCCGCCCGTCCCGCCCGCTCTTCAATGATCCGAGTTTCATGGCGCTCCACTGGCATTTCCCCGGTCACTTGGCTAGGGCGCTTGCCATAAACCTTCCCGAGTCCAGGAACCCATCCATGCGTAACATCGATCATTTCATCGCGGGCGCGACCTATGCGTCCGGCGAGCGTCACGGCGACGTCTTCGATCCCAACAATGGCGGCGTGCAGGCCGCCGTCCGCCTCGGCAGCGCCGCCGATCTCGGCAAGGCGATGGACGCCGCCCGCGCCGCCTTCCCGGGCTGGGCCGCAACCAACCCGCAGCGCCGCGCCCGGGTAATGTTCAACTTCAAGGCGCTGGTCGAGAAGAACATGGACGATCTCGCCCTCCTGCTCGCCTCCGAGCATGGCAAGGTGATCGCCGACGCCAAAGGCGATATCCAGCGCGGCCTCGAAGTGATCGAATATGCCTGCGGCATCCCGCATGCGCTGAAGGGCGAATATACGATCGGCGCCGGCCCCGGCATCGACGTCTATTCGCTGCGCCAGCCGCTCGGCATCGTCGCCGGCATCACCCCGTTCAACTTCCCGGCGATGATCCCGATGTGGATGTTCGGCGTCGCCATCGCCTGCGGCAACGCCTTCATCCTGAAGCCGTCCGAGCGCGACCCCAGCGTCCCGGTCCGCCTCGCCGAGCTGATGAAGGAAGCGGGGCTTCCCGACGGCGTGCTCAACGTCGTCCATGGCGACAAGGAGATGGTGGACGCGATCCTCGACGAGCCGGACATCAAGGCGATCAGCTTCGTCGGCTCCTCCGACATCGCGCAATATATCTACAGCCGCGGCACCGCGAACGGGAAGCGCGTCCAGGCCTTCGGCGGCGCCAAGAATCACGGCATCGTCATGCCCGACGCCGACCTCGACATGGTCGTCAACGACCTTGCCGGCGCCGCCTTCGGCTCGGCCGGCGAGCGCTGCATGGCTCTGCCCGTCGTCGTGCCAGTCGGCGAGAAGACCGCCAACGCCCTGCGCGAGAAGCTGATCCCCGCCATCCGCGCCTTACGCGTCGGCATCTCCACCGACGCCGAGGCGCATTACGGCCCGGTCGTCACCGCCGCGCACAAGGCGAAGATCGAATCCTACATCCAGATGTGCGCCGACGAGGGCGGCGAGCTGGTCATCGACGGCCGCGGCTTCGCGCTGCAGGGCCATGAGCAGGGCTTCTTCATCGGCCCGACCTTCTTCGACCATGTGAAGCCGGACTTCCGCTCTTACAAAGAGGAGATTTTCGGCCCCGTCCTGCAGATGGTCCGCGCCGAGAGCTTCGAGGAGGCGGTCCGCCTGCCGAGCGACCATGAGTACGGCAACGGCGTCGCCATCTTCACCCGCAACGGCCACGCCGCCCGCGAATTCGCGGCGCGCGTCAATGTCGGCATGGTCGGCATCAACGTCCCGATCCCGGTCCCGGTCGCCTATCACACCTTCGGCGGCTGGAAGCGCTCCGGCTTCGGCGACATCGACCAGCATGGCCCGGAGGGCGTCCGCTTCTGGACCAAGAACAAGAAGGTCACCCAGCGCTGGCCCGACGGCTCGGCGACCGGCGAGAACGCCTTCGTCATCCCGACCATGGGTTGACCCGAACCATGCTGGCCGCCCTCCTGCTCGCTCTCGCCGCCGCGTCGCCGGCGCAGGAGCGCCAGCAGGAAGGCGGGATCATGGGCCCCTATGTCGGCCGGCAGCGCACCGACGGCCCCACCGTCATCTGCGGCAGCGCCTTCGCCATCCGCCTCGTCGCCGGCGAGTCGGTGCAGCGGCAGGAGGGACCGGATTTCACCCTCTTCTACATCACCGCCGCCGACGGCCCCTTCCTGCTCTACGAAGGCGGCTATCCGCAGCCGCATGACGACGAGGTGCAGACGGGCCAGGATTTCCCGAGCGTGATCGCGATCCACGACAACCGGCCTGCCGCCGCCAAGGCGCGCAGCCGCGTCCGCGACCGCGTGCTGATCGGCAACGCCTTCCGCGCCGCCTGCCCGCCGGCCGCCCATTGATGCGGCACGCGCTTCTCGCTGCCTTCCTGGCCCTGCTCGCCCTCGCCACTCCGGCGCACGCGCAGAAGCGCATCGCCTTCAGCTTCGATGACGTGCCGCGCCGCCCCGGCGGGTTCATGACAGTCGAGCAACGGACCACCCGCCTCATCGCTGCGCTGCGCCACTTGGGCATCCGCCAGGCCGCCTTCTTCATCAATCCGGGCCACCTGCTGGAGCCCTACGGCGCCGGCGGCGAGCGGCGGATCGGCCGTTATGTCCGCGCCGGCCATGTCATCGCCAATCACAGCTACAGCCACCCCTCGCTCAGCGAGATCGGCGCCACCGCCTATCTTACCGACCTCGACCGCGCGGCGCGCTGGCTGCACGGCCGGCGCGGCTACCGGCCCTGGTTCCGCTACCCCTATCTCGACGAGGGCACGCGCCGAAACGTCCCGGACCTGAGCGTGCGCGACGCCGTCCGGGCCGGCCTCGCCCAGCGTCATCTCCTCAACGGCTATATCACCATCGACAGCTACGACTGGTATCTGGACTACATTGCCGGCAATGCCCGCACCGCCGGTCGGACGCTTGACATGAATGCCCTGCGCGACCTCTACGTGCGGACGATTGTCGAGACCGCCGAATTCCAGGACCGGCTCGCCCGCGAAACGCTGCACCGTCAGCCCGTGCATGTCGTGCTGATGCACGAGACGGACCTGGAGGCGCTGTTTCTTCCGGACGCGGTCCGCGCGCTCCGCGCCCATGGCTGGCAGATCGCGACCATGGACGAAGCCTATCGCGATCCGATCGCCGGCGTGGCGCCCGAGACCCGCTATCTCGGCCGCGGCCGCCTCGCCGCCATCGCCGCCGCCGCCGGCCGCCCGCCGGCCGAGCTCGTCCCGCCACTCAACGAGGAGGCGGAGATCCTGCGGCTTTTCAACGCGCAGGTTTTGCACCAAGGGCCGACGCCATGAGTTATCGCATGATCGAAGCGGCGCCCCGCGGCGCCTGGAGGGTTTTATGAAGGCATTGGTGAAGAAGGAACGGGCCCGCGGCCTGTGGCTCGAGGACGTTCCGGAGCCCGAGGCGGGCCCCAACGACGTTAAGATCGCCGTGAAGCGGACCGCGATCTGCGGCACCGATCTCCACATCTACAAATGGGACGAATGGGCGCAGAAGACGATTCCAGTGCCGATGGTCGTCGGTCACGAATTCGTCGGCGAGATCGTCGAGGTCGGCGACAATGTGAACGACTATGCCCCCGGCATGATCGTCTCGGGCGAGGGCCATATCGTCTGCGGCCGCTGCCGCAACTGCATGGCCGGCCGCCGCCACCTCTGCCCCTATACGAGCGGCGTCGGCGTCAACCGGCCGGGCTGCTTCGCCGAATATGTCGTCATCCCCAACGCCAATGTCTGGCACCATGCCGACAATATCGATCTCGACATCGCCTCGATCTTCGATCCCTACGGCAATGCCACCCACACTGCGCTGCAATGGGATCTGATCGGCGAGGACGTGCTGATCACCGGCGCCGGGCCGATCGGGGCGATGGCCGCCGCGATCTGCCGCCATGTCGGCGCCCGCCATGTCGTCATCACCGACGTCAACGACTATCGCCTCGATCTGGCGAAGACGCTCGGCGCGACGCGCACGGTCAACGTCTCCAGAGAGAAGCTTCAGGACGTCCAGAAGGAGCTCGGCATGACCGAGGGCTTCGACGTCGGCCTCGAAATGTCCGGCAATCCGCAGGCGCTGCGCGACATGCTCGACAACATGGCCCATGGCGGCAAGATCTCGATGCTCGGCATTCCCGAGGGCGAGGTCGCGATCGACTGGAACAAGGTCATCTTCAACATGCTGACCCTGAAGGGCATTTACGGCCGCGAGATTTTCGAGACCTGGTACAAGATGACAGTGATGATCCAGTCTGGGCTGGACCTCGCCCCGATCATCACCCACCGCCTGCCCTATACCGACTTCGAGGCGGGCTTCGAGGCGATGCTGCAGGGCGGCACCGGCAAGGTCGTGCTCAACTGGGAGATGTAAGGATGTACGGCGACTATCAGCAGCATCTCCAGGCCGAGTTGGACGGCATCCGCGAGGCCGGCTTC
>Ga0268264_10006214_pt1 | contig 10082 bp, 10 predicted proteins | sample KBSSwiS32_FD_190357 | JGI IMG/M metagenome (GOLD analysis project Ga0268264, IMG submission 190357) | Switchgrass rhizosphere microbial communities from Kellogg Biological Station, Michigan, USA - KBS Switchgrass S3-2 (SPAdes) (version 2) | ecosystem: Host-associated > Plants > Roots >... | reverse complement strand
TCCCAAGTATTCCGAGCAGTTGATGTCGGAATCGATGCCCGATGAAGATCTGCCCTCGATGTCGCTGCCGCGCAAGGGACCTGCGGCCGAAGTCGTCGACGAAGCAGTTCAGACCAACTGACGAATTTGTGGCGCGCCGCGGATAAAGCGCGCGTGGTGTGTTTGGTTGTCGTGAGGAAATTATGGAAATCAGTGCACAGTTAGTAAAGCAGCTCCGGGAACGCACCGGCGCGGGGATGATGGAGTGCAAGAAGGCGCTCGTCGAGTCGAAGGGCGACCTGGGTGAAGCCGAAGTCGTCCTGCGCAAGGCCGGCATCGCGTCGGCGGCGAAGAAGTCGACGCGCTCGACCAAGCAGGGTGTGATCGGCACCTACATTCACGCGGGGGCGCAGATCGGCGTGTTGATCGAGGTCAACTGCGAGTCCGATTTTGTGGCGCGTACGGACGACTTTCAGGAACTGGTGAAGGACCTGGCCATGCAGGTGGCTGCGGCCAATCCGGAGTTCGTGCGGCGCGAGGACGTCACTGCCGCGGCCATCGCCAAAGAGAAGGACATCGCGCGCGCCCGCGCTCTGGGCGAAGGCAAGCCGGAGAAGATTCTCGACAAGATTGTCGAGGGGCGGCTGGCCAAATACTACGAGGAAGTTTGCTTGATGGAACAGCCGTTCATCAAGGAAAACACCACCACCATCGCCGACGTGATCAAGAGCAAGATCGCGAAGCTCGGCGAGAACATTTCGGTGGCGCGTTTCGTCCGCTATAAAGTGGGCGATACCGCCGCAGCCGAAGAAACTGCGGGAGAATAATCCCGTGAGTGCCCCGGCCGCACGCGGAAAGACCAAGCCCCGGTACCAACGCATTCTCCTCAAGCTGAGCGGAGAGGTGATGGCGGGCCAGGGATCCTTCGGCCTGGACGCGGCGCGCGTGAAGGCGCTAGCGGAGGAAGTTGCCGAAGTCGCGAAGGCCGGTGTGCAGATCGGCTTGGTCGTGGGAGGCGGCAATTTCTTCCGCGGTGTCGCCGCCGCGGCGCAGCACATGGATCGCGTAACCGCGGACCACATGGGCATGCTGGCCACGGTGATCAACGCGCTCGCCCTGCAGGACGCGCTGGAACAACAGGGCGTGCCCACACGGGTGATGACGGCGATCACCATGAACGAGGTGGCCGAGCCGTATATCCGCAGGCGAGCGATCCGGCATCTGGAAAAAGGCCGCATCGTGATCTTCGCGGCGGGCACTTCGAATCCCTATTTCTCCACCGACACCGCGGCCACGCTGCGCGGCCTCGAAATCCACGCCGATATCGTCGCCAAAGCCACGCGCGTCGATGGCGTCTACGACAAAGACCCGCTGCAAAACTCAGACGCCGTGCGTTTCGTGGAAATCAGCTACTCGGATGTCCTGGCGAAAAATCTGCGCGTGATGGATGCCTCAGCCGTGGCCATGTGCCGCGACAACAAGCTGCCCATCGTGGTTTTCAATTTGACCGTGTACGGCAATATAATGCGAATGGCGATGGGCGAACCCGTCGGCACCCTGATTTTGTGAGCCTTTATGAAACCAGAACCGCAAGCACCCGCGAACCACACGTTTAAGAGCGTCAAAGAGCTGGAGACGCACTCCAAGACCCGCATGGATAAAGTGCTGTCGGACTTGCAGCACGCGATCGCGAGCATTCGCACTGGGCGCGCCTCAGTGGGCATCTTCGACAACATCAAAGTGGATTATTACGGTACTCCCACTCCTCTGAACCAAGTAGCGAATCTGCACGTGCCGGAGCCCTCGCTGATCACCATTCAGCCCTGGGACGTGTCGCAGATCGCAGCCATCGAGAAAGCCATCCGCGGATCGGATCTGGGCTTGAACCCGGCCAACGACGGCAAGCTTATTCGCGTTCCAGTGCCGCCGCTGACCGAAGAACGCCGCAGGGAGATCGTCAAGCGCCTGCACAACGTGGCCGAGGATCATCGCGTGGCCGCGCGCAATATCCGCCGCGACACTAACGAGCACCTGAAGAAGCTGCTCAAGGACAAGCTCATCAGCGAAGACGAAGAGCGCCGCGCGCTCGACGACGTACAGAAGACCACCGACGCCCACATCCAAAAAATCGACGCCGCGTCGAAGGCCAAAGAATCCGAAATCATGGGCGGCAAGTAGGCGCCATCGGCCGGCGTATCATGAAGGTATGCCGGCTCGATCCAAAACTCCGTCCTCCGCGCCCAAGCGTCGTACGGTCAGGCAGAGCGTAACCATTCCCAAGCCGCTCGCGGTCCATGTACGGCGAGTAGCCAAAGAACGCCATCTTACGATCAGCGGCGCCCTGGTGGCCCTTGCCGAGCGGGGAGTGCAGGCCGAAGCCGAAGCGCAACGAAACTTGCGATCCGCCTATCGCGGATACCTCGCGGAAGAAGAACCAGCCCGCAAGAACGAGATCGGCAAAACCCTGGTCCGCACCATTTTCGGGAAGGACGCGATTGCCGAGGATTCAGTTCGCTGATCTCCCCCGCGCCGTTTGGGAACATCTGCTCAAGCGCGTCGATGAACGCGCGATTTCAATAAACGATCTGTTGCGGCTGCAAGCGTGGGCCAGGTCCCAACCTGAAGCCCCCGAAGGCGATTGGTATAAAGACTTCGGATCGTTCCTGCTGTGTGGATCGGGTGTGTACCCCAAAACGGTTCTGGCAAGGGGAATGAAACCCTTCGGCAAGCGCGTGGATTGAGCGATGCGGTAGGCTGTGCTTATGGAAAGTAAGCGCCGCTACTTTCTTGGCACGCTGCCATGGCACCGGGTGATCGACGGAGTCGAATTGGCGTTGCTTCGAGGCGATCCCGCGCAATCAGGCGAGTACGTGATACGCTACCGCACCGACCGCGAAATATTTGTACCGCTGCACTGGCACCCCCGCGACGAACACGTCAGAGTGGTCAACGGCCCGTTCAGCCTTTCCATAAATAACCAGCGCAGCCAACTGGGGGCCGGGTCGAAGGTCGTCATCCCAGCGAAGGTCCATCACAGCACCTGGTACGGAGCGGGCACGCAGGGCGAAGTCAGCGGAATAGGCCCGTTTGAAAGCATATACGCCGACCTTGATACTCTGGAGCAATGAGGCCTCGTTTCGCACTTTTCCTGCTGGTCCCGGCGTTGCTCGCGGCCCAGTCCCTAGCTGAGCTGCAGAAGTCCTTCGAAAAGCAAGTCAGCGAATTCACGCTGGCCAACGGGCTGCACTTCATCGTGATCGAACGCCATGATGCTCCGGTGGTGTCGTTCCACACCTATATGAACGTCGGATCGGTGGACGACCCCGGCGGCGAAACCGGTCTCGCGCACATGTTCGAGCATATGGCCTTCAAGGGCACGCCCAGTATCGGCTCCAAGAACTGGCCAGCGGAAAAAGCCGCGATGGATGCGGTGGAGGCGGTGTATGACCGCCTGGACGCCGAGCGCAATAAGGGCCTGCGCGCCGACGCCAAGAAAATCGCGGCGATCCAGATGGAACTCGAAGCCGCCATGGAGAAGGCCGACAGCTATGTCGAGCCCAACGAGTACGATCGCGTCGTCGAATCGAACGGGGGGCTGGATATGAACGCGGGCACGGGCGAGGACTCGACCAACTACTATTACAGTTTCCCGTCGAATCGTATTGAGTTGTGGTTTCTGCTGGAATCGGAGCGCTTCTTTCGTCCGGTATTCCGGGAGTTCTATAAGGAACGCGACGTGGTGCGCGAGGAACGCCGCATGCGCGTCGAATCGAGTTCGCAAGGCAAGCTGGTGGAGATGCTGGTTGCCACCGCTTTTGCGGCGCATCCGTATCACAACGAGCCCGGAGGATGGGGCAGTGACATCGAACACTTTCGCCGTCCGGCCGCGGAGCGTTTTTACCGGCAATACTATGTGCCCGCCAACATGACACTGGGCATCGCGGGGGACGTCAATCCGGCGGAGGCGCGGCGGCTGGCCGAAAAATATTTTGGACGCCTGCCGGCGCGTCCACTGCCCTCGCAATACCGGACCCAAGAGCCGGTGCAAGAGGGCGAGAAGCGCGTCATGGTATCCTCGCCGGCGCAGCCGTTTCTGATCTTGGCCTACAAGCGTCCGGACCGCCATTCAGCGGATGACGCGGCCCTGGCAGTCCTGGATGCGGTCCTTTCCGACGGGCGCACCGGGCTCATCTACAAAGACATGGTGCGCGATAAGCAACTGGCGCTGGGGGCCGGCAGCCAGCCGCAGTTCCCGGGGGGAAAATATCCGGGGCTCTTCATCTTTTTTGCGGCGCCGTCGACGGGACACTCCGCAGAGGAGAACGAAAAAGAGCTGTACCAGATTATTCAGCAGGTGAAGACTAGTAAGGTGGATGAGCAGACGTTAGGGCGCGTCAAAACCAAATTGCGGGCGGCGCTGATTCGCAAGCTGGGGAGCAATACCGGGTTGGCTGTCGAACTGTGTAGCTACTACGTGAATTACGGCGACTGGCGCAAGTTATTTACCGAGCTCGACGACTATGACAAGGTGACCACGGAAGATGTGCAGCGCGTTGCCAAGACTTATTTGGTTCCGGAACACTTGACGGTGGCTTATACGTTTGTTCCGGAAGGCGGTGCGAAATGACGAGCCGCTCCCTGGCGGTCGCGGTTCTGTGTTTGGCGGTAGGGGGGCTGGCGCAAACGGTTCCCTCTTATCGGCAACTGGTGTATCCGCCGCTGAGGCAGGTGAAGATTCCTGAGCCGGTCTCCTTCACGCTCAAGAACGGCATGCGTGTGTTCCTGCTGGAAGACCACGAACTGCCGGTGGTCAACGGACTGGCGCTGGTGCGCACCGGCAACCTGTTCGATCCGCCGGATAAGCGCGGGCTGTCGACGGTGATGGCGGATGTTTTGCGCTCCGGCGGCACGCGCGCGAAAACCGGCGATCAGATCGACGAGGAACTGGAGAACATCGCGGCGTCGGTTGAATCCAACATGGGCGAGACCAACGCCAGCCTCAGTTTTTCCGGCCTCAAGGAAACCGCCGGCACGGTGTTGCGCGTCTTTAAGGAAGTGATGACCGATGCGGAGTTCCGGCAGGATAAGATCGACCTGTCGATCTCGCAGATGGATAGCGGCATCGACCGCCGCAACGATGACCCACAGGGTATCGCGGAGCGCGAGATTTCGGGTATCCTCTACGGCCGCGATAATTCCTACGGATGGTCCATCGAACACGCCGACTTGGCGCGTATCCAACGGGCCGATTTGCAGCAGTTCTATCGCCGCTATTATTTCCCGAAGAACGTCATGCTGGCGGTGTACGGCGATTTTTCGGCGGCGGAGATGCGCGGCCAGATCGAAGCGCTGTTCGCTGATTGGAACGTGGAACAGCCTGCGGTGCCGGCCTTTCCAGCGGTGACAGCCAAGCCGGCGCCGGGCGTGTATCTAGCCGAAAAGTCCGACGTCACGCAGACTTTCTTCGCGATGGGTGAGCTCAGCGGTACGCTGCGCGACCCGGACTACCCGGCGCTCGAAGTTGCGGTGAATATTCTGGGCAGCGGATTCACCAGCCGTCTGATGTCGCAGATCCGCACCAAGCTGGGCCTGGCGTATTCAATCGGTGCGGGCTGGGGCGCAAATTATGACCATCCCGGCACGTTCCGTATCGTCGGCAGCACCAAGTCGGCCAGTACCACGGAGGCGATTCTGGCGGCGCGCGCGGAATTGGAAAAGATGCGCGCGGCGGAAGTGACCGAACAAGAGCTTAAGACCGCCAAGGATTCCGTGCTCAATAGTTTCGTGTTCTTTTTCGACAGTCCGGCAAAAACGCTCAACCGGGTCATGATGTATGAATACTTCGGGTACCCCAAGGATTTTTTGTTCGAGTACCAGAAGAAAGTTACCGCCGTGACGCGCGCCGATGTGCTGCGGGTGATGCGCGAACACACCAATGCCGCTAATCTCAGCATCGTAGCGGTGGGAAATCCCAAGGACTTCGGCAAGCCGCTGAACGCCGCCGGCAAACTGGAGAAGATTGACTTGAGTATTCCGCCGCCGTCGGCAAAGTAAATGCTAAGACGCGCTCTCATTCTTGTGGGCTTGTTGGCGGCCATGAAAGCCATCACAGCCGCCGAAACCCCCGCGGCAGCCAAGGGGAAACGCGTTGTCGACGACGCCATCGCGGCGCTGGGCGGCAACAACTTCCTTCAGATGCAGGATCGCATAGAGACCGGGCGCGCTTATTCGTTCTATCGCGACAATCTCTCGGGGCTGTCGATTGCGAAAATCTATACGCGATACATCACGGTCGATCCCACCAAATCCGCTCACGACCTGGGAGTGCGCGAGCGCCAGTCCTTCGGAAAGAACGAGGATTCGGCGGTGGTCTTGCGCGAAGACGGCGGGGCGAATATCACTTACCGCGGTCCCAAAGCGCTCCCCATGGAAGACTTCGAGCGCTACCGCGAGACCACTCTGCACAATATCTTTTACATCCTGCGGCAGCGGCTGCATGAGGCCGGCATGGAGTTTGAAGCGAAGGGCTCGGACGTGGTCGATCGCGTGCCCGTCGAAATCGTGGACGTCATCGACGCGCAGAACTTCGTGGTGCGCGTGTATTTTCACCAGGTCACAAAGCTCCCCGTGAAGCAGTCTTTCTCGCGGCTGGATCCGAAGACCAAGGATCGCGACGAAGAAGTCACGCGCTTTGACCGCTATCGCGACAACCACGGCATCCAGTGGCCGCAGCAGATCACGCGCGAGCGCAACGGCGAGAAAATCTACCAGATTTTCGCGGAGACGGTGACTTTCAATCAGGATCTGACTGACGATCTGTTCTCCATCGCTACGACGCCGCGGAAAAAGTGAGCGGCGGATCGAGCAGGGTTCGAACCTGTTGCAGAATATGTTGCTCGGTGTAGGTGGGCGCCAGGCGTAGGACTTGCACCGTGTCACGTTCGGCGCTGCCGCCGATCACCAGGTCCACTTCGTGCAGATCCAGTAGAGTGTCCGCTTGATCGTCATCGTCGGCTTCCAGTAAATTGAAGCCGCTGGCTTCGAACACGTTATGCAAGCGCGCGCGGATGCGCTGACGCGGCTCGATCAACAGTAGGGTGGGCGGCGCGGCGGCGGCCGACTCGGGTTCGGTCCATTGCGGGAAAAATGCTTCCAGGCGGCTGCCATCCGGCGCCAGGTAGCGCATCAAAGACAGGTCCACACTTTCGAAATCGGTAAGAGCTCCGATGGGCGTGACAGAAAGCGATGCGTATTCGCCCGCAGCCGAGGTCTGGATGCTCAACTGGCCGCCACCGGCCAGCGCCTTCACGGCGTGCAGCACTAATTTCGTGATCACTTCTTCAGTGTGCGACGCGTCAGCATAAATCTTTCCTACGTTGGCGCCGGACCGGATGCTGACTGCGATCTGGCCACCGGCAATGGATTGTATGAACTTGGCCATCCGGCGCAGGATGCTATTGAGGCTCAGTACCTGGAGGTGGCCCGGCGGCCGCGCGCCCAGATCCGTCAAGCGCCGCGTGATCTTCTCGGCGGCGGAAGCGGCCTGCTGGATCTCCTCGATGGCCGTTTGCACTGGCGTGTAATCGGCGAACTGGCGCAAAAGCTGGTCGGAATGCTTGCGAATGACGGCGACGAGATTCGCGAAATCGTCGGCCACCCCGGCGGCCAATCGCGCTGCCGTGTCGGCCTTTTCGAGTTGCCGCAGACGCTGTTCCTCGCGCCGGCGCGCGGTGACATCGCGCAGCGTGAGCACGCCGCCGATCACCGCCCCGGAAGCCTTGAGAGGCGTGGCGTACCCTTCCACCCACTGTTCGGCAAGCTGCGTGTGGATCGGCACTGGCGCGTCCTGCAGAATGGCCAGCGGCACCGGGTCCTCCGGAAGGATTTGTGAAAGTTCAGTAGCGCCGCTGGCGACCAGCGCCTCGGCCGCCGGATTCAGGAAACGGATTTGGCCCTGCGCGTCGGTCACGATCACCGCGTCCGCCGCCGAAGCCAGTGTCGCCCGCAGCCAGGCTTCGCTTTCCTCCAAACGAAGCTCCATTTGGTGCTTGTACATCGCGATTTCAATACTCGGTTGCAACGCCGCGTGCACCAGCGGTTTGACGATGTAGCCGAAGGGCGCGGCCAGCTTCGCGCGTTCGAGCGTCGAGGGATCGGCTTGCGCCGTCAGAAATACTACCGGAAGACGGTAGCGTTCGCGGATCTTACTGGCAGCCTCGATGCCATCGACGGGCCCATCCAGGCGGATGTCCATCAGCACCACTTGGGCGTTGGGCGCTTGCTCGATGGCCTCGGCGGCCGTGCTCACGGTACCGACGACGGTGTGGCCCAAGGCTTCGAGATGCGCCGCGATGTCCATGGCGATCAAGCCTTCGTCTTCTGCTATCAGAACTTTATAAGTGTTCATCGGGATGCGATTACCCTTACTCCTAGGATTTAGTGGCTGGGAGGGACGGCTTTTCTCAGATTATTCGCACGCATCTGCTAGCATAGGTAGTTGTCAGGCTCCGGGCTTCGTGCAACGGGCGGCTGCAAACCCCGCCAGGTCCGGAAGGAAGCAACGGTAGCGGTTAAACCCGTGTGCCGCGGATCACCCGGGGTCTGGCATATCCGCAACCGCTTCCCATGTACCAAGTCATCGCGCGCAAGTACCGGCCGCAGGCATTTGACGAGCTCATCAGCCAGGAACACGTCAAGACCACTTTAGAAAACGCCATCACCCAGCAGCGCATCGCGCACGGCTACATTTTTTCGGGGCAGCGCGGCACCGGCAAGACCACCGTCGCCCGCATCTTCGCCCGCTGCCTGAACTGCGAACAGGGACCGACGCCGACGCCCTGCGGCAAGTGCGCCAGTTGCCTGGAGATCGCCTCCGGGTCGTCAATGGACGTGATTGAGATCGACGCGGCCTCCAACCGCGGCATCAACGAAATGCGCGAGCTGCGCGAGAGCGTCCGCTTCCGCCCCGCGCGCGACCGCTACAAGGTTTTCATCGTTGACGAAGCCCACCAGATCACCAGCGAAGCTTTCAACGCACTCCTGAAGACGCTGGAGGAGCCGCCTGAGTGGGTTGTGTTTCTACTGTGCACCACCGAATCGCACAAGATTCCCTCGACCATCGTGTCGCGCTGCCAGCAGTTCAGTTTCCGGTCAGTCGACTTCGCCGAGTTAGTCAAGCGCATGGAATGGATCATGCAGCAGGAGGGCATCACCGCCGACGCCGATGCGGTGGCGGTGCTGGCGCGCGCCGGCGAAGGCAGCGTGCGCGATTCGCTCTCGGCGCTCGATCAGGCCATCGCCTGCTGCGGTGACAAGCTGAATGCCGCCGAAGTACGTGCGCTGCTGGGCATGTTTTCGCTGGAATCGTTGGGGCGCGTGACCAGCGCGCTGGCCGAAGGCGACTCGCAAAAAATGTTCGACGTGGTGGCGGAACTGGAAGCCAACGGCCGCAGCCTGCAGCATTTCGCGCGCGAGCTGGCGCGGCACTTCCGCAACTTGGTGGTGGTGAAAATCACCGGGAGCGATACCCGGTTGGTGGCCGCATCGCCCGCTGAGCAGCAGAAGTTAGCGGAGGCGGCACAACCATTTAGCGAGGAAGACCTAACGCGTTACTTGCAGCTATCGCTCGACCTGTTCCGCGACTTGCAGAGCTCGCTGCAACCCCGGCTGCACCTGGAAATGGGTTTACTGCGGATGGTGCAAGCTGGCCGCTTGCAGCCGATCGAGGAAGCGCTGGCGAACCTGGGTAGCACTCCCCCGCCCCGCACCGCTGCTGCGCCGCCGAAGCCTGCTCCCGCCCTTGCGCCGCCGGTGGCCCCCCCGCCAGTGCGGTCGCTTGAGGGCGGCGACTTGCGCTCGCGCCTCCACGCAGCGTTGCTCGAAGCCAAACTCACGCACGTCGCCGATGCGCTGGAGCATTCCGAACTAGCCGAGTCACCCAACGAACTCGTCTTCACCACGCCGAAAATGTATCAGCTTTACCTAAAACAAGCGGAATTCGAAGCCGCCGCCAAACGTATCGCCGGCAGGCCCGTGCGCATAACCATAAAACTGGGAGAGCCCGTGCGCTCCGCCGCGCCCGCTCCCAAACAAGAGGACGAAGC